>Ga0209370_1001236_pt1 | contig 23748 bp, 18 predicted proteins | sample AgamicAtPrz_FD_187164 | JGI IMG/M metagenome (GOLD analysis project Ga0209370, IMG submission 187164) | Agave microbial communities from Guanajuato, Mexico - At.P.rz (SPAdes) (version 2) | ecosystem: Host-associated > Plants > Phyllosphere > Phylloplane/Leaf | place: Guanajuato, Mexico... | reverse complement strand
GTAGAACAGCTTGCGCGTGGCCGTGGCCTGCACGGCCTTGGCAATGGCACCGATATGGTCGGGCGTGGTGCCGCAGCAGCCGCCCACGATATTGACCAGACCTTCGGCCGCGAACTCGTGCACCAGACGGCTGGTGATCTCGGGCGTTTCGTCAAAACCGGTGTCGCTCATGGGGTTGGGCAGGCCGGCATTGGGGTAGCAGCTGATGAAGGTGTCGGGAGCCGCCTTGGCCAGCTCCTGCACATAGGGACGCATCAGCGTGGCACCCAGGGCACAGTTCAGACCCACGGACAGCGGGTTGCTGTGGCGCACGCTGTGCCAGAAGGCCGTCACGGTCTGTCCGCTCAGAATGCGGCCCGAGGCATCGGTCACCGTGCCGCTGATCATGATGGGCAGGCGCTCGCCGGTCTGCTCGAAGGCCTCGTCCACGGCAAACAGCGCGGCCTTGGCGTTGAGGGTGTCGAAGATGGTCTCGACCAGGATCACGTCGGCACCGCCTTCAATCAGCGCCAGCGTCTGCTCCAGATAGGCCTGGCGCAGCTGCTCGAAAGTGATGTTGCGCGCGGCAGGGTCGTTCACATCGGGGCTGATGGAGGCCGTCTTGGGCGTGGGGCCCAGGGCGCCGGCCACATAACGCTTGTGATCGGGCGTGCTGTACTTGTCACAGGCCGCACGCGCCAGCTGGGCGCTCTTGAGGTTCATCTCATAGGCCAGATCGGCCATGTGATAGTCCTCCTGCGCAATCGTGGTCGCGCCAAAGGTATTGGTCTCGATCAGATCGGCGCCGGCAGCCAGGTATTTCTCATGGATGTCGCGAATCACGTCGGGACGGGTCAGCGACAGCAGTTCGTTGTTGCCCTTGACGTCATGGGCGAAGTCCTTGAAGCGCTCGCCCGCACCGTCGGCACCGGCATAGCCCTCGCCGCGATACTGAGCCTCGCCCAGCTTGAAACGCTGAATCATGGTGCCCATGGCGCCGTCAAGAATGACGAGGCGCTTGGCAAGCGTTGCGGGCAGCTCCTGGGCTCGAGTGTAGGCGGGGGTGGGGTGCGACTGGCTCATAGACCGCCATTGTAGGAAAGCTGGCCGACTTTGCCGGGCAGCCGGGCATTGCCCTGCCGCCAGCGCCTATTCCGATGGCTGGCCTGCCGGGTAGCGAGCCTTGGCCATGCGGAACGTCAGATTCCAGCGCTCATTGCCAAGCAGCGGGTGCTGGCCCTCCATGAGCGGAGCGACGCCATGAAACACCAGGCGCGAGGGCCCGCCCCAGACCAGCACATCGCCATGGGTGAGCGCAAGGCGCCGGGTGGGACTCTGGCGCGTCAGCCCGCCCCAGAGGAAACGGCAGGGCAAGCCCAGCGAGACCGAGACTATGGGCGCAGCAAAGTCATGCTCGTCCTGGTCGCGGTGCAAGCCCATGCGCGCGCCCGGCTGATAGCGGTTGATCAGGCAGGCATCGGGTGCAAAGCCCGGATAGCCGGCCAGCGCCGCCGCCCTGGCGGCCTGCTCGCCCAGAAAAGCCGGGATGGCAGGCCAGGGCTTGCCGGTCTGCGGATCGACGGCACTGTAACGATAGCCCTGCAGATCCGAAATCCAGCCCCAGCCGCCGGCGTTGGTGATCGCCACCGACATGAACTTGCCGCCGGGCACCTGCATGGTGCGAAATGCGGCCCGCGTCTGCAAAGCCGTCACCTCGGCCACCCAGCGCTGCTCCTCGGCTGCCGCAAACCCGCGCAGCAGCACGGCACCGTCATCAATGATTTCGGCGGGCAGGGAGTCGGCAGGAAACAGCGAAAGCGTCATTGCAACGCCATCATAGGCCTGGCCGGCGACTGGCCCTCCCAGCCGCCAGCCAGCGCCTGGTACAGCGCCACGGCGGCACGCAGGCCGCGCGCGCGGCTGTCGGCCGCCGCGTCCTGGGCCGCATAGAGGTCGCGCTGCGCGTCCAGCACCTCGTACAGGCCCACGCTGCCCAGGCGGTAGCGGCGCTGCGCGAGCTGCTCGGCCCGTGCACGCTGCTCGGCGGCCTGGGCCAGATGGGCGTCCTCGCTGCGGGTGCGCGTGAGAAGCACCAGGGCGTTCTCGGTGTCCTCCAGCGCCAGCAGCACGCTTTGCTGGTACTGAGCCAGCGCGACCTGGGCGCCCGCTTCGCTGGCAGCGATGCGCGCGCGTACGCGGCCCACGTCGAGGAAAGACCAGTCCACGCCCAGGAACACGCTGCGGCTGGCACTGCCGGCCCCGAACAGCGCGCCCGTGCTGAGAGCGGAGCTGCCCAGCAGACCGCCCAGCGACAGGCGCGGGAACAGCTCGGCCGTGGTCACGCCCACCCGCGCCGTGGCCGCATGCAGACGCGCCTCGGCGGCGGCCACATCGGGGCGACGGCGCAACAGGTCGGCGGGCGTGCCGGGAGCGATGGTCTCTGGCAACCGCGGCAACGCGGCCGGTACGTCCAGCGCCGCGATCAGTGCCTCGGGCACCTGGCCGGTGAGCACGGCCAGCCGATGCTGGGCCACGGCGATCCGGGCTTGCAGCGCGGGAATGCGCGAGCGCGTGGTCTCCAGCTGCGCCTGGGCGCGCGCCAGGTCGAAGTCTGTGCCGCTGCCATGCGCCAGCCGCAGCTGCACCAGGCGCAGCGTATCTTGCTGATTGGCGGCATTGGCCTCGGCCAGCTGCAGGCGCTGCTGCCAGCCGCGCAGGTCGGCGTAGCTGGCCGCGACCTGGGCCGCAATGGCGACCTGCAGCGCAGCCAGATCAGCGGCACTGGCCCGCAGATCGGCTCTGCCGGCCTCGATGTTGCGACGCACGCGACCAAACAGGTCCAGCTCCCAGCTCGCATTGATTCCGGCGCTGTAGCTGCGCTGGCTGCGCGGCCCGCCCATGGCTTGGCTTTCGCTGCGTCTTTGCTGCAGCGCCTGGCCCGACAGGGTAAGCGTCGGGAGCTGATCAAGACGGCTCTCGCGCAGCAGGGCCTGGGCCGCATCGAGCCGCGCCAGCGCACCGCGCAGATCCTGGTTGGCCCGCAGGGCCTGCTCGACCAGTTGCGTGAGTTGCGCATCCTGGAACTGGCGCCAGAACGCGGCGTCGGAGCCGGTCTCGGGCGATGCCTGTTGCGGGACTGCGGAGGGCTCGGCCCGCGCGAACTGCGCGCCGGCCTGGGGCAGCTCGGGCGTGCGGAAATCGGGGCCGACGGCGCAGCCTGCCAGCAAGGCCGAAAGGCCCGCCACGGCATATGCCAGAGCATGCCGGCGCAAGGGTTTGCGGATCTCAGACATGGCTGCCCTCCAGGGATGTGGGTGAAACAGGTGAAGCAGGATGGGCAGGCGTGCGGGTCGCCAGCGACCGCCCCGACAGGCGGCGCAGCGTGACGTAGAACACCGGCGTGAGGAAGAGGCCGAACAGCGTCACGCCCAGCATTCCCGAGAACACCGTCACGCCCGTGGCCGCGCGCACCTCGCTGCCCGCGCCGCCGCCGATCAGCAATGGCACGGCGCCCGCGATGAAGGCGATGGAGGTCATGACGATGGGACGCAGCCGCAGACGGCAGGCCTGCAGCGCAGCATCGACGATGGGCGAGCCGCGCATCTCCAGCTCGCGTGCGAACTCCACGATCAGGATCGCGTTCTTGCAGGCCAGGCCCATGAGCACCACCAGGCCCACCTGCACGAAGACGTTGTTGTCGCCCCCGGCCAGCCAGACGCCGAACAGCGCCGCGCAGATGCACACGGGCACGATCAGGATCACGGCCAGCGGCAGGGTCCAGCTTTCGTAGAGCGCGGCCAGCACCAGAAAGACCAGCATCACGGCGATCACGAAGACCACGGCTGCGGCATGGCTCTGCTCGACCTGCTGGTAGCTCAGGTCCGTCCAGGCCAGCTCGATGCCGCGCGGCAGCGTGCGCTGCGCAATCTCCTGCAGCTTGGTCAGCACCTCGGCCGAGGACAGCAGGCGCGGATCGGAGTCGCCGATCAGGTCGGCGGCCGGAAAGCCGTTGTAGCGCAGCACCGGATCGGGCCCGTAGCTGGGCACCACCGTGACCATGGAGCCTATGGGCACCATCTCGCCGCGCGTGTTGCGCGTGCGCAGCTGGGCGATGTCCTCCACGGCCTGGCGGTAGTCGGCATCGGCCTGCAGCATCACGCGCCAGACGCGGCCGAAGGCGTTGAAGTCGTTGACGTAGACCGAGCCCAGATAGGCCTGCAGGGTCTGGAACAGGTCGGTCAGCGCCACACCCTGGGCCTTGGCCTTGATGCGGTCCACCTTCACTTCCAGCTGCGGGATGTTGGACTGATAGCTGCTGACCGGGTAGGTCATGCCCGGTGTCTTGGCAATCTCGGCCTGAAAGGCCTCAAGCGCCTGCTGCAGCGCTGCATAGCCCAGGCCTGCGCGGTCCTGCAGGAACAGCGAATAACCCGATCCGTTGCCCAGGCCCTGGATGGGCGGCGGCATCAGCGCATAGGCGAAGCCGCCCTCGATCTGCGCGAACTTGGCACCCAGTTCGGCATTGATGGCCTCGGCGCTGCGTGTGCGCTCGCCAAAGGGCTTGAGCATGATGTAGGAGCTGGTCAGATTGGGCGTGGTCGTGGACTGCAGCGCATTGAAGCCCGCGAAGGCCGCGACCATGTCCACGCCATCCACGCTCTTGGCCGTCTCCACCATCTGGCGCGTGACCGCATCGGTGCGGTTCAGCGACGCGCCCTCGGGCAGCTTGGCGCCGGCAAACAGGTAGAGCTTGTCCTGCATGGGGATGAAGCCCCCGGGCACGGCATGGAACAGCACGGCGGTGCCGGCCAGCAGTGCCGCATAGACCGCGAACACCAGGCCGCGTCGACGCAGCGAGCGGCCCACCGAATTCTGGTAGCCATGAGCGCTGCGATCGAAGAAGCGGTTGAAGGGCCGGAAGAGCCAGCCCAGGCCCTTGTCGATGACGCGCGCCAGCGCGTCGCGCGGTGCGCCGTGCGGCTGCAGCAGCTTGGCCGCCAGTGCCGGCGACAGGGTCAGCGAGTTGATGGCCGAGATCACCGTGGAGATGGCGATGGTCACCGCGAACTGCTGGTAGAACTGGCCCGTGACGCCGCTGAGAAAGGCCATGGGCACGAAGACCGCGCACAGCACCAGGGCGATGGCGATGATGGGCCCGGAGACCTCCTTCATGGCCAGATGGGCAGCCTCCTGCGGGCTGTGCCCCTGCTCGATGTAGCGCTCCACGTTCTCGACCACGACGATGGCGTCGTCCACCACGATGCCGATCGCCAGCACCAGGCCGAACAGCGTCAGCGTGTTGATCGAGTAGCCCAGCAGGTACAGGCCCGCGAAAGTGCCGATGATGGACACAGGCACGGCCAGCAACGGAATGATGGAGGCGCGCCAGGTCTGCAGAAAGACGATGACCACCAGCACCACCAGGATCACGGCCTCGATCAGCGTGCTCTGCACGGCCTTGATCGAGTCGCGCACAAAGACCGTGGGGTCCCAGACGGATTCGAAGGCCACGCCTTCGGGCAGGTCCTTGGAGAGCCGGTCCATGGCTGCGTAGACCTGCTCGGCCACGCCCAGCGCATTCGCGCCCGGCGACAGGAAGATACCCACGGCAGCCATGTTCTTGGTGTCGCTCCACGAGCGCAGCGTGTAGTCGCTGGCGCCCAGCTCGATGCGCGCCACGTCGGCCAGACGCACGACCTGGCCGCCTTCGCCGCTCTTGAGCACGATGTCCCCGAACTCCTCGGCCGTCTTCAGCCTCCCGCGCACATTGATGGAGAGCAGCTTGTCGGACTTCTGCGCACTGGGCTCGGCGCCCAGCTGACCGGCCGAGACCTGGATGTTCTGCTCGCGGATCGCGGCGATCACCTCGCCGGCCGTGAGCTGGCGTGCCGCCACCTTGTGCGGGTCCAGCCATACGCGCATTGCATAGTCGCCTGCGCCGTAGATGCCCACGTCGCCCACGCCGGGAATGCGCGCCAGCACATCCTTGATCTTGAGCGTGACATGGTTGCGCAGATACAGCGCATCATGCGCGCCGTCCCGGGATACCAGGCCCACGTACATCAGCGGCGTGGACGCCTGCTTCTGCGTGGTCACGCCGAACTGCCGCACCTCCTCGGGCAGCCGGCTCTGGGCCTGGCTGACACGGTTCTGCACGCGCACGGCAGCGGTGTCCGGGTCGATCTCGGGGCGGAAGGTGGCAACCACCTGCAGGCTGCCGTCCGAAGCCGCGACCGACTTCATGTACATCAGGCCTTCGACCCCGTTGATGGCTTCCTCCAGCGGCACGGCCACCGACTCGGCGACCTCCTTGGGATTGGCCCCCGGATAGGTGGCGCGCACCACCACACTGGGCGGCACGACCTCGGGATATTCGCCCACCGGCAGCTGCGGAATGGCCACCAGGCCGACGGCGAACATGATGATGGAGAGCACGACCGCGAAGATGGGCCGGTCTATGAAGAATTTGGAGAAGTCCATGGCACTCCCCCTTACTGCGCAGCGGCGGGCACGGGCTGCGCGGCCGCTGATGCCACCGGCCTGGGATTGACGGGCATGCCGGGGTAGTAGATGCGCTGCACGCCGCCCACCACCAGCCGGTCACCCGCTGCCAGGCCTTTTTCCACCAGGCGCCGGCCATCGACCATGCGACCCAGCGTAAGGTCGCGGCGCTCGGCCAGATTGCCTTCGCCCACCACATAGACGTACTTGCGGTCTTGGTCGGTGAGCACGGCCTTGTCGTCGATCAGCAGCGCCTGGGTCTCGGCCTCCTGCCGCTCCGGGCCGCTTTGCATCTGCACGCGTGCGAACAGGCCTGGCGTCAGCATCCGGTCGGGGTTGGCCAGGCGCGCGCGCAAACGCATGGTGCCCGTGCCCGGCTGGAGCTGGTTGTCGCTGAAGTCCAGCGTGCCCGCATGGGCAAAGCCGCTGTCGCCAACCAGGGCGACGCGCACCGCGCGGCCCCGGCCGCTCAGGCCGGCCTTCTGGTAGCGCAGAAAGCTGTGCTCGTCGGCATCGAAATACGCATACACCGGGTCCTGCGAGACCAGGGTGGTCAGCACGCTCTGGTCGGCCTGGGCCATATTGCCCACGGTGAGCAGGGCGCGGCTGGCACGGCCCGTGATGGGCGCGCGCACCTCGGTGAAGTCGAGCTGCAGCCGTGCGGTGGCCAGCTCGGCCTCTGCCGCACGCACCTGGGCCGTGGCCTGGGCCAGCGTTGCGGCCCGCGTGTCGGCTTCCTCGCGCGAGACCGCATTCTCGGCCACCAGCTGGCGCGCGCGCTGGTCCTGCGTCTGCGCCAGCCCGGCAGCGGCACGCGCGCGTTCGAGCTGGGCCTGGGCGCTGGCCAGGGCCGCGCGGTAGGGCCGCTGGTCGATCACGAACAGCAGCTGGCCTTTCTTCACCTCCTGGCCCTCGGCAAAGGCGATGCGCTCGATATAGCCCGACACGCGTGAGCGCAGCTGCACCGACTCCACGGCCTCGATGCGGCCGTTGAACTCGTCCCAGGGGCGTATGGCCTGCAAGGCGACCTCGGCCACCTGCACCTCGGGCGCGGGCGGCGGGCCGTTGCTGGCATGGGCATCACCCGCGCCGGAACGGCCGCAGCCGGAAAGCAGGGCCAGCGCCGCGAGGCCGCCGGCCAGCAGCAAGGGCCGCAGCGGCGGCGTGGAATGGACTGACATATGGACTCTCCCTGAATGAATGCGCCCGCCCTGCTGGCGGCAGCAGGCCTGACGGAACGACCGCCTCTGCCGATAAGACGCAGGAGCGGCCATGCTTGTGACAAGCATTGGCAGGTGGCTGGAAGAGATTCAATAAAGATAGCTGCTATCGCTTTTTAATAAACAACTTCAGGCACAAAATCATCTGAAATCGTTTTTCATCAAGCGGATGCAGCTATGAATATCGGAAGAACTCCGACCAGCGCATGGGCCGTTGATTGCGGCTCCACCGGCTATCGATCACAATGGCGGCATTCTTCAAGTTCAAGTGAACTTTAAGTCAAGCCCCGGAGAAAGACATCATGAAAATTGAGGATGATCCGCTGATGAGCATCAGCGACTTCGCGCAGCGCAGCGGCGTCAACGCATCGGCGTTGCGCTACTACGAGTCGCTGGGTTTGATCGAATCGGTGCGAAGCAGCAGCGGAAGGCGACGCTACCACCGTTCGGGTCTGCGGCGCATCGCCTACATCGTGTTTGCACAGCGCGTTGGGTTCACGCTGGAGGAGATCGCCGCGCAGCTGGCGCGGCTGCCGACGCGGCATGTGCCCACGGGCGGCGACTGGCAGAAGATGTCGCGCATCTGGCAGCAGCGGCTGGACGAGCGCATCGACGAGCTGCAGCGCCTGCGCGACAGCCTCAACCAGTGCATAGGCTGCGGCTGTCTGTCGCTCAAGGTCTGCAGCATGTACAACCCCGGCGACCAGTGCCAGCGCGGCGGCCCGGGGCCGCGCCGCTGGCTAGGCGACGAGCTGCAGGCCGAGGGCCACTAGCCTCGGCTCAGCGGCCGCTGGCTTGGGCGAAGGCCAGCACGGCCTGCAACAGACGCTGCATGGTGGGCTGGATGCGCGCAGCAACCTCGGGCAGGTAGTCGAACGGCATCTGCTCCTGCATATAGCTGGACTGCGTCATCTCCAGCTGCACGGCGTGGAAACCCTGCTCCGGCTGACCATAGTTGCGCGTGATGAAGCCGCCCTTGAAGCGGCCATTGAGCACGCTGGTGTGGTCCGGTGCCTGCCGTGCAATGTCCAGCAGCTGCTGGGCCAGTGCCGGCGCGCAGCTCTTGCCGTCGGCGGTGCCCAGGTTCAGGTCGGGCAGCTTGCCCTCGAAAAAGCGCGGCAGCACCGAGCGGATGCTGTGCGCATCCCACAGCATGGCCACGCCATGCTGGCTCTTGATGCGATCGAGCTCGGCGCGCAGCTGCGCATGATAGGGCTGCCAGTAGAGTTCGCGGCGGCGCGCGACTTCGGCCTCGTCGGGCTCCAGGTCCTTGCTGGCATAGAGAGGCTCGCTGTCGAAGCCGTCGACCGGGCACAGCCCGGTCACGCTCTGGCCCGGATAGAGGCTGGCGCCATCGGGCGGACGATTCAGATCGATGACATAGCGCGAATGCGTGGCGGCCAGAATGGATGCGCCCAGTGCCTTGGCGAAGTCGTAGAGCTGCGGCATGTGCCAGTCGGTGTCATGGACTTCGCGCCCTTCGGGCGTGAGCTTGGCCGCAATGTCGGCCGGCACATGGGTGCCGGTATGCGGCATGGAAATCAGCAGCGGTGCCGTACCCTGGTGAAAGACAAAGGGGGCGATGGCTTGGCTCATGGAGCGTCTCTCTTCTGTCAAAAATCTGAATGCAGCCGCCCTCAGGCGTTCTGCAGCAATGCCTTGCGGGTCTGCACAAAGCCTTGCTGAGCGACTTCGTGCAGCGCATGGCGGCCTGACTGCACGCGCTGCTGGCCGCGAACCCAGACATCGGCAATGGCCGAAGTGCGATGGCTGGCAAACACATGGGCCGCATGACCGCTGTCGGCAGGCAGCCCGTTGAGGGCGACATGGCGGGCATCGAGCACCACGAAGTCGGCCTGCTGGCCCACGGCCAGACCGGCAATGGCGCGGCCCGAGGCCTGGGCACCGCCGGCCACCGCCTGCAAGGTCATGGAGGTCGCCACCTGGGGCTGGGCGCCGCCGCCAAGCACATTGCGCTGGCGCAGGCTCAGGCGCTGGCTGTATTCGAGCATCAGCAGCTCTTCGGCGGCATTCACCGAAGCATGGCTGTCCGAGCCAATGCCCCAGCGACCGCCATGCCTGAGCCACAGCGGCATGTCGAAAATGCCGTCGCCCAGATTGGCTTCGGTGGTGGGACAGATGCCGGCCACGGCCGCGCTGCGTGCCGCGCCTGCATATTCCTCGGGCGTCATGTGCGTTGCATGGATCAGGCACCAGCGCGCATCGACAGGTGCATGGTCGAGCAGCCATTGCACGGGGCGCTGACCGCTCCAGGCCAGGCAGTCATCCACCTCCTGGGTCTGCTCGGCGATATGGATGTGCACCGGAGCCTTGGGCAGCATGGCGTGCAGGCCTGCGAGCGCGGTCTTGAGGCTGTCCGGCGGCACGGCGCGCAGCGAGTGCGGAGCCAGGCCCAGAGCTGCCTGCTGCGCCCTGGTCACGGGCTCCAGCTGCTGCAGCAGGGAGAGCATGCTGTCCGTGCTGCGAATGAAGCGGGCCTGATCCTCGCGGGGCGGCAGGCCCCCGAAGCCGCTGGTCTGATAGAGCACGGGCAGCAAGGTCATGCCGATGCCGGTCTTCTGCGCCGCACGCAGCAGCGCCAGGGACAGGCTGGCATCGTTGGCATAGGGCTTGCCACCGGCATCATGGTGCACATAGTGGAACTCGCACACCGAGGTGTAGCCCGCCTCCAGCATCTCCAGGTACAGCCAGGTCGCAATCGCCTCCAGCGCCTCGGGCGTCATGCGATTGGCAAAGCCGTACATCAGTTTGCGCCAGCTCCAGAAACTGTCCTGCGCCTGACCGCGGAATTCGGTCAACCCGCCGAACGCGCGCTGGAAGGCGTGCGAGTGCAGATTGGGCATGCCCGGGATCAGCGGGCCGGCCGCCTTGGCGGCGTCCTCCGCCTCCCCGGCCTCGCCGCTTTGCGGGTCCAGATCGGTCAGCACTTCGGTCAGCTGGCCGCTCTCGTTCCAGCTCAGCAGAACATTGCGCGCCCAACCCGTGGGCAGCAAGGCGTCTGCGGCAAACAAGGTACGCGAAATGGATGAGGATGCAGTCATGGTGATGGTCTCTGTGAGGCGAAAAAGATCAAACCGCGCAGCTCATGCAGTCACGCGCTCAGTCTGCTCCATCGCAGCGAGCAAAGCCAGAACAAAACGCGCGTTGTCCTTCTCGGTACCTATGGATACGCGCAGAAAATTCTCGAAACCGGGCTCCTTCCAGGGCTTGACGATCACGCCCTGTCTGAGCAGCGCCTCGGTCACCGGTGCATTGGGACGGCCCAGGTCGAGAAACAGGAAGTTGGCTACCGAAGGCGCAATGCGCAGGCCTTGCAGCGGCTGGCCCGGCCCTGCCAGCGCCAGCAGCTGTCTGCGCAGATCCTCGCGCAGCGCCACCGTGGTCGCCACGCCGCTGCGCATGTGCGCAGGATCGTTCCAGGCCGCCAGCGCCGCGCGCTGGGCCGCCATGTTCACGTTGAAGGGCGAGCGCACCTTGTCCATCAGGCTCACCAGCTCGGCGCTGTCGGCCATGCCGTAGCCCACGCGCAGACCGGCCAGGCCCCAGGCCTTGGAGAAGGTGCGCAGCACGATCCAGGGTCCGACCCGCGCATCCAGCATGGCCAGCACATCGGGGTAGTCATCGTCATGCAGTGCGTATTCGTAATAGGCCTCATCCACCACCAGCACGGTGTTGGCGGGCGTGGCCTCCAGCACCTGCGCAAACTGCGCCGCATCCATCATGCAGCCCACGGGGTTGGACGGGTTGGGCAGGAAGGCGATCTTCGGGGCCTTGGCCACGGCAGCGCACCAGGCGCCCAGATCGAAGCCCAGTTCATCGTTCAGTTCGAGGAGCTCGACCTCCGCGCCCATCATCTTTGGATAGATTTCGTGCAGGCCGAACACGGGACGCTGGGTCACCACCAGATCGCCGGGGGAGAGAAAGACCTCGCAGAGAATCTTGATCAGGTCTTCCGAGCCGTCGCCGAACACCAGACGCCCGGCGGGCAGCCCGGTGCGCTCGGCAATGGCTTCGCGCAAGGCCGTGCAATTGGCATCGGGATAGTTACCCACATCGTTGGCCACCTCGGCAATCGCCCGGCGCACCGAGGCGCTGGCACCGAAGGGATTTTCATTGCTGGCCAGTCGCGCGATATCGGTCACGCCATAGCGCGCCCGCACCGCTTCATTGGACAGGCCGGCGTTGTACGCGGGCAGCGGGCGCACCTGGGCGCGGGCCAGCGAAGCCACCAGGGAATTCGTCATAGATCAAACACCTTTCCGGGATTCATCAGGCCCATGGGATCGAGGGCCAGCTTGATAGCACGCATCGCCGCCAGCTCTGCGGGCGTGCGGCTGTTGCTCAGATAAGGCTTTTTGTGCAGGCCGATGCCGTGCTCCGCGGAGACGCTGCCCTGCATCTCGCCCACGATGCGGTAGAGAAGCTCCTCCACCTGCTCGCATTCGCCGTTGACGGTCTTGCCATCCACCGAGACATGGAGATTGCCGTCGCCCACATGACCGAAGTACAGCGCCTGGTGACCAGGCCAGCGAGTGGCAAAGGCCTGCATGCAGGCTTCGGCAAAGCGCCCGATGTCGGCCTGGGGCAGGCTTACATCGAAGTTGATTGCGGGATGCATATTGTTGTTGAGCTCGGCCGGTGCCTCGCGCAGCTTCCACAGCTGCTGCACCTGAGCGCCCGACTGGGCCACGATGGCATCGAGCACCTCTCCGGCTTCCATGGCCTCCTCGAGCACCTGCTGCACATCGCCTTGCAGCTGCGCCTCGTCCTTGCCGTCCACATTGATCAGGGCCAGCAATGGGTAGCGCTGCTCAAAAGGCGCAGCGAGCTTGAGCCAGGCCATGGAGGCCTGCACAAAGCTGTCCCACATCAGCTCATAGGCCGCGACGCTGTTGCCGAAGTGCGATTGCATGCGCTTGAGCACGGCCAGCGCCGAGTCGAAATCGGGCATGGCCACCAGCGTCGTGGCCGTGGCCTGCGGCGCCGGACGCAGGCGCAGCAGCACGCGCGTGATGATGCCCAGCGTGCCTTCGGCACCGATGAAGAACTGCTTGAGGTCGTAACCCGTGTTGTTCTTGATCATGGGGCGCAGCATGGGCAGCACCGTGCCGTCGGCCAGCACCACCTCCAGGCCCAGCACCTGTTCGCGCATCATGCCGTGCTGCAGCACGCCGTTACCGCCCGCGTTGGTGGAGACATTGCCGCCGATCTGGCAGCTGCCGCGAGCGCCGAGATCCACGCCGAACACCATGCCGACATCGACGGCAGCCTCCTGCACGGCTTGCAGGGTGACGCCGGCCTGCACCTGCATCAGCCCGGTCTGGGCATCGATGTCCTCGATGCGGTTCATGCGATCCAGCGACAGCGCGACAGCGCCCTCCGTAGGAACCGCGGCACCGGCCAGCCCGGTCAGCCCACCCTGCGGAACCACCGCAATCCTGTGGGCGCTGCACAGACGCATGACGGCGCTGACTTCCTCCGTGGTGCGTGGGCGCACCAGCGCCAGCGGCTGCTGGGGCGGCGTGCCGCTCCAGTCGGTGCGGCTACGCTCCGGCGTGTCCGTGCCGCGCAGCGCCACATCGGCGCCCAGGGTGGAAATCAGTTCATTGAGAAATTGTTCGTGAGACATCAGCAACCTTTCGCGCTCCCCGCTTTCAGGCTTTGGCTTGCTGCGCAATCCGGCCCTGACGCACCACCGTACAGTCCGGCTTGCTGCCGAACCAATAGGCCAGCTCTGCAGCCCGCTGCACGGGCCAGAGCACGAAATTGGCGGGACGGCCCACGGCAATCAGGCCTTGCTCGTCCTGCAGGCCCAGAGCATGCGCAGCGTGCCGGGTGATGCCGGCCAGAGCCTCGGGAACCGTCAGACGGAACAGCGTGCAGGCCATATTGGCCATGAGCAGCAAGCTCAAGCACGGGGAGGTACCCGGATTGTGATCCGTAGAAACGGCCATCGGGACCTTGGCAGCCCTTAATTCCTCAATCGGAGGCACTTTGGTGTCGCGCAGCGTGTAGAAGGCCCCGGGCAGCAGCACGGCCACGGTGCCAGCCTTCTTCATCTCGGTGATGCCGTGCTCGGACAGGTGCTCGATATGGTCGCAGGACAGCGCGCCATAGCGGGCCGCGAGGGCAGCACCCTCCATATTCGACAGCTGCTCGGCATGCAGCTTGACGGGCAGGCCCAATGCCTTGGCCGCCTCGAAGACCTGCTCGGTCTCGGCCAGCGAGAAGGCAATGCGTTCGCAGAACACATCGACGGCATCGACCAGGCCTTCGGCGGCCAGCGCCGGCAGCATGACCTGACAGACCAGATCCGTGTATTCCTGGCTGCGGCCGGCATACTCTGGCGGCAGCGCATGCGCCCCCAGAAAGGTGGTACGCACGGTCACGGCACACTGCTCGCCCAGGCGCCTTGCGGCACGCAGCTGCTTGCGCTCGTGCTCCAGGGCCAGTCCGTAGCCCGACTTGATCTCTATGGCCGTCACGCCTTCGGCCAGCAACTGTTCCAGCCGCGGCAGCGCCAGCGCTACCAGTTCGTCCTCCGACGCTTCGCGCGTGGCCCTGACGCTGGAGACGATGCCGCCGCCGGCCCGGGCCACTTCCTCATAGCTGGCCCCGGCCAGGCGCATGGCGAACTCGCCCGCGCGCTCGCCGCCATAGACCAGATGGGTGTGGCAGTCGATCAGGCCCGGCGTGGCCAGGCGCCCTGCGCCATCGTGCCTGGGCAGTGCCTGGTATTCGGCAGGCATGGCATCCTGCGGTCCCACCCAGACCATTCGGCCTTGCTGCACCACGATGCAGGCCAGCGTGCCTTCGGGAATATCCGCCACCTCGGAGACATACAGCTCCGGCGCCAGACGCAGGTTATGCCAGCAGCCGTCGGCGGAGACTGCGGGATGGGGATTAGCTTGCGCCATGGCGATGCTCCTCGTGTTCGATGACGACAATCCAGGCCATGAAACTCCTGATTTCATAGCTACCAGCGCCTGCCCCTTTTAACTTTTGAGATCAATCTTCATTGAAATGTCCGTTACAAAGGCGCAAGCCGCTCCTGTTTCAGGTGTGCGCTGTCAGGCTGACCAGGATCAGCCTGGCATCCTCGCCCTGCGGCACCAGCGACTCGGCCCCGGTACTGCTCCACCACAGGCCCTGACCGGTCTCCAGCACCCGGCCGTCGGCCGCTTTCCAGCTGCCCTGCAGCACCATGCACAGTCCCGCAGCGCTCAGCCCCGCCTCGGCCTGCCCGGCGAGCAGCTCCAGCCGTGCCGACCATTGTCCACGCCGGGTCATGACATTGAAATCGCTGGACGGCCCGCCCTGCAGATCGCAATCGAGAGCTGTATCGCCCGAAAAGGCGAAGGGCTGCCAGCGATCGGTCAATGCGTGCTCGATCTGGCCCTGGACGCTGTGCAGCCGCACACCGTCGCCATCGAGCAGCATGATCTGGCGGTCTATGCCCGGGAATGCCGAAAACGGGCCGGCCTGAGCAATCGTGGCCACGCTCACGCGCCAGCCAAAGCTGTCCATGCCCGCGCCCTGCGGCCAGCAGGCAATCTCGCGCGTGCTGCCGCCCCCGTTCTTCCACGGGCTGGGCGCAATCTGGTTCAGGTCAAAGCGTTGCATCGAAGACTGTTGTGAGTGAGACAGAAGCTCTAAAAACAAGCACGCCCCAGGTGCGGGACGCCCAGCAAGGGCCGTCCCGCAGCAAAGGGCGTCGTCCCCCTGGGGGGAAGCGGCGCAGCCGCTCAGGGGGGACGACGTTACTTAACCATCGGCAAGTTGAGCCCATGGCGCTTGGACGCTTCCACAGCAATCTCGTAGCCTGCATCGGCATGACGCATCACGCCGGTGGCGGGATCGTTCCAGAGCACGCGGTTCAGGCGGGCCGCAGCCTCGTCCGTACCATCGGCCACGATCACAACGCCGGCGTGTTGCGAGTAGCCCATGCCCACGCCGCCGCCGTGGTGCAGGCTGACCCAGGTGGCGCCGCCCGCAGTGTTGAGCAGGGCGTTGAGCAGCGGCCAGTCGGAGACGGCGTCGGTGCCGTCCTTCATGGCTTCGGTCTCGCGGTTGGGGCTGGCCACCGAGCCGCAGTCCAGGTGGTCGCGGCCGATCACGATGGGCGCCTTGAGTTCGCCGTTCTTGACCATTTCATTGAAGGCCAGGGCCGCCTTGTGACGCTCGCCCAGACCCAGCCAGCAGATGCGTGAAGGCAGACCCTGGAAGGCGATGCGCTCCTTGGCCATGTCCAGCCAGCGGTGGGTGTGCTTGTTCTCGGGGAACAGCTCCTTGATCTTGGCGTCGGTCTTGTAGATGTCCTCGGGGTCGCCGGACAGCGCCACCCAGCGGAACGGGCCCTTGCCTTCGCAGAACAGCGGACGGATGTAGGCAGGCACAAAGCCGGGGAAGTCGAAGGCGTTCTTCACGCCTTCGTCCAGGGCCACCTGGCGGATGTTGTTGCCATAGTCCACCGTGGGAATGCCCATGGCCTGGAAGTCCAGCATGGCCTGCACATGCTGGGCGCAGCCCTTGGCGGCGGCCTTCTTGAGCGTGGGGTGCTGGCCGGGGTCGGCCGCAGCGGCGTTCCATTGCTCCACGGTCCAGCCCACGGGCAGATAGCCGTTGATCAGATCATGGGCGGAGGTCTGGTCGGTCACGATGTCGGGACGGATGCCGCCGGCCTTGGCACGCCTGACCAGCTCGGGCAGGACTTCGGCCGCATTGCCCAGCAGCGCGATGGAGACGGCCTCGCCCTTTTCGGTGTGATGCTTGATCAGGGCCAGCGCGTCGTCGATATCCTTGGCCTGCTTGTCCACATAGCGGGTGCGCAGGCGGAAGTCGATGCTGGACTGCTTGCATTCGATGGCCAGCACGCAGGCGCCGGCCAGCACGCCGGCCAGCGGCTGGGCACCACCCATGCCGCCCAGGCCGGCAGTAAGAATCCACTTGCCGGTCAGGTCGTTGTTGTAGTGCTGGCGGCCGGCCTCGACAAAGGTCTCGAACGTGCCCTGCACGATGCCCTGGGCACCGATGTAGATCCAGCTGCCGGCCGTCATCTGGCCGTACATGAACAGGCCCTTCTGATCGAGCTCGTTGAACTTTTCCCAGTTGGCCCACTTGGGCACCAGGTTGGAGTTGGCCAGCAGCACGCGCGGCGCATCGGGGTGGGTCTTGAACACGCCCACGGGCTTGCCCGACTGGATCAGCAGCGACTCGTCGGCTTCGAGCTTCTTGAGCTGGGCCAGGATTTCGTCATAGCACTCCCAGTTGCGGGCCGCGCGGCCGATGCCGCCGTAGACGACGAGCGCCTTGGGGTTCTCGGCCACATCCGGATCCAGGTTGTTCTGGATCATGCGATAGGCCGCTTCGGCGAGCCAGTTCTTGCAGTGCAGCTCACTGCCGCGGGGAGCGCGGATTTCTCGGCTGGCGTCGTAGCGGGGGTCTTGCTTGGCCGCGCTGATGATGGCGTCGTTGGCGTTCATGGTCGTATCCTTCAAGAATGGGTGGGAGGATTCAGCCGGCTTGCACGGCGTAAGTGGCACCAGCAAAGTTCCTGTCTGCGCCTGTGGTCGCGGCAGGAGTCGGGCTGGGGTAAATCATCTGGCCGGGCACGTTCATGCTTCTCCTGGCCAGCGGGTAGTAGACGAGCGAGGTGACGATCAGGCTCACGATCCAGGAGATGTCGGCGCCGTTCATGGCCTTGGCTAGCGGGCCCACATACATGGCCTGGTTGATGAAGGGAATCTGCACCACAACGCCCATCACATAGCAGGACAGGGCCGTCCAGTTGTAGGCGCCATAGCGACCCTGGCTGTCATAGAGCGCCGGGATGTCCACTTTTTCCTTGGAGACCAGGTAGTAGTCCACCAGATTGACGGCGCTCCAGGGAACGAAGACGGTGAGCAGCAGCAGCACGAAATTCTTGAATGTGGCCAGGAAGTTGGAGCTGGCCAGCAGGGCCACCAGCACCGTCACCAGCACAAAGCCCAGGATGTAGAGCAGGCGCGATGTCGCGGTGAACTGCGTTTTCCGGTTGAAGGCGCTGACCGTTGTCAGCACGGTCATGAAGCCGCCATAGGCATTGAGGCAGTTCACGGTGAGCTTGCCGGTGACGATGACCAGGTAGATCACCACCGCCAGCGGGCCAGCCAGCTGGCCCATGAAGCCGACCTGGTTCTTGATGAAGTTGGCGCCCAGGGCGGCGACCAGCACGCCGAAGGTCATGGCCAGTTGCGAGCTGATGACGCTGCCGCTGAACGTGGTCCAGAAGGTGGCGGCGGTCGAGGTCCTGGTGGGCAGATAGCGCGAATAATCGGCCACATAGGGGGCGAACGTCATCTGCCAGCCTGCCGACAGGGCCATGGCCGTGAGAAAACTGGCCCAGGTGAAAGGCTTCTGGCCGAACGCCGAAACCACATCGAACTGGTGGCACAGCTGCCAGGCCAGATAGCCAAAGCCCAGAATGCCGACCACGGTGGAAATGCGCCCCACCACATGGATGAGCCGGTAGCCCACCACGGCGACCAGGGCCGTGAGCGCGCCGAAGATGATGATGCCGACCGCAGGGCTGTGGAAGCCGAACATCAGATTGATGGCCTGACCCGAGAGCACGGTGCCCGTGGCGGCGAAGCCCACATACATCAGGATCACCAGCACCAGCGGCAGGGCTGCGCCCTTGACGCCGAACTGCACGCGGCTGGAAATCATCTGGGGCAGACCCAGGCGCGGCCCCTGGGCCGAATGCAGCGCCATGACGATGCCGCCGAGAATGTTGCCGATCAAAAGACCGAGGATGGCGGTCATGGCTTCGGCGCCGAACACCACGGCCAGGGCGCCGTCCACCACCGCCGTGATCTGCATGTTGGCACCGAACCAGAGAGTGAACTGGCTGGAGGGCGTGCCGTGGCGCTCGCTCTCCGGAACCATGTCGATGGTTCTGCTCTCGATGGCGCCAGAGGAACCCAGCGTTGCTGTATCAATACTCATGAAATTGCTCCGTCAATCCCTCTGGATGTCTCTTATATGTCCGAACAACTTTCAGTAATTTCCATAAAGTTGTCTATACGAATTTTGTGATTTACTCCTGCCAACGTCAATCATCTAGACAGCTTTTCTAATCCGAACAAACCCTATGTCGCGAACCGATACCACCGCCGCCGTACCTGCGTTCCAGCGCATCAAAGACCATGTGCTGCAGCAGATCCACAGTGGCGTATGGCAGGAAGGCCAGGCCATTCCCAGCGAGGCTGCGCTGGTCAAACAGTTCAATGTGGCGCGCATGACAGTCAACCGTGCCTTGCGCGAGCTCAGCGACGAAAAGACACTGACGCGTGTCCAGGGCTCGGGCACCTTCGTTGCCCAGCAGAAGTACCAGGCCACCCTGGTCGAGTTGCGCAATATCGCCGACGAAATTGCGGCTCGCGGCCACCGCCATCGGGGGGAGCTGCAGCGTCTCGAGCGCAGCAAGGTCGACACCGCCCTGCTGCGCCAGTTCGAGCTGAACGCCGCCCCCCATCTGTTTCACTCCGTGGTCGTGCACTTCGAAAACGATGTCCCCATCCAGGTCGAAGACCGCTATGTGAACCCGGCCGTGGCTCCCGACTATCTGAGCCAGGACTTTGCAAGCCAGACGCCGAATGCCTATCTGGTGCGCGTGGCTCCGCTGCAGGGCGTGAGTTTCTCCATCGAGGCGAGCATGCCCACGCCAGAGGTGGCGGAGCTTTTGCGCATGGAGGTCACCGAACCCTGTCTGGTGCTGCGCCGCAGAACCCGCTCCCAGGGCCAGGTGGCCTCGGTTTCGGCCCTGTGGCACCCGGCATCGCGCTACCAGTTCGCGGGCAGCTTCTGACCCGCCGCCCGGGCAAGCGCTGCCGGAATGTCGCCCTGCCGCAGCGAGAGCCGCTACTGCCCGATACTTGCGGCGTGACGACATGGCGCTGGCTCAGGCCGCGTTGCTCGGCAGAATGCTCTGCAACACCTCGGGCCAGGCGGTCTCCAGCGCCCACAGTCGCATGATTTCGATATCGGGCGCCAGGTAGCGGTCCTTGTCCAGATAGGGCACCTGACTGCGGATCAGCGCGTACTGCTCCTCGATCAGCGGCGAGCTCTTGAGTCGGCGGTCGAAGTCCATGCCCTGGACTGCTGCCATGGCCTCCACGCCCACGATCACCGCCGTGTTCCTGGCCATGTCGGCCAGGCGACGCGCGCCATAGGTGGCCATGGAGACATGGTCTTCCTGGTTGGCCGAAGTGGGCAGACTGGTCACGCTGCTCGGGTGCGCCAGGCACTGGTTTTCGGCCGCCAGGGCGGCTGCCGTGACCTGGGCAATCATGAAGCCCGAGTTGACGCCGCTGTCCTCGATCAGGAAAGCCGGCAGGCGCGACAGTCCGGTGTCCAGCAGCAAGGCCATGCGACGTTCGGAGATGGCGCCGATTTCAGCGATCGCCAGCGCCAGGATGTCGGCAGCGAAAGCCACAGGTTCGGCATGGAAGTTGCCGCCCGAAATCACGTCGCCGTTGTCGAACACCAGCGGATTGTCCGAGGCGGCATTGGCTTCTATGACCAGCACGCGCGCAGCATGGCTGAGGTTGTCCAGGCAGGCACCCATGACCTGCGGCACGCAGCGGATGGAATAGGGATCCTGCACACGCCCGCAATTGGGGTGCGAGGGATCGATGGCACTGCCGTCCAGCAGGGAACGCACGGCGGCGGCCACGGCAATCTGCCCCAGCTGGCCTCTGGCCTCGTGAATGCGCGCATCGAAAGGCTTGATGGAGCCCTGTATGGCTTCCAGCGTCAGGCAACCGGCCACCAAGCCTGCGGCCAGAACGCTTTCAGCCTGGAACAGACCCGCCAGCGCCAGCGAGGTGGAGACCTGGGTGCCATTGAGCAGTGCCAGCCCTTCCTTGGGGCCCAGCACAAAGGGCTCCAGACCGATATGTTTCATGGCTTCGCGGCCGGAGACGAGCTTGCCGTCCACCTTGGCCTGCCCCTCGCCGATCAGCACACAGGCCAGATGCGACAGCGGCGCCAGATCGCCAGAAGCGCCCACCGAACCCTTGGAGGGAATCACGGGCAGGACATCGGCATTGGCCAAAGCCAGCAGCGCGTCCACCAGCGCCGTGCGGGCTCCCGAATGCCCGCGGGCCAGACTCACGGCCTTGGTGGCCAGCACCAGGCGCACCACATGGTCCGGCAGCGGATCACCCGTGCCCACGCTGTGCGAAAGCACCAGATTGCGCTGCAGCTCGGCCAGACGCTCATGCGCGATCTTGGTCGAAGCCAGTTTGCCGAAACCGGTGTTGATGCCGTAGACCACCTGGTCTTCATCGACGATGTGCTGCACATGCGCTTCGGCCTTGCGCATGGCGCCATAGGCGGCCTGCGCCATGCTGAGCTGCACGCCGCCGTCCTGAATGCGGCGCAGCTGAGCCAGCGTGAGCTCGCCGGGATGCAGTTCCAGTTCGGAGTTCGAGAGCTCTTGGGTGGTGGTAGTGTTCATGGCTATACCTGTCTATACAGTCAAGAGAAACAAAAACGTACTGAGGGATTCAAGGGCCTAGCCGGGATCAGCCGCCGTGCACTGAATCGGTTCGGAAACGGCTACCGAGTCGGTAGCGCATGCCTGGATGCACGCAATGCACCCAGGTGATCGGGACGCCGCGCAGCCAGGTACGGCGCGTGAGCATCAGGCAAGGCTGGTCGATAGCCATCTGCAGCAGTCGGGCCTGTTCGGCCGTCGGCAAGATCGCATCGACCACATGTTCTATCTGGTCGTACTGCACATTGCGCACCAGATAGACCGAGGGCTGCACGGCAGAGAAATCCTGGTCCATGAAGTCAGGGACCAGACGGGGGTTCACATAGCGGTCTTCGATCTGAACCGGCAACTCGTTTTCGAAGTGCACGCCGTGCAGATGAAAGACCGAGGCGCCGACCGCGAGATCCAGCGCCGCAGCGACTTCGGGCGAGGCGGACTCGCGGCGCATATCAAGCAGCTCGAAGCGATGATCGTGGCCGCGCTGGGTGATCTCTTCACCGATATTGGCAATGCGCAGCAGGGTCGACTGCGGCTTTTCCTCGGCCACAAAGGAGCCGACCCCCGCCACACGCACGATCACGCCCTGCTCGGCCAGCTCGCGCAGCGCGCGGTTCACCGTCATGCGCGCCACGCCGAACTCGTTGACCAGCTCCTGCTCGGAAGGCACGCGCGCACCGGCCGCCAGCGAGCCGTCGCCGATCTTGCGCAGCACATGGTCCTTGACCTGCTGATACAACGCGAGCGGCATCTGGGCTGCAGGAGCCGTTTTACGCTGGGCAGGATCTCGGACATTCATGATGCAGGCCTCAGTGAGCAGCCGCAGCCAGTGATTCGGCGCGAATCTCCTCCGTCAACCGGGCCTTGAGCTCCATGAACTCGGGCGAGGTCTTGACGGTGTAATGCCGAGGGTGCGGCAGATGGACCGGAATGTCCGCCTTGATGCGGCCCGGACGCGCGCTGAACACGGCCACGCGATTGGCCATGAAGATGGCTTCATCGATATCGTGGGTCACGAACATCACCGTCTTGCGTTCGGCCTCCCAGATGCCCAGCAGCAATTCCTGCATCAGTACCCGGGTCTGGTTGTCCAGCGCACCGAAGGGCTCGTCCATGAGCAGGATCTTGGGGTCGTTGGCCAGCGCACGCGCGATCGCCGTGCGTTGCTGCATGCCGCCCGACAGCTGCTTGGGATAGTGATTCTCGAACCCGTGCAGGCCCACCTTGGCAATGAAGTAGTCGCTGCGCTCTTTCTGGACGGCTTCGCTCACGCCTTTCTCGCGCAGCCCGAAGCGGATGTTCTGCGCCACGGTCAGCCAGGGGAACAAGGTATAGCTCTGAAACACCATGCCGCGGTCGGCGCCGGGCTCCTGCACCAGCTTCCCGTCCAGCAGCACCTGCCCCGTCGTCGGGAAATCCAGACCCGCAACAATGCGCAGCATCGTCGATTTGCCGCAGCCAGAGGGCCCGAGAATGGTCACGAAATCGTTCTCCCGGACCTCGAAATCCACCGGCAGCAGCGCCTGGGTGCTGACGCCTTTGTGGCTGGTGAAGGTGCGCGAAACGCCTTGAATGGACAGCTGGTTCATCACAGGGAACTCCATTCGAACATGCGACGGTTGACGGTTTTGAAGATGAAATCCGACACCAGACCGATGAGCCCGATGATGATGATGCCGAAGATGATCTGTCCGGTATTGAGCAGCGCCTGACTGTCGGTGATCATGTGTCCGATGCCCGAGGACGAGCCGATCAGCTCGGCAACGATCACATAGGTCCAGGCCCAGCCCAGAACCAGGCGCAGGGTTTCCGCAATGCCAGGGGCAGCACCGGGAATCAGCACCCGCTTGACGATGCCGGTATTGCTGGCGCCCAGGGTGTAGGCGGCCTCCACCAGATCCTTGCGCGCACCGCCCACGGTCACGGCCACCATGAGGGTGATCTGGAACACGGAGCCGATGAAGATGACCAGCAGCTTCTGGGCCTCGCCCACGCCGGCCCAGAGGATCAGCAGCGGAATAAAGGCCGAGGCGGGCAGGTAGCGGCAGAACGAGACAAAGGGCTCGAAGAACGCCTCCACGGGCTTCCAGGCCCCCATAGCAATGCCCAGCGGCACGGCCACGATGCTGGCCAGGATGAAGCCGCCCATGACGCGCCATACGGTCATGCCGATGTCATGGTGAAAGTCGAACTCCGTGAACAGCAGAATGCCTTCGCGCAGCATCGTCAGCGGGCTGGCGAGAAAGGTCGGCGAGACCAGTCCGCCAAAGGTGACGGCCGACCAGATCAGCAGGAACAGCAGGAAGAAGCCCGTGCCCAGCAGCCATTTGGCCTTGGGACTGACAGGCTCCAGAGGTGCCATATAGCGCCGGCGAGCCGGCCTCACGGAAGGCGATGCCACCTGAACCGATGCGGGTGATGCAGACTTGATAGAAGGTGATACCGCTTCCATGTGCAACCTCTTTGCGCTTACTTGATGAAGCTGGCGTC
>Ga0209370_1001235_pt1 | contig 23758 bp, 14 predicted proteins | sample AgamicAtPrz_FD_187164 | JGI IMG/M metagenome (GOLD analysis project Ga0209370, IMG submission 187164) | Agave microbial communities from Guanajuato, Mexico - At.P.rz (SPAdes) (version 2) | ecosystem: Host-associated > Plants > Phyllosphere > Phylloplane/Leaf | place: Guanajuato, Mexico... | reverse complement strand
ACGAACGCGACACGATGCCGTTCGATGCGCCGCCGCGCGAACGCACGCGCACGCGCGTGCACTGGGTCGAGCCGACGCTCGTCGCCGAATGCGAATTCGCGGAATGGACCGGCGACGGGATCGTGCGCCAGGCCGCGTTCATCGCGCTGCGCGAGGACAAGCCGGCGGAGCAGATCGTCCGCGAGATGCCGAAACATACGGAAACGGAGGTGACGATGGATCAACACCAGACCCCGCACGACGCCAAACGCAAGCGCGCATCGCATGCCGCTCACGAAACCGCCGATCGCAAGCCCCCGTCACGTTCTCGTGCAGCCGTCCGCGCCGAAGGCGACGCGGCCGGCGACGACACGCTCGGCCGTGTGCGCATCACGCATCCCGAGCGCGTGCTCGACCCGCAAAGCGGCACGCGCAAGCTCGACCTCGCGCGGTACTGGCAATGGGTCGCGCCGTGGCTGTTGCCCGACCTGAAAGGCCGGCCCGTGTCGCTCGTGCGCGCGCCCGGCGACATCGCCGGCGAGCTGTTCTTCCAGAAGCATGCGGAGCGCCGCGAGATTCCGTTCGTCACGCAGCACGAAGGGCTCGACCCCGGCCACGGGCCCTTGCTGTCGATCGACAGCGTCGATGCGCTGCTCGGCACCGCGCAGATGGGTACGGTCGAGCTGCACACGTGGAACGCGCATGCCTCCAACATCGAGCGGCCGGACCGTATCGTGTTCGACCTCGATCCCGATCCGGCGCTGCCGTGGCGCACGATGATCGACGCCGCGCAACTCGTACGCGGGCTGCTCGACGAGCTGGGGCTCGTGTCGTTCTGCAAGACGAGTGGCGGCAAGGGCTTGCATGTCGTCGTTCCGCTCACGCGGCATGCGGGCTGGGACGACGTGAAGGACTTTTCGCGCGCGGTCGCGCAGCACGTCGCCGGCACGCTGCCCGACCGTTTCACCGCGACGATGGGGCCGCGCCACCGGCGCGGCAAGATCTTCGTCGACTACCTGCGCAACGGGCGCGGCGCGAGCACGATCGCCGCGTATTCGGTGCGCGCGCGGCCCGGCATGGGCGTGTCGGTGCCGCTCGACTGGGACGAGGTGCCCGCGACGACGGGCGGCGCGCAATGGACGATCGATACGCTGCACGAACGGCTGGACACGCTGAAGCGCGACCCGTGGGAAGGCTATGCGAACGCGCGCCAGCGCATCACCGCGGCGATGCGCGCGCGGCTCGGCGCCGACGCGTGAGCCGTCAGCGCCGATGTTGCTGCAGCCGGTAATACCAGTTCATCAGCGGCGTCGCGGAGATCCCGTGCGCGACCACCGACGCGGACACCACGGCCAGCACCGGCGCCGCGAGCGGGCGCACGGCGTCGGACGGCCCGTGCTCGAGCGCGAACAGCAGGTAGTAGAACGAGCCGATCCCGCGGATGCCGAACCACGCCATCAGCCGCCGCTGCGCATGCGTCGCGCGCGAGCCGATGAGCGTGACCAGCACCGCGAGCGGGCGCACGGCGACGAACAGCACCGTGGCCAGCGCGACGGCGCCCCACGTGAGCAGCGGGCCGGGCAGCGTCGACAGCACGCTGCCGATCGTCGTCATCACGATCGCTTCGGCGATCCGTTCGAGCTCGATCGTGAAGCCGAGCACCGATTCGGCCATGAACGCATGCGCCTTCTCCGGATGCTTCTCGGTGGCGACCACGTCTTCCGAATCGATCTGGCCGATCACTTCGCGCGGCGGGCGGTCGCCGCTCGCGCGATGCTCGACGCGCCGCATCGCGACGCCGGCCGCGAACGTCGCGATGAAACCGAACGTGTGCGCGAGCTGCGCGGCGCCGAACGACAGCACGATCAGCGCGAGCGCGAAGACGCCTTCGAGGCCGAGCGCCTGCGCGTGGCGTGTGCGCAGCCAGCCGATCGTCTTCGTCGTGACCCAGCCGAGCGCGCCGCCGATCGCGGCCGCGCCGGCGATGCCCCACAGCGCGACGAGCGCGAACGTGCCGGACAGCGGCGGGATGCCGTGCGTCGCGCCCGGTGCGCCGCACAGTGCGAGCCCCGCGAGCGCGAACGGCAGCGCGATGCCGTCGTTCATCCCGCCTTCGCCGGACAACGCGAAGCGCACCAGGTCGCGGTCGCCCGGGTCGTGCACCTGCACGTCGTGCGCGAGCACGGGGTCGGTCGGCGCGAGGATCGCCGCGAGCAGCAGCGCGGGGCCCCAGCCAAGGCCCAGCGCGAGCACCGCGCACGCGGCGAGCAGCGGCACGGTGACGATCATCGCGAGCAGCCCGAGACGGCACGGCACGAGCCACAGCTTGTCGGACAGCGGCACGCGCAGCCGCAGCCCGATCGCGAACAGCGACACGAGCAGCGCGACTTCGACGATCTGGCGCAGCAGTTGCCCGTCGCGTTCGAGGTCGAGATGCAGCAGGCCGGCGCCGGCCGGGCCGAGCGCGGCGCCGAGCACCAGGTAAATCATCGCGGAGCTGCATGGCAGGTGGCGCAACGCGGACGTCACGACACCCGTGCCCAGCAGCACCGCGCCGACGATCAGGTACCAGAGGGTTTCGTGCATGCGTGCGATCGCAGCAGAGAGAGACGGGCGGCACGCCAGCCGTCAGGGCTTGCGGCCGAATGCTTCGCGCAGCTTCCGCTTCGCGCGTTCGAGCGTCGCACGGCGCGTTTTCGGCAGGTTGCGGCCCGCCCGGTTCACGTAGAAGTTCAGCATCGACATCGCCGACTGGAACGGCGACGCCTTGCGGCGGCGGCTGTGTTCGGCCGAGTGCTTCAGCGATGCGGCGATCGTCGCCGGATCGTCGGATTTGAAGATGTCGGGCTCGATGTCGAGCGCATCGCTTTTTTGCGTGACTTCGCCGGACCAGCGCTTGCGATGGGTCGGGTCGGCGCTGCGCGCGCGGCCCGGGTGGCGCGTGTGGCGCTTGCCGTGCGCGTGAGAAGCAGAAGCAGAAGCAGAAGCAGAAGGCATAAGGCAGAGCTCCATATGGGGTCACAGGACAGTCATTCGGAGACGGGGGACGCAAACCGCGTGCCGCGTCACGAACGTGGCCGGCGACGGCATGGGCCTTGCTGAACGATCGGAGCAGGAATTTCCATCACACGATCATCCATAGGGAGAAAACGCCATGAAGTCAGCATTCGAATCGAAGTTCGTCGCGCGGCACGTGCTGGCCTGCGCGGCGGTCGCGATCGTCGCGGCCGCGCCGGCCGCGTGGGCGCAGAACTCGCAGCGCTCGGACGAGGGCACCGGCGCGCCGAATCCGTCGATGGACATGTCGACGCCGGGCGCCAACGGCAATACGGCCGCGCCGCCTCCGCCGGCGGGCACGCAGCAACGTGGCGCGAAGCACGGGATGCGTTCGCACAGCGGGGCGGCCGGCCATGTGAAGCCGGGCGGCGGCCCGAACGGCGCCGGCGAGGGCGGCAGCGGCGCCACGGGCGGTGGCGTCGGTGGCGGCTCGGGTGGAGCCGGTGGGTCGGGCAGCGCGGGCGGCATGGGTGGCTCGGGCGGTACGGGCGGTACGGGCGCCGGCAACGGCGGTTCGGCGGGCTCGACGGGCACGGGCGGCGGCGGGGCCGGCGGGACGGGCGGCGGTTCCAGCGGTTATTGACGGTGTCGTGCCGGCGCGGCCGGCACGACGCGATGGCGGTGCGGTTCCCCGGGACGGGCGCGCCGCCACCACGCAGGAGGACATCATGCAATCGAATTCCCGGATTTTTGTGCAGAACGACGAGATCGACGACGAGGCAAGCGACGCGGACGATCTCGACACGACGGTCCACGTGGACGTCGAAACGGGCAGGGTCATGTTCCATGCGGCGTGGGCGAACCCCGTCGAGGCGCCGCCCGAGGCGGCCCGGCATTCGGTCGTCCTCGCACTCGAATGCTCGACGATGGAACGCTACGCGGATCTCGACGAAGGCGCGCGGATGCGCGTGCACGCGATGCTGCACGACGCCGTGCAGCAGACGCTCGAGCAATTGCCCGATACCGACGAAAATCTGACGCTGACGGTCGAGCTGACCGACGCGATGCTCGACGCCGCACGTCATCTGCAGTAATCGCGCCGGGTCGGCGCACGGCGTCGCCACGGCGTGTGCATTACATCCCGTTGAAATCTTTGCAGTGGGGCGCGCCGACGTGCCGCGGCCGCTCCCGCCCGTTCGCGGGTGGGCCGCCACCGATCGCGGGTCGTTCCCCGTTGTCGCGCACCACGCACGGCGCGACGGGGCCGACGGGCAGAGGCCCCCGCGGCCGGAACGGCGATTGCTGCACGACCCGCACGGCACGACGTGTGCCGCCCTGTTCCCACTCCACGGAGGCATTCATGAGCGGCAGGCTGGATCATTGCAAGGTAGCGATACTCGCGGTCGACGGCTTCGAGGAAGCCGAGCTCGTCGAACCGCAGCGCGCGCTCGCGGCCGAAGGCGCGCAGGTGGACGTGATTTCGCAGAAACCCGGCGAGATCCAGGGTTTCCGGCACGTCGACAAGGGCGAGCGCGTGAAGGTCGACCGCACGTTCGACGATGCGCGCGAAGGCGACTACGACGCGGTCGTGCTGCCGGGCGGCGTCATCAACGGTGACGCGATCCGGATGGTGCCGGCCGCGCGCGAATTCGTGACGGCGGCCGTCGGCGCCGGCAAGCCGGTCGCGGCGATCTGCCACGGCGGCTGGCTGCTCGTGTCGGCCGGGCTCGTCGAGGGCAAGACGATGACGAGCTGGCCGAGCCTGCAGGACGATATCCGTCATGCGGGCGGCAAGTGGGTGGACGAGGAAGTCGTGCGCGACGGCAACCTGATCACGAGCCGCAAGCCGGCCGACCTGCCCGCGTTCAACGGCGCGCTGGTCGAGCGTCTCGCGGCGCGGGGGGCATGAGCCGATGACGGCCGATTCCCCACGCCGCGTGACGCTGACGGACGAACCGCCCACCTTCGACGGCGCGGCGCTGCAGTTGCGCTTCGTCGTCGACGTCGACGGAGCGCCGCAGATCTGCGCGATCACCGTCGAGGCGCTGGAAGATCATTTCGGCGCGCGCTCCGCGCTGGAAGCCGACCTGCGCGACGCGTTCGAGCGCGGCCGCGCGCGTATCGAAGCCGCGTGCGCGGACGCGCTGGCCAGCGGCAACCACGACGTGGTGCTGCACAGCGGGTATTTCCGTGCGCCGGCTGGGCGCGCGCGGGCGGGGTTGTTTCGCTCGCGGGAGCCCTGAGCGGGCCGCCGTTTCGCCACGCGTTCCGGCCTGCTTCAGGCCGGTTTCATCGGACGTATTCGGGGCTCTCCGTTGCTCCGCCGTTACCCCGCCGTCACCCATTACATGCCGTTGAAAACTTTGCAGCGGCGCGAGCGCGCCGTTCGGTGCCACATCGCGCGGCGCGCGCACCGCACGGACCCTGGTCGAATGCCACCGGTTGGCACGCTCCGTGCATGCCCGTCACGTCGCCGGCGCACGATTCGCGCCGCTTGCCGATGCGACACCGGTGTCGCGTCGCGCGTCGCCGCCAACGGGGAAACGAGCATGCTGACCGCCCACGAATTTGCCGCGCTGTTCCTGGTGCATCACGCACCGGAACAGATCCAGATCGACCGCGACGACATCGTCGCGCTCGTCGAACAACACCTGATCGTGATGGAGCGCGACGACACGTCCGGCCAACACCGGCCCGCGCTGACCGCCGACGGCCTGTCGGTCCTGCGCTGCGTGCAGCGGCACGACGGAGCCATGTTCGACACCACGGAAGCGTGACGCACCGAGCGGCGCCCGATGTTCACCGCGCGATCGCGACGGACGCGTTGACCTGCACGACGGGCGTTTTCCCGTCGAACGGCGGCGTGTGCAGGAAGCGGTCGATCACGCCGGCCTCGAACAGCAGGCAGTAGGTCGAGCCGCCGAACTGGAAATAGCCGATCTCGTCGCCCTTGTCGACGCGCTGACCCGGCATGACGTCGATCACGCACGACGACACGTCGCCCATCCCGACGAACACGGCCGCCACCGTGCCGATGCCGGGATCGTCGCTCGAGATCGCGACCACCGCGCGCGCGGCCACCGACGTCATGTAGCCCTGCGAGTCGTTGAGCCCGGCCGGGTCGGGGCCTTCCGCTTCGGCGACCGAGTAATAGGCGCCGTCTACGCGATACGCGTGCGTGACGACGCCACGTACCGGCGCATGCCAGCGGTGATAGTTGTACGCGCTGAGGTAGGCCTGGTAGACGTCGCCGCCGACGAAGCGCTCGGCGAGCGACAGCCACTCGGGCGTGAACAGGTCGCGCAGCGAGTACGGCTGCGCCTTGATCCAGAACGTGTCGCGCAGCTTCACGTTCGTTTCGGTGTGATAGGGCGCGGCCTCGCACGCGCTGACGATCACGTGCGGATCGTCGGGCGCCGCGACGGGCCGCGCGCCGTCGCGAAAGCGCCGCGTGAAGAAGTCGTTCCACGAATCGAAACCCCAGTGCGGCTGGTCTTCGTGATACTGGAACTGCGACAGCCCGAGCCGCTTGCGTGCTTCGTCGCAGAACCAGCCGTCGGGCGCCGACGTGTCGAGATGCGCGCGCGAATGCGGGCCGCCGAGGAAATCGCACCATGCGTTCAATACGCACTTCAACTGCGCATTGACGGACGCGTCGCGAAACACCGCATGGCCCGACGGCATGCACATCGGCCAGTCGAAGAACGCATTCAGCGGGCACACGATCAGGCTTTCCTCGCTGAACGGCGGCGTGTAGGTCATCAGATGATCGAGCACGGTCATCAGCTCGCCGATCGATGCGTAGCCGAGCCGGTATCCCGCTTCGCGCGCTTCGTCGATCGCGCGGGTCAGGTTCATGTGCATCACGGCGTTGTCGTCGAACAGCCGCGCGAGTGCCTGCACGGCCGGCGTGCGCAGCCGCTCGCCGGCGTGCGCGCGCGCTTCGTTCGCGATCGTTTCGCGGAACGTGGCCATGTGCGCTTCCTCGCTGGCCATCCATCCGCCGAGGCGGCGGCGTGTGGCGGGCGGCGTGTTGCGATTCGTCATCGTCACCTCCGGAACGGTTAGGGGGCGAAGCGATGGAGCAAGACGCTTGCCCGGCGCGTGGCATCGAAATTGCGGCGCTCGGGCGACCGGTTTTTTCAATGACTCAGGAGGGAAAAATGGCTACGGCTTCGAACGCACGACAGACGAACGATGCGGGATCGACGGACGAGCGTCGCCGCGACGGGCAGCGGACCGTGACGCCGACGCGGACGCGGACGCGAACGCGGCCGCAAGCGGCGGCGACGCGCGACGGTGTGCGGCGCGGCGAGCACGGTGGCGGTCGTGCAAGCGGAAATGGGCCGGTGACACCGAGCCGCGGGGAAGAGGCGGGGAAACCGCTATGGGAAGACGACAGCGGCGAGATGCCGCCGGAGGAGTGGTCGTGAGACCGTCGGTGCTCATTGTCGACTGCACAAAAACGCTTGCGACCGGGCGTTTCGGTTGAAATTCGATGACGCGTGTGCAAAATCGATTATCTACGGCACGTTTTGCACAAAATCGATTTCGGTGAATCAAGGCCGGCGCCAATTGACCATCGGCTCATCGGCTTCAATTTCCAGTCCGCGCCGCGACGAGCACGGCCACAGGCAGTTCGGCCAGACAGCGATCGAGCGCCAGCACCCCTTCCGGCGCATCGATCGCGTCGCCCGCATTCAATCCGTCGATCCACGGCCCTTCGACGTCGCGCGGCAGAACGACCGCCGTGTCGCCCCATTGCGCGGGCTCGATGCGCGGTATCCCGGGCGCTTCGCCGAGCAACCGGCACGCGAGCCGCGTCGCGACCACCACCACGGTCGCCGCGTCATCGCATCGCGCGAACGCCACCGCATGCCGCGCTAGCCTGCCGCGCACGCGCAGCGGAACATACGCGCCGTCCGCAAACGTCGTTGGCCATCGCGCATGCAGCGCCAGCATCCGCTCGATCAGCGCGCGCTTCACGCGCGCATCGGGCCACGTCGGCAGATAAGACGCAACCGACTCGTCGACCGGTTCGGCCGCCAGCGTCGCGAACGGCACGGCGCGCCGGTTGTCCGGATCGACGAGCGAGTGATCCCATGACTCGGTACCTTGATACAGATCGGGCACGCCGGGCGACGCGATCCGCAGCGCCGTCTGCGTCAGGCTGTTGACGACGCCGGGCGGCGCGATCCGTGCCGCGAACGCATGCAGCCGATGCGGAAAATCGCCCGCGCCGCGCGGCGTCAGGATCGCGCGGACGAACGCTTCGCAGCCGCGCTCGTAGTCCGGTTCGGGCGCGAGCCAGTCGGTGTACTGCTTCGCTTCGCGCAACGCCTTCGTCTGCCACTGCACGACGCGCGTCGCGAGCGCGTCGAGGCCAGCCGCATCGTCGGGGGCGAGCGCCGGCGGCCAGCAGCCGACGAGCGTCTGGTACAGCATCGCCTCGGCGGCCGGCCCGGGCGTCCACGCGAGGTCGCGGTGCGCGCCGCCGCGATGCGGCCCATTCAGCGCCGACCAGTCGAGCGATACCGCGCGCCACGCATCGGGCACCTCGCTCAGCACCGCGAGCCGCGCACGCGCGTCCTCGCCGCGCTTGTGGTCGTGCGTGGCCGTCGCGATGAGCCCGTGCGGCACGGTGCGCGCGCGGCGGCGGTTGCGCGCATGGAACGCGCCGCGCGACAGGCTGAAATCGCCGGCGTCGGCGCCGACCTCGTTGCGCGACAGCAGCCGCCCATAGCGATAGTTGGCGGTATCCTCTACGCCCTTCGCGGCCAGCGGCGCGGTGAGCTGCGCGAACGCGACGCGCGCCGCGAGCAGCGCATCGGCGTCCGTGCGCGGTACGCGCACGACCGGCAAGCCGAGCCACGCGGCGACGCGTTCGAGCGCGAACCGGTCGGTCGGATCGACCGCCGTGTACGCACCGTCGTACGCATGCGCGAGCACGCGCCGGTCGGCGTCGGCCGGTTCGGCGCCCTGCGCCGGATACATCCGGTACACGGGCAGCCGCACCGCGAGTTCGCCGAGCACGCGCCGGATCGCGATCAGGCTGATGTCGCGCGTCGCGGGCGACGCCCGTGCGATTCCGTGCAGCAACCGCGCGACCCGTGCGTGTTCACCGGCGAGCTGGCGCAGCAGCACGCGCCGCTTGCCGTCGAGCGCTTCCTGCGCGAACGTGCGCGCCGACCCCGATACGGCTGCCCAGTGTGCGGCGAGCGGTTCCGCGCCGGCCGGGTCGTGCAGCAGCGCGCCGACGTCGTTCATGAAGTCGTAGCCGGTCGTGCCATCGACGGCCCAGTCGGCGCGCGGCACCTCGCCGGGCGCGAGGATCTTCTCGACGACGATGTAGGGCCGCGCGTCGCGCTGCGCGGCGAGCCGCGCGTGCAGCCGGCGGCAATACGCGCGCGGATCGGCGAGGCCGTCGACGTGATCGACGCGCACGCCGTCGACGAGCCCGGCCGCATGGAGGCGCAGCGGCAGCGCATGAACGGCGTCGAACACCGCATCGTCTTCGACGCGCACGGCCGCGAGCGTCGCGATGTCGAAGAAGCGCCGCCAGTTCAGCTCGTCGGCGGCCGTGCGCCACCAGGCGAGCCGGTAGTGCTGGCGTTCGAGCAGCTGGTGCAGGCATGCACGCGAGCGCGCGCGACGCGGATCGGCGCCGCGCAATACCGCATCGAGCGCGTGCGGGCCGTGCGCGGCCGCATGATCGCGCAGCGCCGCATGCGCGGCGTCGAGCCGCGCGCTGCCGCGTGCCGGCGCGGCGTCGAAGCGCTCGGCGAGCGCGTTCAGGTCCGCGCGATTCGCGATGCGCAGGATCTCCGCGTAGGTGGCGGCCGCCACGGGCAGCCGCCGCCCGGGGCACGCGATGTGGAAGCGGCCCGTGGCCGGATCGGCGCGCAGCGTGATGTCGCCGGCCGCGAGCGCCTCGCCGTACGGCGCGCCGAGGCACGGCAGCAGCACCTTGCCGTCGAGCGTCGGGTCGGGCGGATGCCAGTCGATGTCGAAATAGCGTGCGTACGGGCTCGCCGGCCCCCATTCGAGCACGTCGTTCCACCAGCCGTTCGATGACCCGCCGACGCCCATGTGGTTCGGCACGATGTCGATGATGATCCCGAGGCCACGTGCGCGCAGCGCGTCGACGAGCCGCAGGAAGCCGGCTTCGCCGCCGAGTTCCGCACCGAGCGCGCCGTAATCGACGGTGTCGTAGCCGTGCAGCGAGCCGGGCTCGGCCGTCGACACCGGCGACAGGTACAGGTGGCTGACGCCGAGCCGCGTGAAGTAGTCGGCGTGGGCGGCCGCGTCGTCGAACGTGAAACCCGCATGCAGCTGCAGTCGCAGCGTCGCGCGTGGGATCATGGGCCGTGCCTCCGCGTGCGGCGCGCGTGTACGACGGCGGCGATGCGGGTGCGCACGTCGGCGTCGAACAGTGTGTCGATCGGGCGCGGCAGCCGCTGCCGCCAGTTCGGATGGCCGCACGGCGGCCCCGGCAGGTTCGGCTGCGCGTCGAGCGCGAGCAGATCCTCGAGCGGCAGCAGCGCGAGCGGCGACGGGCTGCTCGCGACGTAGCCGAGGATCGCGTTCACCGGCGGCATGTCGGCCGGCGGCATGGCGGCGCCGTCCGGCGCGCAGCCGGCCTGTTGCAGCGCGCGCCACAGCGCCGCGCGCTCGGTGGCGCGTTCGGCATGAGCGGCGAGCAGTTCGGGAGGCGAACTCGGCGGGGACGTCGGATGACCGGGTTCGGCGGGCTGCACGGTGTCGTGTCCGAACGCCATGCTTTGCACGATTTCATCCGAATCGTGCGCGCTCGCATCGTCCGGCGCCGGTGCGTCCACGTCGCGCGGCCGCGCTTCGTCGCGCCGTTTCGCGGCCTCGGCCTCGGCCGCGGCGCGCCGCCACCCGAGATCGACGCCGCGCCACCAGCCGGCCACGGTCGGCAGATCGTGCGTCGACGTCATCGCGATGGCATCGCGATCCCACGCGGACGGCGGCCGGAACGCGCCATTCGCTTCGCGCTCGAACCACAGCACGCGCATGCCCGCGACGCCCTGCGCGCCGAGCCGTTCGCGCAATCCGGCCGGCACGGTGCCGAGATCCTCGCCGATCGCGATCGCGCGATGGCGGGCCGCCTCGAGCGCGACGAGCCGCACCAGATCGTCGAGCGGATAGCGCAGGTACGCGCCGTCGCGCGGCGAGCCGCCGTCGGGCACGATCCACATCCGCGCGAAACCGAGTACGTGATCGATGCGGATGCCGCCCGCGTGCGCGAACGCGGCGCGCAGCAGCTCGATGAACGGCATGTAGCGCTCCGCGCGCAGCGCGTCGGGCGTCCACGTCGTCACGCCCCATGCCTGGCCGGCCGCATTGAACAGGTCGGGCGGCGCGCCGAGCGACACGCCGCGCAGCAGCGTCGTGCCGTGCGCCCACGCGTCGCTGCCGGCGCGATCGGCGCCGACCGCGAGATCGGCGATCAGCCCGGTCGCCATGCCCGCGCCGCGCGCCGCGTGCTGCGCGTCGCCGAGCGCGCGCGATGCGCACCATTGCAGGAACGTGTGGAACGCGATCGTGTCGGCATGCTCATGCGCGAACGCGTCGACTTCCGCCGATCCCGGCATGCGCCAGGGCGCGGGCCATTGCCGCCAGTCCGCGCCGATCCCGTGCTCGATGCAGAACGCCTGCAGCGCATCGAAGCGCGCATGCGCGTCGAGCGCCGCGCCGCCCGCCGCGCGAAACCGCTGGTACGTATCGCGCGACGGGTCGTCGCTCGCGCGCCATGCGTCGAAACACGCACGCAGACGGCGCAGCTTCATCGGCAGCACGCGGGGCCAGTCGATCAGCGCGGCGTCGGCCGGGCCGTCGGATGCGCGAGGCACGGCATCGGCGCCCGGCACCGCGTCGCAGTCGAGATACGCGACGTTGTGCCAGCGTCGCGACGACGGCGAATACGGGCTGTCGTGCGCGGGCAGCGCCGGATAGCCGGCGTGCGTCGGACTGATCGCCACCGCCTGCGCGCCGTGCCGCGCCGCCTGGGCGGCCAGCCGCGCGAGCGCCGTGTAGTCGCCCGCGCCGTCGTCGCCGGCGCGGCGCAGGCTGTAGAGCTGCGCCGCGATGCCCCAACGGCCTGCGTCGTGGGTGCGGGCGAACGCCTCGAACGGCTGCGCCCGCGGCGGCGCGATCGCGAGCTCGATGCGCTGCTCGCCGATGTCGAGCGCGTGATAGCCGGGCATCGCGAGCGGCGGTAGCGTGCCGTGTTCGCCCGTGCCGCTCACGCGTCCGTCCACGTGCCCGCCGGTTTCGAGGGAGATCCGGAAGCGTGCGCCCGGCGCCGCGACGGTCGCGGGCAGCGTCAGCGGCAGGCCGGCGTCGCCGGTCACGACGCGCGGCGGCGACGCGTTCGCATCGGCGAGCGCCGCCGCGCTGTCGACCCGCTGGATCGCGGTGCCGCACGGCCAGCCGAGCGCATCGACGAGCGCGACGAGCGCGTCGTCGTCCACGCGTCGCGCGACGCCGCCCGCGTCGGTCCAGTCGGGTTCCAGGCCGGCCGCACGGGCGAGCGCCGCGATCGGAACGTCGGTCGTCATGATCGGCTCCGTCCGTTCGTGCTGTGATGCCGCGCATCCCGGTTGACCGCGCCGTCGCGCCACGCGATGCACGCGCGCGGCGGCACGTGCCCGCCGGGCAGCCGGTCGCGCGCGCGCGGCGGCGTCTCGAACACGATCTTGCCGACCGGCAGCGCGGGCAGCGTCGCGTCGTGCGAGCCGAGATTCAGCGCGATCGTCAGCGTGCTGCCGTCGCCGAGACGCCAGCGTGCGACCAGCGCCGGCGGGTCGCCATCGCCCGCGAGCAGGTCGACGCCGAGCGACCGCGCGCCGGCCAGATGCGGCGTGACGAGCGCGGCGCGCACGGCCAGCGCGCTGCGGTAGAAGCGCCGCCACGCGGCCGCGTCGGGCCACGACTCGTCGGGCGGATGGTGCGACGACGAGCGCACGAAGGTCGCGATGTCGTTCGGGTCGGGAATCGCGTCGCGATGCGCGGCGTCGGCGAACGCGGGAAACGCGGCGAATTCGCGGCGCCGGCCTTCGCGCACCGCATCGGCGAGTGCGCCGCGATAGTCGGTGAAGAACTGGAACGGCTGCGTGCTGCCGTCTTCCTCGCCCATGAACAGCAGCGGGACCCACGGCGCGAGCAGCATCAGCGCGGTGGCCGCGCGCACCGCGTCGTCGTTCGCGAGCGCGCGCAGCCGTTCGCCGAACGCGCGATTGCCGATCTGGTCGTGGTTCTGCAGGAACGCGACGAACGCGGTCGGCGGCAGGTGCGCGCTCGGCTCGCCGCGCGCGGCGCCGTCGTGCAGCGGCGACGGCTCGCCCTGGTACGCGAAGCCTTCGCCGAGCGTGCGCGCGAAATGGCGCAGCGGCGCGTCGGCGTACGCGCGGTAGTAGCCGTCGCGCTCGCCGGTCAGCAGCACGTGCGCACTGTTGTGGAAGTCGTCGTTCCATTGCGCGTCGAAGCCGCCGGGGCCGAGCAGGCTCGCGGTATTGCGCTCGTTTTCCAGCACGAGATGCACGTGGCGCGCGTCACCCGCGTGCGTGCGCACGCGGCGCGCGAGTTCGCGCAGCCATACGTCGTCGTCGATCGCGTGCGCGGCGTCGATGCGTAGCCCGTCGAAACGGTATTCGTCGAGCCAGTACAGCGCGTTGTCGATGAAGAACGCGCTCGTCTGCGGGCGGGTGAAGTCGATCGCCGGCCCCCACGCGGTTTGCCGATCCGCGCGGAAGAATTCGGGCGCGTAGCGCGGCAGCAGGTTGCCTTCGGGGCCGAAGTGGTTGTACACGACGTCGAGAAAGACCTGCAGCCCGAGCCCGTGCGCGGTATCGACCAGCGATTTCAGCTCCTCGGGCCGCCCGTACGACGCGTCGGGCGCGAACGGCAGCACGCCGTCGTAGCCCCAGTTGCGCGCGCCGGGGAACGCATTGACCGGCATCAGCTCGACGGCGGTCACGCTGAGTTCGGCGATCGCCGGCAGCCGCCGCTCGACGGCCGCGTAGCCGCCGCACGCGCCGACATGCAGCTCGTAGAGCACCGTCTCGTGCCACGGGCGGCCGCGCCACGCGTCGTGACGCCAGCGGTACGCGGCAGGATCGACGACCTGGCTCGGGCCCAGCACGTCGTATGGCTGGAAGCGCGACGCGGGATCGGCCACCGCGAGCGCGTCGTCGAGCAGGTAGCGGTACAGCGTGCCGGGGCCGCACGGCGCGATCGTCTCGAACCAGCCGTCGCCGGCCGCCGTCATCGGCGTCGCGCGACCGCCGGCGTCCTGCAGCTCGACGGCGGCCGTGCGGCTCGCGGGCGCCCACAGCCGGAAGCGCGTGTGCTCCGCATCGACGCAAGTCGCGCCGAACGACGATTCGAAGGCATGCGTGCCGGTGGGGCGGGCGGAACGGGAAGTCATGACGGTCCTCAGGAAGACTGATCGGGCGGCACGGCCGCGACCGCGATCGCGGCCGCATGCGCGGCGACGTCGAGCCCGGCTTTCGGCCACGAGCGCGGGCCCGAGTCGGGCGTCGCGGTGTCGAGCAGGATCCGGTAGTCGAGCACGGGCGCGGGCGGCCTGAACGTGATGGTGTCGGCCGATGCGTTCAGCATCACGAGCAACGCCTCGGTGCGTCCGGTGCGGCCGGTGCCGACGCGCCGCATCGTCAGCGCGCGGCGTTCGCCGTCTTCCCACGCGGGCACGGTCAGCGCGTCGCCGCGTTCGTCGAACCATTCGATCTCGCGCATACCCGGCGCGCCGTCGCGGTCGCCGGACGGATAGCGCGGCGACGACATCACCGGATACATGCGCCGCAGCGCGGCGAGCCGCGACACGAAGCGCGTCATCTGCACGCCGTCGTCGCTGTGCGCCAGGTTCCAGTCGAGCCACGACAGTTCGTTATCCTGGCAATACGCGTTGTTGTTGCCCTGCTGCGTGCGGCCAAATTCGTCGCCGGCCACGAGCATCGGCGTGCCGAGCGCGGTAAACAGCGTCGCGAGCATCGAGCGCGCGACGCGCGAGCGCACGTCGCGGATCTTCGCATCGTCGCTCGGCCCTTCGACGCCCCAGTTCGCGCTGCAGTTGTCGTCGCGGCCGTCGCGGTTGCCCTCGCCGTTCGCGTCGTTGTGCTTGCCCGCATACGACACGAGGTCGGCCAGCGTGAAGCCGTCGTGCGCGGTGACGAAATTGACCGACGCCCACGTGCGGCGCCGCCCGTGATTGAACAGGTCCGCCGAGCCCGACAACCGCGCGGCCAGTTCCGGGCGCTGCCCCGCATCGCCGCGCCAGAAGCGCCGCACGGTGTCGCGAAACCGGTCGTTCCATTCGGCGAAGCCGGGCGGATGGCGGCCGAGCTGATAGCCGCCGGGGCCGAGATCCCACGGCTCGGTGATCAGCTTGCGCTGCGCGAGCACGGGGTCCTGCCGCAGCGCGTCGAAGAACCCCGCGCCCGGCTCGAAGCCGTGATCCTCGCGGCCGAGCGTCACGCCGAGATCGAAGCGGAAGCCGTCGATGTTGAACGCGGTCGCCCAGTAGCGCAGCGAATCCATCACCATCTGCACGACGCGCGGATGCGACATGTTCAGCGTGTTGCCGCAGCCGGTTTCGTCGACGTGGTAACGCGGATCGTCGGGCCGCAGCCGGTAATAGCTTGCGTTGTCGAGGCCGCGCCACGACAGCGTGGGCCCGAGCTGGTTGCCCTCGCACGTGTGGTTGTAGACCACGTCGAGCACGACCTCGATGCCGGCCGCATGCAGCTGGCGCACCGCGATGCGCATTTCGTCGAGCCGCCGCGTCGTCAGATACGAGGGCTCCGGCGCGAAGAACGCGGCCGTGTCGTAGCCCCAGTAATTGCGCAGCCCGCGTTTCACGAGTTCGCGCTGCTGCAGGAACGCGTGGATCGGCAGCAGCTCGACCGTCGTCACGCCGATCGACAGCAGGTGATCGACGAACGCCGGGTGCGCGAGCGACGCGAACGTGCCGCGCTCCGGCGGGCGCAGCCCGGCGCGGCGCATCGACGCGCCGCGCACGTGGGTCTCGTAGATCACGGTGCTGCGCCACGGCACGTTCGGGCGGCGGTCGTTGCTCCAGTCGAACGCTTCGTCGACGACCACGGCTTTCGGCATCGCGGGCGCCGAATCGCGGCGGTCCATCGACAGGTCGGCCCGATTCGAATGCACGCGATAGCCGAACAGCGCGTCCGACCAGCGGAACTGGCCGACCAGCTTGCGCGCATACGGGTCGAGCAGCAGCTTGGTCGGATTGAAGCGATGGCCGTGCTGCGGCTGGTACGGGCCGTCCGCGCGGAACCCGTACACGGTGCCCGGATGGGCGTTCGGCAGATAGCCGTGCCACACCTCGTCGGTGCATTCGGGCAGGTCGAGGCGCGCGAGTTCCTTGCGGCCGGTGGGGTCGAACACGCACAGCTGGATGCGCTGCGCATGCGCGGAAAATACCGCGAAGTTGGTCCCGAGGCCGTCCCAGGACGCGCCGAGCGGATAGCTGCGGCCGGGTTCGAGACGGTCGGGCAGGGCGGTCGGCATGGGGCGAATCTCCGTGTCGAGGGCAAGGGTCTGTTTATATATGGAACGCACATGCGTTTCCACGAGAACGGCCGCTCGCGAGGCGCGTGACGCCGCGAATACTGACGTATCGCCAAGGAGCGCAACGCGGCGAGCGGCCGTTCTCGTGGCAACCCCAAATTAAAAAATTCATGTCACGGGAATGCCCGAAATCGCCCGTATGGCGGCGTCGCTCGTCGCTTGTTTGGCACGGCCAAACGGCGCTCCTCACTTCTTGCCCTACGAGCGATTTCGGGCATTCGCATGTGCGTTCCATATATAAACAGACCCTGGCAATCAAGCGGGGGTAAGCCACAGCGTCGCGAGCGGCGGCAGGCGCAGGCTCGCCGACCACGCCTCGCCGTGCGCGGGCACGGCTTCGGCCCACACGGCGCCGTCGTTGCCGGCGTTGGTGCCGCCGTACGGCGCGGCATCGGTGTTCATCAGTTCGCGCCAATGACCCGGCGCGGGCAGCCCGAGCCGATAACCGGCGCGCGGCACAGGCGTGAAGTTGCACACGGCGACGACCAGGCGCCCCGCATCGTCGCGGCGCGCGAACGCGAACACGCTGTTGTCGCGGTCGTCGCCGATCAGCCAGGCGAACCCGTCCGCGTGGCAGTCGAGCGCATGCAGCGCCGGTTCGGCCGCATACGCGCGGTTCAGATCCCGTACGAGCCGCTGCACGCCGCGATGCGCGGGCGCGTCGAGCAAGTCCCAGTGCGGCGTCGCGTCGTGCGCGAATTCGGACCATTGCGCGAATTCGCTGCCCATGAACAGCAGCTTCTTGCCGGGATGCGCCCACATGAAGCCGAAATACGCGCGCAGCGTCGCGAGCCGCTGCCACGCATCGCCGGGCATCTTCGCGACGAGCGAGCCCTTGCCGTGCACGACCTCGTCGTGCGATAGCGGCAGCACGAAGCGTTCGGAGAACGCGTACACGAGCCCGAACGTCATCCGGTCATGGTGATAGCGACGATGGATCGGGTCTTCGTGCAGATACGCGAGCGTGTCGTGCATCCAGCCCATGTTCCACTTGAAGTCGAAGCCGAGCCCGCCGTCGGCGGTCGGCGCGGTGACGCCCGGCCACGCGGTCGATTCCTCCGCGACGGTGACGACGCCGGCCGGCGCGGCGTCACCGTGCAGCGTGTCGTTCAGCCGGCGCAGGAACGCGACCGATTCGAGGTTCTCGCGGCCGCCGTATACGTTCGGCACCCATTCGCCTTCCTTGCGCGAATAGTCTCGGTACAGCATCGACGCGACCGCATCGACGCGGATGCCGTCAACGTGATAGCGGCGCGCCCACGCGAGCGCCGACGCGACGAGAAACGCGCTGACCTCGGTGCGCCCGACGTTGAACACGCAGGTGTTCCAGTCGGGATGCATCCCCTCGCGCGGATCGGCATGCTCGTACAGCGCGCTGCCGTCGAATTGCGCGAGCCCGTGCGCATCGTTCGGAAAATGCGCGGGCACCCAGTCGACGAGCACGCCGATGCCGGCCGCATGCGCGCGATCGACGAACCGCGCGAAGCCGTCGACCGGCCCGAAGCGCGCGGACGGCGCGAACTGCGCGAGCGGCTGGTAGCCCCACGAGCCGCCGAACGGGTATTCGGCGATCGGCATGAATTCGATATGCGTGAAGCCCATCCCCTTCACGTACGGAATCAGCCGCTCGGCGAGTTCGTCCCACGTCGCGCTGCGCTCCATTTCCTCGGGGATGCGCTGCCACGATTCCGGATGGACCTCGTAGATCGACCACGGCTCGCGATAGCGGTCGCCGCGCGGCCGCGCGTGCATCCAGCCGTCGTCGTGCCATGAGAATGCGTCGAGCGCCGCGACGTCGGCGACCACCGACGCCGTGCGCGGCGGCGCTTCGGTCGCCCGCGCGCACGGATCGGCCTTGTGCGGCAGCACACGCCCATCGGCCGCGCGCAGCTCGTACTTGTAGCGCTCGCCCGCGCCGATGCCCGGCACGAACAGCTCCCACACGCCCGACGGCCGCCGCAGCCGCATCGGGTGGCGGCGGCCGTCCCACCCGTTGAAATCGCCGACCACCGACACGCGCTGCGCGTTCGGCGCCCATACCGCGAAACGCACGCCGTCGGTGTCGTCGATACGCATCGGCGTCGCGCCGAGGCAGTCGAGCACGGCGGCCGGGTCGCCGGCCGAGAAGCGCGCGAGCGCCGCTTCGTCGAGCAGCGCGCCGAACGCATACGCGTCGTCGATCACCTGGTGCGCATCCGGCCAGTCGATCGCGAGCAGGTAGTGCGGCGAGCCGCCGTCGTGCGCGATCGTTCCCGCGAAGCAGCCGGCGCGATCGACGCACGCGAGCGCGCCGAGTTGGGCGCCGTCCGGCGACAGCGCACGCACGCGTTCGGCGCCCGGCAGCAGCGCCCGCACGACGAGCTGGTCTGCCTGTTCGTGCGGCCCGAGGCACGCGAACGGGTCGGGATGGCGGCCGGCGAGCAGCGCCTCGATATCGGCGCGTTCGAACAGCGTGTCGGTCATGGGTTTCCTCCGTCGTCAGGCAGCACGCCGTCGCCGAGCAGCCGGTCGACCAGCGCCGCGAGCCCGCCGACCGGCACGCTGAGCCAGTCGGGCCGGTTCGCGGCTTCGTAGCACAGCTCGTACGACGCCTTGTCGATCAGGAACAGCGCGAGCAGGCGGTCCGCGTAGTGCGGATCGACGAAGCGTGCGGGCGCGAGGTCGGCGGCCGCGCGATAGCATTCGACGAAGCGATCGGCGGCGGCCTGCCCGAAGCGGTCGAACAGCGCGCGCTTCCGGCCGGCTGCCTGCGGCGGCGCCTTTTCGATCGCGAACTGCGCGGTCGCGCTCACGTACGACAGCGAGCGCAGCAGGCCGGCCACGTCGCGCAGCGGATGCGATTTCGCGCGACGCCGCTCGAGCGGGCGCGCCGGTTCGCCTTCGAAGTCGATCAGCAGCGCGTCGCCCTGCACGTCGAGCACCTGGCCCAGATGAAAATCGCCGTGAATCCGCGTGCATTGCGCATCGAGCGTGCGCGGCACGAGTTCGCCGAGCGCCTCCACGGCCGCGTCGCGCGACGCGAGCAGCGCGTCGGCCGACGCGCGGGTGGCCGCATCGAGCGCATCGAGCCGCGTGCGCAGCACGTCGAGCGCGCGCTCGAACGAGGCGATCGCGTCCACGCACCAGCTGTCGACGTGCTCGGGCGTCGCGCGTTCGGGCGCGAACGCGGGATCGTCGGACGGCTGCGCGAGCGCGACGTGCAACTGGCCGAGCCGCGTGCCGATGATGCCCGCGAACGCCGCGTAGCCGAGCAGCGCATCGGGCTCTTCGCCCGTTTCGGCGGCCTCGCCTTCGTCCGCGGCCGGCAGCGCCAGCTCGTCGATCGCGCGCCGCAGGAAATCGAACGAACGCGTCCACGCGTCGCCCTGGTTGTCGACATAGCGTTGCAGGATCGCGACCGTATGCGGCGTGCCGTCCGGATCGACGTGCACGACTTCTCCGGCCAGCGTCGCGGTGTTCGCATAGCCGATGCGCGTCAGGTGCCGGCTCATTTCCGCTTCCGGATGAATGCCGTGCGCGACCTTGCGCACCAGCTTCAGCACGATCGCGTCGCCGATCACGAGCGAGCTGTTGCTCTGCTCGGCCGCGAGCCAGCGCACTTCCGCGTCGTCGCCCGGATCGAGCCCGGCGAGCGCGTCTTCCGGCAGAAAGGTGAGCCGGCCGCCGTCGGACGTGGGCACCGTCGCGCCGCCGCGCAGCTTGCGCAGCATGCCGCGCGCGAACGCCGGCAGCGCGAACGCGTCGGTCAGGTAGCCGACCGTATGGCCGCGCCGCACGCGCGCCAGCGCCAGTTGCGTGAACAGCGGATGGGACGTCTCGCCGCCCCACGCGGTCGCGAGCGGCACCACGTAGCGCTCGGCGCCGCCGTCGCTGGCCGACACCCACGCCTCCGCATACTGGAACGGCTCGTCCGGAATCGGCGTGACGACGTTCAGCCACGCGTCGCCGATCTTGCGATCCTTCGACGCGAACCAGCGTCGCCGCGCGAGCCACGACGCGAGCGCGTCGTGCGCGAGCGCATGCAGTTGCGACACGTCCGGCCGCGTATCGCCGCGCCGCATCACGAGCGTCACGTATTCGGGCAGCGGCTCCGCATGCGGCTGCCGCCACGACGGCTCGCGGCCATGCTCGGCGAGCACGAACCACAGGAACCCGTACGGCGGGAAGGTGAGGAGATACGGGAGCTGGCCGATTGGCGGAAACGGCGAATCGGACGTCATCTCGATCGGCACGCGGCCCGCGAATTCGGACAGGTCGAGTTCGACCGCCTGCGACGCGCGCGACAGGTTCGCGACGCACAGCACCGGCTCGTGGCCGTCCAGCTCGCGCAGATATGCGAGCACCTTGCGGTTGTCCGGGCGCAGGAAGCGGATCGTGCCGCGCCCGAACGCCTGCGACGCGCGGCGCGTCGCGAGAATGCGCCGCGTCCAGTTCAGCAGCGAATGCGGGTCGCGCGTCTGCGCCTCGACGTTGATCGCGTCATAGCCATACAGCGAGCCCATCACCGGCGGCAGCACCAGCAGTTCGGGGTCGGCGCGCGAGAAGCCGCCGTTGCGGTCCGACGACCACTGCATCGGCGTGCGTACGCCGTCGCGATCGCCGAGGTGGATGTTGTCGCCCATCCCGAGCTCGTCGCCGTAGTAGATCACCGGCGTGCCGGGCATCGACAGCAGCAGCGAATTGATCAGCTCGATGCGGCGCCGGTCGCGCTCCATCAGCGGCGCGAGCCGGCGCCGGATGCCGAGGTTCAGCCGCGCGCGGCGGTCGCTCGCATAGGTCTGCCACAGCAGGTCGCGCTCCGAATCGGTGACCATTTCGAGTGTCAGCTCGTCGTGGTTGCGCAGAAACACCGCCCACTGGTTGCTCGGCGCGAGCGCCGGCGTCTGCCGCATGATGTCGAGGATCGGGAAGCGATCCTCGCTCGCGATCGACATGTAGATGCGCGGCATCAGCGGGAAGTGGAACGCCATGTGGCATTCGTCCTCGTTGCCGAAGTATTCCTGCACGTCTTCCGGCCACTGGTTCGCTTCCGCGAGCAGCATCCGGTTCGGATACTCGGCGTCGATCGTCGCGCGGATCCGCTTCAGGATCGCGTGCGTCTCCGGCAGGTTCTCGTTATTGGTGCCTTCGCGCTCGACCAGGTACGGCACCGCGTCGAGCCGCAGGCCGTCGATGCCGAGGTCGAGCCAGAAGCGCATCACCTGGATCACTTCGCGCACGACGGCCGGGTTGTCGAAGTTCAGGTCCGGCTGGTGCGAATAGAAGCGGTGCCAGTAGTACTGGCCGGCCACCGGATCGTGGGTCCAGTTCGACGTTTCGGTATCCAGGAAGATGATCCGCGTGCCCGCGTATTTCGTGTCGGTGTCGGACCACACGTAGTAGTCGCGATGCGTGGAGCCCGGCTTCGCGCGGCGTGCGCGCTGGAACCACGGATGCTGGTCCGACGTGTGGTTGATCACGAGCTCGGCGATGACGCGAATGCCGCGCGCATGCGCTTCGCGGATGAAGCGCCGCACGTCGGCCAGCGTGCCGTAGTCGGGATGCACGTCGCGGTAGTCGGCGATGTCGTAGCCGTCGTCGCGGCGCGGCGACGGATAGAACGGCAGCAGCCAGATCGTGTCGACGCCGAGTTCGGCGATGTAGTCGAGCTTCGCGATCAGGCCGGGGAAATCGCCGATGCCGTCGTTGTTCGAGTCGTAGAACGACTTCACGTGCACCTGGTAGATGATCGCGTCCTTGTACCACAGCGGATCGTCCGCACAGAGCGCGGGTTCGCGGCGGCGCGCGCGGCGCCGGCGCGGCGTGCCGGCCGGCGCGAGCGACGGGAACTGCGCGCGGCGCACGTCGTCGAGGGAATCTTCGCGTTTCATCATGCATGCGCTCCCGAAGGGCGGCGGGCGGGATCCGGTTCGGGCGCGGCCGCCCGCGCGGCGCCCGGAGACGGCGCGAGCCGCCAGATTGCGTACGGCCGCACGTGCGGATCGAGCGACACGTACTGGCGATGGCCGCGCCAGGTTTGCGCGTGCTCCGCGTCCTGTTCGAGCGCATCGAGCGGTTCGCCGTCGGCCAGCCCGAGGCCGCGCCACAGCGCCGCGTCGAGCGTGAAGTTCGTGGCCTGCGGATGCCACGGGTCGAGGCTGATCGCGACGACCACCACGCTGTCGAACGTGGGCGTCGCCTTCATGAACACGAGCACCGAGTCGTTGTCCGCATCGACGAACGTGAGCCCGAGATGGGTCTGCAGCGCCGGGTGATCGCGCCGCGCGCGGTTCAGCCGCGCGATTTCCGTGCCGATGTGCGCGGCCTTGCTCCAGTCGCGCGCGCGCAGCTCGTATTTCTCGGCATCCGCGTATTCCTCGCTGTCCGGCAGCGGCGCCGATTCGCCGAGCTCGAAGCCCGAGTACAGGCCCCACGAGCCGGCCAACGTGGCCGCGAGCGCCGCGCGGATCACGAACTGCGAGCGCGGCGCGTTCTGCAGGTGGCGTGGATTGATGTCGGGCGTGTTGACGAAGAAGTTCGGCCGGAAGAATTCGCGCGCCGGGCCGGCCGTCAGCTCGGTCAGGTAGTCGATGAAGTCTCGCTTCGACTCGCGCCACGTGAAGTACGTGTACGACTGCGAGAAGCCGACTTTCGCCAGGCGATACATCATCCCCGGCCGCGTGAACGCCTCGGACAGGAACACGACGTCCGGATGCCGGCCGCGCACGTCGTCGATCATCCACGCCCAGAACGGCAGCGGCTTCGTGTGCGGGTTGTCGACGCGGAAGATCCGCACGCCCGCATCGACCCAGAACAGCACCGCGTCGCGCAGCGCGAGCCACAGGTCGGGCAGCGCGTCCGGCGCGTAGAAATCGGGGTTCACGATGTCCTGGTAGCGCTTCGGCGGATTTTCCGCGAAGCGCAGCGAGCCGTCGGGCCGCCACGCGAACCAGCCGGGATGCGCGGCGAGCCACGGGTGATCGGGCGAGCACTGGATCGCGAAATCGAGCGCGATCTCGAGCCCGTGCCCGCGCGCGGCGTCGACCAGCACACGGAACGAGTCGAGCGTGCCGAGCTGCGGATGCACGGCCGTGTGGCCACCGTCGGGCGAGCCGATCGCGTACGGGCTGCCGACGTCGTCGGGGCCGGCGGTCAGGCTGGTGTTGCG
>Ga0209370_1001229_pt1 | contig 23872 bp, 14 predicted proteins | sample AgamicAtPrz_FD_187164 | JGI IMG/M metagenome (GOLD analysis project Ga0209370, IMG submission 187164) | Agave microbial communities from Guanajuato, Mexico - At.P.rz (SPAdes) (version 2) | ecosystem: Host-associated > Plants > Phyllosphere > Phylloplane/Leaf | place: Guanajuato, Mexico... | reverse complement strand
GCGGAAGTAGCTGGCCCCGAGGAAAGAGACGATATCACGCCGCGCCAGCTCCGGCTTTTTAAACGCGCGGAAACCGGCAAAGCCGAGATCGTTTTTACCCGCCAGCTGCTGCGTGTCGACGCCGGCGTCATGATACTTAAACAGCTCCGGGCGAAAGTGGATTTCCCGTGCTTCGCGGCTGGCCGCATCAACAGAGAACATGCGGATACGCCGTTTAAATCCCATGCCGACGTGGAAAAACTGCACGTCCAGCTCGCGATCGGCGACGTTGTTCCACAGCGAGTGCTGAGCGTCATACTGAATTTCGTTGTACGCTTGCGGCGTAAGGGTCGCCAGCGTGTCAGGCAGCGCACCGGGCGCACCGCCCCAGGGCTTTTTCGCCAGCGCGGCGGCCTTCTGTTTCAATACATCAAAATCGAAGCGCACGGCTTTGCCGTCGGCGATGCCGTCATCGGCCCATGCAGATTGCGCAAACAGCGAGGAGAGCCCGGTCATGCCACTCAGGGCTGACAGAGCGACGGACGCTTTCACAAATTTTCTACGATTCATGCCGGAATTCTAATCCTTAGCTGCTCGGGTGTATTGTGTCTGTTTCCAGACGGTTAGCGTCGGGCTACAGGGGGTTACGACAGTGGCGCAATCAAAAAATTCACTCGCCGGAAAATTTATCAGATTAATCAAATAAACGAAGCAGATTCTCTGTCGCTCAGGGGGATCCGGCCTGTTTTTACAAAGCCGTCACGTTTTTACGGAGCGCACAGACGCAATTTCGGCCAGCAAAGTTATGATTTATGGCTATAGTTAATCGACACGTTATGAACACGGAGGAACCGCATAATGTCATCTTCAGACCAATTTGATAACCGTTATGAATCAGGTATTGACGACGATCTGGCGCTGTTAACCGAAACGCTTGAAGAAGTGCTGCGCGCGTCCGGCGATCCGGCCGATCAGAAGTATATTGAACTCAAACAAAAAGCTGAGCAGGCGCTGGAAGATGTGAAGAGCCGCGTCAGTCAGGCTTCGGACAGCTACTACTATCGTGCCAAACAGGCGGCCTATCGTGCCGATGATTACGTGCATGAAAAACCGTGGCAGGGCGTGGGTATTGGCGCCGCTGCAGGCCTGTTTGTAGGTTTACTGCTGGCCCGTCGCTAATACGCTGCCGGGCGCGCGCAACGCTGCGCCCGGCTTCGCCTGCCATACTTTCTTCGCTGTTTACGATCTCTTTCCCGATTTCCCTTCCTGATGATTGTGTTTACCTCGCCTGCTTTCTACAGTAAAGCGTAACCAGGACAAGGAGAATGCAACGTGATACGTGTTGAGATGCTCGCCACGGGCGATGAAGTGCTGCATGGACAAATTGTGGATACCAATGCCGCCTGGCTGGCGGACGTGCTGTTTCAGCATGGCCTGCCGATGACCAGCCGCATGACTGTGGGTGATGCGCTGCCGTCGCTGATTGATGCATTACAGAGCCGTAGCCAGGTGGCAGATGTGCTGATTGTTAACGGGGGACTGGGGCCGACCTCTGATGATTTGAGCGCGCAGGCCGCCGCGGCCGCCAGCGGTTGCGAGCTGGTGCTGCAGACAGAATGGCTGGCAAAAATGGAAGCCTGGTTTGCCAGTCGCGGTCGCGTGATGGCCGCCAGCAATCGCAAACAGGCTGAAATCCCGGCTAACGCCACGCTTATCGATAACCCGGTGGGTACCGCCTGTGGTTTCGCACTCCAGCTCAACCGCTGCTGGATTTTCTTTACGCCGGGCGTGCCGTCAGAATTCAAAGTGATGGTGGAGCAGGAGATTATTCCGCGCCTGAAAGCGCGTTTTACCCTGCCTGAACCCCCGCTCTGCCTGCGCCTGACGACCTTTGGCCGCGGCGAGAGTGATATTGCGGCTGAGCTGGAGCCGCTGACACTGCCCGAAGGGGTCGTAATGGGTTACCGCTCTTCAATGCCGATTATCGAAATCAAGCTTACCGGGCCTGCCAGTGCGCGCGTGGCGATGGAGCAGGTCTGGCAGCAGGTAAAGCTGCTGCTGGCCGAATGTACGATTTTCGAAGGCACCGAAGGGCTGCCCGCGCTGCTGGCGCGTGAGCTGCAGCAGCGTAAGTTTCACCTCGCCACCAGTGAGCAATATACCGCGGGCTTTCTGCACTGGCAGCTGGCCGCTGCGGGCGTGCCGCTAAGTGCTGGCGAGATTCTGGCGCCGCAGGCAGAGACACTTGAAGCACAGGTTGAGCGGACACGCATGCTGGCGGCAGAGCAGGGCAGCGCTCTGGCGCTCTCTGTCGGTGAACTGGCCGAAGGGGAAATCGCGATTGCGCTGCAGACGCCGGAAGCGGGCTGGGGACAGCGGGTGAAGTTTTCACACGGTCGCCATAATCAGGAAACCCGGCAGAAAGTGGTGGCGATGATGGCAATGAACATGCTGCGTCGCTGGCTGCACGGCAGCGAAGTTTCAACCGGACACGGCTGGATCGACATCCTGGAAACGGTAAAGCACTGATTGCGCCTGCGAAGGGGCATACCGGATACGTCAGTGCTTAACCGGTATCGCTTGCAAAGGGAGCCTGGTTGCGGAAGTGACGGTGACTTGCCGCACCGGCATAAACCCCTCCCTGGGGCCTGCCGCCGCGCCATCCATGGCGCGGAGGCTGCTGCAAATCACCGTCGCTTCCGCGCCCTGTGACTTCTGCATAGCTGTCAGATAACTCGCTCTTACAGCCGCACAGAAGCACAGGGAAGAGGGGGCGTTGAACTAAGCCGGACGTCACGCGGCAGGGACGCCGCGTGCCGAGGCCCGCAGGGAGCGGGTGTTGCCGTTCCGGGCGTGTTCAGCGCCCCCTCTGACCAGAGTGGCTCTCTTGTCGCATGAACGATGTGAAAGAAAACAGACGGGGGCGGTTACAGCTCAATCTCAATCTCGCCGCGCGCTTTACAGCAGCAGGGCAGGATTTCACCCTGCTGAATAAAAGCCAGCGGGGTTTCAGCGTAATCGACCTCGCCCCGTACCAGGCGCATACGGCAGGAGCCGCAGTAGCCTTCACGGCACTGAAACTCCACGCAGAGGTTATGTGCCTCCAGCGTGGTCAGCAGATTAGGATGTTCATCTGCGCACTCCAGGCGGGAGCCTGAACTGCGCAGGATAACAACAGCGCGGCTCATGCTCAGAGCTGGAAATCGTTGAAGTCGTCTTCGCCTACTTCAGAGTCAATCTGACCCACCAGATAGGAGCTGACTTCCACTTCCTGCGGTGCTACCTGTACGTTATCAGACACCAGCCAGGAGTTGATCCATGGAATCGGGTTGGAGCGGGTCTGGAAAGGCAGATCGAGACCCACCGCCTGCATACGGATATTGGTGATGTACTCAATGTACTGGCACAGAATATCTTTGTTCAGACCAATCATCGAGCCGCCGCTGAACAGATACTCTGCCCACTCTTTCTCCTGCAGTGCCGCCTTCTTAAACAGCTCGAAGCACTCTTCACGGCATTCCGCAGCAATCTCTTTCATCTCCGGATCGTCTTCACCACTGCGCAGCAGGTTCAGCATATGCTGGGTGCCGGTCAGGTGCAGCGCTTCATCACGCGCGATCAGCTTGATGATTTTGGCGTTGCCTTCCATCAGTTCACGTTCGGCAAAAGCGAATGAGCAGGCGAAGCTGACGTAAAAGCGAATCGCTTCCAGCGCGTTAACGCTCATCAGACAGATATAGAGCTGCTTTTTCAGCGCACGCAGGCTGACGGTGACTGATTTACCGGCAACCTGATGCGTGCCTTCGCCCAGCAGATGCCAGTAGTTGGTCATCTCAATCAGATCGTCGTAGTACTTTGAGATATCCTGCGCGCGCGCCAGAATCTGCTCGTTGGTGACGATATCATCAAACACCAGCGACGGATCGTTGACGATGTTGCGGATAATATGGGTGTAAGAGCGTGAGTGAATGGTCTCAGAAAACGCCCAGGTTTCAATCCAGGTTTCCAGCTCCGGGATAGAGATCAGCGGCAGCAGCGCGACGTTCGGGCTGCGGCCCTGGATAGAGTCGAGCAGCGTCTGATACTTCAGGTTGCTGATGAAGATATGCTTTTCGTGATCCGGCAGCGCCTGGTAGTCGATACGATCGCGTGAGACGTCGACCTCTTCCGGACGCCAGAAGAAAGAGAGCTGCTTCTCAATCAGCTTTTCAAAAATGTCATATTTCTGCTGATCGAAACGCGCCACGTTCACGGACTGGCCGAAGAACATCGGCTCTTTCAGCTGATCGTTTTTATTCTGTGAAAAAGTAGTATAAGCCATGACTAAGTCCAAAAAGTGAAGCGGGCTGGCAGCGCCAGCCCTGACATAAGTACGCGTCGCCGGTTAGATTTTGCAGGCGCCGCTTTCGCAGCCATCATCCTGAATCGACGGGGCCAGATCGTCCTGTGCATCTTCTGCGCCATCGCGGGTGTTTTGATAGTAGAGCGTCTTCACACCAAACTTATAGGCGGTCAGCAGATCTTTCAGCAGCTGTTTCATCGGTACTTTACCGTTGGCAAAGCGGCCCGGATCGTAGTTTGTGTTTGAGGAGATCGCCTGATCGATAAACTTCTGCATCACGCCGACCAGCTGCAGATAACCATCATTAGAAGGCATTTCCCACAGCAGCTCATACTGATCTTTCAGACGCTCATACTCCGGCACGACCTGACGCAGGATGCCGTCTTTAGACGCTTTAATACTGATGTGGCCGCGCGGCGGTTCAATACCGTTAGTGGCGTTAGAGATCTGCGAAGAGGTCTCTGACGGCATCAGGGCAGAGAGCGTGGAGTTACGCAGGCCGTGCGTAGTGATCGATTCACGCAGCGCTTCCCAGTCGAGATGCAGCGGCTCATTGCAGACGGCGTCCAGATCCTTTTTATAGGTATCAATCGGCAGAATGCCCTGTGAATAGGTCGTCTCTTTAAACCACGGGCAGGCGCCTTGCTCTTTTGCCAGCTCATTTGATGCTTTCAGCAGATAGTACTGAATAGCCTCAAAGGTTTTGTGCGTCAGATTGTTGGCGCTGCCGTCAGAGTAGCGTACGCCGTGCTTCGCCAGGTAGTAAGCGTAATTAATGACGCCAATACCCAGCGTACGGCGACCCATGGCACCACGCTGTGCTGCCGGAATCGGATAGTCCTGATAATCAAGCAGCGCATCGAGCGCGCGAACCGCCAGCACCGCCAGCTCTTCGAGGTCGTCGAGGCTGTTGATGGCACCGAGGTTGAAGGCGGAAAGCGTACAGAGCGCAATTTCGCCATTCTCATCATTCACATCTTCAAGCGGCTTGGTTGGCAGCGCAATCTCAAGGCAGAGGTTGGACTGACGCACTGGCGCAATCGCCGGGTCAAACGGGCTGTGGGTATTGCAGTGATCGACGTTCTGGATGTAGATACGACCGGTTGAGGCGCGCTCCTGCATCATCAGCGAGAAGAGATCGACCGCTTTTACGCGCTGCTTGCGGATGCTCTCATCTTTCTCATATTTGGTGTAGAGACGTTCAAACTCTTCCTGATCGGCGAAGAACGCATCATACAGGCCCGGGACATCTGACGGGCTGAACAGGGTGATATCTTCGCCTTTCAGCAGGCGGGTATACATCAGCTTGTTGATCTGAACGCCGTAGTCCATGTGGCGCACGCGGTTACCTTCCACGCCACGGTTGTTTTTCAGCACCAGCAGGCTTTCCACTTCCAGATGCCACATCGGGTAGAACAGCGTCGCTGCACCGCCGCGCACGCCGCCCTGAGAGCACGATTTCACCGCCGTCTGGAAATGCTTATAGAACGGGATACAGCCGGTATGAAACGCTTCGCCGCCGCGGATCGGGCTGCCCAGCGCACGAATACGGCCTGCGTTAATACCGATGCCGGCGCGCTGTGACACATATTTCACGATAGCGCTGGAGGTGGCGTTGATAGAGTCCAGGCTGTCGCCGCACTCAATCAGGACGCAGGAGCTGAACTGACGGGTCGGGGTGCGCACGCCAGACATGATTGGCGTCGGCAGCGAGATCTTAAAGGTGGAGATCGCGTCATAAAAGCGCTTGATGTAGCTCATGCGCGTATCGCGTGGATAGTTTGAGAACAGGCAGGCTGCGACCAGGATATACAGGAACTGCGCGCTCTCATAGATCTCACCGCTGACGCGGTTCTGCACCAGATATTTTCCTTCCAGCTGCTTAACTGCAGCGTAAGAGAAGTTCATATCGCGCCAGTGATCGATGTAGCTGTCCATCAGCTCAAACTCTTCGGTGCTGTAATCTTCCAGCAGGTGGCGGTCATATTTGCCCAGCTCCACCATTTTCACGACCTGATCGTAAAGCTTCGGCGGCTCAAACTGGCCATAGGCTTTTTTACGCAGGTGGAAGATAGCCAGACGTGCTGCCAGATACTGGTAATCTGGCGCATCGCGCGAAATCAGATCGGCTGCGGCTTTGATGATGGTTTCATGGATATCAGAGGTTCTGATGCCATCATAAAACTGAATGTGGGAGCGCAGTTCAACCTGAGAAACTGAAACATTGTTCAGCCCTTCAGCCGCCCAGTCGAGTACACGGTGAATTTTATCGAGATCAATGCGTTCCTGACGGCCATCGCGTTTGGTGACGAGCAGACTTTGGTTCATGTCGCGTGTTTACCTGTCCATGAAATAGGAAATTATCCCCTAACTATTCACAAGGTCTATGCACAAGCCGCTCGCTGTGAGTAAGCCTGTGGATAAACACTATATATAGGGGGTTCGGGAAGTTTTACTAACTATATGGTGAGTATTTTAGTCAGCATTCTTTGCTTAACAAGAGTTGATTTTTGGCAAAGAATCAGTCCTGGTAGCCGGGAAAAATCCTGGATCCGCGTGGCATAAGGCCTGGGTTAGCTGTCAACGGCTTCATACTTTTTTTTAATAGTATGACTGAGCGCGTAAATCTCAATCAAAGGCGCGGAACCCGTCATTAAGGCAGAGACGAAACGGAGAAGATCGGCTAGCGGGGAGGAAGAAGAGAGGCGCGCTCCACAGAGCGGGCCTCTGTTATCAGCGTGTTTCGCCTGCGGCATCAGCCTGAGCGTGGGTATGAATCATATAGTTCACGTCCACACCCGGTCCGAGACGGAACTTGTTGGTCAGCGGATTATAGTGCAGGCCAATCATGTGGCGTTCGCGCAGTGTAGTTTCGTCGACCCAGTCCAGCAATTCAGCCGGGCGGATAAACTTTTTGGCGTCATGCGTACCGCGCGGCAGCATGCGCAGCACATATTCGGCGCCGAAGATTGCCAGCAGCCAGGCTTTAGGATTGCGGTTTATCGTGGAGAAAAAGACCTCACCACCTGGTTTTACCAGACGGGCGCAGGCCATAACAACCGAGCGCGGATCGGGTACGTGCTCCAGCATCTCCATGCAGGTCACTACGTCATACTGGCCAGCATGGCTGTTCGCATGATCCTCTACCGTCTGCTGAATATAATCGACGCTGACGCCGTTCTCTTCAGCATGCAGACGCGCGACTGCCAGCGGTTCCGCGCCCATATCCAGCCCGGTTACCTCTGCGCCTTCACGCGCCATGCTCTCTGCCAGAATGCCGCCGCCGCAGCCGACATCGAGCACTTTTTTACCAAACAGGCCGTTGCTGTGTTGCGCAATCCAGCCCAGACGCAGCGGGTTAATACGGTGCAGCGGCTTAAATTCACCCTCCAGATCCCACCAGCGCGAAGCGACCGCTTCAAACTTGGCAATCTCGCTGTGATCGACGTTCTGACGGCTTTCCTGCGGTTGTTCACTCATTGAATAACGACTCCTGGCAAAATATCTTCTGAGTATAAACGCTTAAACGTCAGGTGGCATCTCTCAGCGTGAACGAAAAGCGCCAGAAAACCCCGCTTTACGTTCACCGTACGTAAGCAATGTGATATACTTTCGCACCTTTAAAATCCGGGATTAAGTAGAGGGATAGCGGCTCCATGAGCGACCTTGCGAGAGAAATTACACCGGTCAATATCGAAGAAGAGCTGAAAAACTCCTACCTCGATTACGCCATGTCGGTCATTGTTGGCCGAGCCTTACCCGATGTCCGTGATGGCCTGAAGCCGGTGCATCGCCGCGTGCTTTACGCCATGAGCGAACTGGGTAACGACTGGAATAAAGCCTATAAGAAATCTGCCCGTGTGGTAGGTGACGTTATCGGTAAGTATCACCCGCACGGTGACTCTGCTGTATACGAAAGTATTGTCCGTATGGCCCAGCCGTTCTCCCTGCGCTATATGCTGGTTGACGGTCAGGGTAACTTCGGTTCCGTTGATGGCGACTCCGCCGCAGCGATGCGTTATACCGAAGTCCGTATGGCGAAGATCTCCTCTGAGCTTCTGGCCGATCTGGAAAAAGAGACGGTCGACTTTGTGCCAAACTACGACGGCACCGAGCAGATCCCGGAAGTGCTGCCGACCAAAATTCCTAACCTGCTGGTAAACGGCTCCTCCGGTATCGCCGTGGGAATGGCAACTAACATTCCGCCGCATAACCTGACTGAAGTGATCAACGGCTGCCTCGCCTTTATCGATGATGAAAACATCAGCGTAGAAGGGCTGATGGAGCACATCACCGGTCCGGACTTCCCGACCGCAGCCTTTATCAATGGCCGTCGTGGTATTGAAGAGGCCTATCGTACCGGGCGCGGTAAAATCTACATTCGCGCGCGTGGCGAAATCGAAACCGATGCCAAAACCGGTCGCGAAACCATTATCGTCAATGAGATCCCGTATCAGGTTAACAAAGCGCGCCTGATTGAAAAAATTGCCGAGCTGGTTAAAGAGAAGCGCGTTGAAGGGATCAGCGGGCTGCGCGATGAGTCTGATAAAGACGGTATGCGCATTGTCATTGAGGTCAAACGCGACGCCGTGGGTGAAGTGGTTCTGAACAACCTCTATTCACTGACGCAGCTGCAGGTCTCTTTCGGCATCAACATGGTGGCTCTGCATCAGGGTCAGCCGAAGATCATGCCGCTGAAAGATATCATCGAAGCCTTTGTGCGCCACCGTCGCGAAGTAGTGACGCGTCGCACCATCTTCGAACTGCGCAAAGCGCGCGATCGTGCCCATATCCTTGAAGGTCTGGCGATTGCGCTGGCGAATATCGATCCGATTATCGAGCAGATCCGTCGCGCGCCGACGCCGGCAGAAGCGAAGGGCGCTCTGCTGGCACAGGCGTGGGATCTCGGCAATGTTGCCGCCATGCTTGAGCGTGCCGGCGATGACGCTGCGCGGCCGGAGTGGCTGGAGCCTGAATTTGGTATTCGCGATGGTCGCTACTATCTTACCGAGCAGCAGGCTCAGGCGATTCTGGATCTGCGTCTGCAGAAACTGACCGGCCTTGAGCATGAGAAACTGCTTGATGAGTACAAAGAGCTGCTGGAGCAGATTGCCGGGCTGATTCACATTCTGCAGAGTGCTGACCGCCTGATGGAAGTGATCCGCGAAGAGCTGGAAGCGATGCGCGATCAGTTTGGCGATGCGCGCCGTACTGAGATCACCGCCAACAGCGCGGATATCAATATCGAAGATCTGATCAACCAGGAAGATGTGGTCGTCACCCTGTCGCATCAGGGCTACGTTAAGTATCAGCCGCTGTCAGATTATGAAGCGCAGCGCCGCGGCGGCAAGGGTAAATCAGCCGCACGTATCAAAGAAGAGGACTTCATTGATCGCCTGCTGGTGGCTAATACCCACGACACGATTCTCTGCTTCTCCAGCCGGGGTCGTCTCTACTGGATGAAGGTTTATCAGCTGCCGGAAGCGAGCCGTGGCGCACGCGGGCGTCCTATCGTCAACCTGCTGCCGCTGGAAGCTAACGAGCGCATTACCGCTATTCTGCCGGTGCGTGAGTATACCGAAGGCTTCAATATCTTTATGGCGACGGCCAGCGGCACGGTGAAGAAAACTGCGCTGCAGGAGTTCAGTCGTCCGCGCAGCGCCGGCATTATCGCCATCAACCTGCGTGAAGATGATGAGCTGATTGGCGTGGCGCTGACCAACGGCAATGATGAAGCGATGCTCTTCTCTGCTGGCGGTAAAGTCGTGCGCTTTGCTGAAAGTGCAGTGCGTGCCATGGGGCGTTCAGCCTCAGGTGTGCGCGGTATCAGGCTGGCAGAGAACGATAAAGTGGTGTCGCTGATTGTGCCGCGCGAAGAGGGTGCGATCCTCACCGTTACGCAGAATGGTTACGGTAAGCGTACGGCTAACAGCGAGTATCCGACGAAATCGCGTGCCACTCAGGGCGTTATCTCGATCAAAGTTACCGAGCGTAACGGACCGGTTATCGGTGCGGTACAGGTGGTAGACGGCGATCAGATTATGATGATCACCGATGCCGGCACGCTGGTACGTACCCGCGTATCGGAAGTCAGCGTGGTCGGCCGTAACACGCAGGGCGTGATCCTGATCCGCACCGCGGAAGATGAGAACGTGGTTGGCCTGCAGCGTGTGGCGGAGCCGGTTGAAGAAGAGGAGCTGGATGCCATCGACGGCAGCGTGGCGGAAGGCGAAGAGGATATCGCGCCGGAAGTCGACAGCGATGACGAGGCACCGGACGCAGAAGACGACGCATAATCGTCTGATGCACCTTATCAGCGGCAGGTCAGGGCAACCGACCTGCCGTTTTATTATCTGAGTTTTCGCCCCGCACCTCTGCACCAACTGGCTTTTTCGCAGCGATAAAGCTAGTGTATGTGCACCTTTTTGGGTCCTGTTAACCGTTACCGCCAGTGAGCCTCTCTTGAAATATCTCGTCTCCTTTCGCACCACGCTTCGTATCTCGCGCTATCTTTTCCGGGCGCTGGCGCTGCTGCTCTGGTCGCTGGGTGCATTGCTGACCACCTTCTACATCATCAATGTGCTGCATGAAAAAGAGAATGGAATACGTCAGGAGTTTGCGACGAACTATGGTAAAGCAGAGTGGTACGTCCGGCACTCGGCTGACGTCATGCGGGAACTGAAGTACATCACGGAAAATCGTCTTAGCAGCAGCGCCAACGGGCTGGACATGCTCAACGGCCTGCCCGCCGGTAAAAGCACGCTGCCGCAGTTTACGCCGCTCTTTTCCGACGGTGACTGCACCTCAATGAGCAACACCTGGCGCAACTCGCTCGACTCGCTCAGCTACTATATCAACTACTGGAAAAGCAATTTTGCTGCGGCCTATGAGCTGAATCGCGTGTTTTTTATCGGCGGCGAGAGTCAGTGCCTGGCTGATTTCACCATCGGCAGCAGCAATCCGTTAGATCGGGAACGCAGCATGAAGGCGCTGCGCGAACATGTGCTGCACTATCGCAACAGCAATGAGGAAGATCGGCGCAATCCGATGTACTGGATCACCGACAGCGCGCAGCCCGGAAGCGGCAACTTCTATATGGTCGTCCCGGTTTACGTCGCCAATAAACTCCAGGCGCTGCTGGGCGTTGAGCAGAATATCCGGCTGGATGAATTTGTACAGCCCGGCGGACTGCCGCTGGTGGCGACCATTACCGATGAAAATTACCGCCCGCTGCTGAGCAGCCGCCGCAGCGGACCCGGTTACGCGCTGGACGATCTGCCCGATGAGAGCACCTGGTTTGGCTACCTCGACAGCTACCGCCAGCTGGTGCTGAAAAAGCCGCTGCCGCCGTCAGATCTGAATATCATCTGGTCTCTGCCCACGTCGGTAATGGTGGATCAGCTGCGGCTGCTGCTGCTTAACGCGCTGCTGCTTAACATCTTCAGTGCGATTGTGCTTTTCACCCTGGCGTGGATATTCGAGCGCCGCATGTTCCTGCCGGCGGAAGATAACGCGCACCGGCTGGAGGAGCATGAGCAGTTCAACCGTAAAATTGTCGCGTCGGCACCGGTAGGGATCTGCATTCTGCGCACCAGCGATGGCACCAATATTCTGAGCAACGAACTGGCGCACAACTATCTTACGCTGCTGACGCAGGAGGATCGCCAGCGGCTTAATGAAATTATCAGCGGCCAGCAGGTGAATTTTGTTGATGTGCTGACCGGCAGCAATACCAACCTGCAGATCAGCTTTGTGCATTCGCGCTACCGCAATGAAAATGTGGCCATCTGCGTGCTGGTTGATGTCTCATCCCGCGTACGTATGGAGCAGTCGCTGCAGGAGATGGCGCACGCCGCTGAACAGGCGAGCCAGTCGAAATCGATGTTCCTTGCAACCGTCAGTCATGAACTGCGTACGCCACTTTACGGCATCATCGGTAACCTCGATCTGCTGCAGACCAAAAGCCTGCCCAAAGGGGTGGAGTCGCTGGTTACCGCCATGAACAACTCCTCCAGTCTGCTGCTGAAAATTATCAGCGACATCCTCGACTTCTCGAAGATAGAGTCAGAGCAGCTGAAAATTGAGCCGCGTCCTTTCTCACCGCGCGAAGTGATTAACCATATCACCAGCAACTATTTATCGCTGGTGGTGCGCAAGCGTCTTACGCTCTATGTCTTTATGGAAAACAACGTGCCGCTGGCGCTGGATGGCGATCCGCTGCGGCTGCAGCAGGTGATCTCCAACCTGCTTAATAACGCCATCAAATTTACCCATACCGGCTGCATTATTCTGCACGCCTACGTTAAAGAGGGCTATCTTGCCTTCCGCGTGCGCGATACCGGGGTCGGCATTCCTGCCAGAGAGGTGACGCGGCTGTTCGATCCTTTCTTCCAGGTTGGCTCCGGCGTGCAGCGCAACTTCCAGGGCACCGGGCTGGGGCTCGCAATCTGCGAAAAACTGATCAACATGATGGATGGCGATATTGAGGTCGATTCTGAACCGGGAATGGGCAGCCAGTTTATTGTGCGTATTCCGATCTACGCCGGGCAGCAGCCGGCGCCGCCGCTGCTGGATGGCCTGCAGGAGAAAGCGATCTGGCTTGACCTGCGCAACGACTACCTCGCTGCATTTCTGCTGCGCCTGCTGCAGCAGCAGGGACTGAAAGCGGCAGCCTGGCAGGGACAGGCAGAAAGCGATGATGTGGTGATAAGCGATCACGACGATTCACTGGCGCAGGCGGTGCGCGCGCGCATTCTGATCTGCGGTGAGCATATCGATATGCCGCAGGAGCGCTCGCCGGGCGTCTGGGTGCAGAGCAGCGCAACGCTGCACGACCTGCCGCTGCTGCTGGGTCGTATCTATCGCATCACGATTGACAGCGATACCACCACGCCGCTGCCGCCGCCTGCGGCAGAGAATGCGAGCAGCAATGAAGATATTACGATTCTGATTGTGGATGACCATCCCATCAACCGTATGCTGCTGTCGGAGCAGCTCGGCACGCTGGGCTATCAGACCAAAACGGCGCAGGATGGCGTTGATGCGCTTAACGTGCTGAGTCGCAATCATATCGACATCGTGCTGAGCGACGTAAACATGCCGAATATGGATGGCTATCGCCTGACGCAGCGGCTGCGCCAGCTGGGGCACGTGTTCCCGGTGATTGGCGTAACGGCGAACGCGCTGGCGGAAGAGAAGCAGCGCTGTATGGACGCCGGTATGGATAACTGCCTGTCGAAACCGGTGACGCTGGATGAGCTGAAAGTCACCCTGGCGCGCTACGCTGCCCGCGTGCGTACCGGTCGTCAGGCGTAGGGCAGGGGATCAAGCGAACGGGCGACCCGCGGGCCGCCCGCAAAGATTAATCTTTGTCGATCTGCGTGGCGCTGACCGAGGAGAGGTAGTTCAGCAGTGCGATATCGTTATCCACACCCAGCTTCATCATGGCTGATTTCTTCTGGCTGCTGATGGTTTTGATACTGCGGTTCAGCTTCTTGGCAATCTCAGTGACGAGGAAACCTTCAGCAAAGAGACGCAGTACTTCACTCTCTTTCGGCGACAGACGCTTGTCACCGTAACCACCTGCGCTGATCTTCTCCAGCAGTTTGGCAACGCTTTCCGGCGTATATTTTTTGCCTTTCTGCAGTGCGGCCAGCGCTTTTGGCAGATCGGTCGGAGCGCCCTGTTTCAGCACAATCCCTTCGATATCGAGATCCAGAACGGCACTCAGGATCGCCGGATTGTTGTTCATGGTCAGAACAATGATCGAAAGATCGGGATAGTGACGCTTGATGTATTTGATCAGGGTAATGCCGTCGCCATACTTCTCGCCAGGCATTGAGAGATCGGTGATCAGAACATTCGCGTCCAGCCTGGAGAGGCTGTTGATCAGTGCTGTGGAGTCTTCAAACTCACCTACTACGTTAACCCATTCAATCTGTTCCAGAGACTTACGGATACCAAACAGAACAATGGGATGGTCGTCGGCAATAATTACGTTCAGGTTATTCATCTTATTGGTTACCTTGCTGCAGCAGTTGATTGACATAGGCGTCAATTTCACTGGTGGTATTTTTAATGGTTAAATCGTCGCACATTTTAATGTGCTGTTCTAACGCTTCACAAAGCTGTTTACCCGGCAGCAAATTGAGCATGGCAAAAACGCCTTTCAGGCGATGCGCTGTCTGAGCAAGAGAAGGATAGTCGCTATCCGACGCTTCAGTATACAGTCTCCTGACATCAGGCGGTACTGTCTCGGTAAACAGCTGGAAATAGCCGCCGCTTAACAGCGGTGTGCCAGCCTCATTTTCTTCACTCTCCTCCATCAAATCACTGGCCAGCTGCTTTTCAATCAGGGCCAGCAGTGCGTCAAGCAGGGCGTTGCTGAGGTTATAATTCACGCGATACTGTCTGTCGTTCAGGGCGTGATGCCCCAGCTCATCGCCCGCCAGCAGTAATGCCCAGCCGCTGAGACGTTCAGGGTCGTCTGTGATCAGGACGTCATGCTCCTGACCCGAGAGCCGTTCATCTGAGGTCAGGCACTTAGCGCCCCAGTTCTCCAGATGACGACAGACGATTTTCTGTACATCTTCCACTGCTATATCGACCAGAGCGGTCACGCCCTCCAGTAATTTTTCTTCCTGCTCATCCAGCAGCAGCTGCAGCGTCAGCGGCAGCTGGATGTTATAGCGCGTGCCGATATCGGGTTTAGCGATAATATCTAACTGACCGCCCATCTGCTTACAGAGCTGTTTACAGAGGAAAAACGCCATTCCGGAGGCCTGACCAAAACGATCCTGCGACGTCTCACCAAGATAGGGGAAATCGGCATTGGTCAGTTCATCCGCCGTCAGCCCGGAACCGGTATCGACCAGCTGCAGCTGCAGCACATCAGGCTTGTTCGCTGGCGTTTTCACTTCCAGCGTGATTTTTCCCCATTGCGTGGTGGTGAGCGCATAATGCATCAGGGTGGTCAGCACCTTACGTAGCGCGCGGCGATCGCCGCTGCGCATTTCATCATTCGCCAGCTGGTTGTTCACCACCAGCGTCAGGCCCTTGCGTCGCAGCAGCGGCAGGCTCTCCAGCGCAATCTCATCCAGCAGATCCTGCAGATTAAACGGGCTGGTTTCCGGCGACCAGTCATGCGCTTCCAGCCGGTTCAGCAGCACAATATCATCGACCAGGCGGGCCAGCCGCTGGCTCTCATCCAGCAGATCCAGCACGCTCTCATCGTCGCTGCGCTGGCTGAGCTGTACCAGCCGCGTCACCATATCCTGCAGCGGGCGGTTCAGCGCATGGCCAAGCTGCTGCATCAGCTGCTGGCGCATCTGGTGATTGCGGTCCAGTACCTGCTGTGCTTTCTGCAGCTTCTTATTAACCAGCAGTTCGCGATCCTGATCGCGCATCATAAACAGCTGCGTGTGCGGCGACAGCACGCTGCGTGCGTGACGGATCTCATAGACTTCGTTATTGATAGTCGCCTGCAGCACGCCCTGATGCTGATCGGACATATTGATAATCTTCTGCAGGTTCAGGTGCGGCAGCAGATGATCGGCAATCTTATTACTTAGCAGGGTGCGGTTAGTGGCGAAGTCATACACCAGCAGCCCGACCGGCAGGCTGGCGACGATCTCCTCGTTCAGCATACGCAGCGAATCGAGCTCTGCGCTCTGATTCTCATTCGGGCGCAGCGCCTGCTGACGCAGCAGGGTCACGCCGGCAATCGACAGCAGGAAGAGCAACAGGTTGATAAGCAGCGGCCACATCAGGTTATGCAGCATATCAAGCGCAAGGCTAACCAGCGGTACGCGATAAACCAGCTGCAGCGGCGTGCTGGGCAGCGAGGCAGCGATCTCCAGATCCGGGTTAACCAGCGTAACGCTGGTCGTGCCGTCGCTGCCGTCATCAGTGCTGCTGCCCGGGGTCGCATCCTGACGCAGCTGGAAATTCTCCAGCGGCAGGTTCTGCGGCACCAGATCGTTAACCGGCAGATCGAAAGCCACCACCGTTGCCAGATGACCCGGCTGGTTAAAGGTGGTGCGCAGCGTAAAGTAGTGATCGTTCTGCCAGGTAAAATGACGCAGCGGCGAGAAGCTTTCGCGCTCATCCAGGGCGTTAGCCTGCTGCAGCATCTCAGCCCGGCGGCTGTCGACCAGCGTATTCAGCGCGCTCTCTTTGTAGCGCGTTGCCATATCTTTCAGCGGCAGGGTAGAGATCATGATCAGGCTATTATCCTGACCGTTCAGAAAATACATCGACCACGCCGGGTTTTCCGCACCCCATAACGTATCGAGATAGCCGGACATACGCATGGTCATATCCAGCGTGCTGCCGTCGTGCGAACCGAAAATCAGCGCTTCCGTTTTGCGGCGCGTTTTTTCCAGATAGTAAACATCCGGGCGCAGCCGGGTCTCCTGCAGCGTGCTGTTTGGCGCAGAGCCGGCCGCACTGGTGGCGAGATTTTCGTAAATCTGCCAGGTGGCGAAGCGGTAAGCGTCGATGCGTTTTTGCATATCACGCGCCAGGTCAGCCATGGCATAACGCTTTTCGGCAATCCAGGCGCTGACGCTATTGTGCACCACGGCGCCCAGCGCCAGCAGCAGCACCAGGTTAAACACGACAACAAAACGCGTAACGTTACCGGAAGTCAGTGGAAATTTATAAAGCATAGTGAGTCTCAGGATCCTGCAATCAACGCGTAACCCGGCGTGCGCTGGCGGCGACAGCCAGCAGCATCAGAGCAATCAGCAGGAATGCACCGCTTAGTGTGAGCCACTGGGAAATAAAGCCGATTAACGCCGGGCCTGAGAGAATACCCGCATAGCCTAACGTTGTCATGGCCGAGATCGCCAGGTTGACAGGCATGGCCTGCTGGTTGCCGGCGGCATTAAACAGCATCGGCACCGTATTCGCCAGTCCGAATCCGACCAGCAGAAACGCCAGCAGTGCGGTTTGCGGCCAGGGGACCAGCACGGCCAGCGTCATACCTGCACTGGCTGCCAGCGCGCCGGTAAGCATGACGTGATAGCGGCCAAAGCGCTGAATGATTTTGTCGCCGGTCAGCCGGCCAATCGTCATGGCAACTGAAAACACCGCATAGCCCAGTCCGGCATAGGCTACGCTGAGGCCCGGACTCTGCAGCAGGAGCAGGGCGCTCCAGTCGAGCACGGCACCCTCGGCGAGGAACAGAATAAAGCAGAGGCAGCCGAGAAAAGCGACCCAGCCACGCGGGATCACCAGCCAGGGTTCATCAGCCTGACGCAGCCGCTCGCTCATCAGGGTTGGCAGACTGCAGCAGAGCAGCACGGCGATCAGCACCATCATAATGGCGATGGCCTGCAGCGGCGTCAGCCCGGCACCCAGCAGCAGACTCACCGCACCGGCGCCGATAATGCCGCCGAGGCTGAAGAAGCCGTGAAAGCCTGACATCATCGGCTTGCCCGCCGCCTTTTCCACGTGCACCGCCTGCACGTTCATCGCCACATCCAGCATGCCGAGTCCGGCGCCGAATAGCATCAGCGTAAACGCCATCGCCCAGAGATGGTCCAGCGTAGCAAGCAGCGGCAACACCGCCAGAATCAGCAGCGCAGAGCAGGTCATAATCCGGCGGCAGCCAAAACGACCAATCAGCGCCCCCGTCACCGGCATAGCGGCCAGCGAACCGATGCCCAGGCACAGTAAAAGCCCGCCGAGGGAGGCTCCGCTCAGCTGCAGACGCTGGCTGGCGTAAGGCACAAGCGGCGCCCAGGCAGACATACTCAACCCGGCGATAAGGAAAACAGTACGCGTGCCGAAATTAACACGCTGATGCAGTTTGGCTGGCTGTGCGGCGTCCAGTGCAGTCATAGTCGTTATTTTGATCCGCTGTTAAAGCGTCGAAGTTTAGCATCAAAGCAGGCGGTGCAGCGGAATTAACGCGCAATTTGCGTTGCCTGCTGCTGCACAGGAATCGGACATCTTACCGATATTTGATCGGGCCTGAATTTTTTCCAGATATTTCCTGGTACTGCCTGACAGGCATTAAGTGACTTAACGCAAATTAAGTCAGATAATTGATGACATATACTGATGCAATCAGCGAGAAGTCACTGGCTGACTATGGTTTTCGCTGGTTGCGCGGTTTACGGCTATTTTCCGGATTTTTGCCACCAGACAGCAGCCGGTAAAGCGCGCTAAGATAAAGCAGGCCACCGCTGAAGGGGCCGCTTATAGCAAGATCGCCACGCGCGCCAGCCCGGCCGGGAGCGCGCATTTAACGTCATACCTTTAACCTTGTTACCTGCGGGTAACCGTTTTCATCAGGTGAAACGGGCCATGCTGTTATGGCCTGTATGGCGCACCGATCTGCCTGAAACATTAATACAGGTAATCACTGGTGCAATGCATACTCCGTAACGAGGTTACCTATGTTTTCAGGCCAATCCACTTCACCGTTCGCGTCGTTATTTACCTCTGGCACTGAACGTGTCAGCCCGATAATGGCCAGCCAGCAGCACCGCGATACCACGCCACCGGCCGCGCTACATCCCTATGAACCGCTGGCGCAGGATGGCGTGATCGCCGCCTGGGAGAGTAACCGCGCTATTCACCTGCGCGGACGCGCGGAGCAGGAGCCGGGCGCAACGGTCACGCTCAGCTTTAATGGCGAAAGCTGGCACAGCACGGTCAACCACTGGGGCTACTGGCATGCAACCATGCCGCCTTCGGTATTACAGGGTCTTGCGGATGGCAACTACAGCCTGACGCTGACCATTAGCGATAAAGCGGGTAACAGCACCGCCACCGAAGTAGGGTTTGGCGTCTACGTGGATAAAACGCTCCGTCCGGAGATCAGCGTGGCGCCCGTGAGTGATGATAACGCTATCAGTGTAGCGGAGGGCATTTACGGCGTGGAGGTGAGCGGGCTGGTGACGCATATGCCGCTTAACAGCCATGTCACGCTGACGCTGGGAAACAAAAGCACCACTGCTCTCGTTGATGAGCACGGCGCATGGCAGGCAACGTTTACGCCACAGGATCTGCACGCGCTGCCGGATGGCGTTTATCAGCTGCAGGTCAGCGCCCGCGATCCGAATGGCAAAACCAGCACGGTACAGCATGAACTGACGCTGGTAACCCATCCGGAGAGCCTGCCGCATATCAGCTTTGACAGCGTTACCGCTGACAACGTCATTAACTTTGCTGAGAGCCAGCAGGATCTGATGCTGAGCGGTACGCTCTCGGCGCTGGCTCCGGGCCAGAAGCTGGAGCTCTGCGTCGGGGATAACGTTTATCACGCCGCGATTGATGCACAGGGCCACTGGCAGGCGATCGTTCCTGCCGGCGAGGTCAGCAACTTTATTTCGCTCGGTGAAGTCCGCGTTTACGCGCTCGACGCCGCCGGCAACAGCACCGACACCACGCTGGAGCTGAATGTCGTGACGACGTTGCCGGACATCTACTGTGAAATGAATATTGGCGGCGATACCTTCCTTAACGCACAGGAAGCGCAGCAGCCGCTGAGCTTTTATCTTGAGGGTGTGAACCAGCTTACGCTCAATGGTAAGGCCTATACGCCAGTCGATGGCATGGTAACGCTCAGCGTGGCCGACCTGCAGGCGCTGCCGGATGGACCGGTCAGCGCTATGGCCGAACGCTGGGACAGCTACGGTAATCACGACAGCCAGACGCTCAGCGATCTGTTCACCGTGGCCGTTCACCAGCTGCCGTCGCTGACCCTGCAGCAGCCGTTTGGCGATGGCGTCATCGCGGCCGGCGACATGGATCACTGGCACCTTATTCAGGGCAGCTCTGACCATCTGACGCAGGGAAGCCCGGTCACCGTCACGCTGGGCGATCGGCACTACAGCGCCGCAGTGGATGAGAGCGGTGAGTGGTCGCTGACCATTCTGGCGGGTCAGCTGGCGACGCTGGAGCCGGGCAGCTATCAGATGAGCGTCAGCGCGCAGGATAAAGCGGGCAATCTGGCCAGCGCTGTCCGGACGGTAACGGTAGAGGACGCCGGCAGCACAGATTTCAGCGCGACCACTATCGATTCTCTGCTGGCGCACTACGGTGCCGGAGAGGCCATACCGGATGCCGCAGCGGCGGGGAGTGAGCCTGACCACCACTACGGCAGCAGCGATGCTGCCTGGACGCTGGCCGATCATCTGCAGCAGCAGCCGGTAGCGGCGCTGATATAAATTATCTGCGCCACACGCAGGACATCACTCTTTTCTAAAAGGCGACCCAGGGATGCGTTCACCCTTGCATACGCGCGACGAAGCGATTGCCGCGCTGAACCGGGCTGCGGCCGCGCTGGGGATCGCCACCGATCGCCGTCGCCTGCAGCTTCAGTGGCTGGCCGCGGCGTCACCGCAGGCGCAGCTGACAGATCTGGCGCAGCATATGGGGCTGACGCTGCAGTTTGTCAGCGCCCGCAGGCTGCGCTGGCGGCAGGCCGTAATGCCGCTGCTGCTGCGCCTTAACGACGGCACGCTGGCGCTTGCAGAAGCGGCAGATAACGAGGGGAGGGTGCATTACTGGCTGAGCGCAGGCGGTGACGGCCTGCGCTCAGCTCCGCTGAGTGACCTGCTGGCACAGGCGCAGCCGGAAGTTGGCGTGATTACGCTGGCGACCCGCGCACGGGATGCGCGCATGGATGAGTTTGTCCGTCCCTGGCAGCCACACTGGTTATGGCAGCATTTTCGGCCAATGAAGCGACGCCTGGTGGAAATCAGTCTCGCCTCGCTGGTCAGCAATATGCTGGCGCTGGCGGGGATCCTGTTCTCAATGCAGGTGTACGATCGGGTGATACCGGCCCGGTCACAACCCACGCTATGGGTGCTGTTTGGCGGAGTGATGCTGGCGGCGCTGATGGAATATCTGATCCGGCTGGCGCGTACCCGGGTTGCTGACGGCATGGGAAAGCGGATCGATCTGGCTCTCTCTGCGCAACTCTTTGCCCGCGCACTGCGCATCCGCAATGAGGCGCGGCCGCGCTCCACCGGGGCTTTTATTGCTCAGCTGCGTGAGGTTGAGCAGGTACGCGAATTACTGACCTCTACGACGGTAAGTGCCGCAGCGGATATCCCTTTTGTGGTGCTGTTTCTGGTGATTTTATCCGCGATTGGCGGCTGGCTGGTGCTGGTGCCGCTGCTGGCGATCCCGCTGATCGTGATCCCGGGGCTGCTGGTACAGATCCCGATGGCGCGGCTGGCTAAAGAGGGCCAGCGCGAAAGTGCTCTGCGGCAGGCGCTGCTGGTGGAGACGCTGGAAGGGGTAGAGGATATCAAGGCGCTGCAGGCTGAGGCCGGGTTTCAGCGGCAGTGGGAACAGACCCACGACGTCAGCGCCACGCTCGCCAGCCAGCAGCGGCTGTGGGGCGCGCGTCTTACCGGCTGGGCGGGCAGCGTGCAGCAGCTGACCTACGCGGGGATGCTGGTCGCCGGGGTCTATCTGATCCTGAACAATCAGATCACTACCGGTACGCTGGTGGCCAGCAGCCTGCTCTCCGCGCGTACGCTCGCTCCCCTGATGCAGCTGACGCTGGTATTTTCGCGCTGGCAGCATGCGCGCAGCGCCATGACCGGACTTAATGAACTGCTTAAAAAGCCGGTTGATCAGCCGCAGAGCGGCGTGCCGGCTTATGCGGCGGTGCTCCGCGGACACTATGAGCTGCAGCAGGTGCGCTATCACTATGATGAAAGCAGCCTGCGTGCGGTTGCTATCGGGAGCCTGACAATCCGTCCCGGTGAGCGCATCGCGATTGTCGGCGGAGCGGGAGCCGGTAAATCGACCCTGCTGAAAATCCTGGCCGGGCAGGCGCTGCCCGGCAGCGGGCGCATCATAATCGATGGCGTCAGCATGCAGCAGCTCGATCCGGCTGATTTGCGGCGGCAGCTCGGCTGGCTGTCGCAGGATTCGCGCCTGTTTTTCGGTACGCTGCGGCAGAACCTGCTGCTGGGCAATCCGCACGCCACTGAACAGGAGATGCTGCAGGCGCTGCGCATAAGCGGGGCGTTATCGCTGCTGCAGCAGGATGCCGCCGCGCTTGACCGTCTCATTCATGAAGGCGGGCGCGGGCTGTCTGGCGGCCAGCGGCAGATGATTCTGCTCAGCAGAATGGTGCTGCGTCAGCCACAGATTGTGCTGCTGGATGAGCCGACGGCGGCGCTCGATGAACCGCTGGAGGCGCAGGTGATCCGTCAGCTGGCGCAATGGCTGCCGGGGCGTACCCTGGTGCTGGTCACGCATCGTCCGGCGCTGCTGGGGCTGGTCGATCGCATCATTGTGATGAAGAACGGCGAGATTGTGGCTGATGGCCCGCGCGATGCCATTCTGCAGCGCAGCGCTTCACGGACGGAGGTAGCAGATGAACAGAGATAACGAGGCGGCGGCGTCGCGCATTATCTGGCTCTGCGCGCTCACGCTATTGCTGCTGCTGCTCTGGGCGCACGTTGCCGTGCTGGATGAGGTGACAACAGGCAGCGGCAAAGTCACGCCCTCCAGCCGGGCGCAGATTATCGATAATCTGGATGGCGGGATCCTCAAACAGCTCAGCGTGCGCGAAGGCGATATTGTCCGTAAGGGGGAGCTGCTGGCCACGCTCGATCCCGCCCGCTACCAGTCCAGCTACGGGGAAGCGAGCGCCAGGGTGCGGACACTGCGGGCGACAGCAGAGCGGCTGGATGCTGAGCTCAGCGATCGTCCCCTGCAGTTCAGCGCGGATATTCGCCGTTACCCGCAGCTGGTCGCCCGTGAAACTCAGCTCTATGGGTCGCGCCGGCAAAACCTGACGACAACGCTGCAAAACCTTCAGCAGTCGCTAAAGCTGGTACAGGCGGAACTCAATCTGACTGAACCGCTGGTGGCGCGCGGTGCGGCAGGTAAAGTTGAGGCGCTGCGGCTGCGGCGCCAGGTCAGCGATCTGCAGGGAAAAATTGACGAGGTGCATAATGACTACGCTGTGCGAACGCATGAGGAGCAGGTCAAAAACAGCGCAGAGCTGGATGCGCAGCTGCAGGTTGCGGCAGGCAGAGAAGATCAGCTGACGCGCACCGCGCTGCTGTCGCCGGTGTATGGCATCGTCAAAGCTATTGCTATTACCACGCCGGGCGGTGTGGTAGAGCCGGGCGGTAAACTGATGGAGATTGTCCCGCTGGAGGATCGGCTGCTGATCGAGACACGCGTTGCGCCACGCGATATCGCCTGGATCCGGGCCGGGTTGCCCGCAACGGTCAAAATTACCGCGTACGATACCGCGATTTATGGCGATCTGCCGGGCATCGTCGAGAGCGTTTCTCCGGATACGCTGCAGGATAGCGACCTGCGCGAGCCACCCTATTTTCGGGTCTATGTGCGGACACAGACGGCAACGCTTACCAGCCGGCGCGGTCAGCGCTTTCCTGTGCTGCCGGGTATGCTGGCAGATGTGGAGATAAAAACCGGACAAAAATCGGTGCTGGATTATCTGCTCAAGCCGCTGAATAAAGCGGCCGAAGCGCTGCGCGAGCGCTGAATGCGTTATTATATTGGCGGGGAAATAGCGCAGATAAAAAAATGCCGGACAAA
>Ga0209370_1001228_pt1 | contig 23884 bp, 24 predicted proteins | sample AgamicAtPrz_FD_187164 | JGI IMG/M metagenome (GOLD analysis project Ga0209370, IMG submission 187164) | Agave microbial communities from Guanajuato, Mexico - At.P.rz (SPAdes) (version 2) | ecosystem: Host-associated > Plants > Phyllosphere > Phylloplane/Leaf | place: Guanajuato, Mexico... | reverse complement strand
AGTATGGTAGCTGGCCCGGCTGCCGCGATGGCATGGCCAGAGCCGACGAAAAGTCCGGCGCCGATGATGCCGGCAATGGACAGCATCGTTACATGACGAGGCTTGAAACCTTGGGCAAGGTTGCCATCAGATCCCACGGTGTTCATTGATGTTGTTCTCTTTTTGCTGACACAAGGAAGGACGGGCAGGCGTAGGCGAAAATATCTCCTTTGAAATCAATAAGTCGACACATTACTCGCGCACTGTTGTTGATATTTGGCACGCGTCACAGAGCAGGTGTCCGCATAGGTCGGGGTTCATTTAAGCCTCGCAGGGCTGTGGGTAATTACACGAGAACGCCCCGGAACTGTTCGATCACGACAGGCCGTTTTCACCGGCGGCGGATTTTGCCAATGGCGTGTCCGCTGGCGACAACGGCCAATCCGCGGCTTTTGTTTCTTCATCTGGATGGGTGCTGCCAGGGCCAGCCATGTTCAGCATCAACAAAAAAGCCCCGGTCTACCGGGGCCCCATTCGTTACATCTGGCCTGTACCCGCCTCAGCGCACCAGGCAAGGCCGCTTGTTATCAAAGCGCCAGCCAGGAATCAGGAACTGCATCGCCACGCTGTCATCGCGCGCGCCCAGGCCCATGTTGCGGTAGCACTCATGGGCCTTGGCCAATTGCTGTTCATCCAGCTCCACCCCCAACCCTGGCCGCGCCGGCACACGCACATGGCCGTCGACGATGCGCAGCGGCTCGCGGGTCAGGCGCTGGCCGTCCTGCCAGATCCAGTGGGTATCGATTGCGGTGATCTCGCCCGGCGCTGCCGCCGCCACCTGAGTGAACATCGCCAGCGAAATATCGAAGTGGTTGTTGGAGTGCGAACCCCAGGTCAGCCCCCAGTCGTTGCACATCTGCGCCACCCGCACCGAGCCCTGCAAGGTCCAGAAATGCGGGTCGGCCAGGGGGATGTCGACCGCCTGCGACTGGATCGCGTGGCCCATCTGCCGCCAGTCGGTGGCGATCATGTTGGTGGCCGTCGGCAAGCCGGTAGCGCGGCGGAACTCGGCCATCACCTCACGGCCCGAATAACCGTCCTCGGCACCACACGGGTCCTCGGCGTAAGCCAGCACAGCGTGCTTGTCGCGGCACAGGGCAATGGCCTGCTGCAACGACCAGGCGCCGTTCGGGTCGAGGGTGATGCGCGCTTGCGGGAAGCGTTCGGCCAGGGCCGTCACCGCTTCCATTTCCTCCTCGCCACGCAGCACCCCGCCCTTGAGCTTGAAGTCGCTGAAGCCGTAGCGCGCCTCGGCGGCCTCGGCCAGGCGTACCACCGCGTCGGGGGTCAGCGCTGTTTCGTGGCGCAGGCGAAACCAGTCATCGTCGCTGTCGGCTTCGTTGCGGTAGGCCAGGTTGGTCTGCCTGCGGTCGCCAATGTAGAACAGGTAGCCAAGCATCTTCACGGCATCGCGTTGCTGCCCTTCGCCCAGCAGTGCCGCCATCGGCACGTTCAGGTGCTGGCCGAGCAGGTCGAGCAGTGCCGACTCCATGGCGGTCACCGCGTGCACGGTAATGCGCAGATCGAAGGTCTGCAGGCCACGCCCGGCCGAATCGCGGCCAGCGAAGGTCTGGCGCATGGCATTGAGCACGCGCTGGTAATGGCCGATCGGCTGGCCAAGCACCAGGCTGCGGGCGTCTTCCAGGGTCTGGCGAATCTTCTCGCCACCGGGCACTTCGCCCAGGCCGGTATTGCCAGCGCTGTCGCGCAATATCACCACGTTACGGGTGAAGAACGGGCCATGCGCGCCACTGAGGTTGAGCAGCATGCTGTCATGGCCGGCGACGGGGACGACGCGCAGGTCGGTGACCACCGGGGTGTCGGTGTGGGTGACGGGGGTTGTCTGCAGGTTCATGGTTGTTGTCTCGCAGTCATCAGTGGCTCTGGCCCAGAGCCGAAGGGGCCTTGAGGTCGTCGGAGGGTGCGCCTTTCGGGCGCGTGCGTACGAAGAACACGGCAATCGCGGCCAGCACCGAGGTCACCGCCAGGCCGTACAAGCCGCCCTGGATCGACCCGGTCTGCTGCTCCAGCAGGCCGAAGGTGGTGGGGGCGACGAAGCCGCCAAGGTTGCCGACCGAGTTGACCAAGGCGATCACCGCTGCGGCGATACGTGCATCCAGGTAACCCTGCGGAATCGGCCAGAACAGCGAAGAAGCCGACTTGAAACCGATCGCCGCAAAGCACACCGCAACAAAGGCGAACACCGGCCCACCGGTGGTGGACATGAACATGCCGATGGCTGCTACCACCAGCGCCCCCGCCACCCAGGCCTGCTGGAACTTCCAGCGCGCGGAACCGGCGGCGAAGGCATACATGGCCAGGATCGAGATCAGCCAGGGGATCGAGTTGAAGAAGCCGACCTGCAGGTCGCTGAGGTCGCCCATGCGCTTGATGATGCTCGGCAGCCAGAAGGTGGCGGCGTAGATGGTCAGCTGGATGCAGAAGTAGATCAGGCAGAACAGCAGGATCTGGCGGTCCTTGAGCAGGCTCCAGGCCGATGGCCTGACCGCTGCGGCGGCTTCGCGCTCACGCTGCTCGTGGTCGATGGTGGCCACCAGCGCGTCCTGCTCGGCCTGGCTCAGCCACTTGGCATCCTGTGGCCTGGAATCGAGCCAGAAGAACACGAAGAAACACAGCGCCACCGAGGCCATGCCTTCGATGAACAGCATCCATTGCCAGCCATGCATGCCCAGGCCCTGAAGCTGCATCAGCGCCCCGGCCAGCGGCCCGGAAATCAGCGAGGCCAGCGCCGAACCACTAAGGAAGATGGCAATCGCCTTGCCACGCTCGGCGGCAGGTAGCCAGCGGGTGAAGTAGTAGATCACCCCGGGGAAGAAGCCCGCTTCGGCTACGCCGAGCAGAAAGCGCAGCACGTAGAACTGGGTTTCGTTCTGCACGAAGGCCATGGCGGTGGCCACCAGCCCCCAGGTGAACATGATGCGAGTCAGCCAGAGGCGCGCGCCGACCTTCTGCAGCAGCATGTTCGAAGGTACCTCGAACAACGCATAGCCGATGAAGAACAACCCGGCACCGAAGCCATAGGCTGCGGCACTGATGCCCAGGTCGCTCTCCAGATGGGGGCGGACGAAGCCAATGTTGACGCGGTCGAGGTAGTTGACGATGAACATGATGACGAACAGCGGCAGGACGTGGCGCTTGACCTTGGCCACGGCACTGGCCAGGGCGTCGCCGTCATTCCGGGTCGACGGAGCGAGGGTATCGTTCACTTGCGGATCTCCCACTAATTGTTTTTGTGCGGGGCGGAGTTGTCTGACATGGCAGTGGGCTGGAGCATATGCGCGACGCAGTTGTACGACAAGATCAACAATGTCGGCAAAAACGCAACATACAAGCTGTGAAAATCTAGAAATGGCGACAATGTGCAGGAATAGCAACACTACTTGCCGTCTTGGGCGTTGCAAAAAATCAGCAAAAAATATTTCTATCGATTAGCTTGTCATACAAGTACTGACGGTAACGGATCACATCATGGAACCCGAACGCCTGCGCAAACACGGCCACAGCCGCGCCCACGACCTGGTCTCCAGCCTGACCCAGCAGATTTTGCTGGGCACCTTCAAGCCAGGCGACAAACTGCCCTCGGAGAACACCTTGGTACGCGAACACGGGGTCAGCCGTACGGTGGTCCGCGAAGCCTTGTCGAAACTGCAGGCGTCCGGGCTGGTGGAACCACGCCACGGTATCGGTACCTTCGTGATGGAGCGCCAGGCCCAGGCTGGCCTGCGCATCGCTGCGGAAAGCGCGGCCAATGTGCGCGACCTGCTGGAACTGCGCATCGGCCTGGAAGGCCAGGCTGCCGCCCTGGCCGCGCTGCGCCGTGATGATGGGCACTTGGCACGCATGCGCCAGGCGCTGGATGACTACCAGGACCTGGCCGCCGCCGGCGACAGCTGCATCGAGGCCGACCGGCGCTTTCACCTGTTGATTGCCGAGGCTACCGGCAACCTGTATTTCACCGAGATGCTGCTGCAGCTGGGCAATGGCCTGATTCCGCGCAACCGCATGGCCCTGGCCGAACGCAGCGGGGCGAAGCTGGCGCGGCAGGCGTACCTGGCCAACCTCGAGCATGAGGCGATCCTCAATGCGATTCGCCGGCGAGACCCGGACGCGGCGCGGGCGGCCATCTGCCTGCACCTGTCCAATAGCCGCGATCGCCTGCTGCCCGAACAGGCATGACAGCCTCCCCGGCAGGAGCGCCCTGGCAGGCGTAGCTACCAGGTCAGGCAGATCTTGCCGAAATGCCGGTTGCTTTCCTGGTAGCGGAACGCCTCGACGATCTGTTCCAGCTCGAAATGTTTGTCTACCACTGGCCGCAAGCCATTGGCATCGATCGCACGCACCATGGCCTGCTGCTGGGCGCGACTGCCCACCAGCACGCCCTGCAGGCGAATCTGCCGCACCAACGCCTGCACCAGCGGCAACTGCCCGGCAACGCCGGTGAGGATACCGATCAACGACACATGCCCACCGATGCGCGCGGCAATCATCGACTGCTCCAGTGTCGCCGGGCCGCCCACTTCGATCACATGGTCGACGCCGCGGTTGCCGGTCAGCTCGCGCGCTTTCTCACCCCAGGCCGGGGTACTTTTGTAGTTGATCAGGTGATCGGCCCCCAGGGCCTTCAGGCGCTCGAGCTTGACGTCGCTGGACGAGGTGGCGATCACCGTGGCGCCGGCGAGCTTGGCGAACTGCAGGGCGAAGATCGACACGCCACCGGTGCCTTGCACCAGCACCGTATCGCCGGGCTTGAGGTGGTCGTCGCTCATCAGCGCGCGCCAGGCAGTGAGGCCGGCGGTGGTCAGGGTAGCGGCTTCGGCGTGGCTGAAGCCCTTCGGCGCCAGGGTGAAGGCGCTGGCGCGGGCGGTGACCTGTTCGCGGGCATAACCATCGATGCCATCGCCAGGCACCCTGGCGAAGCCCTCGACATTGGCCTGGCCATCGAGCCAGTCGGGGAAGAAGGTGCTGACCACATTGTCGCCGACCTGGAACTCGGTTACACCGCTACCCACTGCGACCACTTCACCCGCGCCATCGGCCATCGGAATGCGCCGCTCGCTCGGCCCCCACATGCCGCTGACCACGGCAAAGTCGTGGTAGTTGAGGGAGCTGGCGTGCAGGCGAACGGTGATCTCGCCGGCCTGGGGGGCGGGGGCCTCGCTGGTGCCAACTTCGACCTTGTCGTAGCCGCCGCCGGGTTGTACGTAGATGGCCTTGCTGGTCATGGGTGGGGTCTCCGTTCAGGGAATAGATTGGTGTTCAGCATAGACAGGTCCGGCCTCTTCGCGGGTTAACCCGCTCCCACAGAGTGCTGGGCTTGAGCTGGGCTTGAGCTCGGCGCGGGCCCTGTGGGAGCGGGTTTACCCGCGAAGAGGCCCGCACAGGCGACACAAAATCTCAGCCCAGCATCATCTTCAATGCCCGGCAATCGGCCGCATGCCAGTCCACCAGTTCCGGCCATGGGTTGTCCGGCAAGTTCACCAGCACCGTGCGCGCGCCTGCCGCACGCCCACAATCCAGGTCGAACCGATAATCCCCGACCATCACCAGCTCATGGGGTGCCACACCCCAGGCACTGGCAATCTTCAACAACCCGTCCGGGCTCGGCTTGGGCGCTGCTTCGTCGCGCCCGAGAATGTGCTCGACCGGGAAGCAGTCGGCCAGGCCGATGGCCTCCAGCGTCACATGCGCAAGCTCGCGGGCATTGCGGGTCAGAATGCCCAATCGGCAACCCCGCTCGGCCAGCTCGCGGACCAGTTCCACCGCCCCGGTGGCTGCCGTGGAGGCGACCGCCAGGTCGCGCTCGTGCTCCAGCAGCCAGGCATGCTTGGCCGCCGCTTCGTCCGCGGGCAGGGCCGCCAGGTGGGTGAGAATGTCGTGCTCGGCCGGGATGTCCAGCGCCACGCGGATGGCGGCGAAATCATGCACGGCCACGGTCAGGGTGCCGTCCATGTCGAACACCCAGTTGCGGACCTCGCCCAGGCTCATGCCCAGTCCTTGCGGTGGCGAATCAGGCCTTCCTGGCACGACGATGCCACCAGTTGCCCGGCCTGGTTGAAGATGTTGCCGCGGCAGAAGCCTCGGGCATTGCCCGCCCAGGGACTATCGGTGGCGTACAGCAGCCACTCATCGGCGCGCAGGTTGCCGTGGAACCACAGCGAATGGTCAAGGCTGGCGATCTGCATGTCGCGCTGCCACACCGATTTGCCATGCGGCAGCAATGCGGTGGTCAGCAGGCCGAAGTCCGAGGCGTAGGCCAGCAGGTATTTGTGCAGGGCCGGAATGTCGGGCAGGTTGCCGTCGGCGCGGAACCAGGCGTACTTCACCGGGTCGCCAGGCTTGGGGTTGAACGGGTCGCGCTCGGTGACCGGGCGAATCTCGATCGGCTTGGCGCACAGCACCTTGTCACGAATGCGCTCGGGCAACTGGTCGGCCATGGCCCGGGCCAGCTCGACCTCACTGGGCAGGTTCTCCGGGCCGACCACCTCGGGCATGGGGGCCTGGTGCTGGAAACCTTCCTCGTCGTACTGGAACGAGGCACTGCAGGTGAAGATGGTCTGGCCTTTCTGGATCGCCGTTACCCGCCGCGTGCTGAAGCTGCCGCCATCGCGCACGCGGTCCACCGAATACACCACCGGCAGGCTGGCATCGCCAGGGCGCAGGAAGTAACCGTGCAACGAATGTACGTGGCGTGCGTCCTCAACCGTCTGGCTGGCTGCCGACAACGACTGGCCCAGCACCTGGCCACCATACAACTGGCGGAAGCCCAGGTCCTGGCTGCGTCCACGGAACAGGTTCTCCTCGATGGACTCGAGGCTCAACAGGTCGACCAGGTCGTCCAACACATGACTCATCGGGGGTTCTCCTCGCAAGGCAACACATCTCTACAGCGCTGTTATGAGGGCAAATGATACAGGGTTTGTCATTGTTGCCGGACATGGCCATGTATTCAGGCGCGCAGGGTCTGCTCCCAGTGAGCGCGGTCGATGCGGTACAGCACATGCGGGCGCAGCGGGTGACCCACAGGCAGGCGGGGGTGCTGGAAACTGCCATTCAGGTCCTGCTGCATGCCGATGGCCTGCATGACCTTCTGTGACGGCAGGTTACTCTCGCTAGTGAACGACACCACCTCTTCCAGGCGCAACTGGGCGAAAGCACAACGCAGGCAGGTCCACGCTGCCTCACTGGCAAAGCCCAGGCCCCAGTGGCGGCGAGCCAGGCGCCAGCCAATCTCCACCGCCGGTGTGAAATGGGCATCGAAGCCGACGTGCAACAGCCCGGTCATGCCAATGAATGCACCGCTGTCCTTGCGCTCCAGTGCCCACAGGCCGAAGCCGTATTCGTTGAAATGCCCGCGCACGCGGCCGATCAGCGCAGCCGCCTCCAGGCGTGTCAGCGGCGCCGGGAAGTAGCGCATCACCTGCGGGTCGGCGCACATCGCGGCGAACTCGCGCAGGTCTTCGTCGTGCCATTGGCGCAGCACCAGCCGTGCGCTTTCCAGTTGCAGGATTGGGGTCATGGGGGCGAGCTCCGGTTTTGCGGTGTTGCATCTTACAGCGTAGGCGCGGGCGCAGCTTTCACCCAGCCGGTACGCGCCCGAATGCAATTTTCACATGGCCTTCACCGCCCCCCGACAGGCTGCCGGGCAGGATGCCGCCATCCACCGCCGCGCCATACGCGGCCATGCCAATGGAGCACTACATGCTATCGAGCAACACCCTGGGGCACACTGCCATTCACGCCCGGCGCAAGCGCCGCCTGACCCGCAAAAGCCTCGGTGCCGCGCTTGGCCTGTGCATGGTCGTGGCGGCATTGAGCACCTGGCTGGCGACCAGGACGCATATCGCAGACCTTGGCAACGGCCAGCAATTGGGTGACAGCGGCCTGCTGCAGGACTGGGCCGACGGTGCGGTGATCGTGATGATCCGCCACGCCGAGCGCTGCGACAGCGCCCCCGGGCCATGCCTGGACGACCCCACTGGCATCACCGTGGCCGGCAGCCAGGCTGCCAGCCGTGTCGGCCAGGGCCTGCGCCAGCTAGGCCTGGACAACGCCGACATGCTCAGCAGCCCGAAACTGCGCACGCAGCAAACCGCGCATTTCATCCTGGGCCAGGCGGTGGCCAGTGAGGACTGGCTGGAAGGGTGTGACAGCCAGTTCGCGCGTGAAGCGATGGCCCGCAAGCGGCCCGGGCATAACCTGGTGCTGGTGACCCACAATGGTTGCATCGACCATTTTGCCCGCCAGCAAAAGGTGGTGGGTGGCGAGCGTGAAAGCGGCTATGCCAGCGCGCTGTTCGTCTCGGTGGATGGCCATGGCAAGGCACGCATCCTCGGGCGCCTGAACGAGCCCGACTGGCAGCGGGTACTGGCCAGTATTGCGAAATGACACTGCGCCTCGCCGGGGCCGCTGCGCAGCCCTTTCGCGACGCAAGGCCGCTCCTGCAACGTGCGCACTCGCGATAGAAGCGCAACCCCGGAACTGGCAAGATCAGCACTGGCCCCGATTGCGAAACCGCCATGCCGCTGCCGCTGATCTACCACGAAGACTACAGCCCGGAGTTCCCTGCCGAGCACCGCTTTCCGATGGACAAGTTCCGCCTGCTGCGCGACCACCTGGTCGACAGCGGGCTGACCACCGACCAGGCCCTGCTGCGCCCGGACATCTGCCCCAACGACATCCTCGCCCTGGCTCATGACCGCAGCTACATCGAGCGCTACCTGAACGGTGACCTGTCACGCGAGGACCAACGTCGCCTCGGCCTGCCCTGGAGCGAAGCCCTGGCCCGGCGCACCGTACGCGCGGTAGGTGGCTCGTTGCTGAGCGCCGAGATGGCGCTGCAGCACGGCATCGCCTGCCACCTTGCCGGTGGCACCCACCATGCCCATTACGATCACCCTGCCGGCTTCTGCATCTTCAACGACCTGGCGGTGATCAGCCGCTACCTGCTGGAGGCCGGCCGGGTCCACCGGGTGCTGATCTTCGACTGCGATGTGCACCAGGGTGACGGCACCGCGCGCATCCTGCACGACACGCCAGACGCCATCACCGTATCACTGCACTGCGAACAGAACTTCCCGGCCCGCAAGGCACAAAGCGACTGGGACATCCCCTTGCCACGCGGCATGGGTGACGCGGCCTACCTGAAGGTGGTCGACGATGCCCTGAACTACCTGCTGCCGCTCTATCGTCCCGACCTGGTGCTGTACGACGCCGGGGTCGATGTACACAAGGACGACGCCCTGGGCTACCTGCAACTGACCGACGCAGGCGTTGCCGCCCGTGACGAAGCGGTGCTGCGCCACTGCCTGGGCCGCGACATCCCGGTGGTGGGCGTGATCGGCGGCGGCTACAGCAAGGACCGGGTAGCGCTGGCCCGGCGTCATGGCATCCTCCACCACAGTGCGGCCCGTGTCATCGGTTGTTCACAATGACTGTGGAGCCGCTTGTGGATAACCTGCGGGAAAGGCGCTGCAGCCCTTGATCGACGAGGCCTGCAAGCACCTGATCATTTTTTGATCAGTGCTTCCAGGGGCCACGCTGCGCTAGAATGCTGCTCTTTTCCACAGCCTGCTGCCCACCATGTCCGATCTGTTACCCGCCGCCCCTTCCCTTGCTGCCGTCATCGGCGCTGGCCCCGCCGGCCTGATGGCCGCAGAAGCACTGGCCCAGGCGGGCCTGACGGTGGAAGTGTTCGATGCCATGCCCTCGGTCGGCCGCAAGTTCCTGCTGGCCGGTGTCGGCGGCATGAACATCACCCATTCCGAGCCTTACCCGGCCTTCATCGGCCGTTATGCCGAGCGCCAGGGCGAGATTGGCACCCTGCTGCGCGACTTCGACGCCGAGGCCTTGCGCCAGTGGATTCATGGCCTGGGCATCGAGACCTTCGTCGGCACTTCGGGCCGGGTGTTCCCCACCGACATGAAAGCCGCGCCATTGCTGCGCGCCTGGCTCAAGCGCCTGCGCGACAGCGGGGTGGTTATCCACACCCGGCACCGCTGGTTGGGCTGGAATGCCGAAGGGGCGTTGCGGATGGCTTATCCACAGGGAGAACGGTTGCTTACCCCGGCCGTGGTGGTATTGGCACTAGGCGGCGGCAGTTGGGCGCGTTTGGGTTCCGACGGCAGCTGGCAAGCGCTGCTGGCCGAACGGGGTGTGGATATCTCGCCGCTGCGGCCGAGCAATTGTGGTTTCGAAGTGGCCGGCTGGAGCACGCTGCTCAAGGAAAAGTATGCCGGTGCGCCGTTGAAGAACATTGCCTTGAGCGTCCCTGGCAGCGCGCCGCGCAAAGGTGAGTTCATTCTCACGGCACAGGGTGTCGAAGGCAGCCTGGTGTATGCCTGGTCAGCGCCGCTGCGCGAAGCCATCAACCGTACCGGCCAAGGGCAGTTGCTGCTTGACCTGTTGCCGGACAAGCCGCTGGAAAAGGTCGCCCAGGCGCTGGCCAGGCCGCGGGGCTCGCGCTCCATGGCCAAGCACCTGCACAGCCAGCTGGGCATCGATGGGGTCAAGGCAGCGCTGTTGCGCGAACTGACCGATCAGGCGACCTTTGCCGACCCTGACGCGCTCGCCAGGGCGATCAAGGCATTGCCAATCACGCTGGTACGCACGCGGCCGCTGGATGAAGCGATCAGCAGCGCAGGAGGGGTGCGTTTCGAGGCCCTGGATAACGGCCTGATGCTGCAGCGCATGCCGGGCGTGTTCTGCGCTGGCGAGATGCTGGACTGGGAAGCACCGACCGGGGGCTATCTGCTGACGGCGTGCTTTGCCAGCGGGTTGCGCGCCGGGCGGGCAGCGGCGGACTGGCTCAAATCCTGACACATACTCGATCCACTGTGGGAGCGGGCGTGCCCGCGAACACGGGCGAAGCCCGTGCCATGCATCGCGGTGCCTGCTTCGCGGGCATGCCCGCTCCCACAGGGGCCAAGCTTCCCCAGGCTACGGCTTACGCTTGCGCGGGCCACCATTGAAGCTCGGCACCTTGCGCACCGCCTTCACCGCCGGCGCCGCACTGCCCGCCTCGGCACTGTCCATCCAGCGCCCCAAACCGCGCTTGGCGCTGTTTTCCTTCGGCTTCTTGGGCTTCTTCGGCTTCTTGATCACCTGGCCGCTGGCATCGGTCATCGGTACCCGGTGGTCGGGAATGAAATCCGGCTCCTCATGGCGCGGCAGGGTCTGCCGGGTCAGCACTTCGATTGCCCCCAGCAACTGCACTTCATCGGCACACACCAGCGAAATCGCCTCGCCCTTGTTGCCGGCACGCCCGGTACGCCCGATGCGGTGCACGTAGTCCTCGGCAACGATCGGCAGGTCGAGGTTGACCACCAGGGGCAAATCATCGATATCCAGACCGCGGGCCGCCACGTCGGTGGCCACCAGTACCTGGATTTCCCGGGCCTTGAAGCTGTCCAGGGCGCGCTGACGGGTGGCTTGCGGGCGGTCACCGTGGATGCCGTCGGCATTCACACCCTCGGCCAGCAAGCGCTCCACCAGTTGGTCGACACCATTGCGGGTCTTGGCGAACACCAGCACCTGCTTCCAGCGCTGCTTGCGCAGCAGGTGGCAGAACAGGTCGACCTTGCGTTTTTTATCCACAGGCACCAGCCACTGCTTGACGCTGCTGGCCGTGGCATTGCGCGGGCTGACTTCGATGCTCAGCGGGTCATTCAGGGCCAGCCCCGCCAGCATGCGGATCTGCTCGGAGAAGGTGGCCGAGAACAGCAGCGTCTGGCGCTTGCGTGGCAGTGCGGCGTACACCGACTGCAGCTCTTCGGCAAAGCCCAGGTCGAGCATGCGGTCGGCTTCGTCGAGTACCAAGGTCTGTACCTGGTTGAACTTCACCGCGTTCTGGCGGAACAGGTCGAGCAGACGCCCCGGGGTGGCCACCAGCAGGTCGACACCGCGACGCAGGCGCATCATCTGCGGGTTGATGCTGACCCCGCCGTACACCGCGTAGGTGCTCAGCGGCAGGTTCTCGGCGTATTCGCGCACATTGTTGTGCACCTGCTCGGCCAGTTCCCGGGTGGGCACCAGCACCAGCGCGCGGATCGAGTTGCTGGCCACCTTCTCGCCTTCCAGTGCCAGGCGCTGCAGCACGGGCAAGGCAAAGCCGGCAGTCTTGCCGGTGCCGGTCTGGGCGGCGGCCATCAGGTCACGGCCAGCCAGCACGGCGGGGATGGCCTTGGCCTGCACCGGGGTCGGGGTGGTGTAGTCCAGCTGCTGCAGGGTGCGCAGCAGCGGTTCGATCAGGCCGAGTTTGGCGAAATTCATGGCAATACCGTCAGGGGGTTCAGCGAAGGCGGCAAGTTTACCGCATCGCCCCTGTCTACTTGCAGATTTCACCTTTCAGCGGTTGCGCCGGTTCAGGCGCCCTGCGCCACTGCGGCAGGCCGATCAACACCACCGCGCCGATGATCACCGCCATGGCCACGCACTCTTCGGCACCGATCTGCTCGCCGGCGAAGACGATGCCCAGCAGCACCGCCACCGCCGGGTTGACGTAGGCATAGCTGGTAGCCGCCGCCGGGCGCACATGCTTGAGCAGGTACATGTAGGCACTGAAGGCCAGGATCGAGCCGAACAATACCAGGTAGGCCAACGCTCCCCAGCCGGCGGCGGTAGGCATCTGCGTCATGCGCTCGCCAGACAGCACGCTGCCCAGCAACAGCACGGCACCGCCGACCAGCATTTCCGCGGCACTGGCCATCGGCCCCTGGGGTAACGGCAGGGTCTTGCTCCACACCGAGCCGAATGCCCAGGACGCTGCGGCAAAAATGATCAGCGCTGCGCCAATCGGGCTGGCCTGCAGGTTGGAGCCCAGGTTCAGCAGGCCGATACCCACCAGCCCGAGGGCGATGCCCGCCCACTCCAGCCTGGAGTTGCGGTGCCCGAACAGCAGGCCGAACAGCAAGGTAAACAGCGGCACCGTTGCCACTGCCAGCGCCGCCACGCCCGAGGCCACCCCGGCATGCTCGGCCACGGTCACACCGCCGTTGCCGCAACTGAGCAGCAGGAAACCGATCGCCCCCGCCGCCCGCCACTGCGGCCAGGTCGGTGCCGGCACGCCGCGCCAGCGCAGGAAGCCATACAGCAGGCCACCGGCAATCAGGAAGCGCACCCCGGCCATGAGCATCGGCGGCCAGCTTTCGACGCCAATACGGATGAACAGGTAGGTAGACCCCCAGACCAGGTACAAGGCCAGGAAAGCGCCGATGAGCAACAAGGGGAAGCGACGGGAGGCAGGCATGAGGCACACTCGAAATCCGTTTACGGGTGGCTTAGTTTAGAAAGCATGCGGAGTAAACTTAAGTTACAAAACTGCTTTAAAACGCCAGAACACTTTGCATTTGATGGTTATTCGGGCATTTTTCCAACGAATCGAAACCAGGCAGGAATACCTCATGGACAAATACGACCGCATGCTGCTCGCCGCCCTGCTCGACAACGGCCGCGCCACCTTCGCGCAACTGGCGCGCCAGGTGAACCTGTCGGCGCCAGCGGTGGCCGAGCGGGTGGCCAAGCTGGAGGCCAGCGGGGTCATTACCGGCTACCAGGCCAAGGTCGACATGAGCAAGATCGGCCTGCCGATCCAGTGTGTGATCGAACTGCGCCTGGCCAGCCACGGTAACCAGCAGGCCTATGAAGCCTTGACGCAGATCCCCCAGCTGACCGAATGCCACCGGGTCACCGGTGACCCCTGCGTGATCATGCAGGCCGCGGTGGGCTCGATGCCCGAGCTGGAGGAACTGATCAACCGGGTCGCGCAGTTCGGCTTCAGCAAGACCTCGATCATTCTTTCCAGTGCCGTGGAGCGGCGAGTGCCGCTGGCACAACTGGAGAGGAAGGCCTAACAGAACCTGGCCAGGGTGTCGCGCACCTTCGCCGCAGGGGTTTTCTGCAGGCGGCAAAGCAGCTCGTGGGACAATTGCTGCACACCATGGCTCTGGCGCAGCACGCCGGCCAGGTGCTGCAACAGGTTGGCAGCCATTTCGGCATCGGCCATGGCCCGGTGCGCGGTCCCGGTATGCGGCAGCCCGGCCCAGCGGGTCAAGGTGCCCAGCTTGTGGTTCGGTGCCGCCGGCAGCAGGCGCCGGGACAGCAGCAGGGAACAGGCGAAGGCCTGGCTACGGCTACGGCCGATGCGGCTCAGTTCATAGTCCCAGAACTTCTGGTCGAACGCGGCGTTGTGCGCGAGCAGCGGCGTGCTTCCCACAAAATCGGCCACGTCGTTCATCACCTGGTCGACCGGCGGCGCACTGCGCAACATGGCGGTGGTGATACCGGTCAGCCCGGCGACGAAAGCCGGCACTGCAACCCCCGCGTTCATCAGGCTCTGATAGCGCTCGACGATGCGTCCGCGCTCCAGCATCACTACCGCCACCTCGGTGGCGCGGCAGCCGGCGCCGGGGCTGATGCCGGTGGTTTCAAAGTCGATGACGGCGATACGTTCCATGCAAGGGGCCTCAGTGTTTGAGCAACAGCGCACCCTCGATGGGCACATAGCGGGTGGCGGCACGGATCAGCGAGAGTGCCGTGAGGCCGGGCACACCATACACCACCGCCTCGGTGCCATGACGCTGGATCACCCGCTCCAGCAGGAGGTCGAAATCGCCGTCGCCAGAGGCCAGCACCACCTGGTCGACGTGGCGGGCGGCATCCATCACGTCCAGGGTAATGCCCACGTCCCAGTCACCTTTGGCCGAACCGTCGCTACGCTGGATGAAAGGCTTGAGCCGCACATCGAAACCGAGGTTGCGCAAGATCTGCTGGAACTGTTGCTGCTTGCTGTCGCCACGGTCGATGGCATACGCCACGGCCTCGACGATCTGGCCTTCACGGCTGACCGCGTTCCACAACGCGGTGTAGTTGAAATGGCAACCGTGGGCCTGACGCACGGTGTAGTAGAGGTTCTGCACATCGGCGAACAGCGCGATCTTTTTCACCCTGAAGCCTCATATCCGGTCTGGGGATCCGGGGGCGCTTTGTGCCCCCGGAAATGCCGGCAGTATGCCAGACCTGTCAGACGTACGAATCGTCGTCCGAGAACAACCCGCCATCATCGCTGCCATAATCGCTGTCGGCATAACCACCCTGGTCACTGCCCCAGCCACCATTGTCGGCAACCTGCTGCTGTGCGCCCGAATCGTTCCAGCCACCGCTGTCACTGGCGGGTGCCGGCTCTTCCTTGATCAGTTCAACCACCTCCTGCGGCTGCGCATCATGGTGGAACAGGCTGCTGATGCCCTGCGCCAGCAAAACACCGCCGGCCACGCCGGCTGCGGTCTGCATCGCCCCACCAAGGAAACTGCTGGCACCACTGCGTGCCGGCGCAGCGGCGAAACCAGGCGGCTGCATTTGCGGCTGCGAATAGCCCGGCGCCGCCGGCTCGCGCCAGCCGCCAGCCGATGGCGCAGGGGCGGCAACAGCGGGTTGCGGTTGCACTGCCGAAGCCGCATTGCGGCCGCCCGAACCAAAGATGCTGGAGAGAAAACCACCGCCACTGCTGCTTGGCGCGCTGCTGGCACGGGCTGCCTCAGCCTGGGCTCGCACCTGCTTCAGTTCGGCTTCCAGCTGCCTGTTCTGCTCGTCGAGGCGCTTGAGCGCAGCCTCCTGGACCAGGATCGCCTGGGCCATGTAGTAAGGTGCCGCCGGCTGCTGGCGCAGGTGCTCCTCGATACGGGCCTGAGCCTGAGCATCACGGGGCTGGCTCGGGTCCTCGGCTTGCTTGATACGGCTGAACAGGCCGTCGATCAGGGTTTGTTCTTCAGTATTCATGGGGCGACCTCGTGGGTAGCGGGACAACGGACAGCGTCAAAGATGGGGCGTACAGGCGGGGGATTCAATCACCGGCGTCGTGAAACTTTTTTCAGCAAATGGCGGCCCCTGCCCTGCTTTGGGCTAAAGTTAGGCCCCTGTTTTTCCTGTCATGCGATGTTGACCGATGAATCCGCTGAGCGTCCTGCGCGACTCCCTGTACTTCTTCCGCCGCCACCTGCCGAGCATTCTCCAGTTGTGCCTGCCCCTTGTAGTGCTGGAGGCCCTGCTCACCCAACTGCTGTACCGGCAGCTGGGCGACCAGGCGTCACCGGCCTACGGCATGCTGGTCAGCCTGCTGTTCTACCCGCTGTACAGCGCCGCGCTGATCCTGTTCCTCGACACCCGCAGCAACGGCCAGACCACCGCCAACCGCGACCTGTTCGCCCGCGCCGTGCAGCTGTGGCCGCAACTGGCCCTGCTGATCCTGATCAGTTCGCTGCTGATCATGGCGGGCCTGGCGCTGTTCATCTTCCCGGGCGTGTGGATCATGATCAACCTGGTGTTCGCCGAATACCTGCTGGTGCTGCGCGGCCTGCCCGTGGTGCAGTCGATGCGCGAGAGCGCGCGCATGACCACAGGCCACTTCCTGCGCATCATGATTTGCGTGCTGGGGGTACTGGCCCCGATCTGGCTGATCGACGGGCTGCTGTTGATGGCGTTCCCCGAGCCATCGCCCGCCATGGAACTGGCCATGGACAGCCTCAGCGGCTTCCTCCAGTTGTTCAGCACCGTGGTGCTGTACCGCCTGTTCATGCTGCTGGAAGGCGAAGCGCGCGATTAGAGAATAATCAGGTCCCCCGAGGCTTGGCCCGGGCCGTCGCCTCGGCCACCAACGGGTCTTCCGGCCAGTAATGCTTCGGGTAACGTCCTTTCAGGTCCTTCTTCACTTCGGCATAGGTGGTGCGCCAGAAGTTGGCCAGGTCCTGGGTCACCTGCACCGGCCTGCGTGCCGGTGACAACAGGTGCAGCTTGACCTGCAGGCGGCCATTGGCGATGCGTGGCGTGTCGGCCAGGCCGAACAGCTCCTGCAGGCGCACCGCGAGGATCGGCGGGTTTTCGCTGTAATCCAGGCGGATATTCGACCCGGACGGCACTGCCAGGTGCGCGGGGGCCTGTTCTTCCAGGCGCTGCGGCAACGGCCAGGGCAACAGGTTGCGCAGCATCGACGGCAGGTCCAGCGCGGCGAAATGGCTGAGGCGGGATACTTTGCCCAGGTACGGCTGCAGCCAGTCTTCCAGGCTGGCGAGCAAGGCTTCGTCGCTCAGGTCGGGCCATTCGCTGTGGCCCTCCCTGGCCAGGTCGAGCTGGCGCAACAGCGCCACGCGTGCCTGCCACTGGCGCAGTTCCGGCGTCCAGCTCAGAAGATTCAGCCCCTTGCGCCGGACCAGAGCAAGCAGCGCGCGGGCCCGCGCCTCACCGTCCAGGCCGGGCAGCGGCTCACGACTGAGGACCAGCTCGCCAACCTTGACCTGACGCTCGGCGCGCAACACCTGCTCGCGTTCGTCCCAATCGAGCAGATCAACCCGTTCCACCTGCTCGGCGAGTACACCATCGAGCAGTGCCGGGTCGAATTCCGCCGCCAGGTAGATACGCTCTTCACGCTGGCCCTGGCGGCTGCCCAGGTCGGCGACCACCAACCAGGGGCACTTCATCAACGCATCGACCTCGGCAAACAGCGCCGCACGGCCATTGGCCAGCCGGTACTCCGCGCCGCCCTCGCGACGTTGCTGGGCAACGCGGTCAGGGTAGGCCAGGGCCAGCAAGGCACCCAGCCACCGCGGGTGGTCCGGGTCGGCCACAGGCGCGGCTGGCTTGCCGCGCAGCAAACCACGGTACTGGCGCGCCAGCTGGCGAGCCCGCTGCACGCTGCCCTGGCTGCCACGGGCGGCCTTGCTCTCGCCGCTGACCAGCGCCAACCGGCCATGCAGGTCGGCACCGCCGCCCCGCTGAATATCCCGCTCGCCCAGTAGCGCTGCGACGTCACAGGCCATCTGTGCCAAGCCCAGGTCCTGGCCGCGCAGCAGCAAATGCGCGATCCGGGGGTGTGCCGGCAGCTCGGCCATGGCCTGGCCATGTTCGCTGAGGCTGTGACGGCTGCCGGGCTTGTAGGCATTGAGCCGTGCCAGCAGGTCCTGGGCCTGGGCGAACGCGGCGGCCGGTGGCTGGTCCAGCCAGCGCAACTGCTCGGGCGTCACGCCCCAGCGTGCCAGTTGCAAGGCCAGGCCGGCCAGGTCGGCCTGCAGGATTTCGGCGCTGCCGTGGGCGGCCAGCTGCTCATGCTGAGCCTCGGACCACAACCGATAGCACACGCCGGGCTCCAGACGGCCGGCACGCCCGGCGCGCTGGGTGGCGCTGGCGCGCGAGATGCGCTGGGTGTCCAGGCGGGTCATGCCGCTGCCGGGGTCGAAGCGCGGGACCCTGGCCAGGCCGGCATCGATCACCACGCGTACGCCGTCGATGGTCAGGCTGGTCTCGGCGATATTGGTGGCCAGCACCACCTTGCGCAGGCCCTTGGGCGCCGGATCGATGGCGGCGCGCTGGGTATCGAGGTCGAGTTCGCCGTGCAACGGGCACAGCAGCACCTCGGGCCGTTCAGCCAGCGCCTCCAGCAGGCTCTGGTGCACCCGGCGTATCTCGGCCTGGCCAGGCAGGAACACCAGCACGCTACCGGCCTGCTCGACCAACGCCTGCAACACGCTGTCCACCACCCGTGGCTCGACGAACTCGCCCGGCTGGAAGGGGCGCCCCCAGCGGATATCCACAGGGTGCATGCGGCCCTGGCTGCTGACCACGGGGGCATCGTCCAGCAACCGCGACAGGCGCTCTCCCTCCAGCGTCGCAGACATCAGCAGAATCTTCAGTGGCGGGTCGTCTCGCAGCAACTCGCGGCCGTTCAGGCTCAGCGCCAGGGCCAGGTCGGCGTCAAGGCTGCGCTCGTGGAACTCGTCGAAGATCAGCAGCCCCACCCCCTCCAGCGCCGGGTCGGCCTGCAGGCGGCGGGTGAGGATGCCTTCGGTCACCACCTCGATGCGGGTTTTCGACCCGACCTTGCTGTCCAGCCGAATGCGGTAGCCAACCGTTTCGCCAACCTTTTCGCCCAGCTCGCTGGCCAGGCGCTCGGCCGCCGCCCGGGCCGCCAGGCGCCGAGGCTCGAGCATGAGAATGCTCTGCCCGGCCAGCCAAGGCTCGTTTAGCAGCGCCAACGGTACGCGGGTAGTCTTGCCGGCGCCGGGTGGCGCCTCGAGTACCGCTTCGTCACGGTTTTCCAAGGCCTGGCGCAAGGCGGGCAAGACAACATCGATCGGTAATGAAATCATGGTGGTCCTCGAACAATCCCGCGAGTATAACGGCGAACCCAGCCTGCTCTATCATGGTCTTAGCTTCAGGCGCAGGCGTTTCGCTTGCCCCTGCTGAACACCTTTTCGGAGATTCACATGCGCATCCCAACCCGCGTCATCGGTGGCGCCCTCATCGTCACTTTGCTGACCCAACTGACCGCCTGCGGCACCATTCTCTACCCGGAACGTCGCGGCCAGATCGGCGGCAAGATCGACCCTGTGGTTGCCGCAATGGATGCCATCGGCATCCTGTTCTATGTAATTCCGGGGCTGATCGCCTTCGGCATCGACTTCGCCACGGGCGCCATCTACTACTCGGGCGGGCGCAGCGCCCAGGTCGACCCGGTCAAGCTGCGCGATGCCGTCAGCCCCGATGGCAAGGTCGACAACCTGAAGCTGCAAGCCATTCTCGAGAGCGAACTGGGCCAGCGCCTGCCGTTGAACGACCCACGGCTGATCCAGCAGCGCGGCAGCATCGAGCAACTTGCCACCCTGGGCCTGGTACCGGCGGCCTGAACCGCAAGGACACCGATCACGGATGACCACCAACCCGGCTGAACACCAGCGCCTGCTGCGCCTGGCCACGCGCGCGTCCCTGGCGGTGGCCAGCATCCTGGTCCTGAGCAAGGCCCTGGCCTGGTGGCTGAGCGGCTCGGTGAGCCTGCTGGCCGGGCTGACCGACTCGGCCCTGGACGCCGTCGCTTCGTTCCTCAACCTGCTCGCCGTGCACTATGCCCTGCGCCCGGCCGACGATGACCACCGTTACGGCCATGGCAAGGCCGAAGCCCTCGCCGGGATGGCACAGGCGCTGTTCATCGCGGTCAGTGCAGTGCTCATCGGGGTGCAGGCGGCCGAGCGCCTGCATACCCCGAAACCGTTGGGCGATACCGGCATCGGCATCGCGGTGATGGTGCTGTCGCTGGGGCTGACACTTGCCCTGCTGGCCTTGCAGTCCAAAGTCATCCGCGTGACCGGCTCCACGGCGGTGCGCGCCGACTCCCTGCACTATCGTTCGGACCTGCTGCTCAATGGCAGCATTCTCCTGGCGTTGCTGCTGGCACGCTTTGGCTGGCCGCAACTGGATGCACTGTTCGGCCTGGGCATTGCCGCCTATATCCTGTGGAGCGCGTTGCAGATTGCCAGAGAGAGCACGGCCATCCTGATGGACAAGGAACTGCCCGCTGATGTGGGCGAGGAGATGGCCACCCTGGTGCGGGCCATCCCGGGCGTGAAAGGCGTGCACGACCTGCGTACACGGGTATCAGGTAACCAGTGGTTCGTGCAGTTGCACCTGGAACTGCCGGGGCAATTACCGCTGGATGACGCGCATGGCTTGTGCGTCAAGGCGTCGGAAGTCATCCGTCAGCGCTATCCGCAGGCGGATGTAATGGTGCATGCCGACCCGGTGTGAACCTGCCGGCAATGCCGGCGAGGCAGGCAGCATAACGGGTTCAGTTGATGCTGTAGCCTCGGCCACTGAAGCAGGCTCCCAGCGCCCGCCGGTAGTTATCGGCCACATTGGCCGGCGGCGCATACGCCGCTGTCGCCGGGTCGAACCCTGACTGGCTGACCGCCCAGCGGTGGCACTGGTAACGGTCCTGGTCCTGCTGCGCCTGACCCTGCCCATGCATCGGGTAAGCCGACACATCATAACCACCGTCCACAGGGGGCGACGCGATATCAGGCGGGTTGACCACCACATACTCGCGGCGGTCGGCCAGGTACTGGTAATAGGTGTCGGCCACCACGAAGAACAACGCCCCGCCCAGCCAGACTTCCCGCGCGTAGGGCGGCAGGTAATCGACCCGCATGCCGTAAGGCGGGGTCACCACGACATACCGGCCCGCCTGCGGACGGAACCAGTAGCCACCAGAGTAGAAATAGTCATCACCACGGTAGGGCACTTTCCGGTAACGCTCCGGGAAATGATCGAGGGTGTGCCCAGGGCGGTACTGCGGCCCAGGCCCCCAGCCATTGCCATGGCCATCCGGGCGTCCCTGCCAGTCGCCGCCGGGACGTTGCCCCGGGCCACCGGCTTGCCAGTAGCGGTTATCACCATGACGACGCGGAATGTCCTGGTAGTAACCCTGGCGTGGCGGTTGCGTCTGTTGCACTTCGTCGCGCGAGTTGAGCGCGCGAGCAGGCGTTTCGCCCGGCCCTTCGGCCATGGCCGCGAAGCTGATGCCCACCGCAAACACACCTACACCTGCCAACTGCCAGATGCGCGACTTCATGGTATTCCTCTCGGTAAAAAAACGGCGCCGGCAACCAGTCTACCGCGCCCACCACGCGGGCCAATGAAATTTCACGGGCATGAAAAAAGGGAGGCCGCAGGGCCTCCCTTCAGAAATTGTCGTCCGTGCTCGGCACTTGTGGCGCCGGCTCACCTCACACCGTCTTCTGGAAGGCGTGTAGCCCGGGGGCCTGGCGGATCCTGTTGGATGGCTGGCCGCGACCGCCCGCCTGGGGCGCGTCGCCGTGGACTGATGTCCGGGCAGTGATTCTGTTGATAAAGATACCGGACAGGGTGCGACAGCGGATTGCGAAGATTGCTCGGATAAATAGCACTTGCGCAATTTTTCGCCCCGGATTGATAATTCGCCGCAATCGGAACAGAAAAGGCATAAACCATGAGCAAACTTGACCGCTACGACCTGAGCATCCTCGCCGAATTGCAGCGCGATGCGCGCATTTCCAACCAGGAACTGGCCGAACGCATTGGCCTGTCGCCATCGCCATGCTCGCGTCGGGTCAAGCAGCTGGAGGACGATGGCTACATCTCGCGCCAGGTGGCCCTGCTCGACCGCAAGAAACTCGGCCTGAGCCTGACCGCCTACGTGCTGATCGGCATGGACCGCCACACCCCGGAGCGCTTCGAAACCTTCGAGGCGGCCATCCGCAACCTGCCACAGGTGCTCGAATGCAGCCTGGTGACCGGGATGGATGCCGACTACCAGCTGAAGGTGGTGGTGCCGGACATGGACCACTATCAGAAGCTATTGTTGGGCAGCCTGACCCGTATCGAAGGCGTCACCAGCGTACGCTCGAGCTTCGTGCTCAACCAGGTGCTGGCCAGCACCGAGCTGCCATTGACCCACCTGCGCTGAACGTTCACGCCAGCCGGCGTATACTCGGCTGCTCAGCCTGCCTGGAGAACACTGATGGATCCCGCCGTATTCGAAGAGTGGATGATGATCATCCTGGTCACCGTGCTGATCGCTTTCATGGGCTTCATCGTCTGGGACCTGGCGAAGAAGTCCAAGGCAGGCAGGTTCGGTACGTTGATCCTGTTCTTCGTGCTGGGGCTGGGGGTGTTGGCCTTTATCATCAAGAGCGTGGTGGTGGGGTTTCTCGAAGGGGTATAGGGCTGGAGAAAGCCGGGAGCGCAAAGCGGCCCCGCTAACGCGGCAACTTTGCCGGGACTTCGCGCCAGCAGCCCTGCTCCAGCCCGTCCAGCGCCCAATCGCCGATCCGCACCCGCACCAGGCGCAAGGTCGGCAACCCTACCGCCGCCGTCATCCGCCGCACCTGGCGGTTACGTCCTTCGCGAATCACCAGCTCCAGCCAGCTGGTCGGCACGCTCTTGCGAAAGCGCACCGGCGGGTTGCGCGGCCATAGCTCGGGCGCTTCCAGGCACCGCGCCTCGGCCGGCAAGGTCGGCCCGTCATTCAGCGCCACGCCATCACGCAAGCGCTGCAACTGCTCCTCGCTCGGCTGCCCTTCCACCTGCACCCAATAGGTCTTGGCCAGCTTGTGCTTAGGATCGGCGATGCGCGCCTGCAGTCCACCATCGTTGGTCAGCAGCAACAAGCCCTCGCTGTCGCGGTCCAGGCGCCCGGCCGGGTACACGCCGGGGATGTCGATATAGTCCTTGAGCGTCGCCCGCCCCTCGCCGTCGCTGAACTGGGTCAGTACATCGAACGGTTTGTTGAACAGGATCAGGCGTGGCTCGGCTGGGGGCGCCTTGGGCTGGCGACGCGGGCCGGTGGCAGGCCGCGCCTGGGGGCGGCGCGGCTTGGAACGGGGGGGCAGTGACATGGGGCCTCAGCGGAACGGCGGCTCATCGAAACTGCGCAGTTTACGCGAGTGCAGCGAGTTGAGCTCGGTACGCAGCAGGTCGAGCGCGGCAATGCCGATCTTCAGGTGCTGGCTGACCGCCCGGTTGTAGAACGCGTTGGCCGAACCCGGCAGCTTGATTTCGCTGTGCAGCGGCTTGTCGGAAACACACAGCAAGGTGCCGTATGGCACGCGCAAGCGGTAACCCTGGGCGGCAATGGTGCCGCTTTCCATGTCTACCGCCACGGCCCGCGACAGGTTGATCAGCGGCCGCTCCTGAGCCCAGCGCAGCTCCCAGTTGCGGTCGTCGTAGGTCAGCACGGTACCGGTACGCAAACGCTTCTTCAGCTGTTCGCCACGCTCGCCGGTGACCTGCGCGGCGGCTTCCTGCAAGGCCAGTTGCACCTCGGCCAAGGCCGGAATCGGGATGTTCGGTGGCACCACCCGGTCGAGGATGCCATCACGGCGCATGTAGGCGTGTGCCAGCACATAGTCGCCGATGGTCTGCGACTGCCGCAGGCCGCCGCAGTGGCCGATCATCAACCAGCAGTGCGGGCGCAGCACGGCCAGGTGGTCGGTGATGTTCTTGGCATTGGACGGGCCGACGCCAATGTTGA
>Ga0209370_1001224_pt1 | contig 23933 bp, 20 predicted proteins | sample AgamicAtPrz_FD_187164 | JGI IMG/M metagenome (GOLD analysis project Ga0209370, IMG submission 187164) | Agave microbial communities from Guanajuato, Mexico - At.P.rz (SPAdes) (version 2) | ecosystem: Host-associated > Plants > Phyllosphere > Phylloplane/Leaf | place: Guanajuato, Mexico... | reverse complement strand
TCCTCGTCGATGATCACGAGGCCGAGGCGCTTGAACTGCACGTCCGACGACAGCAGCTTGTGCGTGCCGATCACGATGTCGACGCTGCCTTCGTTGATCTGCGCGATCGCCGCGTTCACTTCCTTCGTGGTCTTGAAGCGCGACAGCTCGACGATGCGCACCGGCCACTCCGCGAAGCGGTCGGCGAAGGTCTGCGTGTGCTGCTCGGCGAGCAGCGTGGTCGGCGACAGCAGCGCGACCTGCTTGCCGCCCAGCACCGCGATGAACGCCGCGCGCAGCGCGACCTCGGTCTTGCCGAAGCCGACGTCGCCGCACACGAGGCGGTCCATCGGCTTGCCGCTCGTCATGTCGCCGATCACCGCCGCGATCGCCGCGGCCTGGTCGGGCGTTTCCTCGAAGCCGAAGCTTTCCGCGAATTTCACGTAGTCGCGCGGGTCGAGCGAGAACGCGTGGCCTTCACGGGCCGCGCGGCGCGCGTACAGGTTCAGCAGCTCGGCGGCCGTATCGCGGATCTGCTGCGCGGCCTTGCGCTTCGCGCGCTCCCACTGGCCGGAGCCGAGCGCGTGCAGCGGTGCGCTGTCGGGATCGGCGCCGCTGTAGCGCGAGATCACGTGCAGTTGCGCGACGGGCACGTAGAGCTTGCTGTCGCCCGAGTATTCGAGATGCAGGAACTCGGTCTCGCCTTCGCCGAGATCCATCGACACGAGGCCCATGTAGCGGCCGATGCCGTGCTGCGCGTGGACGACCGGGTCGCCGACCTTCAGCTCGGACAGGTCGCGCACCATCGCGTCGACGTTGCTCGCCTGTTCCTGCCGGCGGCGGCCCGCGCGGCGCCCGAGCGTGCCGTACAGCTCGGTTTCGGTGACGATCGCGTAGCCTTCGCCCGGCACCGCAAAGCCGTTCGCGAGCGGCGCGACGCCGAGCGCGAAGCGTTCGTCGCTCGCGAGCCAGCCCGCGAAGTGGTCGTTCGACGCGGGGCGCAGGTGGTGTTCGGCCAGCAGTTGCAGGATCGTCTCGCGGCGCCCGGCCGATTCGACCGTCAGCAGCACGCGCTTGCCCGACGATTCGACGAACGTGCGCAGCGACGCGAGCGGATCGTCCGCATGGCGGTCGACGGTGAGTTCGGGCAGGGCGGTTGCCCAGCCGCCGGCCGGCTGCGCGGGCAGCACGACGCGCGCGAACGGCTTCGCGAACGCGAAGAAATCCTCGTCGGACAGGAACAGCCGCTGTGGCTCGAGGATCGGCCGCTCGCGATCGTGCGCGAGGAACGCGTGCCGTTGCTTCGTATCGGCCGTGAAGCGGCGGATCGACGCTTCGAGATCGCCGGTGAACACGAGGTGCGCGTCCTGCGGCAGGTAGTGGAACAGCGTGGCCGTCTCGTCGAAGAACAGCGGCAGGTAGTACTCGATGCCGGCCGACGGCACGCCGTTGCCGATGTCCTTGTAGATCGGCGCGCGGCTCGGGTCGCCTTCGAAGGTTTCGCGCCAGCGGCTGCGGAAGGCCGTGCGCGCGGCTTCGTCGAACGGGAACTCGCGGCCGGGCAGCAGGCGCACGTCGCGCACCGGGTACAGGCTGCGCTGCGTGTCGGGATCGAACGCGCGGATCGAGTCGACCTGGTCGTCGAACAGGTCGATCCGGTACGGCAGCGGCGAGCCCATCGGGTACAGGTCGATCAGCGAGCCGCGCACGCAGTATTCGCCGGGCCGCACGACCTGGCTCACGTGCTCGTAGCCGGCCAGCGTGAGCTGCGCCTTCAGCTTCGCCTCGTCGAGCCGCTCGCCCTGCGCGAACGCGAACGTGTAAGCGGCCATGAACGACGCGGGCGGCATCCGGTACAGCGCGGTGGTCGCGGGCACGAGCAGGATGTCGCAGCGGCCCTCGCCGAGGTCGTGCAGCGTGGCCAGCCGCTCGGACACGAGGTCCTGGTGCGGCGAGAACGTGTCGTACGGCAGCGTTTCCCAGTCGGGCAGCAGCCGCACGCGCGCCTCGGGCGAAAAGTAGCGGATTTCCTGCGACAGCCGCTGCGCGTCGACCGCGTTCGCGCAGATCACCGCGAGGAGCGGCACGTCCGGGCGGTTGTCGGCGAGATAACGGGCGATGGCGAGCGCGTCGGCGGAGCCGTGCGCGCCGTCGAAGGCGAAACGCTGGCCGGGCTTGACGCGGGCAACGGGTGAAGCGGACGGGGTGGAAGCGTTATCTGGCATAGGGACGACAGGGGTGGCGTGCACGGGCGCATCGCGGTGCGCCGGTCGAGACGAAAGACCTATTATAAAATCCGCTTCTCGATTTCATCTTTCCGGCGTTTCCCCTTCGTGACTCCCCGACTTTTCGCCCTGATTCCTTGCGCCGGCACGGGCAGCCGTTCCGGTTCGGCCGTGCCGAAGCAATACCGCACGCTGGCCGGCCGCGCGCTGCTGCACTACACGCTCGCCGCGTTCGACGCGTGCAGCGAATTCGCGCAAACGCTCGTCGTCCTCGCGCCCGACGATTCCCATTTCGACGCGCGCCGCTTCGCGGGTCTGCGCTTCGCGGTGCGCCGCTGCGGCGGCGGCTCGCGGCAGGCGTCGGTGCTGAACGGGCTGCTGGAACTGGCCGAATTCGGCGCGACCGACCACGACTGGGTGCTCGTGCACGACGCCGCGCGCCCGGGCATCACGCCGGCGCTGATCCGCACGCTGGTCGCGACGCTGAAGGACGACCCGGTCGGCGGGATCGTCGCGCTGCCGGTCGCCGATACGCTCAAGCGCGTGCCGGCCGGCGGCGACGCGATCGCGCGTACCGAGTCGCGCGACGCGCTGTGGCAGGCGCAGACCCCGCAGATGTTCCGCATCGGCATGCTGCGCGACGCGATCCTGCAGGCGCAGCGCGAAGGGCACGACCTGACCGACGAGGCCAGCGCGATCGAATGGGCCGGCCACACGCCGCGCGTCGTGCAGGGCAGCCTGCGCAACTTCAAGGTCACGTACCCGGAAGATTTCGCGCTCGCGGAAGCGATCCTCGCGCGTCCCGCGAACGCTTCCTGACTTTCACCCCATCTCAATCGGAACACGCATGGATTTCAGAATCGGACAAGGCTACGACGTGCACCAGCTCGTCGAAGGGCGCCCCCTCATCATCGGCGGCGTGACGATTCCGTACGCGCGCGGCCTGCTCGGCCACTCGGACGCGGATGTGCTGCTGCACGCGATCACCGACGCGCTGTTCGGCGCGGCGGCGCTCGGCGACATCGGCCGCCATTTCTCCGACACGGACGCGGCGTTCAAGGGCGCGGACAGCCGCGTGCTGCTGCGCGCGTGCGCCGAGCGCGTGAAGGCCGCCGGCTTCACGATCCAGAACGTCGACAGCACCGTGATCGCGCAGGCGCCGAAGCTCGCGCCGCATATCGACGGGATGCGCGCGAACATCGCGGCGGATCTCGGACTGCCGCTCGATCGCGTGAACGTGAAGGCGAAGACCAACGAGAAGCTCGGCTATCTCGGCCGCGGCGAGGGGATCGAGGCGCAGGCCGCCGCGCTGCTGGTCAAGCAGGGCGGCTGACGTCCGCCGTTGCGGCGTGCGGTTCGCGCCGGGCGCCGGGCGCCGAAATGAAAAATGCCACGCGAATGCGTGGCATTTTCGTTTGCAGCGGGCGCGGCTCAGGGCCGCGCGGCCGGATCGCTCATTCGCCTTCGGCGGCGATCACCTGCGCGGCGGCGTTGATCACCGACGCGATGCGGCCGACGTCGCGCAGTTGCGTCGTCGTCATCCCTTGCTCGTTCTTCAGCAGCGCATAGTGCGACTTCACGCAGAAGTGGCACTTGCCGACGATCGACGCGGCGAGCGCGTACATCTCGAACTTGCGCTTGTCGACACCGCCGTGCGTCGCATACGCACCCATCCGCAGTTCGGCGCGCTGCGTCTTCAGGTCGGCGTCGTCGGCCATCTCGACATACGGATACCAGGTGTTGTTCATCCCCATCAGCGCGGCCGCCGTCAGCACGGCGTTCGTCTCTTCGGGCGACAGCACGCCGGCTTCGCGGATCGTCTTCACGAGCACCGTGCTCTTCGCCGCGATGGCCGCCGCCAGCGCCACGCCGACCGCGTCGGTGCCTTCGAGCGACGAGCGCGAGATCGTGCCGTCCAGGTTCAGGCGAATGTCCTTCGCGTAGTCGGGGATACGTGCCTTAATCGAGTCGATGAATTCCATTGATATCTCCTATGGGTTGGCCGTTAAAAAAGCCCGCAGGCAGGACGTGCGCCGCGGGCTTCGTGCATTGCTACGCTTACAGCGTTGCGCCGCCGACTGCGCGGTTGCACGGGCAGAGTTCGTCCGTTTGCAGGCCGTCCAGAATACGCAGGACTTCTTCCGGGCTGCGGCCGACGTTCAGGTTGTTCACCGAAACGTGCTGGATCGTGTTGTCCGGATCGACGATGAACGTCGCGCGCAGGGCCACGCCGGCTTCCTTGTCGCGCACGCCGAGCTGGTCGATCAGTTCGCCCTTGACGTCGCCGAACGAGTAGTGGTTCAGCTTGTCGAGGTCCTTGTGCTCACGGCGCCATGCGAGCTTGACGAATTCGTTGTCCGAGCTGCCGCCGAGCAGGACGGCATCGCGCTCTTCGAACTGCTTCGTGAGCTTCGCGAACTCGACGATTTCCGTCGGGCACACGAACGTGAAATCCTTCGGATAGAAGTAGATGATCTTCCACTTGCCCGGGAACGACGCTTCGGTGACGGTCTCGAACGCCGACTGGCCGTTTTCCTCGTGATTGTTGAAGCCCGGCTTCGCGGCTACGACGGTGAAAGCTTCGAGTTTATCGCCCACGGTTTTCATGCGGATACTCCTGTGTGAGTTGGGAAGAAGACTGAGTCAAGCTACCTCGGTGCTGCAACGATGCTGTGACAGCATGGAGAAAACTATAACACTATTAGTAGGCCGCTTCAATAGATTTTGACTAACGACCCTCATAGCTTTTGTCAACCGGGTCGATAGTGTGACGCGCAAGATGCGTGCGCGAGCGTGTCACGCGGTCGCACGCGCCTTGCCGGCGCCGGGGAATTCGAGCGTGACTTCGAGGCCGGCTTCCGGGTGGCGGTTGCGCAGGCGCAGTGCGCCGCGGTAGCGGCCGACGAGCCGCAGCACGATCGCCATCCCGAGGCCCGTGCCGTCCGCCTTGGTGCGTGCGGTGTCGACGCGGTAGAACGGCCGCATCACGAGCGGCAGTTGATCCTCGGGGATACCGGGGCCCTCGTCGCTCACCGACAGCTCGACGCGTGCATGCGATACGCGCGTCTCGAGCGTGATGCGCGAGATGCCGTCCTGCTTGCTCTGGCCGTACTTGCGCGCGTTCTCGACGAGGTTGCCGATCACGCGCCGCATGTCGGTCTCGTCGGCTTCGATGATCGCGCTCGGCGCGAGCCGCGTGCGGATCTCGACGCCGTCCTCGCTCGACACGCGCGCGGCGACGTCCTGCGCGACCGACGACAGGTCGACGGGCTCGGGCTTGCGCTGCGACGGGCGCGCATAGTCGATGAAGGCCGCGATGATGCGGTCCATCTGTTCGATGTCGTCGACCATCGCGTCCTTGGTCGCCTGGTCGGACGGGCTCATCTCGGTTTCGAGCCGCAGCCGCGCGAGCGGCGTGCGCAGGTCGTGCGAGATGCCCGCGAGCATCAGCGCGCGATCGGCCTCGAGTTGCTCGAGGTCGCGCACCATCTGGTTGAAGCTGCGGTTGGTGTCGGCCGCGACGCCCATCCCGCGCTCGGGCAGCGGCTCGGGCGCCTGGCCCGAACCGACCTGGCGCGCGGCGAGCGCGAGCCGCGAGAACGGCCGGTTCACGAGGCTCGTGATGAACGCGGAGCCGAACAGCGACAGCGCGAGCGCGAACAGCCCCCAGCCGGCCCACTGCAGGCCCGTGACGTTGTCGAGCTGGTCGCGGTCGAGCGCGACCCAGTAATCGTCGTCGTCGATCTTGAAGCTGATCCACACGCCGGGAATGTCGTTGACCGACTGCGCGATCACGGTATCGTCGCCGAGGCGGCTGCGGATGTCGTGTTCGATCAGCCGGTTCAGCGATTCGTCGGGCTGCAGCTTGAACTTGTCGGTTTTTTCGCGCGGGTACACGCGCACGCCCTCGTTGCTCTCGAGATCCTGCAGCAGCGCGCGCCGCAAGTCGGGATCGGAATAGAGCAGGGCGGTGCGCGTGAGCTTCACGACCGCGACGAGCTGGAGCGCGACGCGCTGCGCACGCGGCTCGCGCTCGATCACGCGAAAGCTCTGGAACCACGCGGCGAGACTGACCGAGATCAGCAGCGCGATCAGCAGGAAGGTGCGCCAGAACAGCCCGCCGAACGCGAGCTGCAGAAGGCGCCGGTCGATACGCATGGGACGGGCCGTGGACGGGGCGAAGCCGGGAGGGAAAAAGCTCAGGCGGCGCCGTCCGGGATGAACACGTAGCCGAGGCCCCAGACGGTCTGGATGAAGCGCGGGCTACCCGGATCCGGTTCGATCAGCTTGCGCAGGCGCGAGATCTGCACGTCGAGGCTGCGGTCGAACACTTCGTATTCGCGACCGCGTGCGAGCTCCATCAGCTTTTCGCGCGACAGCGGCTGGCGCGGATGACGCGCGAACACTTTCAGCACCGAGAATTCGCCGGTGGTCAGCGGAATTTCCTGGCCGGACTTCGTCAGCGTGCGCGTGGCGAGGTTCAGCGAGAATTCGCCGAACTCGAACACCTCGGTGGTTTCGGACGGTGCGCCCGGCAGTTCGGCCGGCGCCTGGCGGCGCAGCACCGCGTGAATGCGCGCGACCAGTTCGCGCGGGTTGAACGGCTTCGGCAGGTAATCGTCGGCGCCCATCTCGAGGCCGACGATGCGATCGACGTCCTCGCCCTTCGCGGTGAGCATGATGATCGGCGTGCGGTCGTTGCTGCCTCGCAGACGGCGGCAGATCGACAGGCCGTCTTCGCCGGGCAGCATCAGGTCGAGCACGAGCAGGTCGAAACGCTCGCGGACCCAGAGCTTGTTCATCGCCGTCGCGTTTTCCGCGACGTAGACGTTGAAACCCTGTTCGCCGAGATAGCGGCGCAGCAGATCGCGCAGGCGAGGGTCGTCGTCGACGACGAGAATCTTGGAGGGGTTTTTCGTTTCCATGATCGGCATCTTATCGCGAATGGGAATTGACGCACGGCCGGGGATTTTCGTGCGTTACAGTCGGTTACAAAATTTACCCGTAGTGTCGCGCGGAGTAAAGGCAGGCTATAGAGATTCCTTTACTCGAAGCCGAAATTCGGTAGATACTCCCCTGCACTCCATCTTTCATCTTTGTACACCCGAATTCCGCAGGGTTTTTCAAGTACCAGAGGTAGCCGGTTGCCGCGTGACGAAGGGAACAAATCGACCAAAGAAGCGAGGACGGTCATGCGATCTGCCCGGATTGCACTGATGCTGACGATCGCGCTTGCCGGTCCATATGCGTCGAACTTCGCGTATGCGCAGCGCCCCGAGCAGGGCGCATCGTCGCGCAAGCTGCCGCGCGGCAAAGCGCCGCAGCCCGATCGCACCGCCGATATGACGGTCCGTTCCGCCGTGCCCCCCGATCTCGAACAGCGCCGCCGCGACGGGCACATGACGCCCGAAGAGCGGCACCTGTTGCGCCAGCACATCGAAGACGCCGTTCGCGAGTTGTACAAGCGCTGATGCGTGCCGTCGTTCTCCGTGCGCGGACATGCCCGCGCGGAAAGAATTCGTAGCACTTTTTCCGTCAACTTTCAGCTGCCGAATGCCGTTGTACGGGCATCCGCACCGCCGGTGCGTTCCGGGAGTCCATGACGATGAAAGCGAACGCTGCCGCATCGGCGCCGCCGCCTGCCATGCAGTCGCCGCTCGATGCCGACGACGCGCTGTTTTTCCTCAGCCGCGCCGGTTTCTCTCCCGCACCCGCCGAGGTCGCGCGCGTCGTCGGCATGACGCGCGCGCAGGTCGTGGCCGACACGCTCGGCAGTGCGCGACACGAACCCGTCACGACGTGGCCCGACTGGCTCGCCGAGCCGCCGCCGACGCGCGCGCAGCGCCAGGCGCTGACGCCCGACATGCGGCGCGACGAGCAGCGCGAGCGCAACCGCCGCTACGATGCGTTGCGTGCGGCCTGGGTCAACGAGATGGTCGCGACGCCGTCGCCGCTCACCGAGCGCATGACGCTGTTCTGGCATGGGCATTTCACGTCGGGGCAGGACAAGGTCCCTTACCCGCAGACGATGGCCGCGCAGAACGCGCTGTTTCGCCGCGAAGCGCTCGGCAACTTCGGCACGCTGCTGCACGCGGTCGCAAAGGATCCGGCGATGCTGCAGTATCTCGACGGCGCCAGCAATCGCAAGGGGCGGCCGAACGAGAATTTCGCGCGCGAGGTGATGGAGCTGTTCACGCTCGGCGAAGGACACTACACGCAATACGACGTGACCGAAGCCGCGCGCGCGATGACGGGCTGGACCGTCGATCCCGATACGCTGCGTTTCATGGTGCGACCCGAGTGGCACGATACCGGCGACAAGACGATCCTCGGCGAAACCGGGCCGTTCGACGGCGACGGCTTTCTCGACGTCCTGCTGAAGCGGCCGGGCACCGCGCGTTTCATCGCCGGCAAGCTGTGGCGCGAGTTCGTGTCCGATACGCCGGAGCCGGGCGCGCTCGATGCGGTGGCCGAACGGTTTCGCGCGAGCGGTTACGACATTCGCGCGGCGCTCGCCGCGCTGTGGTCGACCGACGCGTTCTGGGATCCGCGCAACCGCGGCGTGCTCGTCAAGTCGCCGGTGGAATTCGTCGTCGGGTCGGTGCGGCTGTTCGACGTCGCGTACGGCGATCCGCAGATGCTCGCGGACACCGTGCGCACGCTCGGGCAGAACCTGTTCTATCCGCCGAACGTGAAGGGCTGGCCGGGCGGCGCGCTGTGGATCAACAGCACCACGCTGCTGTCGCGCAAGCAGTTCGTCGAGCAGTTGTTCCGCGCGACCGAGACGGCCGGCATGCGGCCGCCCGCTCGTACGATCGCGCCGCCGCCGAACGCGCGTGCGCATGCGATGCCGGCGGCCGACGCGACGCCCGTTGCCGGCACGCCCGTTGCCGGCACGCCCGCCGCCGGCTTGCGCGGCATGCCGGCGAAACCGGCGCGCGGCGGGCTGCGTTTCGATCTCGAACGCTGGCTCGGCCAGTATCGTGCGCGGCCGCAGGCGATCGCGGGATTGTCGACCGAGCTGCAGTTGCAGCACGCGGTGCTGCAGCTTTCGCCGGTCGCGGCGATCGACACGGATTCGACCGGCAGCGCGTATCTCGAGGCGCTGCTGATGGATCCGGCCTATCAACTGAAATGATGCAAACGACGACGAAGCGAGCAGCCGCCGCGGCAAGGGTGCGGGGCGGCGAACCAAAGGATGTGCGATGAACCGACGTGATTTTCTGACGCTCACAGGCGCCGCGGCCGCCGCCGGCGTGTCGATGTGGCAAGCGCCCGCGATGGCGGCTGCCGCGACGCAGGCCGGGCGCAAGCCCGCGACCGGGTATGCGAACGTGCTGATCCTCGTCGAGCTGAAGGGCGGCAACGACGGCCTCAACACGGTGGTGCCGTATGCGGATCCGCTGTACTACCCGTTCCGCCGCAGCATCGGCATCAAGCGCGATCAGGTGCTGCAGCTCGACGCGCAGACGGGGCTGCACCCGTCGCTCGCGCCGCTGATGCCGCTGTGGCGCGACGGGCAGGTCGCGGTCGTGCAGGGGGTCGGCTATCCGCAGCCGAACCTGTCGCATTTCCGTTCGATCGAGATCTGGGACACCGCGTCGCGCTCGGACCAGTACCTGCACGAAGGCTGGCTCACGCGCACGTTCGCGCAGGCGCCCGTGCCGCCCGGTTTCGCGGCGGACGGCGTCGTGCTCGGCAGCGCCGAGATGGGGCCGCTGTCGAACGGCGCGCGCGCGATCGCGCTCGTCAATCCCGCGCAGTTCATCCGTGCGGCCCGGCTCGCCGAGCCGTCGTCGCTGCGCGAGCAGAACCCGGCGCTCGCGCACATCATCGACGTCGAGAACGACATCGTGAAGGCGGCCGACCGGCTGCGCCCGCGCGGCGGGATGCGCGAATTCAGGACGGCCTTTCCGGCCGGCGCATTCGGCACGTCGGTCAAGACCGCGATGCAGGTGCTGGCCGCGTGCGAAGCGTCAGGGCCCGGCGCGCAGGACGGTGTGGCGGTGCTGCGCCTGACGCTCAACGGCTTCGACACGCACCAGAACCAGCCGGCGCAGCACGCCGCGCTGCTCAAGCAGTTCGCGGAAGGGATGAGCGCGATGCGGGCCGCGTTGATCGAACTCGGGCGCTGGAACGAGACGCTCGTGATGACGTATGCGGAGTTCGGGCGGCGCGTGCGCGAGAACCAGAGCAACGGCACCGATCACGGCACGGCCGCGCCGCATTTCGTGATGGGCGGCCGCGTGGCGGGCGGGCTGTACGGCGCGCCGCCGGCGCTCGGGCGGCTCGACGGCAACGGCAACCTGCCGGTCGCGGTCGATTTTCGCCAGCTTTATGCGACGGTGCTCGGGTCCTGGTGGGGGCTCGATGCGACGCGCGTGCTGCAGCAGCGTTTCGACACGCTGCCGCTGCTGAAGGCGTGATGCGCGCCGCTTAGCGGCGGCGCGCGGCGCGCCACGCGATCCACAGCTTGCGGATCGGCGTCAGCGCGATGCGCTGGTGCAGCACCTGGTAGCCGTCGCGCGCGATTTCGTCGAGCAGCGCGCCGGCCAGCGCGATCTGTGCGCGCAGCGTGCGCTGCGCGCGGCGTTCGGCGACGGGAATCGCCGCATCGGCCGCCGCGAGCGCGTCGCGCGCGCGGGTCGTCTGGAATTGCAGCAATTCGGTGAAGGCCGGGCTGTAGCGGCGATTCAGCAGATCGGCCGCGGTCACGTTGTAGCGCTGCAGTTCGTCGATCGGCAGATAGATGCGGCCGTGGCGCGCGTCGTTGCCGAGCTCCTGCACGAATTGCGCGAGCATCAGCGCGCGGCCGACGTCCGCGGCCCACGGCTGCGGATCGGCCGGGTTCGCCGAGCTGGCGCGCGCAACCAGCGACGCGAACGTGCTGCCGACCTGCGCGATATAGCGCTGCAGGTTCGCGAAATCGAGGTAGCGCGCCTGTTCGAGGTCCATCCCGTAACCGTTGACGAGCGTGCGCAGCGCATCGGCTTCGGCGGCGATCGCCGGGTGATGCTGCGCGAGCGCCTTCGTGACGGGGTGCGACGGTTGCCCGTCGGCGAGCGCCGCGAGTTCCTTGTGCCACCACGCGAGCTTCGTGTGCCCGACGGTCGGATCGCTGGTTTCCTTGACGGTTTCCTCGAGTTCGCGGCGCAGCGCGAACAGCGCGGTCAGGCGCGGCTGCGTGGCGAGCGGCGCCTGGCGCAGCGCGTAGTAGACGCTGGAGCCTGCGGGGGCGGCCTTTTGCTGACAGTAGTCGTCGAAGTTCACGGGCTGAATCGGGTGGGGCGGGTTCGGGGGACGCGCGGCGGCGCGCTGCCGAAACGTCGAGCGCGGCATTCTAGCACCGCGGCACGACGGGCGCCGGCGGGGCGAGACAACGCCGAACGGATCGGGTAGAATCTCGCGCTCGCCTGATCGGGTGTGCCGGTTTTCGGGCCGGCGTGAAGTCCCGGGCGCGTGGAGCATGCATCTTGCGTTCCGCGCGGTCAGGCGATGGAAATACGCGTGAGTGGCGAAATTGGTAGACGCACCAGGTTTAGGTCCTGACGCCCGCAAGGGTGTGCCGGTTCGAGTCCGGCCTCACGCACCAGAAGTCGAACGTGCCCCGTCAGGGGCCGTTCGCGAAAAAGCGCTGCCGGTCGGCTGACCGCAGCGCTTTTTTTATTGATGGCCTTCAGCCGGGATGATGCCTTTCGCGCAAGGCACGGTAAATCGGCGACGTGTAACATGACAAAAACTTTCATACACGCGGGCTGTTCAACCGGGCACCGTCGATGACCAATACCGTATGCATGTCGATCGGCGTTCTGGCACTGATGCTGGCAATGCCGGCCGTCGCGGCCACGCCTGCCGACAACGTGGCGTGGAGCGCCGGACCCGGGCCGACCGTCAGGAAGCCGCTGGACTGCTCCGCTTCCACTTCGGCTTCCGCGGGGTGGCGGATCGCGGGCGGTGAGCCTCCTTCCGCGGAATCCGTGCTGAAATCGGTTGGTACCGTGCTGGCTGTGTCCGCACTCAGTCTTGTATCGAGGGGCAGCATGCAACAATCCGGGAACGCATGCCGGCCTGCAAATGGCTCGTAGATGAGCGCTGCGTCGCTCGACAAGCAAGCGCCGCGCGTCGCCCGACCGCGGCGCTTCTTCATTTCCGCCGCGCCTATTCCCAGAAGCTGCGGATCGCGACGGCCACGATCACCGGCACCGAGAAGACCAGCGGAATCGCGAAATACTGCGCTTCGCGATCGACGACCCAGCTATAGATCACCCACGCCGCACCGATCGCGAACGTGATGAGGCCGACCGTCACGGCGGCGATGTTCAGGACCAGCTTCGACGGCTGGCGGCGCGTTTTGGCGTTGTCGTTGTTGTCGCGCGGGGACGATTTCATCGGAAGAGTGCGGCCTCGTGCCGGAACAGGGGTAAAGACACAGGAAACCCCATCCGCACGGATCGCGCAAGGGCCGGCGCGGGCCGGCCCCGTCATGTCCGTTCCCGCGCGTTACAACCCGAACGACGCGGCCAGTTCGTCGAGCAGCGCGCGCTGGAACGCGACGAACCGCTCGCCCGGCTGCTGCGCGATCGCCAGGTCGAGCATCGGATCGGCGACTTCGGTGCGAATGCCGCCCAGTTCCTCGACGATCGCGAGCCCGCAGAATGGCACGTACGCCTCCGAATAGCCGCCTTCGTGAACGACCACCAGCCGCCCGCCGCAATGGCGCTGCGCGGCTTCCTTCACCGCGCGGGTCATGAACCGGTAGCTGTCGGTATGCAGCTGCATGCGCGCGAGCGGATCGACCGCGCTCGCATCGAGGCCGCTCGCGACGACGATCAGCTCGGGGCGAAAACGCGCGAGCGCCGGCAGCACGATCCGCTCGAACGCATACCGGTATGCATCGTCGCCGCTGCCCGCGAGCAGCGGTACGTTCAGGTTCGCGCCGACGCCCGCGCCTTCGCCGCGATCGTCCGCGCCGCTGTAGCCGGGCGGGAAGCAGCGGTCCTGGTGCAGCGAGATCGTCAGCGTATCCGGATCGTCGTAGTAGATCGACTGCGTGCCATTGCCGTGATGCACGTCCCAGTCGATCACCGCGACGCGCTCGATGCCGTGCTTCGCGCGCGCGGCCTCGAGCGCGATCGGAATGTTCGCGAGCAGGCAGAAGCCCATCGGGCGGTCGCGCAGGCAGTGATGGCCGGGCGGCCGCGACAGCGAGAATGCATTCGCCGCGCGCGCGCCGATCACCGCATCGACCGCCGCGATCGCGAGACCGGCCGACAGCGCGGCGATCTCGTAGCTGCCCTTGCCGAATGGCGCGAGATCGCCGAGGTCGCCGCCGTTCGCATCGCTCAGCGCGCGAAACGCATCGAGATAGTGCGGCGGATGAATGCGCAGCAGGTCAGGCGTCGTCGCGGGCTCGGCGCCGCGCAGGTCGAGCTGCGCGGCTAGGCCCGACGCTTGCACGAGCGACAGGAAGCGGCGCTTCGAATCGGGCGATTCCGCGTAGCCCGCGCTCGACGGCGGCTGGACCCAGCCGCCGACCGGGAAGAACAGCGCGTGCGTGCCGCCGGTATGCCAGAAAGTGCGTTCGTCGGTGAAGAAGGCGGTGCGATTCATGGATGCGTGACCTGTCACGGTTGGGAAGAAACGGAAGAACGGCGATCGATGTGGCGCAGCGCGGCGAACGATACGATCGCGACGGCCGTCGCGGCCATGAACAGCGCGCGCATCGTGCCGCCGGCGTCGAGCATCAGGCCGGCCAGCAGCGGGCCGGCGGCGAGACCCGCGCCGATCACGAAATTGAGCGTCGCGACGAGGCGGCCCGACGCGTCGATCTGCGCGACGGTCGCGAGGATGAACGGCAGCACGAAGGTCCACGCGAACTTGAACGCGAAGATCGCCGCGCCGTAGCCGTCGGTGTCACGCATCGCGGCGAGCGCGACGAGCGATGCCGCGAGCAGCGCGTAGCCGGCCGCCAGCATCGCGCGCCGCGCGAGCCGGCCGCCCGCGCACGACGCGAGCGCCGCGCCGGCGATCCCCATCACGCTCGCGATCGCGAGCACGTTGCCGGTCGACTGCGGATCGAGCCCGGCCTCGGCGGCCGCGCGGCTCGCGAACGTCCACACGCTGCCGATCGCGAGATAGAACGTCAGCACCGCACCGATGGCGAGCACGACGAAGCGTCGCGGCGTCGGCGGCGTGTCGCCGCGCGCCGTGTGCGCGGCTGCCGCCCGCATGCCGAGCGACGGCGGAAAGCCGCGCGACAGCGGCGCCGCGAGCAGCGCGAGCACGGCGAGCGCGACGTACAGCGCCCGCAGCCCGAACGCGGCGAACACGTGCGGCAGCACGAACAGGCCGATCGCGCCCGCGATCAGCTGGCCGACGACCCACAGGCCGTACACGCGATCGCGGTTCGTGCTCGTCGCCGCGCTCGTCATGCAGAGCACCATCAGCGAGCCGCCGCCGAGCGCCGTGGCGGCGCGCAGCGCAAGCAGCGCGGCAAAGCCCGGCATCCACAGCGCGGTCAGCAGGTTGCCCGCGCCGAACAGCGCGATGGCGAACGCGGCGACGCGGCGCGCGTCGACCCGACCGAGCCACAGGTACGACGGCACGGTCGCGAGGCTGAACGCGCCGAGTTCGACGAAGAAGTAGGTGCCGATCTGCGATGCGGACAAGCCGAGCTGTGTCGCCAGCTGACCGGCGACGGCGGGCGCCACGAGCAGCAGCAGCGGCGTGATGGCCGCGAACACGACGAGCGCGACGAGCGTCGAGCGCGCGAACGTCGACGTGCGGCCGTCGGGCGAGCGGGCGGCATCCGGGGACAGGGTTTTCATGGCGGGATCTCGTTGGGGGAATCAGAACAGGTGGTACATGCCGACCATCGCGCCGAACTGCGACGCGCCGGCGAGCGGCGTCGGGTCGTATTCGTAGACGGTCTGCGAACTCTGGCCGCTGTTGCGCGCATAGCCGAGGTTCACGTACGCGACGGTGCGTTTGGACAGCGCGTACGCGGTGCTCGCGATGAACAGCGTCGGGTGGCCGATCGCCGGCGTGCGCGAATCGGTGTGGTACACGCCTGCGTTCAGGCCGATTCCGTTCGACGTCAGGTAGCGCGCACCGCCCCAGGCGATCGTGCGGGCCGCGTCGAGGTCGCCGGTCAGGCGTTCGACGCCCGCATAGACGGTGAGCGGCAGCGTGGCGAACGCGTAACGGGCGGCGAGCGTGCCGAGTTCGCGACGCCGCGCGGACGCGTCGGCCGCCGCCGATACGTCGCCGTGCGCCTGGTGCAGCACCGCGCTGACCGACAGGCCGTTGCTCGTGTACTGGCCGCCGAGCTCGAGCACGCGTCCGGCGCGCGTGTTGCCGGCGGCGCCGGCGGTCGCGGCGAGCGCTTCGACGTCGAAGCCGGCGAACGTCGGCGACTGGTATTTGACCGAGTGGTCGATGAAGTTCGCGCTCATCGGCACGAGCACGCCCTGGCCGCTGTACGACGCATACCAGAGCGGGTCGTAGAACAGCGTCTTGTCGAACAGTACGCTGAACTGGCGGCCGAGCGTGACGGTGCCGGCCGGCCCAGCGATGCCCACGTATGCGCCGCGGAAGAACGCGTAGCCGGGCACGGTCGAGGTGCCGTCGTTGACGTTGAAGCCCTGTTCGAGCTTGAACAGCGCACGCCAGCCGCCACCGAGATCCTCGTGGCCCTTGATGCCGAACTGCGAAGGCAGGATGCCGTAGTTTTGCAACCGCACGGCCGAGTGGCGCCCGTCGGCGTGCGTCAGATATTGCACGCCGGCGTCGAGCGCGCCGTACAGCGTGAGGGCGGACTGCGCGTGCGCGCCGCCGCCGCACGCGGCAAGCGTCGCGGCGGCCGCGGCCGTGCGGATGAAGCGGGGTGTCGTCACGTCGGGTTCTCCATACCGTCCTGCATCGGTTTGTCGTTGGTGTTGTCGCGACGCAGTGTCCGCGGCGGGAAAACCGTCGAACAGTCGTCCAGATGAACGGTGCGGAAAACCCGCGGCGCACGGCGCGAAGGCCGCGCGATGCCGCCGCGCGCCGTGCTGCGGAGCAGCAACGTGCGGCGCACCGTTCAAATGGATGGGGCTGGCGAGCGTTCCGGCGCCGTGGCCCGCCAAAAAAGCCGCTCGCTATAATCGGCCGGTGTCGTTGCGCACATCAGCAGCCCGATCGGGCAGGGGAGCGGAAAGTGAGGATCACGACGGATATCGGGCAGGATCTCGACGCGCTGCGCGACGTGCCGGCCGCCATCGTGCTCGACGAATTCGCGTGGCCGACGCGGCCGTCCCGGCGCGCCGATTTCGACGGTGTCACGCGCGGCGACGCGCCGCAGCGCGAACTCGGGCTGATGCTGCTCGACCTGTACGCGGTGGCCGCGCAGTCCGCCATCGGCGAATTCGAGTACCGGTTCTTTTCGCTACTGCAGGCCCTCATTCCGTTCGATGCCGCGTGGACGGGCGTCGCGACCCACGTGCCGACCGGCCCCGTGATGCACAACAGTTTTTTGTACCGGTTGCCGCACGCGTTCTTCACCGACTGGAAGCGCGTGCGCGATTGCGACCCGCTCGCGCACCGCACGTTGCACGGCGCGCACGGCCGCGCGGTGCGACTGACGGTCGTCGAGCCGGGGCTCGATGCACGGTTTCGCGACTGGTGCGTGAAGTACGGGCTCGCGCAACTGATGTGCGTGTGTACGCTCGATCGCCGCTTCGGCCTGACGACGTTCATGTCGATCTACCGCCAGGGCCTGAACCGGCCGTTCAGCGACGACGACGCGCGGCGCTTCGAGGAAGTGATTCCGCATCTGGCGGCCGCGCTGACGATCAATCGCGCTGCTCAACTCACGCGCGAGCGCGCCGACACGGTCGCGCCGGCGGCGCGTGCGCTATGCGACAACTTCGGCGTGCTGCACCATGCCGATCACGGTTTCGACGACGTGCTGCGCACCGAATGGCCGGCCTGGGCCGGCGCGCGCGTGCCGGAGCCGCTCGTCGCGCACCTGCGGCGCCAGTCGGGCCAGCCGTTCGTCGGCGACGCGCTGCGCATCCGGTGCGTACCCGTCGCGGGGCTGTTCCAGATCGAGGCGCGGCCGCGCTCGCTGCTCGACCGGCTGAGCCCGCGCGAACTCGCGGCGATCCGCTATTACGGCGCCGGGCGCTCGCACAAGGAAGTCGCGCAGCAGATGGCGATCTCGCCGACGACCGTGCGTCACTATCTGCGCTGCGCGTACCGCAAGCTCGGCATGCACGACAAGAGCCAGATCGCCGGCATGCTCGGCGCGACCAGCGGCGCGACCGACGACGAAGCGGTGGAAGCCGGCGGCCTGCCGCGCTGACGTGCACTAACGCGGGCGGTACGTCGCGTGAATGGTTGTGCGCGCAACCATTGAGCGTTATGCTCGTCAGCTCTTGGGAGACGGAATGCCATCATGAACGACACGAATTCAGGGTCGGTGCGCGCGGCGGTGGTCGGGGTCGGCGCGATCGGCGGATTGCTGGCGGCCGCGTTGTCGAGAGCCGGCATGACCGTGAGCGCGTACGCACGCGGCGCGACGCTCGATGCGCTGAATACGCACGGCGTGCGCGTGATCGACGAGGCGGGCGTGACCTCGTCCGTACCGGTGCGGGCAAGTGACGACGCGGCCGCGCTCGGCGTACAGGACTACGTGGTGATCGCGCTGAAGGCGCAAGCGCTACCGGCGCTGGCTGAGCGCATTGCGCCGCTGATCGGGCCGGATACGGTGATCGTCGCGGCGATGAACGGGCTGCCGTGGTGGTTCACGCACGGGCTCGAAGGGGCGATCGACGGCGTGCCGCTCGATGCGGTCGATCCGGCCGGTGCGGTGTCGGCCGCGTTGCCGCCCGCGCAGGCGATCGGCTGCGTCGTGCACCTGTCGTCGAGCACCGACGCGCCGGGCGTCGTGCGGCGCGGGCGCGGCAACCGGCTGATCGTCGGCACGCCCGATCCGCGGCTCGACATGGCCACCGCGCGGTTCGCCGCGGCGCTCGCGGCCGGCGGTTTCGACGTCGAGTCGACGCGCGCGATCCGGGCCGAGATCTGGACGAAGCTGTGGGGCAACATGAACATGAACCCGCTGAGCGCGCTGACCGGGTCGACGGCCGAGCAGTTGCTCGACGATCCGTTCACGCAGGATCTCGCGTTGCGGATGATGGAGGAGGCGGCCGCGATCGGCGCGAAGCTCGGCCTGTCCACCGGGATGAGCGGCCCCGAGCGGATCGCGGTCACGCGCAAGCTCGGCGCGTTCAAGACGTCGATGCTGCAGGACTTCGAAGCGGGGCGCTCGCTCGAGATCGGGCCGATTCTCGGCGTGTTTCCGGAACTCGGCCGCAAGCTTGGCGTGCCGACTCCGTACTGCGACGCGGTGCTCGGATTGTTGCGCCAGCGCGCGGCGAACAGCGGGTTGTAGTGCGCACGGGGCCGGCTGAATGGGCGGCCAGGGGCAACGCCGCCATGCGCGCTTCGCGCGCCGCCGCCGCATGATGCAAAAAGGGGCCGCCCGGATCGCGCATGATGCGACCCGGGCGGCCCGTTTGATTCATCGGATCAATACGGTCGACGGCGCTCGGCGATCCGGCGCCGCCGGGGCCGACGCGCGGCTCAGTCGTCGCGTTCGACTGCGTGCGCAACGACCTTGTCGAGCAGCCGCTCGAACGTCTGACGTTCGCTGTCGGACAGGCATGCGAGCAAGCCGTCGTTCCACTTGCGCACGATCGGCATGATCTTGCGATGCAGTGCGCGGCCGTCGGTGGTCAGCGCGATCAGCACGATCCGGCCGTCTTCGTCGCTCGCGCTGCGCTCGAGCAGCCCCTGGCGCAGCAGCGCTTCGGCCGCGCGGCTGGCCTGGCTCTTGTCGAGATTGGTGTGGCGCGCGAGATCCATGATCGAGAACGGGCCGAACGCGCCGACGGCGGCGATCACGCGCGCCTCGGGCAGCGAGATGTCGAGCTTGTGCCGGTACACCTCGCCGATCCCGCGGTCGGAGCGCTTCGTCAGCGCATGGAGGCGATAGGTCAGAAACTGGTCGAGCCCGGCTTGACGGCCTTTCATGTCGAATCCTGAAGAAAAAGGGCGGGCCCGATTGTTCCTGTATCGCGCGCTCGGGTCAACGGTCAGTGTGCACCGTACTTCAGGCGTGTCAACTGTTCCGCTTCGTTCGCGAGCAGGTTGGCCGCGTCGCGGATCGCGACGTCGAGCGTGATCGGCCCGGGCGCCGGCGAAAAGCAGCCGGAGAAATGCTCGGACAGGCGCGGCAGCGCGGCCGGATCGACCGCGCCCGACAGCAGCGATGCAGGAACGCCGGCGGCCCGCGCGTGCCGGCACGCGATGAACGGCGCCTTGCCGTGCAGCGTCTGCACGTCGGAGCGGCCTTCGCCGGTGACCAGCCAGTCGGCGCCGGCCAGTGCGGCGTCGAGACCGACCTGGCGCGCGACCACTTCGGCGCCGGCCTCGAACTGCGCGCCCAGCATGTGCAGCGCGAAACCGAGGCCGCCCGCGGCGCCCGCGCCCGGCAGATCGCGGCCGCGGCGGTCGAGCGCGGCTTCGAGCAGGTCGGCGAAGCGGGCGAGGGCTGCATCGAGGGTCGCGACCTGGGCGGCCGTCACGCCCTTTTGCGGACCGAACACGGCGGTCGCGCCATGCTCGCCCGTCAGCGGGTTGTCGACGTCGGACATACCGACGAATTCCGTTTCCTTCAGGCGCGGATCGAGCCCCGACGCGTCGATGCGCGCGATGTCGGCGAGCCGCGACGGCACCGGCTCGACCGGCTGGCCGCCGGCGTCGAAGCACTGCAGGCCGAGGCCCGCGAGCAGACCGGCGCCCGCGTCGTTGGTGCTGCTGCCGCCGAGCGCGACGAAGAAGCGGCGCACGCCGTCGTCGAGCAGCGCGCGGATCGCCTCGCCCATCCCGCGCGTGCTGCGCGCGTCGACCGGCACGCGCATGCCGACCGGGTCGGTAATGCCGACGATCTCGGCCGTCTCGACGATCGCGGTGCGCGCGTCGATCACGCCGACCGCCGCGTCGCGCGCCGCCAGCGACGCGCCGGCCACCCGCAGCGTGCGCCGCGTGCCGCCGCCCGCCAGCATCGCGTCGAGCGTGCCTTCGCCGCCGTCGGCCATCGGGCAGCAGCGCACGACCGCGTCGGGCCGGGCGCGGCGAATGCCGGTGGCGATCGCGTCCGCGACCTGCTCGGCGGAAAGCGAGCCTTTGAACGAATCGGGCGCGATGACGACGACAGGCGCGGACGGGTGGTGCGGCATGGTGTCTCCGGAAGGCGTGATTGGTGTGAAGAATGAATGGAGGGCCACGACGGTGGCTCACACGCTATCGGAGCTTACAGGATGGCGGGCGCGCGGTGGATACGCCGTTCGGCATAGCGGCGATCCGCGTGCATGGCCGTGCGACGGGCCGTCGACGGCGCGGGACGCGCGCGTGTCGCACCGATCTGGCGGTACGAGGAAAATTGTTTGCTAGAATAGTCGATTCTTCCGGCCAAAGCCGTGCTCCGAGCCGCTTGCGCTAGCCATTCGGCGCGTGCAGGGATGGCGTGGCGCTCCGGCGCGGCGTGCGAGTGCGACGCACCGCATGCTGCAGGCAGGCACGGCAAGGAAAACCCGATTCGCTCGAATAATTTTAGGACGATTGAAGCCATGGCTAACGTTGTTGAGAACCTCGGCAAGCTTGAACGCCGTGTGACGATTTCTTTGCCGAAAGACACCGTGCAGAAGGAAATCGACGCCCGCATCCAGAAACTCGCGAAGAACGTGCGCATGCCGGGTTTCCGCCCGGGCAAGGTGCCGCTGAAGATGGTCGCGCAACAGTACGCGGGTCAGGTCGAGGCGGAAGTGCTGAGCGACAAGATCGGCCAGGAATTCTTCACGATCAGCCGCGCGGAAAACCTGCGCGTCGCCGGCCAGCCGAGCTTCGAGCCGAAGCAGGAACAGGCTGAGGATGCCTACGCGTTCGACGCGACGTTCGAGGTCTACCCGGAAGTGAAGATCGGCGATCTGGCGACCGCTGAAGTCGAGCGCTCGACCACGTCGATCGGCGACGCCGAAATCGACCGCACGCTGGACATCCTGCGCAAGCAGCGCGTGCACTTCCACGCACGCGGCGAAGCCGGCGAGCACGGCGACGGCGGCGCGGACACCGCGGCGAAGAACGGCGACCGCGTGACGGTCGACTTCGTCGGCAAGATCGACGACGTCGCGTTCCAGGGCGGCACGGCCGAAGATTTCCCGTTCGTGCTCGGCGAAGGCCGCATGCTGCCGGAATTCGAAACGGCGGCGCTCGGCCTGAAGGTCGGCGAACAGCGTACGTTCGACCTCAAGTTCCCGGATGATTACCACGGCAAGGACGTCGCCGGCAAAACGGCGCAGTTCACGGTCACGATGAAGAAGATCGAGTGGCCGCACCTGCCGGAAATCGACGCGGAATTCGCGAAGTCGCTCGGCATCGAAGACGGCGATCTCACGAAGATGCGCGCCGAGATCAAGGAAAATCTCGAGCGCGAAGCGAAGCGTCGCACGCAGTCGATCGTCAAGAACCAGGTGATGGATGCGCTGCTGAAGATTTCCGAACTCGACGTGCCGAAGGCGCTGATCGAGCAGGACCAGCAACGTCTCGTCGAAATGGCTCGCCAGGACCTGGCGCAGCGCGGCGTGCCGAACGCGAAGGACGCACCGATCCCGGCCGAGATGTTCGCCGAGCAGGCCGAGCGCCGCGTGAAGCTGGGCCTCGTGCTGGCCGAGCTGGTGAAGTCGAACGGCCTCGAAGCGAAGCCGGAACAGATCCGCGCGGAAGTCGACGAGTTCGCGAAGAGCTACGAAGACCCGAAGGAAGTGGTCCGCTGGTATTATTCCAACCAGCAGCGCCTCGCCGAGATGGAAGCGTTCGTCGTTGAAAGCAACGTCGTCGATTTCGTGCTGGGCAAGGCAAAGGTGACGGACAAGGAAGTGAGCTTCGAGGCACTCGCGAGCGCATCGGCGCAAGCGTAAGTGTCGCTCTAGCGGCGTGCCGGCTGTCGGAGCGACGGCCCGCACGCCGTTTTTACGTCAAGCGCACGGTTGCCATTAATATGGCGATTGAGCGGGCGGCTTCCTTCCGTTCAATTTTCCATTCGAACAAGGTTCATTGAATGATCACTCGCGCTGAATTGCTGGACATGCTTGCTTCGAACGCGCCGCAGGGTTTCGAGGCGCAAGCGCTGGGGCTGGTGCCGATCGTCGTCGAAACGAGCGGCCGCGGCGAGCGTTCGTACGATATTTACTCGCGTCTCCTGAAGGAGCGCCTGGTGTTCATGGTCGGCGAAGTGAACGACCAGACCGCCAACCTCGTGGTCGCGCAATTGCTGTTCCTCGAGAGCGAGAATCCCGACAAGGACATCAGCCTCTACATCAACAGCCCGGGCGGCTCGGTGTCGGCCGGGATGGCGATCTACGACACGATGCAGTTCATCAAGCCGGACGTGTCGACCCTGTGCATGGGCCTCGCGGCCAGCATGGGCGCGTTCCTGCTCGCGTCGGGCGCGAAGGGCAAGCGCTTCGCGCTGCCGAATTCGCGCGTGATGATTCACCAGCCGCTCGGCGGCGCGCGCGGCCAGGCATCCGACATCGAGATCCAGGCACGCGAGATCCTCTACCTGAAGGAACGGTTGAACAACCTGCTCGCGCAACATACGGGCCAGGACGTCGAGCGCATCGCGCGCGACACCGACCGTGATAACTTCATGTCGAGCGAGGACGCGAAGGCGTACGGGCTGATCGATCAGGTGCTGTTGAAGCGCCCGTGAGCATAAACGGGGTGCCGCCCCGATTCGGGCCGGCGCCGTCAACCGTCCCGAGTGCCCTGAGCATCTGCGGCAAGCGCATCCAGCCGGCTCCGGTCGCGCCCTAGGCGCGGCGTCTGGAGCAATCGGCGTATCATGTCATCTACCTGTCCGGAGGCTCTACATTCATGGCGGACAAAAAAGGTTCGAACAGCGAGAAGCTGTTGTATTGCTCGTTTTGCGGGAAAAGCCAGCATGAGGTGAAAAAACTCATCGCGGGCCCGTCGGTGTTCATCTGCGATGAATGTATCGACCTCTGCAACGAAATCATTCGCGACGAGGCGGCTGCCGCCGGCGTCGAGGCCAGCCTGTCCCGGTCGGATCTGCCGAGCCCGCAGGAAATTCGCGACATCCTCGATCAGTACGTGATCGGCCAGGAGCGCGCGAAGAAAATCCTCGCGGTGGCCGTGTACAACCACTACAAGCGCCTGAAGCATCTCGACAAGAAGGACGACGTCGAGCTGTCGAAGAGCAACATCCTGCTGATCGGCCCGACGGGCTCCGGCAAGACGCTGCTCGCGCAGACGCTCGCGCGGTTGCTCAACGTGCCGTTCGTGATCGCCGATGCGACGACGCTGACCGAAGCGGGCTACGTCGGCGAGGACGTCGAGAACATCATCCAGAAGCTGTTGCAGAACTGCAACTACGAGGTCGACAAGGCCCAGCGCGGGATCGTCTACATCGACGAAATCGACAAGATCAGCCGCAAGTCGGACAACCCGTCGATCACGCGCGACGTGTCGGGCGAGGGCGTCCAGCAGGCGCTGCTGAAGCTCGTCGAGGGCACGATGGCGTCGGTGCCGCCGCAGGGTGGCCGCAAGCACCCGAACCAGGATTTCATCCAGGTCGACACGACCAACATCCTGTTCATCTGCGGC
>Ga0209370_1001223_pt1 | contig 23941 bp, 21 predicted proteins | sample AgamicAtPrz_FD_187164 | JGI IMG/M metagenome (GOLD analysis project Ga0209370, IMG submission 187164) | Agave microbial communities from Guanajuato, Mexico - At.P.rz (SPAdes) (version 2) | ecosystem: Host-associated > Plants > Phyllosphere > Phylloplane/Leaf | place: Guanajuato, Mexico... | reverse complement strand
GTCAACTAAAGAGTTCGCTACAATGCCTCTCCTTCTTTCTGAGAGACAAGCATTGTGGCGCTACTCATTATCACCACTATCCTGTGGGCCTTCTCCTTTAGCCTGATTGGCGAATACCTTGCCGGATCGGTCGACAGCTATTTCTCGGTGCTGATGCGCGTGGGGCTGGCGGCGCTGGTGTTCCTGCCCTTTTTGCGGATGCGCGGACAATCACTGAAGACCATTCTGCTCTATATGCTGGTGGGGGCGATGCAGCTCGGCATCATGTATCTGTTCAGCTTTCGGGCGTATATCTACTTGTCCGTTTCGGAGTTCCTGCTCTTTACGGTGCTGACACCGCTCTACATCACGCTGATTTATGACCTGCTCAGCAGGCGTCGTCTGCGTTGGGGCTATCTGTTGAGCGCGGCGCTGGCGGTGATTGGCGCGGCGATTATTCGCTACGATAAAGTGAGCGATCACTTCTGGACCGGCCTGATGTTCGTGCAGTTAGCAAACATCAGCTTCGCCATCGGCATGGTGGGCTACAAGCGCCTGATGGAAACCCGCCCGATGCCGCAGCACAACGCCTTTGCCTGGTTCTATCTGGGGGCGGCGGTGGTTGCGGTCGCGGCGTGGTTTATGCTGGGTAACCCGCAAAAGCTACCTACCACCTCCGTGCAGTGGGGCATTCTGGTCTGGCTGGGTGTGGTGGCCTCGGGGCTGGGGTACTTCATGTGGAACTACGGCGCTACGCAGGTAGACGCCGGTACGCTGGGGATCATGAACAATGTGCATGTACCCGCGGGGCTGCTGGTTAATCTTGCCATCTGGCAGCAACAGCCACACTGGCCAAGTTTCCTTATTGGGGGAGCGGTGATCCTGGCTTCGCTGTGGGTACATCGGCGTTGGGTCGCTCCGCGCTCCGCACAAACGGAAGATGGTCGCACGCGTGGTTCCGCGTTGAGCGAATAAACGCTTCCGTAATCGGCTGACGCTGCTCGCCATCGCGCACGGCGGCGTACAGCCGGCTCCACAGTCCTTCACCCAGGGTTTTGGTGACCACCAGGCCCTGGCGTTCAAAACTCTCCACCACCCAATGCGGCAGCGCCGCGATGCCCATTCTGGCGGCCACCATCTGAATCAACAGCAACGTATTATCCACGCTTTTCAGCTGTGGGCTGATACCCGCTGGCTGCAGGAAATGGCGCCAGATGTCCAGGCGACTGCGCTGCACCGGGTATATCAGCAGTGTCTCAGTCGCCAGGTCTTCCGGGGTGATACGCGTCTTGCTGGCCAGCGGATGATCCGGCGCCAGCACCAGGCGCACCTCATAATCGAACATCGGTGAATAGTGCAGGCCACTACGTGGCAGGATGTCTGATGTCATGACCAGATCCAGCTCGCCCTGCTGGAGAGACGGCTGCGGGTCAAACGTCACGCCGGAGGTAAAGTCCATCTCCACCTGCGGCCACTTCTGGCGGAAGTTCTCAAGCGCGGGAGTTAACCACTGAATACAGCTGTGGCACTCAATGGCGATACGCAATTTAGTCTGCTGCGGCTCATTACAGGACTGAAGCGCGCTGGCAATTTGCGGCAGCACCTGATTAGCCAGTTGCAGGAGGATCTCGCCCTGCGGGGTAAAGCGCAGCGGCTGGCTCTTACGCACAAACAGACGAAAGCCGAGACGTTGTTCCAGATCGCTGAACTGGTGAGAAAGGGCGGACTGAGTCTGGTGCAGTGAGGCCGCCGCCGCCGCGAGAGAACCGCAGTTTCGCAACGCTTGTAGCGTTTTCAGGTGTTTTATCTCGATCATGAAAGTCCTTCACTTCGCCATGAACATTTTGCGCTTGAGGAATATACAGTACCTGCCAATTATAGATGTGTAAACATCTGGACGTCTAAATAACAAATTTCACAAGGGGCATGACATGACAATCCGCAATCACACTCTCGGTTTCCCTCGCGTTGGCCTGCGTCGTGAGCTGAAAAAAGCGCAAGAAAGCTACTGGGCGGGAAACACCACGCGTGAAGAGCTGCTGGCAGTGGGCCGCGAACTGCGTGCCCGCCACTGGGAGCAGCAAAAACAGGCGGGGGTAGACCTGCTGCCGGTGGGCGATTTCGCCTGGTACGACCATGTTCTGACGACCAGCCTGCTGCTTGGCAACGTACCGGCTCGTCATCAGAACAACGATGGATCGGTAGATATCGACACGCTGTTCCGCATCGGCCGTGGCCGGGCGCCAACCGGTGAGCCAGCGGCAGCGGCGGAAATGACCAAGTGGTTTAACACCAACTATCACTATATGGTGCCGGAATTTGTTAAAGGGCAGCAGTTCAAACTGACCTGGACCCAGTTACTGGATGAAGTGGATGAAGCGCTGGCGCTGGGGCATCAGGTGAAACCGGTGCTGCTGGGGCCTGTGACCTACCTGTGGTTGGGGAAAGTCAAAGGCGAGCCGTTCGATCGTCTGAGCCTGCTGAAGGACATTCTGCCGGTCTACAAACAGGTGCTGATTGAGCTGGGCAAACGCGGTATTCAGTGGGTGCAAATTGACGAGCCGGCGCTGGTGCTCGAACTGCCACAAGCATGGCTTGATGCTTTCAAACCGGCTTACGATGCACTCACCGGGCAGGTGAAGCTGTTGCTTACCACCTACTTTGAAGGTGTGACGCCGAACCTCGGCACCATCACCAGATTGCCGGTGCAGGGCCTGCACGTTGACCTGGTGCACGGCAAAGATAATGTCGCAGAACTGCATAAACGCCTGCCAGCGGACTGGCTGCTTTCTGCCGGGCTGGTGAACGGTCGTAACGTCTGGCGCGCCGATCTGACAGAGAAATATGCGCAAATTAAGGATATCGTCGGCAAACGTGAATTGTGGGTTGCCTCTTCCTGCTCCCTGCTGCACAGCCCGATCGATCTCAGCGTAGAAACCCGTCTGGATGCGGAAGTGAAGAGCTGGTTCGCCTTTGCGCTGCAAAAATGTGAAGAGCTGGCTCTGCTGCGTGATGCCCTGAACAGCGGTGACACGGCGGCGATTACCGAATGGAGCGCCCCGATTCAGGCGCGCCGTCACTCGGCTCGCGTTCACAACCCGGCGGTGGAAAAACGCCTGGCGGCCATCACCGCGCAGGACAGCCAGCGTCAAAGCCCGTATGAAGTGCGTGCTGAAGCCCAGCGTGCCCGTTTCAACTTACCTGCATGGCCAACCACCACCATCGGTTCCTTCCCGCAAACTACCGAGATCCGCGGTCTTCGTCTGGACTTCAAAAAGGGCAACCTTGATGCGGCCAACTACCGCACCGGCATCGCGGAACATATCAAACAGGCGATTGTGGAGCAGGAGCGCTTAGGTCTGGACGTGCTGGTTCACGGGGAGGCAGAGCGTAACGACATGGTGGAGTACTTCGGTGAACATCTGGACGGTTTTGTCTTTACCCAAAACGGCTGGGTACAGAGCTACGGCTCCCGCTGTGTAAAACCACCGGTGGTGATCGGTGACGTCAGCCGTCCGCACCCGATCACCGTCGAATGGGCTAAATATGCCCAGTCCCTGACTGACAAGCCGGTAAAAGGCATGTTGACCGGTCCGGTGACCATTCTTTGCTGGTCCTTCCCGCGTGAGGACGTCAGCCGCGAAACGATCGCGAAGCAAATTGCGCTGGCGCTGCGTGATGAAGTGGCGGATCTGGAAGCGGCGGGCATTGGCATCATCCAGATTGATGAACCGGCCCTGCGTGAAGGGCTTCCGCTGCGTCGTAGCGACTGGGATGCCTATCTGCAGTGGGGTGTGGAAGCATTCCGCATCAACGCCGCAGTGGCGAAGGATGACACGCAGATCCACACCCATATGTGTTACTGCGAATTTAACGACATCATGGATTCGATCGCCGCACTGGACGCCGACGTGATCACCATTGAAACCTCGCGTTCAGATATGGAGCTGCTGGAGTCGTTCGAAGAGTTCGACTACCCGAACGAAATCGGGCCGGGTGTGTATGACATTCACTCCCCGAACGTGCCGAGCGTGGAGTGGATCGAAGCCCTGCTGAAGAAAGCCGCCCAGCGCATTCCGGCAGAGCGTCTGTGGGTGAACCCGGACTGCGGTCTGAAAACCCGCGGCTGGCCTGAAACCCGCGCGGCGCTGGCGAACATGGTGCAGGCGGCGCAGAATTTGCGTCAGGGATAAGACGTTCGTTGCTCCCGTTATGTAGGCCCGGTAAGGCATCGCCGCCACCGGGCTTTAATGTTTACGCTTTCTTCCCGCCATACTGGCTAAACCACGCCAGCATTCTCTGCCAGCCATCTTTCGCAGATTCTGCGTGATAGCTCGGACGATAATCGGCGTTAAACGCATGCCCGGCATCCGGATAGACCACAATCTCCGCCTTCGCATTCGCCGCGCGTAGCGCATGACGCATAGTCTCTACTGTATCGAGTGGAATACCCGTGTCCTGACCACCGTACAGTCCCAGCACCGGGGCATTTAAGTCTGTGGCGATATCAACCGGATGTTTTGGCGAGTTCAGCGTTTTTTCGCCTACCAGTTTACCGTACCAGGCCACGGCAGCTTTCAGTTGCGGATTGTGTGCGGCATACAGCCAGCTAATGCGTCCCCCCCAGCAGAAACCCGTTATCATCAGGCGATGCGCATCACCGCCGTTACGCGCCGCCCAGCTGGCAACATGATCCAGATCGGCCAGCACCTGTGCATCCGGCACTTTGCTGACCAGGTTGCTCAAAAGCGTTGGGATGTCGCTGTAGTCATTCGGATCGCCCTGACGGAAATAGAGCTCTGGCGCAACGGCCAGATAACCTTCCAGCGCCAGTCGGCGGCAGAGGTCGCGAATATGTTCGTGAACGCCGAAAATTTCCTGAACCACAATCACGATCGGCAGCGGACCGTCAGCCGATTTTGGTCGCGCGTGGTAAGCAGGCATATTCTCCCCCTGCGAGGGAATGGAGGTCTCTCCCGCCGTGATGGCGTCTTCAGGCGTTGAGACGATGGTCGAGGCATGCGGGGCCGCAGCAGGTGCAAAACCGGTTTTTTCAGTCATGGCATTCTCCGTACCAATGAGTTAGCGCAAAGGTAAATATAGACACCAGGTTAACAACCCACAGTGCCTTAAACGGTCTATCTTTTGTGCAGCACGCCACGATATAACTTGTTAATGTGATGTAAATCACTTTTTTATGGAAATTTACTGCAATCATTTTCATTCATGGTGAGATGTGTCACGAAATTATGCGTATTGCTTCTGTAAAGTACCGTTTTACTTCTTCTGACTAACCGACCCACAGAGGAGTCACCTATGTCTAAGTCTGATGTTTTTCATCTCGGCCTCACCAAAAACGATTTACAAGGGGCTACGCTCGCTATCGTCCCGGGCGATCCTGAGCGTGTGGAAAAGATCGCCGCGCTGATGGATAAGCCGGTTAAGCTGGCAGCCCATCGTGAATTCACCACCTGGCGTGCAGAGCTGGATGGTAAGGCCGTGATTGTGTGCTCTACCGGTATCGGTGGCCCGTCTACCTCCATTGCCGTTGAAGAGCTGGCGCAGCTGGGCATCCGTACTTTCCTGCGTATCGGTACCACTGGCGCTATTCAGCCGCATATTAACGTCGGCGACGTGCTGGTCACGACCGCGTCCGTGCGCCTGGATGGCGCAAGCCTGCACTTTGCACCAATGGAGTTCCCGGCGGTTGCCGATTTCGAATGTACGACGGCGCTGGTTGAAGCGGCGAAATCCGTTGGCGCCACCACGCACGTGGGCGTAACCGCCTCTTCCGATACCTTCTACCCAGGCCAGGAGCGTTACGACACCTTCTCTGGCCGTGTGGTGAGCCGTTTTAAAGGTTCTATGGAAGAGTGGCAGTCTATGGGCGTGATGAACTATGAGATGGAATCCGCAACGCTGCTGACCATGTGCGCAAGCCAGGGTCTGCGTGCCGGTATGGTGGCGGGCGTTATCGTCAACCGTACCCAGCAGGAGATCCCGAACGCCGAAACCATGAAGCAGACCGAAAGTCATGCGGTGAAAATCGTGGTTGAAGCCGCGCGTCGTCTGATCTAGTTCCCTCTTCTGCAACCAAAGGCCGACACGTTCGGCCTTTATTTTTTGCGTAGCGCCTCGCAGGAAAACCCTTTCAAACTGGACGTTTATACAGCACAATCTTATTTTGTGCGGTAATACGTTGATGCAGGGGGCATTGTGGATCTCTCAATCCTGATTTACGCGGTGATTGCGCTGGCGGGCGTGGCGATAGGCTGGCTGATTTCCAGCTATCAGCACGCGCAGCAAAAGGCCGACCAGCTGGCAGAGCGTGAAGAGATAGTCGCCGAGCTAAGCGGGGCAAAACAGCAACTTGCGTTGAGTGAACACTGGCGAGACGAGTGCGAGTTACTCAACAACGAACTGCGCAATCTGCGTGATATCAACACTTCACTGGAAGCCGATCTCCGTGAAGTAACGACCCGCCTTGAATCCACTCAACTGCATGCGGAAGATAAAATCCGCCAGATGATCAACAGCGAGCAGCGTCTCAGCGAACAGTTTGAGAACCTCGCCAACCGCATTTTTGAACACAGCAACCGCCGCGTTGATGAACAAAACCGCCAGAGTCTGAACAGTCTCCTGACGCCTCTGCGTGAGCAACTGGACGGTTTCCGTCGTCAGGTGCAGGACAGCTTTGGTCAGGAGGCCCGTGAGCGCCACACCCTGGCACATGAAATTCGTAATCTGCAGCAGCTGAATGCGCAAATGGCGCAGGAGGCGGTCAACCTGACCCGTGCCCTGAAAGGGGATAACAAAACGCAGGGTAACTGGGGTGAAGTCGTCCTCACCCGGGTGCTGGAAGCCTCTGGTCTGCGTGAAGGGTATGAATACGAAACTCAGGTCAGCATCGAAAACGACGCCCGCTCGCGAATGCAGCCGGATGTCATCGTGCGTTTGCCGCAGGGCAAGGATGTGGTGATTGACGCCAAAATGACGCTGGTGGCCTATGAGCGTTACTTCAACGCGGAGGATGACTACACCCGCGAATCGGCGCTACAGGAGCACATTGCCTCCGTGCGGAACCATATTCGTCTGCTGGGCAGAAAAGACTACCAGCAGCTGCCGGGGCTGCGCTCACTTGACTATGTCCTGATGTTTATCCCGGTAGAGCCCGCGTTTCTGCTGGCACTCGACAGACAGCCCGAACTGATAACTGAAGCGCTGAAAAACAACATTATGCTGGTCAGTCCCACCACGCTGCTGGTGGCGTTACGCACCATTGCCAACCTGTGGCGCTATGAACATCAGAGCCGCAACGCGCAGCAGATTGCCGATCGCGCCAGCAAGCTGTACGACAAAATGCGCCTCTTTGTGGATGATATGTCCTCGGTCGGGCAAAGCCTGGACCGCGCGCAGGACAACTACCGCCAGGCGATGAAAAAACTCGCCTCCGGGCGTGGCAATCTGCTGGCGCAAGCCGAAGCCTTCCGCGGACTGGGGGTAGAGGTTAAACGCGAGATTAATCCGGAACTGGTTGAACAAGCCACGGCACAGGACGAAGAGTTTCGCCTGCGGGAAGGCGCTGATGAACAAAAGAGAGACAGTGAAGACAACGAGTTAGCGGCAGAGTTATCGCCAGACCCGCATCTGGCGCGTTTCTTACGTGGTGGTTGAAACATAGGGCAAACGCGCCCAATCTGTTACACTTCACGAACATTTTACTGATAAGCAGGCTCTGAGATGGTTGACGATTCACAAGACACGACGCACTTTGGCTTTCAGACTGTCGCCAAAGCGCAGAAAGCTGACATGGTGGCCCACGTATTTCATTCCGTGGCGGCGAAGTACGATGTGATGAATGACTTGATGTCATTCGGCATTCATCGCTTGTGGAAGCGCTTCACCATCGACTGTAGCGGTGTACGTCGTGGACAAACGGTACTGGATCTTGCCGGTGGTACTGGCGATTTGACCGCGAAGTTCTCCCGTCTGGTGGGTGAAACCGGGCGTGTCGTTCTGGCCGACATCAATGACTCCATGCTGAAAATGGGACGCGAGAAGCTGCGTAACATCGGCGTGGTGGGGAATGTTGAGTATGTGCAGGCAAACGCCGAAGCGCTGCCGTTCCCGGACAACACCTTTGACTGCATCACCATCTCGTTTGGCCTGCGTAACGTTACTGATAAAGAAAAAGCGCTGCGCTCAATGTATCGCGTGCTGAAACCGGGTGGACGTCTGCTGGTGCTTGAGTTCTCCAAACCGATTATCGAGCCACTGAGCAAAGCCTACGACGCCTATTCATTCCACGTTCTGCCGCGTATCGGCGAGCTGGTGGCAAACGACGCAGAAAGCTACCGCTATCTGGCGGAATCCATTCGCATGCATCCGGATCAGGACACTCTGAAGGCCATGATGCAGGACGCGGCGTTTGAAAACGTTGAGTATTTCAACATGACGGCGGGTGTCGTCGCACTGCATCGCGGTTATAAGTTCTGAGTGGAGGTGTCCCGTGCCCTTTAAACCCTTAGTCACCGCAGGCATCGAGAATGTACTGAATGCCTTCCTCTATCGTGCGCCGGCGCTAAAAGCCGCGCGTCAGCGGCTTAATGGGAAGGTATTACGCATCGTTTTAAAAGAGTTCTCGACGCCGCTTGTGCTGGTCTTCAGCGAACGCCAGCTTGACGTTCTGGGGGAGTGGGAAGGAGAAGCCGACTGCTCTGTCATCACGCACATGAGCGTGCTGCCAAAACTGCGTGACCGCCAGCAGCTGACGGCGCTGATCCGTAGCGGTGAGCTGGAAGTGGAAGGCGACATACAGGTCGTACAAAATTTCGTTGCGCTCAGCGATCTGGCTGAGTTCGACCCGGCAGAGCTGCTTGCGCCTTTTATTGGCGACATTGCAGCGGAAGGGATCGGCAAAGCCCTGCATGGCGGTACCGCGTTCCTGCGTAAAAGCCTGCAACGTCAGCAGCGCTATGCGGCAGAAGTGCTGACCGAAGAGTGGCGTATGGCCCCCGGACCGCTGGAAGTGGCCTGGTTCGCGGAAGAGACCGCGGCTGTTGAACGTGCGGTTGATGCGTTAACCAAACGGCTGGAAAAACTGGAGGGCAAATGACGCCTGGTGAAATTCGGCGCCTCTATTTTATCGTCCACACCTTTTTGAGTTACGGGCTCGACGAGCTTATCCCCAAAATGCGTATCACGCTGCCGCTTCGTATCTGGCGGCGGATGTTGTTCTGGATGCCTAATCGCCATAAAGGTCAGCCGCTGGGTGAACGCCTGCGTCTGGCGCTACAGGAGCTGGGCCCGGTATGGATTAAGTTCGGGCAAATGCTCTCTACCCGTCGCGATCTTTTCCCGCCACAGATTGCCGATCAGCTGGCGCTGCTGCAGGATCGCGTGGCCCCGTTTGACGGCGTGCGCGCGAAAAAACAGATCGAAGAGGCGATGGGCAATATTCCTGTTGAGACCTGGTTCGACGATTTCGACATTCAGCCTTTGGCTTCTGCCTCCATTGCCCAGGTGCATACCGCACGTCTGAAAGAGAATGGCAAAGAAGTCGTTATCAAAGTTATCCGCCCGGATATCCTGCCGATCATCAAAGCGGACATGAAGCTTATCTATCGTCTGGCGCGCTGGGTTCCACGTCTGCTCCCTGACGGACGCCGCCTGCGCCCGCTGGAGGTGGTACGGGAATACGAAAAAACGCTAATCGATGAACTGAACCTGCTGCGCGAGTCGGCAAACGCCATCCAGCTGCGTCGCAATTTTGAAAACAGCCCGATGCTGTATGTCCCTGAAGTCTATTCTGACTACTGCAGCCAGAACATGATGGTTATGGAGCGTATTTACGGTATTCCTGTCTCGGATGTCGTGGCCCTGGAGAAGCAGGGAACGAACATGAAACTGTTGGCCGAACGTGGTGTACAAGTCTTCTTTACCCAGGTCTTCCGCGACAGCTTTTTCCACGCAGACATGCATCCGGGCAATATCTTTGTGAGCTATGAGCATCCGGATGACCCGCAATATATCGGCATTGACTGCGGTATTGTCGGTTCGCTGAATAAAGAAGATAAGCGTTATCTGGCGGAGAATTTTATCGCCTTCTTTAACCGCGACTACCGTAAGGTGGCCGAACTGCACGTCGATTCAGGATGGGTTCCGCCGGATACCAATGTCGAAGAGTTCGAGTTTGCCATCCGTACCGTCTGCGAACCGATTTTTGAAAAACCGCTGGCGGAAATCTCGTTCGGTCACGTGCTACTGAATCTGTTTAACACCGCTCGCCGCTTCAACATGGAAGTGCAGCCACAGCTTGTTTTACTCCAGAAAACATTACTTTACGTTGAAGGTGTAGGTCGACAGCTCTATCCTCAGTTAGACTTGTGGAAGACGGCGAAACCTTTCCTGGAATCCTGGATTAAAGATCAGGTTGGCATTCCGGCACTGGTACGTGCGTTCAAAGATAAAGCCCCGTTCTGGGTTGAAAAAATGCCGGAGCTTCCTGAACTGGTGTATGACAGTTTGCGTCAGAGCAAGAACCTGCAACTCAGCATGGATAAAATCGCCCACGAGCTTCAGTCGAATCGTGTGCGTCAGGGCCAGTCTCGCTATCTGTTTGGTATTGGCGCAACACTGCTGCTAAGTGGTACGTTGTTGTTAATCAACCGTCCGGACTGGCAGATGGTGCCCGCCTGGCTGATGGCCGCCGGAATAGTGGTCTGGTTCGTTGGCTGGAGAAAGACGCGCTGAACAGTCGTCGCTATCACCAGGCTGCGTACGTATAATGCGGCCTGACTAATTAATCATCTATCACTGAGGAATTTGTATGGGTGGTATCAGTATCTGGCAATTGTTAATTATTGCCGTCATCGTCGTGCTGCTGTTTGGCACCAAAAAGCTCGGTTCTATCGGTTCCGATCTGGGCGCGTCTATCAAAGGCTTCAAAAAAGCGATGAGCGATGATGAGAACAAGCAGGATAAAACCAGCCAGGATGCTGATTTCACTGCTAAGTCCATCTCCGACAAGCAAGAAGATGCCAAAAAGGAAGACGCTAAACGCCACGATAAAGAGCAGGTATAAGTCGTGTTCGACATTGGTTTTGGTGAGCTGCTGCTGGTCTTTGTGATTGGCCTGATTGTGCTGGGTCCGCAGCGTTTACCCGTTGCAGTAAAAACGGTTGCGGGGTGGGTGCGTGCGCTTCGTTCGCTGGCGACTACCGTACAGAACGAGCTGGCGCAGGAGCTTAAGCTGCAGGAATTTCAGGAAAGCCTGAAAAAGGTTGAGAAGGCGAGCATGGATAACCTGACGCCGGAACTGAAAGCTTCAATGGATGAACTGCGCGAAGCGGCAGAATCCATGAAGCGCTCCTACAGCGTCAACGATCCTGAAAAAGCGAGCGATGAAGCAAACACCATTCACAACCCGGTGGTGAAGAACAGTGAAGCGCAGCGCGAGGGCGTAACGCCTGCCAGCGCGGAGCATCAGGCCACCGCGCCTGAACATACGGCGCAGGAACCTGAACTGAAAAAACAGGCGCAGCCGGAAGACCCTGTGGTCAAAGCGGCTGAGGCAAAGCCCGCCGCGCCTGTTACCGAATCATCCCCCTCGTCGAGTGATAAAGCGTAAACATGGCAGTAGATGATACTCAACCGCTCATTACGCACCTCATAGAGCTGCGTAAGCGCCTGTTAAACTGCATTATTGCGGTTTTCGTTATTTTCTTATGCCTGGTTTATTTCGCCAACGATATCTACCAGGTTGTCTCTGCGCCGCTGATAAAGCAGATGCCGCTGGGCGCGACGATGATCGCGACGGACGTTGCTTCGCCGTTCTTCACGCCCATTAAGCTCACGTTCTGGGTATCGTTGATTGCTTCTGCTCCGGTCATTCTTTACCAGGTCTGGGCGTTTGTGGCGCCGGCCTTGTATAAGCATGAACGCAAACTGGTGATCCCGCTGCTGGTCTCCAGCTCGCTGCTGTTCTATATCGGCATGGCGTTTGCCTATTTCGTGGTCTTCCCGCTGGCCTTCGGCTTCCTGACGCATACCGCGCCGGAAGGGGTACAGGTGTCGACCGATATCGCCAGCTATCTCAGCTTTGTGATGGCGCTGTTTATGGCGTTCGGCGTGGCGTTCGAAGTTCCGGTAGCGATTGTGCTGCTTTGCTGGGTAGGGGTGACAACCCCGGATGACCTGCGTAAGAAGCGTCCGTACATCCTGGTCGGCGCATTTGTGGTCGGCATGCTGCTGACGCCACCCGATGTCTTCTCGCAAACGTTGCTGGCCATACCGATGTATTGCCTGTTTGAGGTTGGCGTCTTCTTCTCACGTTTCTATGTGGGGAAAGGGCGTCGATCAGAGGACGAAGACGACGTCTCTGAAAAGAGCACTGAAGAGTAAAACCAGCCGCCCGTCAGGGCGGTTGTCATATGGGGATCTGCATGTTTGATATCGGACTCAACCTGACCAGTTCGCAGTTTGCGAAAGATCGTGACGACGTGGTGGCGCGTGCGTTTGACGCTGGCGTAAAAGGCCTGCTGTTGACAGGCACCAATCTGCATGAAAGCGAGCAGGCGCGACAGCTGGCTCAACGTTACGATCGCTGCTGGTCTACCGCGGGCGTGCATCCTCACGACAGTAGCCAGTGGACCTCGGAGAGTGCTGAAATCATACACAGGCTGGCGAAAACATCCGAAGTGGTGGCCATCGGTGAATGTGGCCTCGATTTCAACCGCAATTTTTCCACCCCTGCCGAACAGGAAAACGCGTTTACGGCGCAACTCGCCCTGGCGGCCGAGCTTGAAATGCCGGTGTTTATGCACTGTCGTGACGCGCATGAGCGCTTCCTCGCGCTGCTGGACCCCTGGCTGGATAAACTGCCTGGCGCAGTGCTGCACTGCTTTACCGGTACTCGTCAGGAGGCGCTGGACTGTCTGGATCGTGGGCTTTATCTGGGGATTACCGGCTGGGTGTGCGATGAACGCCGCGGGCTCGCGCTTCGCGAACTGTTGCCGGCGATCCCGGCCGACCGGTTGCTCTTCGAAACCGACGCGCCTTATTTATTGCCGCGTGATATCAAACCAAAACCGGCATCGCGACGTAACGAACCGGCCTTGCTGGGGCATATTGTCACGAGCGTGGCGCAGTGGCGCGGAGAAGACCCGAATGGGTTATCTGCGCTGACGGATGACAACGTGCGTCGCCTGTTTGGCATTGATTTTTAAACTTTGCGGAAGTCGGTGTTTTTCACGCTTTGCAGCACCTGCTTATTAAGCAGATTGAGCAACAGCATGGAGCGTGCTTCACCGTCTGGCTCGGCGAATATCGCCTGCAGGCCTTCGAAGGCACCTTCGGTGATGACAACACTGTCTCCCGCGTACGGGGTTTCCGGGTCGGTAATATCTTCAGGTTGTTGATAAACCGAAAGCTGATGGATCACCGTCGACGGCACCGTTGCCGGGTGCGCACCAAAACGGACAAAATGGCTGACGCCACGCGTGGCACTGATGGTAGTGGTGTGGATCACTTCCGGGTCGAATTCCACGAACAAATAGTTCGGAAATAACGGCTCACTGACGGTTGTGCGCTTCCCGCGCTGCATTTTTTCAAGCGTGATCACGGGTGTCAGGCAATTTACAGACTGACGTTCTAAATGTTCCTGCGCGCGCTGAAGCTGCCCGCGTTTGCAATACAGTAAATACCAGGCCTGCATAATCACTCTTTCCCTTAGTTTCGGGCGCAAGCATATCAAAACCCTGGCGGGATCGCTAAGTTGATTATAATGGCCGAAATGGGAACAGGATGCAGAAGTTCACGCTAATTTAACAAAATTACAGCATCACGCAGGCTTACGCCGTATAATGAAGCGCTTACAGAGAGGCCATGATTAACTGCATGAAATACCACGATCTCCGCGACTTCCTGACGCTGCTGGAAAAGCAGGGCGAACTCAAACGCATTACGCTTCCTGTCGATCCTTATCTGGAAATGACAGAAATTGCTGACCGCACCCTGCGTGCCGGTGGTCCGGCGCTTCTGTTTGAAAACCCGAAAGGTTATTCAATGCCGGTGCTGTGCAACCTGTTTGGGACACCTCGGCGTGTGGCGTTGGGCATGGGGCAAGAGGACGTCACCGCGTTACGTGAAGTAGGTAAACTTCTCGCGTTTCTGAAAGAGCCGGAGCCACCGAAAGGCTTCCGCGATCTGTTCGATAAACTGCCGCAGTTTAAGCAGGTACTGAACATGCCAACCAAACGCCTTCGCGGCGCGCCATGCCAGCAGAAAGTGCTGGAAGGCGATGCGGTTGATCTGACCAAAATCCCGATCATGCAGTGCTGGCCTGAAGATGCTGCGCCACTCATCACCTGGGGGCTCACCGTCACACGCGGGCCACACAAAGAGCGTCAAAATCTGGGTATTTACCGCCAGCAGCTGATTGGCAAGAATAAGCTCATTATGCGCTGGCTGTCGCATCGCGGTGGCGCGCTGGATTTCCAGGAGTGGTGCGCTGCGCACCCGGGCGAGCGTTTTCCGGTCTCTGTTGCGTTAGGTGCCGACCCCGCCACCATTCTGGGCGCGGTCACGCCAGTGCCGGATACGCTGTCGGAATATGCCTTTGCAGGACTGCTGCGTGGCACCAAAACGGAAGTCGTGAAGTGTATCTCTAACGACCTCGAAGTGCCCGCGAGTGCAGAGATTGTCCTGGAAGGTTACATTGAACAGGGCGAGCTGGCACCCGAAGGCCCGTACGGTGACCACACGGGCTATTATAACGAAGTGGATAACTTCCCGGTGTTTACCGTCACGCACATTACCCAGCGTGAAGATGCGATTTATCACTCCACCTATACCGGACGTCCACCGGACGAACCCGCAGTGCTGGGCGTGGCGCTGAATGAAGTGTTTGTGCCGATCCTGCAAAAGCAGTTCCCGGAAATTGTTGATTTCTATTTGCCGCCTGAAGGATGCTCGTATCGCCTGGCGGTGGTCACAATGAAGAAGCAGTATCCTGGCCACGCGAAACGGGTGATGATGGGCGTATGGTCTTTCCTGCGCCAGTTTATGTATACCAAATTTGTGATTGTCTGCGATGATGACGTTAACGCCCGCGACTGGAATGATGTTATCTGGGCCATTACCACGCGAATGGATCCGGCACGCGACACGGTGTTAGTGGAAAACACGCCGATAGATTATCTGGATTTTGCCTCGCCGGTTTCCGGTCTTGGCTCAAAAATGGGACTGGATGCCACAAATAAATGGCCTGGCGAAACCGACCGTGAATGGGGTCGCCCGATCAAGAAAGATCCTGCTGTGACCGCGCGAATTGACGCGATCTGGGACGAACTGGCCATAATGAGTAACGGTAAACCGCAGGCTGACCGTTAAGCCCTATAGACTTCCCGACAGAGAGAGCGAATGACAACCTTAAGCTGTAAAGTGACCTCGGTAGATGCTATCACCGACACCGTATATCGCGTCCGTTTAGTGCCTGAAGCGGCATTCTCTTTCCGTGCTGGTCAGTACCTGATGGTCGTGATGGATGAACGTGATAAGCGTCCTTTCTCTATGGCCTCAACGCCAGCGGAGCAGGAATTTATTGAGCTTCATATTGGTGCGTCAGAGCTTAACCTGTATGCGATGGCGGTGATGGATCGGATCCTGAAGGAACGCGAAATCGTAGTGGATATTCCACACGGTGAAGCGTGGCTGCGCGATGACGAAGACCGTCCACTGATCCTGATCGCTGGCGGCACAGGCTTCTCGTATGTGCGCTCTATTCTGTTGACCGCACTGGCCCGTAATCCAGACCGTGATATCACCATTTACTGGGGTGGCCGCGAAGAGAAACATCTCTACGACCTCTCTGAGCTGGAAGCGCTGAGCGTTAACCATCCCAACCTGCGTGTTGAGCCGGTGGTTGAGCAGCCGGAAGAGGGCTGGCGTGGGCGTAGCGGGACGGTGCTGACGGCGGTACTGCAGGATCATGGCACGCTGGCAGGGCACGACATCTATATCGCGGGCCGCTTTGAGATGGCGAAAATTGCCCGTGACCTGTTCTGTAACGAACGTGATGCACGTGAAGATCGTCTGTTTGGCGATGCGTTTGCGTTTATTTAAATAAAAAACCCGCCCCTGACAGGCGGGAAGAACGGCAACTAAACTGTCTCTCTTCGCCAATGGCGTCACTTGCGGCGAGGTACCTCTCGTAGGCCGGGAAAGCGCAGCGCCTCCCGGCAAAAGCCCGATGGCGCGATGCTTATCGGGCCTACGTTATCGCCTTACACTCTCTCAAACACCGTCGCGATACCCTGACCCAACCCAATACACATTGTTGCCAGACCAAACTGCGCATCTTTGCGTTCCATCAGGTTAATCAGCGTTGTGCTAATACGCGCCCCGGAGCAGCCCAGCGGGTGACCGAGGGCGATCGCGCCGCCGTTGAGGTTAATCTTCTCGTCGATCTGCTCCATCAGCCCAAGATCTTTGATGCACGGCAGGATCTGCGCGGCGAACGCTTCATTCATCTCAAACAGGTCGATATCGCTGGTGGTCAATCCCGCTTTTTTCAGCGCCAGCTTCGAGGCCGGAACCGGGCCGTAACCCATGATAGAAGGATCGCAGCCTACAACCGCCATCGAACGTACCCGAGCGCGTGGTGTTAACCCCAGCTCGCGGGCGCGGCTTTCGCTCATAACCAGCATCGCGGCCGCTCCGTCAGACAGCGCTGACGAGGTCCCTGCTGTAACCGTGCCGGTAACCGGGTCAAACGCCGGACGCAGTGTGGACAGCGCTTCAACGGTGGTTTCCGGACGGATCACTTCGTCGTAGCTGAACTGTTTCAGAACGCCGTCAGCGTCGTGGCCGCCGGTCGGGATGATCTCATTCTTAAACGCGCCGGATTGCGTGGCGGCCCATGCGCGAGCATGAGAACGCGCGGCAAAGGTATCCTGCATTTCACGGCTGATGCCGTGCAGACGGGACAGCATTTCGGCGGTCAGTCCCATCATGCCTGCGGCTTTCGCCACGTTACGACTCATGCCAGGGTGGAAATCGACCCCGTGGCTCATTGGCACATGGCCCATGTGTTCCACGCCGCCGACCAGGCAGGCCTGGGCATCGCCGGTCATGATCATACGCGCCGCATCATGCAGCGCCTGCATTGAGGAACCGCACAGACGGTTGACGGTCACTGCCGGCACCGAATGTGGGATCTCCGCCAGCAGCGACGCATTACGGGCAATGTTGAAGCCCTGCTCAAGTGTCTGTTGCACACAGCCCCAGTAGATATCGTCGAGCGCAGCCGGGTCCAGCGCCGGATTACGCGCCAGCAGGCTACGCATCAGGTGCGCAGAGAGATCCTCGGCACGCACGTTACGGAAGGCACCGCCTTTTGAACGGCCCATTGGGGTGCGAATCGCATCAACAATGACAACCTTTTCCATTGTGACTCCTTAAGCCGTTTTCAGCTCGCCAACCGGGCGGGCTGGCTCAACTGCTGGGTAATAGGGTTCGTTATGGCGCGCTTTGTTACGCAGCCCTTCCGGCACGTCATACAGCGGGCCGAGGTGTTGATACTGCTGCACCATATCGAGATAGCGGGCGCTGCCGAGCGTATCCAGCCAGCGGAACGCGCCGCCGTGGAACGGAGGGAAGCCCAGGCCATAGACCAGCGCCATATCGGCCTCTGCCGGGCTGGCGATAATGCCTTCTTCGAGGCAACGCACCACTTCGTTGATCATTGGAATCATCATCCGGGCGATGATTTCATCGTCCGTGAAGTCACGTTTTGGCTGACTCACCCCGGTCAGCAGGCTATCCACCGCCGGATCTTCTTCTTTCTTCGGTTTGCCTTTGCTGTCTTCTTTATAGCGCCAGAAGCCCAGACCGTTTTTCTGACCGAAACGGTTAGCGTCGAACAGGGCGTCAATCGCATCGCGATAATCTTTCTGCATGCGCTGCGGGAAACCCGCGGCCATAACCGCCTGTGCATGATGCGCGGTATCAATGCCAACCACATCCAGCAGATACGCCGGACCCATTGGCCAGCCGAACTGTTTTTCCATCACTTTGTCGACTTTGCGGAAATCCGCGCCGTCGCGCAGCAGCTGGCTGAAACCAGCGAAGTAAGGGAACAGCACGCGGTTGACGAAAAAGCCCGGGCAGTCGTTGACCACGATCGGGGTTTTGCCCATCTTGCTGGCCCACGCCACCACTTTTGCGATGGTGTCGTCAGAGGTTTTTTCACCGCGGATCACTTCGACCAGTGGCATACGGTGCACCGGGTTGAAGAAATGCATTCCGCAGAAGTTTTCCGGGCGCTTCAGGACGCTTGCCAGCTCGCTAATCGGAATCGTCGAGGTGTTAGAGGCCAGTACGGTCTCCGGACGCACTTTCTCTTCCGTTTCGGCCAGCACCGCTTTCTTCACTTTCGGGTTCTCTACCACGGCCTCAACCACCACATCGACGCGGTCAAAACCGGTGTATTCCAGTACGGGCTGGATAGTAGAGATCACGCCTGAGAGTTTCAGACCGTCAATTTTGCCGCGTTCCAGCTGTTTATTGAGCAGCTTGGCCGCTTCGGTCATCCCCAGCGTCAGGGATTTCTCGCTGATGTCTTTCATCACCACCGGCACGCCCTTCCAGGCAGACTGGTAAGCGATGCCGCCGCCCATAATGCCTGCGCCAAGGACCGCCGCATGTTTTGGCGTCTCAACGTTTTTCGTCAGCTGTTTTGCTTTGCCTTTCACGAACTGATCGTTGAGGAAGATGCCAACCAGCGCGCGGGCTTCATTGGTGTGTGCCAGCGGGACAAAGCTCTGGTTTTCGAGCTTTAGTGCTTCGTCGCGGCCAAAGCGGGCTGCGGCTTCAATGGTTTTCACCGCCGTGATCGGCGCCGGGTAGTGTTTACCCGCCGTCTGCATCACCATACCTTTGGCGATGGTGAAGCTCATGGCCGCTTCAATCTTGCTGAGCTTTAACGGCTCCAGTTTCGGCTGGCGTTTGGCCTTCCAGTCGAGATCGCCGTTAATGGCCTGACGCAGAATAGCAAGGGAGCCTTCAATCAGTTTTTCTGGTTTCACGACGCCATCGACCAGGCCGATTTTTTGTGCCTGCTCTGCGCCAACATCTTTACCTGCGGCAATAATTTCCAGGGCACTGTCGGCGCCCAGCATGCGCGGCATACGTACGGAGCCGCCAAAGCCCGGCATAATGCCCAGTTTGGTTTCCGGCAGACCGATGCGCAGATCCGGCGTGGCGAGGCGGTAGTCGGTGGCCAGCACGCATTCGCAGCCGCCGCCCAGCGCGTAGCCGTTAACGGCGGAAAGGGTCGGGACAGGCAGATCTTCCAGACGATTGAAGACGCTGTTGGCAAAGTGCAGCCACTGGCTCAGCTGTTCTTCAGGCACCAGGAACAGCGAAAGAAATTCGGTGATATCGGCACCGACAATAAAGGCCGCTTTGTTCGAGCGCAGCAGCAGCCCTTTTAAATCAGTTTGCTTTTCAAGTACATCCAGCGCCTGGCCAAGACTGGCCACCGTCGCGGTATCGAGCTTATTGACTGAGCCGGGGGCATCGAACACCAGTTCGGCAATGCCATCTTCCAGCCAGTTGAGGTACAGGGTGTCGCCTTTGTAGAGCATGTCAGTCTCCTGAATCCAGCAAGTGGATCTGGTCATACCAGATGAGTCGGAGTGTGGGATTTATGTTAATAAAATGCAAATTACTCATTAAGAAATTGCTGCATTGATCACGGTCGGTGGAAATCACGCAGCCGGAGACAGGTGTGCTAAGATGCGAGGACTTGAGGTCAAAAAAACGAAAGGAAGAATGATGGACTCACTGGCTTCGCTTTATAAAAATCATATCGTTACCCTACAGGAACGTACCCGTGATGTACTCGCCCGCTTTAAGCTGGATGCGCTGTTAATCCACTCCGGCGAGCTGATGAATACCTTTCTGGACGACCATGCGTATCCGTTTAAAGTTAACCCGCAGTTTAAGGCCTGGGTGCCGGTAACCCAGGTGCCAAATTGCTGGTTGCTGGTGGATGGTGTGAACAAGCCGAAACTGTGGTTCTATCTGCCAGTCGATTACTGGCACAACGTTGAGCCACTGCCGACCAGCTTCTGGACAGAAGAAGTGGACGTCATTGCGTTACCAAAAGCCGACGGTATTGGCAGCCTGTTGCCTGCCGCGCGTGGCAATATCGCCTACATTGGTCCGGTACCCGAGCGTGCGCTGGGGCTGGATATCCCGGCAGACAAACTCAACCCGAAAGGGGTGCTGGATTATCTGCACTATTACCGCGCGTATAAAACCGACTACGAACTTTACTGCATGCGTGAAGCGCAAAAAACGGCGGTGAATGGCCACCGTGCGGCGCATGAAGCGTTCCAGTCCGGTATGAGCGAGTTCGATATCAATCAGGCATACCTCACCGCGACCGGTCACCGTGATACCGATGTGCCATACAGCAACATCGTCGCCCTGAATGAACATGCGTCTGTGCTGCATTACACCAAACTGGATCACCATGTGCCGTCTGAGATGCGCAGCTTCCTGCTGGACGCGGGTGCAGAGTACAACGGCTACGCGGCAGACCTGACCCGTACCTGGGCGGCCAATGCGGATACCGATTTTGCGCACCTGATTAAAGACGTCAACGATGAGCAACTGGCGCTGATCAGCACCATGAAAGCCGGAACCAGCTATGTGGATTACCACATCCAGTTCCATCAGCGCATCGCTAAACTGCTGCGTAAACACCAGATTGTGAAAGACATGAGCGAAGAGGCGATGGTCGAAAACGATCTGACCGGGCCATTTATGCCGCACGGTATCGGCCACCCGCTGGGTCTGCAGGTACACGATGTCGCGGGCTTTATGCAGGATGATACCGGCACGCACCTTGCCGCGCCGTCTAAATATCCTTACCTGCGCTGCACGCGTATTCTTGAACCGCGCATGGTGCTGACCATTGAGCCTGGGATCTACTTTATCGAATCGCTGTTAGCGCCATGGCGCGAAGGTCAGTTCAGCAAGCACTTCAACTGGGAAAAAATTGACGCGCTGAAACCGTTTGGCGGCATTCGTATCGAAGATAACGTGGTGATTCATGAGAACGGTATCGAGAATATGACGCGAGACCTGAAGCTGGCCTGATGGAAAGCTGGCTGATACCGGCTGAACCGGTCACCTTTGTTGAGGAAATCAAGAAAAGCCGCTTTATTACGCTGCTGGCACACACCGACGGCGTAGAGGCGGCAAAGGCATTTGTAGAGTCTGTCCGCGCTGCGCATCCTGATGCACGTCATCACTGCGTGGCGTGGGTCGCCGGGCCGCCGGACGACTCGCAGCAGCTGGGGTTTTCTGATGACGGTGAGCCTGCGGGCACTGCCGGTAAACCCATGCTTTCCCAGCTCATGGGCAGCGGTGTGGGCGAAATAACCGCCGTGGTCGTTCGTTACTACGGCGGCATCTTGTTAGGTACCGGTGGGCTGGTGAAAGCCTATGGCGGTGGCGTACAGCAGGCGCTTAATATGTTGGTCACCACCCGCAAAACGCCACTCACCGAATATACTTTGTTGTGCGACTACGCCCAGCTATCGGGTGTCGAAGCGCTGCTCAAACAGTTTAACGGTGTGATTGCACACAGTGATTACCAGGCAATGGTGCAATTGCGTGTGGCGCTTCCTCAGGCTGAACTGGCTGCTTTTTCGGCAAAACTGGCGGATTTTAGTCGCGGTTCGTTGCAATTGCTGCCGATTGAAGAATAATCCCCACCTCACTTTTTGAATACCAAAGGAAGCGGCAGAGATGCATTTTCGTGCCATAACCCGAATCGTTGGACTGCTGGTCATACTTTTTTCCGGGACGATGATTCTCCCAGGACTGGTGGCGCTTATCTACCGGGACGGTGCGGGGCGGGCATTTACCCAGACCTTCTTTGTCGCACTGGCGATTGGCTCACTGCTGTGGTGGCCAAACCGTCGTCAGAAAGGTGAGTTGAAATCACGTGAAGGGTTTCTGATTGTGGTGCTGTTCTGGACGGTGCTGGGGAGCGTCGGTTCGCTGCCCTTTATCTTCTCCGAACAACCCAACCTGAGCATCACGGATGCCTTTTTTGAATCCTTCTCCGGCTTAACGACCACCGGGGCGACAACGCTGGTGGGGCTGGATTCGTTACCCCACGCCATTCTCTTTTATCGCCAGATGCTGCAATGGTTCGGTGGTATGGGGATCATCGTCCTGGCTGTGGCTATCCTGCCGATTCTGGGCGTCGGGGGCATGCAGCTGTACCGGGCAGAAATGCCGGGGCCACTGAAAGATAACAAGATGCGCCCGCGTATTGCCGAGACGGCGAAAACCCTGTGGCTGATTTATGTTTTACTGACTGTCGCCTGTGCGCTGGCGCTGTGGTTTGCCGGCATGCCTGCGTTCGATGCCATTGGGCACAGCTTCGCGACAATCGCCATCGGCGGATTCTCTACCCACGATGCCAGCGTGGGCTACTTTGATAGCCCAACTATTAATACGATTATCGCTATTTTCCTGCTGATCTCCGGCTGTAACTACGGTCTACACTTTTCATTACTCAGCGGACGTAGCCTTAAGGTGTACTGGCGCGATCCGGAGTTCCGCATGTTTATTGGCGTCCAGCTCACGCTGGTGGTCATCTGTACGCTGGTGCTCTGGTTCCACGATGTCTATAACTCGGCGTTGACCACGCTAAACCAGGCGTTCTTCCAGGTGGTGTCGATGGCGACAACCGCAGGCTTTACCACGGACAGCATTGCCCGTTGGCCGCTGTTCCTGCCCGTGCTGCTGTTGTGCTCTGCGTTTATTGGCGGCTGCGCCGGATCGACGGGCGGTGGCCTGAAGGTGATTCGTATTCTGTTGCTCTTTAAGCAGGGGAACCGTGAGTTAAAACGCCTGGTGCACCCGAATGCGGTCTATAGCATCAAGCTGGGTAACCGGGCACTGCCGGAACGTATCCTTGAAGCGGTGTGGGGGTTCTTCTCGGCGTATGCCCTGGTCTTTATCGTCAGCATGCTGGCGATCATCGCGACGGGGGTGGATGATTTCTCTGCCTTTGCGTCCGTTGTGGCAACACTTAATAACCTCGGGCCTGGCCTGGGGGTCGTGGCGGATAACTTTGCCAGTATGAACCCGGTCGCGAAATGGATCTTAATCGCCAATATGCTGTTTGGGCGTCTCGAGGTCTTTACGCTGCTGGTGCTGTTCACCCCAACATTCTGGCGCGAATAAGGAGTCGTCGGTGAAAACACTTATTCTTTTCTCTACGCGAGACGGGCAAACGCGTGAGATTGCCTCTTATCTGGCTTCTGAATTAAAAGAGCTGGGCATTTACTCTGATGTGGTGAACCTGAACCGTACGGAGCAAATCACCTGGCAGGATTACGATCGTGTAGTCATCGGGGCGTCTATTCGTTACGGTCATTTCCATCCTGCGCTGGATCGCTTTGTGAAAAAGCATACGGCGGTACTCAATAAGCTGCCAGGGGCGTTCTACTCGGTCAACCTGGTGGCGCGCAAAGCAGAAAAGCGTACACCGCAAACCAACAGCTACACGCGCAAGTTTTTACTGAACTCTCCGTGGCGGCCCGAACTCTGCGCGGTCTTTGCAGGGGCGCTGCGTTATCCTCGCTATCGCTGGTATGACCGCTTTATGATTCGCCTGATTATGAAAATGACCGGCGGTGAAACCGATACGCGTAAAGAAGTGGTTTATACCGACTGGTCTCAGGTGGCCAGTTTTGCGCGGGAAATCGCGCATTTATCACGCGATTCGCAGCGTAAATAAGCACAGAGTTTGAAAAGTGAGCGAACGAAAAGTTTTTTGTATTTTGTGCTTGTCACTTCAGAATAACTCCCTATAATGCGCCTCCACTGACACGGAACAACGGCACACACGCCGCCGGGTCAGCAGAGAAAA
>Ga0209370_1001222_pt1 | contig 23943 bp, 18 predicted proteins | sample AgamicAtPrz_FD_187164 | JGI IMG/M metagenome (GOLD analysis project Ga0209370, IMG submission 187164) | Agave microbial communities from Guanajuato, Mexico - At.P.rz (SPAdes) (version 2) | ecosystem: Host-associated > Plants > Phyllosphere > Phylloplane/Leaf | place: Guanajuato, Mexico... | reverse complement strand
GTAGGTCTGTTCAATCAGCAGCTGCTCATTTTTTCCCACATGTTTGCTGAAATTACTGAACAGAGAAATATCGCTTCCTGCAAAACGGTAAATTGACTGCCAGTCGTCTCCGACACAGATTAGCCGTGCACCGCAAAGATCCCTGATTTGGTCTATTAATGTAAATCTGGAAAATGATATATCCTGATACTCATCTATGATTATATATCTGTAGCTGTAAGTAGTTTTTTTTTCTTTTACTGCATCAGCAGCCTTATTGATCATATCATTGAAATCAATCTCATTACTGCTTAATAAAGTTTTATCATATTTCTCTAAGATTGGAAGTATAAATTTTAAGAATGTAATCTGACGCTCATAAATAAAACTATTCTGAGTTTTGGACCTTTCCGAAAATAATGCTGTCAGAGCTTCAGCATCCATACGTCTTGACTTGCTGAGATTAATGAAACTTTCTATAAGCCTAATTATTTCTTTTCCAAAATTTTTTCCATCCTCTGCAACAATTGTGTATATTTCTTTTGTGTCACGAGGCTTAAAGATTACCTTATTCTCCAAGAGCATCTCCTTGAGTTTTGCCAGCAGAATATTATTGCGGTTGTAATAGGAGTAGGTTTCAAGCAGCTTTGTGTTTTTAGCTTTGTGCCTTTCCCTTTTTAACTGCATTTCTATCACATATTTCTGCTCATTGAAAGGAGTCAGCCATTTGGCTTGATTGTTCTCATCGACTCCGAAATGTTCAAGATATATATCATAATCCGTGAGATAGAAATCAGGGCAATAAAGAACCCCGTCATCTGGATATGCCTTTTCATATTGGTATTCGATTCCATTTAAAAACAGAAAATTTGCAATCATAAGCTCCTCGACGCTTTTTACGCGTTCTCCCTGCATGGAGTTAAGATTTGCTTTTTCGACTTTATTTAATGGTTCGCATTTGGATTTCAAGGTTTGGAAATCAATGCCTTTTTCTGCGTCAATCTTTTCGCCCAGTGAATTTTCACTATCCAGCTTATCGGGAATATTCATGTAGCAAGCAACATACTGTACATAGGCCTGCATGGCTTGAGGATGGTTGAAAATATCTTTTTTCAGATATTCCTGAATCACTCTGGCTAACGTATTTTCATTTGTCAATGCAGGTTTTTGAGAATGGTGCTCCTTTATGATATCATAGCCAAGCTTATGAAAAGTTAGTGCCTGGAGTCCTGGTACGATTTTCAAAAGCCTTTCGTTCAGCTCAGCAACAGTCTTTTTTGTAAAAGACAGCAATAAAATATCCTGCGGGGGAATTTTTTTCTGCTCTGTCAAGTACTTTACTTTTCCAAGAATGGTGAGGGTTTTCCCAGAGCCTGCCCCTGCAATGATGAGATTGGAATACTCATCGGTAATAACTGCGGTGCGCTGTTGATCATCGAGTTTTTTCCCTTCTATATTGTCAAAATATTGTTGGAATTTTTCTTTTTGAGATTTTACATAATGATGGTTGTATTGCACAATAAAATTGTCAAATTCACTGTAAAGTTCGTTAAACTGTTTTACCAAAATCTCTTTTTTATAGTAAAATGTTTTATTCTTAAGAAACTTTTCAGTGGCTGCATATTTCATCTTAATACGGTCACGCTCCACCCAGGTTATGTAATCATTGAATTTTTTTGTGAATGCAATAAATTCTTCAGCCAATAAGAGATTACTTATATAAGCTGGATCTTTGTATTTTTTTTTATTTGCGAGATACTGGTTGGCTATTATTAAAAGCAGTAACACAGTAAGAATGAAGAAAACTGCTGCAGTCATATTTTTCCATTTTGGTTGCTAAAATAAGATAAAGAATTGTAGCTAAGTGCTGAATGTAATTTGATTTTCGGATCGAAATGAATGTTAAGATTTAGCATTTCGTCAATTAATAGTAAGCCATTTATTGTTTTTTTATATTTTATTTTTAAGAAAGAATTCTTTTATTTATGCAAATAGACAGGAGGCGGGTAATAATAAGTCCAGAAAAATACGATCATAAGTCTGAATATAACACAGGACAAAAGTTACTATTTTTAAATTAATGATGAATATTCTGTAAAAGGATATAATTTTTTGTTGATGAATTTTTAGATAAGTTTATCCAGCCCCAGATCAAAAGCGAGATCACGTGTGAATTTAGAAAGGACTCTTTTTCCCATTTTATTTTCTGAAATATAATTACCCAGTGCGAATTCCAAAACCTCCGTTTTAGACTCAAAAAGCTTTTTACCTGAGGCTGTTTTGAATTCAAACAGTTCATCTATTCTAGAGGCATCATAATAGTAGCTTTTGAGAATTATTTCAGATGCATAATCCTTATGTAGTCTGTAAATTTCTTGTAATTTAAACGTTTCAGCATTTTTTTGTGCTTTGATCAGCAGAGATTTGTCCGAACAATCCTTTGATTCTTTTAGAAAAATTTCAAAATCTTTTTTGCTCCCGTCCACAAAATCTACATTATTAATGTCAATGCTGAAATCTAAGACTTCAAACATGGAATGAGAGAAAGGGTGTAAGTTATCTTCAAACGTAAACTTTTTTTGGTTTTTCAAAGAGGAATTACAAGTATAGCACGACGGAATCAGGTTATAAAAAGACAAGGCAAAATAGGGATGTTTGGATTTGTCTAAGAAATGATCCAAAGTTGGCCTGCATTTTCCATCCATTCCATCCAGTGTGAAGGTATACTGCCTATTACAGTATACGCAGACATTTATATCCAGATTTTCTGTAAACTTGTATGCAAATTTACCATCTTTTTTTTTCGTAAAAGATTTATAATCAAAAACAGTAAATATTTTGTCATTAGCTTTTTTGACTGCTGCTTTAAGTTTGTTTCCATGAATTCCATGAGTTTTCTTAGAAATATAGGACTGATATAACGGATGTATTTCTTTTTGGAGTTTGGCAAGCTGGTCAGGAGGGCTCACAATAATTTTTCTTAAGTTTTTTTTGAGTTGGCGAAAAAAATCACGTTCATAAGGTGCAAGACGGTGATCACTTACAATTTTATCTGCGCATTTGCTTAAACCAAATTCGGTCTCAAGAAGGCTGAAATGCGAATTCGCCATTTGCTGGAGTTCAAAATCTGATTTTAAAACTTTTATCATAATGATTCAAGGTGCTTAATTCTTTTTTTCAACATTTGGATTTCTTCCTCAACTCCAAGTTTCTGCATCCAAAGATCTTCCATTTTTCGCTTAATTACGGGTTCTCCTATTATCTGTATGATCTCACGATATTTGTCGTTTTTGATAGCAGAAAATTCATTGCTTTTTAGATATTCAATAATTTCATTGAGAATCTCTTTTGAAAAACTGCCTATTGTGGCACCTTGTAAAAAAAAAGCATCTGAATAAAGTGAATGTATATTGGAGGCAAATGTAAGCTGATGACTCTCAAGGTCACTGATTCTTGTCTTAAAATTATCATCACGTTTTAGAAAAATAATGTTTTCCTTTGGAAGATCCGAAGCTAGAAAAGGGGAATGAGAAGTTATGATGAGCTGCACCTTATTCTGGGGAAAAAATTTATAAAGAAAATCAATCAATATATTTAAATACTCTTTTTGCCACTGTGGATGGAAACCAAGTTCACCTTCATCAATGAGAAATAAAATATCCCTGTCTTTTTTTATCCAGCGTTTAATTGCATTTAGCCTTGAAAAGAGCGAAAGAAAATTTCGTTCCCCTGAGCTGAGTCCATGGAGGTTAAAACCAAAAATATTTAATTTCAAAGAAAGATATTCATCGGGATCTCCTGAATCTTCATGTAATTTTAGTTCACGCATAGGATTCTGCTGAAAGTCACTTATAATCTGGATTAAATTTTCTTCTGTTACAGTTAAACCGTACATTCCCCTGCAGATAATTTGCTCCGAATCGATTTTTTCTTCAAAGTATTGCTTTGCCGCTGAAATCTGAGAAATAAGAAGATGGATCTGCTCATCAGAAAAGTTGTTGCTATTCTCTATATATTTGTATAATGCTTCGTAGGCGGGTAAGGTTGAATCATAATTTTTTTCGATATTAACAATTAATCTGGCAAGTGGAGCTGTACTGCTCATAGAGTTGTTAATGTTGTCATTCAACTGAAAACTCATAATGCAATACATGATTTCCTTAGAAAATTCGGTAAGAAAAGCATCGCGGTCATTTAATCTGAGTGTTTCAAATCTCAAAAAATTGAGTAATGTTTCAATCTTTAATTGGTCTTTCACGTTTCCAGAAAACAACATATCAATGCTTTCCCAGAATTTAGAGTTAAATCCAGTAAAATCAATATCAATATTGTGTATGGGAAATTTAATGTTTAAATCTAACTGTTTTTCAATGGTTAGAAAGGCAAGTTCACGAACTGATTCCATCGATTTAAAAGACAGCAGTTCACTTTCTCCAGATATCATATATTCGAGATTAACTTTATGGTTGTTGTAATCTCCAATCATCAGTGATTCTGTTGAAATATCAAAAAAGTTCAGTGTTGAGTTTTCCCATCGGAAATAACTGTTCTTAACTCCTTCACTATTGTAGATATTATCTTGGTTAAAGCCCGGTGAATACGATATCAAATATTTTTTCTTAAAATAGGTTTCCATCAAGTTATTGGATTTCATACCGAATGCCTCTTCTTTCGAGACCTGCTTTTTGTACTTTCCCCTTGTGAAATTTATGATCTCATGCGGTTCAACAAGTTTGAGTTCTTTACCTAGAAGTTCTTGAGGGAACTGGGTGAAATTTATTTTATCCCTTACAATAATGAACTCTGATGTAACCAAGAAGCCGAAGTCCCTGGTATGACCGTTCATTAAGAAGTTAATGATCCATAACAGTAGATTTGATTTCCCGCTTCCATTTTGTCCTAAAACCGCTTTTACATCAATAACATTTTCAGGAAAAATATTAAAAAGACTTTCCTTTTCAACAGTAAGGGTTAGGTTCAGCGTATCGTCTGGATCTGTACTTTCTATTTTAGTGGAGAGGGTAGCTTTAGAGGATAGGTTGAAACCTGTAGCTTCAATATTTTTGTATTTTCTGATCCAGAAGTAAATTAAATCCATAATGTCGTGAATGGAGGATTATATAATGAAAGCAAATATGAGGGTTAAAGATAAAAAAAATGTTCACATGAAGGAAAAAGAGCACATGTTAGAAAAAAAGTTTATTTTTAACTTTCAATCAATCCTCTGCAAATGTATTTATCCAAATTAAAAATTAAAGGGTACAAAGCTTTTAATAGTGAGTTTTCAATAAGGTTTAATCCAGGTCTGACAGTTCTTATCGGTGAGAATGGAAGCGGTAAATCTACAGTCATCGATGCAATCCGTCTTCTTTTAAATGAAGATGAGTACGGGAGAGTTGGAGTGCAGGATTCTCATTTCCATAAACAGATGTCACCTGTTCAAGCTACAAGCAATGCGCAGAATATTGAAGTAAATGCAGTGTTTTCGGCATTAAGTACCGAAGAACAGGTTGCATATCTTCCATGGCTCAACGAATCGGATAGTTCTGAAGCGTTTTTAAATAAAAAGATAGCCAATAAATTGAACGGCAGAGGACAGTTTGACCATAGCATATGGGGTGGCGAATCCACTTTGGGGATTTTTGAGTGGGATCTTCTAAATGCCATCAGCTGTATCTATCTGCCTCCGCTTCGCGATGCCCAAAATAAGCTAGAGGCCTTCAGAGGCTCACGCCTTTCGCGTTTGTTTAAAAGATTTAAGCCTAAAAAGGATGATGAGGCACATAATCTGGAAAAACAGTTCAAAGCTTTCAATAAGAAATTGCTAAATGATGCAACAATAATAAATGTGAATGATGCCATTAAAAAATACCTTAGAGAAAGTTTAGGTAATGTTTTAGGACAGGACGCTATAATACAATTTTCCGAAGTAAGCTATGAGAGGATTGTCGAAAGGCTCAGACTTCTGTTTTATCCAAATATTTCTGCGGGTGCCTTGCCTGAAAATTTTCGTGATATTTCTGAAAATAGCTTAGGGTATAATAATATTCTATATTTAGCTACAGTATTGGCAGAGTTGGAGGGGCTTGAACAAAGTGACACGAAGCACAAAATACTTCTAATAGAGGAACCCGAGGCGCATCTTCATCCGCAGCTGCAGGTAAAACTTCTGCAGTATATGGAAGAGCAGTCCTTAAATAATAATATTCAAATTATACTGACCACTCATTCTGCTACAATTACAGCCTCCTGCCGGCTAAAATCCTTAAATGTCTTAGCACTTAAGGAAAATGAAAATCCGATTTCAACTCTAATATCTGATTGTGAAATAAATGATGAATCTGAATTTTTCTTGGAGCGTTGGCTTGATATTACAAAGTCTACACTGTTTTTTGCTAAGGGGCTGATTTTTGTGGAAGGAATTGCTGAAGCTTTAGTGATTAAAGAGCTATCACGAATTGTAATTAAGGAGAAATATACTAGAAAGACAAATGCAAAAACTTTGGAAGACTTTGGCGTGTCAATAATCAATTTAAATGGCATTTATTTCCAGCATTTTATGCAGCTCTTTAAAGGTTATAAGATATTGCAAGATGGAACAACATTTATTAAGACTCCGCATTTGCCTATTCGTTCCGCCTGCATAACAGACTGTGATCCGGAAAAAGAGAAAAAACCCCACCCAAAAGGAAGATGCAAATGTGGTAACCCTCAACTATACTTAAAGGAGGAACTAGCAAAAAAATCATTGAACTGTAGATTGTACAGTAATTTAAAGACTTTTGAATACGATTTGGCAATGGAGCATAGAAATCTCATTCCGATGATTACAATTTTTAACGACTGGCTGGATACTACAGGATCCACGCAGACATTAATCACAGGTTGGATCAGCGATTTTAATACATGGTCAGATAACGATTGGAAGACTAGAAATGCAGAGAAGGCTGATATATCTTTTAAACTTTTAAATTTTATTGAAAACTCTCAGAACAAAAAAGGACATAAATTAGGCAAGGGTCAGTTTGCTCAAAAACTTGCCTATAAGGTATCCACAGATCCTGACTCATTTACCGTGCCAAAATATATCAAGGATGCAATAATATGGGCAGTGAATAAATAATTATGGGACAATTAAATTTAGAAGACAAGCGAGGACTTGTTTTGGAGAGAATTGATAATCTTGAGATAGATTTAACTGAGGAACAGTTAGATTTTATAATCAATCCAGCATATAACAACAGCTTTTTAAGTGCATGTCCGGGCAGCGGAAAAACCGAGGTTGTGGGAATAAAAGCTGCTTATGAATTCGCCCGCTGGCACGAAAAATTCAAAGGAATCGCGGTATTGAGTTTTACAAAAAATGCTGCCAAAGAAATCTCGCACCGCATTAAAAAATATACAGGTAGGGAAAATGCTCTGCACCCGCATTATGTGGGAACGATTGACTCGTGGCTACATTCCTATATTCTTCATCCTTTTGGGCATAAAGCTGGCGGATATGAAGGAAAAAATGGGGATAAAAGTTATAGAGTTATAGACAGTAATGAAAAATATGATTTTTTAGCCTCTTACAAGAGTATTATTTCTCAAGACCCTTTTCAGCAGGCTTGGGTTAATGAATATTACTTTGAATGCTGTTCACCGCCTGTTCTTGCTTCTCAAAGTAGATATTTAGACTGTAGAGCAGTTCCAGACGATAAGCTATGGGTAATGGGTTTCAAAAAGAAAAGCTTTCTCAAGTCAGGATTTGCAACATATGCTGATTCTGAATATCTGTGTTATAATGTTCTAAATAGCAACCCAATTCTTCTAAGTATTATTGTAAAACGATTTTCGATATTCTATATTGATGAGTGTCAGGATTTGTCATTTAATCAGCTTGAGATTCTTCAAAAGTTATCTGAAGCAGGTGCAAAAATACATTTTATAGGTGATAGCAATCAGTCTATATATGAGTTTAAAAAGGTTTCTATTGAAAAAATAAGGGAATTCATAAAAAGAAATGGATTGTTGGAAATGTATCTAACCCAAAATTTTCGCAGTAATCAGAGAATTGTAAATGTATCAACTGGATTAAAATCTGTAGGTAAGGGAGAAGATGAAAAGCAAATTATCGGGATTGAAAAAATACTGGTGCCGGATTGTTGTATTTTGTGGGAATATGAAGAAGAGGATTATAAATCTCTTCCTCAATATTTTATAGACAAAATCAAGAAAATTAATGATTTCTTGGAAGGAGAAAGCATAAAAATAGATATTAATAAAAGTGCTCTTTTGGCACGTTCTCACAGTTCTCTTGCACCTTTTAAAAATTCAGGAGGATCAAAACTCTCAAAAGTTGAGCTTATAGCATTTGCATTGAACTGCTGGGCAAGCAGTCCTCGCAGTGGAAGGGACATGCATGATGCGCTTCAACAATTAGGAAAAGCCCTATGCCAGCTTGCTTACAATGGAGCAGGGAATCATCAGAATCAATACTGTCCTGAATTTTACACCAACTTTGAGTGGCGGGATCTGCTTTATAATCTGATAACTGAAATGAATCTGTCTCAAAACAATATATTTCCTTTTGGATTAATTAATTGGTCGAGCTGGACTTCATCGGTTAAAAATTTTTTGGAAAAGTACTGGGGAAAACTAAAAACACCTGAAAATGATTGGGAAGTAGCCAAGACTAAAGTTCGTTCACCCAGCGGATTTGCAAAATTGGCGGTAGGGGAATCTGTTCAATCAATGCAAAATTCATATTCAGAAAAACTAAGGATGACAACCTTTCACGACATAAAAGGAGAAACTCTTGATGCGGCAATGATAATTTCATCTGCCAGTAAAAAAAGTAGAGGCGGATATTTTGGGCAATGGATCAGTAAAGATATAAATGAAAGCGAATACGTACGGTTTGCATATGTTGCAAGTTCAAGACCCAAGCACCTGCTTATATGGGCAATTCCAAAAGGAAAAAAAAATATACATATTTTGAAAATTCAAAAATTAGGATTTGATTTAGAACCTCTTAAATAATATATTTTAACGCACTGCGTGACAAAAATGAATTTTATTATCAGAAAAATGAGTGTTTTTTACATTCTTAAAATGCTTATTTTTAAATAGTTGTGCGTGAGTTGTTTTATGAATACATTTTTTTTTAGTGTGTTTAATAACTATAAGGATAAAATATAAGGGCAGCGTGACAAAATACAAAGATTATGAAAATACCTGTAAAAAATAAACATGACGATTTTTTGATTGAGTATCTAGCGGAAAAGAAATTTCTGGTTGGTGGAGAATTGGGGGCGGCACTTTTGGGAAAGTTTGGAGTGACAGATATATATGCGCGAAAAATTATCGAACGTTGTGTTAGAAAGAAATTTATTAAATCCTCAATGCCAATTACATTCAGTAGAGGGCAGTATGCTTATTTTTCAGCGAATGAAAAAATGACGCTTGACACGGTAAAGGTGATAGCAAAAAAATACCGTCCTCCACTGTATCGCTTAATTGAAAGCCTTGTTCAGAATTCAGGTATAATTTCTTATTATGAAGCAAATAAAGTTACGGCTTCACCAGTTAAGAGATTAACTTCAAAAGTAGACGATTTGGCAGATCTTATAGAATTATTAAAGTTTAATAATTTTATATATCTGGCAGCAGATATAAATAATGTAAACTATATATTATTAAGCAGTCTAAAAGCGTCTGAGGAGCGCTTAGTTAAAGAACACTATAGCAAAATGTTTGTCGATTCATTATTTGTAAAAGATATTTTAGACTGGTTAACAAAATCAAATCTTATTCTATCAACAGACAGCAGATACAGAAACAAAAATACACCTGGTAGAGGAGTGGTGCATAATAATGTGCTATGGGATGCAATTGGATATACAAAGGCAACCGGAATTTATTCATATTCCTCTCAGGTTGAAGCGGGGGCTGAAAAGCAGACCTTAGTAGCACTTGATATTGTGATGTCAAGAGAATATTCACAGTTAGACTTGGATGGTTTTATAAGTAGGGTTCAGATCAATATTAATTCTGTAAAAACAGGAGTGCGCAAAATAATTCCAGTAATAATCTATAAAAGCTGTCCGCAATTTCTACTGAAAAAGATAAAATCATTGGGTTTTTTATGCTTTGATATAGGCTCCATTTATGGCTCAAATATCTTTAAAATTCTGGAAAATATGTCAAAACTTCAGTTCAGTCAAAATGTTGAACAACATGAAGAATTTGGAAAAACTATTGAAGAGACGTTGACAGCAATAAAAAATTCAGGGCAGGAAGACCAACTAAGAGCTTTAAAAGGCACTCTGTTTGAGGTAATGATATATCAGATTTTAAGACATAGATATCCTTCTGGGGAAATTATGGCAAACTATTATTATTCGAAGGAAAAATTTATTGAAGAAACAAATAAGATTGAAAAAAGCGGATTTGAGTATGATTATGTGATAAGATCATCAAATCCAAAAGAAATTATTGTTGTTGAGTTAAAGGGCTATCATTCAGATTATGAAATACCTTTGGGGACATACGAAACTAAGAATTCTGTAAAATGGTTTTTTAATAGAACACTTCCATTTATACGAGAAAGATTCCAAGCAGATATTGAATTTGGCTATGCATTTAAAGGGGTCTATATAACTTCTAGCAAATTTGAAAAAGTAGCGATTAATCACCTAGAGACCATTAATAATGGAAATTTTAAAGCTTTAAATCTTGAAGTTTTTTATGATCGAGTTAAACTGCTTGAACTTATGAAATCAAATGATTTTAGCTCTTTGATTGCTATTATTGAAAAATTTTACTAGAGGACAGAAAATGTATTAAAAAAGTAAAGTAAATATGTTTTTTCACGAACTACATTTTCGGATGCGAAGCAAGTTAATTATTGGTGAATAGCGATTTTATAAATTTCTTAAATCTGTACAACCAGTGAATGACTGGATATTTCTGGTGGCGTTCAGTAACGGGATCAATATAGGTAACTGAAATCTTTTCAATGTAGTCTTCAATTGCCGATCCTGCAAGCTGGTTGATTTCTTCTCTTTTCTTTTGCACCATTTCTTCAATCTGCTCGTCTGTCAATATTTTTCCGGATTCAGCAGATGTGCTACGGATTAATTGCCTTAAAAAATCTCTTTCCTCAGCAATGCACTGTGTTATATGATTTCCATATTCCTGCTCGGGATCGAAAAAGTCATCAGGGTCGTTGTATTGTATGAATTCTGTTTTGGAATACAGATTCTGCAAAAATCTTTGATGCAGATCTTCGGTGCTCATGCCGTTGAAATAATCGATATCCTGTTTCATAAAAATGGTATTAATTTGATGGAAGCGCGATTAAGTTTCCTTCATAGGGAAAGGCAAATTCGTTAATAGCCACAGACTGGTCCAGCCATGCCGTTTCATCCTGCTTTTTAAGCATGATGGGCATCCTGTGTTTATGGTTATGCACAAACTCCATAGTCTTGTTTGCCTTAGTGGTAACCATAGTGTACGTGTTTTTAATTTCATCAGTCATAGGATCCATCCAAGAGGAATACAACCCTGCAAAAGTGAAGATCTCGTCATCCTGCGAATTGATCTGGTACTTGTCCTTGCTTTTTCCCTTCTCGTCGTTCCAGTGCCATTCGTAATAGGCAGATGCGATTATCAGACAGCGGTTATGGGTTATATTCTTGAATGATGCTTTTTCGTCAATGGATTCAATGCGGGCATTAAGAGTGTTTTTCCTGAACTCGATCTCTTTTGCCCAGGAGGGCAGAAGCCCCCAAGTGTAGTCCGTTGTGATGAGATGCGGAGAGGAATTCAGAATCACAGGGATGTTGGGATGGGAGAACCCATTTATAAAATCCGACTGCAGAAAGGTCTCCTCATTGTCGAGTTCTGCATTAAACCGTCTTCTGAGATCTTCTATCGAGGCATTCTGCTGGGTATAATAACACATAATTTTCCGTTTTAAGGTGTTTAAAAATGTCTTATCCTGATACAAATATGCCCTTCACAGGGCTTTTGTCTTTTTAATTGCGCTTAAGTTTGGCAAAACGATCATATGGAATCTTACCAAATAGACATTAAGTGCATCGAAAGGCTTATAAAAGAAAATGAAAAGCGAAAACAAAAGCTAAGGAAAAAAAACAGCAGAAAATTGATGTACTGGATGCTTATTTTTCTATTTCTTTTTTTTCTGCTATATCAAAATTAATTCATTCTTAGGATATTGCATAAATAAATAATCAAAATTTCATTCTGTGGCGCGGCAGATTAATTTCGTGCTCCTGCGGATAAGGCTGTCTATGGGTGCTGCTGACATCCTGTTTGATATTGTGCTGGGTGGCATACCTTTTTTCCGAGTCCGAATATCTGGGATCGGGAATAAAAGGCATTTTCGCCATTCTTGAAATGGTGATCGTCGGAAAATGATAGTCAATTTCCACAGTCCCCAAAAGCAGGTAGCAGCCTCCTCCCTGAAACGGATTATTTGCCAGACTGTCCGGGAAATGCGCCGTATCGAAATAGGCTCCCTCATGATCGATCCATGTCCCGAAATACATATTGCCCCTTTTTGTCGGCACTTGCTTGGTCGAGATGAGGTATGCCAGCATTCGGACCTGCTTTTTATGGTATTTCAAAAGGTCGCGCACCATCACATCCCCGCGGTGTCTGGTCTGCAGCAGATCAAAAACGGTGCAGGAAACCGGGAAATTCAAAAGCTCGATCTCGTCAAAGGCATCCTCAAATACCGAGCGCTCCAGAACAGGCAGCTTAAATTCCTTGGCCGGTTCTCGTATTAGCATTAGCCCACGGTTCTCGGGCTTGAAATTATTCATCAAAAGGCTTACCTGCACCAGAAGCTGGTTTTTGGTCTTGCCGGTAAAGCGAAAAGCGCCGATAAAAATAAGGGTCTTGACATTCTCGATGCCCATCGGCACCCTGTTTATGAAATCCTCCAGCGATTTATAGATGCCGTTTCTCACGCGCTCATAAGCGATGAACTGAGAGAGTTTGGAATCCAGACCCTGCAGGTGCATAAACCCCAGATAAATATCGCTGCCGTAAAGGGCAGTCTCATATCCGCTTTTATTCACGCAGGGGTTATGTATGACAGCGCCGGCCATTCTGGCTTCATGCACATAGATCTCAGTGCGGTAGAATCCTCCCTGATTGTTGATGACGGCCACCATGAATTCAATAGGGTAGTGCACCTTCAGGTAAAGGCTCTGGTAGCTTTCCACCGCATAGGAAGCGGAATGCGCCTTGCAGAAGGAATAGCCTGCAAAGGATTCGATCTGTCGGTAGATTTCCTGGCTCAGCGCTTCGGGATGACCCTTTGCGGCGGCTGAAATAAAGAAATCGTCCTTTACTTTCTGAAGCGCCGCTTTGGAGCGTCCCTTGCCCGACATGGCACGTCTGAGGATATCCCCGTCGGCAGCCGAGAGCCCGCCGTAATGCAGGGCAATTTTGATCACATCCTCCTGATAGACCATAATGCCGTAGGTTTCTCCGAGCTGCTCTTCAAAAACCGGATGGAAATACTCAAATTTTGAAGGGTTGTTATGCCGGAAGATATATTCCTTCATCATTCCCGACTGCGCCACACCAGGGCGGATGATTGACGATGCCGCCACGAGTGTTTTATAGTTGTCGCATTTCAGGCGGCGCAAGAGTCCGCGCATGGCAGGGCTTTCAATATAGAAGCATCCGATGGTTCTCCCTTCCGCCAGATAGACGTTTGCCGACTTCTCATCTTTTGAGAGTCTCGTGTCTCGGATATTGATGCGGATTCCTCTGTTCTGTTCAATTATTTTAACGGTATCATCAATATGCCCGATGCCTCTCTGGCTGAGGATGTCAAACTTGTCAAAGCCGATATCCTCTGCCGTATGCATGTCAAAAAGCACGATGGGAAAACCTTTTGGAGGCATTTCCAGCGGCGTGTAATTGGTCAGCGGCTCTTCGGAGATCAGGATCCCGCAGGAATGCATGCTTCTCATATTGGGATATTTCTCCAGCATCATGCCGTATTCCTGCACCAGCTTGACTATGGAGTTGGTCTGGTGTAGCTTCATAGGATTTTTTGCCAGCATGTCCAGCTCGTCTTTGGGAAGTCCGAAGACCTTGCCGACCTCGCGGAAAATGGAGCGGTATTTGAATTCCACATTCGTGCCGCAGAAGGCCACATTCTCATACCCGTAGCGGTCGAATATGTATTTCAGGATCACGTCACGCTCTTTCCAGCTCCAGTCTATATCAAAATCGGGAGGGCTCTTGCGGTTTTCGTTCAGAAAGCGCTCGAAATACAGGTCAAGCTCCAAAGGGCAGATGTCCGTTATTCCCAGACAGTAGGCAATAATGCTGTTGGCGCCCGAGCCCCTGCCGATATGAAGGAAACCGCGGCTGTTGCTGTATCGTATAATATCCCAGGTAATGAGGAAATACCCGCTGAATTCAAGATCATTGATGACTTTGAGCTCTTTCTCCACGCGCGCCTTTGCTTCAGGGTTATGGCGTCCGTACCGCCATACAAGGCCTTCCTCGGCCAAGGTTGTCAAAAGGGCAATGTCTCCCGCTTTATTTTTGGTATAGTGCTTTTTGTTTTTTGGACTCTCGAAGTCATACTGAAAATTGCAGTTCTCAATGATGTGCTGGGTATTCTGTATGATCTCGGGATAATCTTTATATAAATCAATAAGTTCCGTTTCGGGAATCATCATATCGGATTTTCTGCAGAAGTCCTCAGGTGTGAGTTTGGACAGCAGTTCATTCAGGTCAACTGCGCGCAGGATCCTGTGCAGATTGTACTCCCTTTTAGTTCTGAATACCACAGGCTGCAGGATAACCATCTTGGAAATCTTCTTTTTAAATTCAGGCATGAAAAGCCTGCCGAGCTGGTCAGGCCGGATGCCTATAAATTCATTCTCGCCAAGCTGTTCAGGAGCATTTTCCAACGTATAGATAAAATAGACCGAGTCAAAAGACGGAGCCTTTTCCGACAGGGGATTTCCACTGAAATTATGATCGGTCAGAAACCTGTTCATTTGGGCAAGTCCTGCAGCATTTTTGGCCAGACCGATATAGCGTAATTTATGCCTGCAGCGGAACTCTATCCCGACAAGGGGTTTTATGCCTAAAGTTTCGCAGCCTTTTATAAAATCATAAATTCCCGTGACGGTATTGATGTCGGTCAAGGCCGCTGCCGTGGCACCGCAGTCCGCTGCCTGTCTTATCAGATCATCCAGCGGAATGGTGCCGTAGCGCAGGGAATGAAAAGAGTGGCAGTTGAGGTACATGATTTATTTTTTACGTTTTAAAATTTCGTCTTTAGTATTGGGTTTAAAAGAGGCTCCGGCGCATCGCATTACGGCATCAAATCCGTAACGGGTCTTCATCCGGTCCATAGCCTGATAGAGGGAAAGCATTTCTTCGGTATCATTGAAAAGGTCAATCTGGTAGGTTCCCCTGACCAGTCCGCTGAAGCGCACGCCAATCAGGCGCAGCCTCATTCGGCGCTGGTAGAGCTTGGTAAAGAGATCGGTCACCGTTTGGGTCAGGATGTGATCCGCTGAGGTGTATTGGACTCTGGACTGCTTGGTTTCGGTATCAAAATTGGCGTACCTGATTTTAACGGTCACCGTTGAGGTGAGCCACTCCTCGGCGCGAAGCTGGTAGGCCAGCTTTTCGACCATGCCCTGCAGGATTCGGTTCAGTTTTAAGACATCAATGGTGTCTTGCGAGAAGGTATGCTCGGTAGAAATTGATTTTCTTTCCGTGTAGGGCTCCACAGGGGTGTTGTCAATGCCATTGGCTTTTTTCCAAAGCTCGGTTCCGTTTTTTCCGATCATCTGCTGCAGGGATTCGGCCGGCATTTCAGAGAGCGTCTGGATGGTGCGGATGCCTATTCTCGAAAGAAGCTCAAAGGTTTTCTGTCCGACCATCGGAATTTTCCGGATGGATAGCGGATTCAAAAAGGACTGGACAAGATGCTCGGGAATTTCAAGGTTCTGCTTCTGCTTGCCTTCACCTGTTCCGATTTTTGAAACGGTCTTGTTGACCGAAAGCGCAAAGGTGAGGGGAAGCCCCGTCTCTTTGGTGATGCGCTGGGCGAGCTCATCAGTCCATTTGTAGCTCCCGTAGAATTTATCCATGCCGGTAATGTCCAGATAAAATTCATCGATGCTGGCTTTTTCCACTACGGGCGCCTTTTCCTGAATGATCTCGGTAATTTCGTGGGAAAGCCTGGAGTAGAGTTCCATGTCGCCTTTCATGATTTTTGCCTGCGGGCAGAGCTTCATGGCCATATGGATCGGCATGGCGGAACGCACGCCGAATTTTCTGGCTTCATAGGAGCATGAAGCCACAACGCCTCTCTCGCCTCCTCCGATGATAAGCGGTATGCCGTTAAGCTGTGAATTTGCCAGCCTTTCGCAGGATACGAAAAACGTGTTCATGTCGATGTGTACAATTGCCCGGCTCATAATCTTAATCATTTTATACCAGTCAAAATTAGTACAGATAATAACAACCTGTAAAAATAAAATGTTCTAATTAATAACAAAATTAAAAAAGCCTTATTTTTCAGGGCATAAAAAAAGCACCCAAATCGATGCTTTTTTGCTTTATTAAGAATTTACGGAAGGATCAGAATTATTCTGAAGCAGGTTCTTCTCCGGTCGGCTGGCCTGCTGTTTTTTTCATTAGAATGTAAAAATCCCTCAGATGCCACCATGCCGGGCATCGGTCCACAGGGCCGTTAAAGTTTCTGATAGTCGAATAGCAGCTGTTGAGGAAAACCTGCGTGTCGGTGATATTTGCCCATTCAGTCAATCTAACTTCCTTTGGGGGAGTATTGTTCTCAAAATGGCGTTTTATTTCTTCATGATTCATAGGGCAAAATTACTTAAAAAAATAGAACAGACCAAGGGCATGAAAGATGAAAACGCCCTTACAGGGCGCCTTCATCTGCAAAAGAGTAATAGGTCTCAGGTGTCACGATGATGTGGTCGAGAAGCGGTATATCCAGCAGTTTTCCCGCTTCATGGATTTTTCGGGTCATGTTTCTGTCGGCCTCCGATGGCACTGTCTTTCCTGAGGGATGGTTGTGGGTGATGATGATCCCGACGGCGGCAGCTTTCAGGGCTGCCGCGAAAAGCAGGCGCATATCAACCACAGTCCCTGCTATGCCTCCTGAGGAGACCTCGTAGATTCCCAGAACCCTGTTGGACTGGTTGAGCAAAAGCACTTTGAACTGCTCGAAGAATTCTATTTTGCCGGGATCCCAGCTGTCAAGCAGAATTCGGTAAGCATCTCTGGATGATGTGATATAAGGCCTGTCGGCGCTTTTTACTTTGGATTTATAGATCAGTTCGATTTCTGATACTTTCTGCCAGTGGGTGTTTTGATTTTGATTTTTCATAGCTGCTGTAGTTTTAAGATTAATTACAGCACCGCTGCCGAGCAGGGCTGAGCGAACGCAGAAAGCAACGCAATAAAGCAGGAGGGAAGCCCTGCATTTATGGGGGAATTTTTTGCGGAAAACCGAAAGCCGTGCCCGAACTTTGTGATGAAATTGACTTAACATTCCGCAATAGCCCCTAAACGAAGACTGTCCCGTGCGCCTTAAAGTGTCTGCGCGCCAAAAAAAAACCGCAGTGTAAATCTGCGGTATTAATAGTAAAATGGGTTAAGCGGTAGCAATCTGCTTTTTCTGTTTTTTCAAACGTCCAGCAATCTCAGGCAGGTTTCTGCGGATTATCCTCAGAATCCTGCTATGGTATTTAGTGGCTTTATTTCGATTGCCCCTGCATTGGATGATTTCCATTTTTGAAAGGGAAATTTCAATGGTTTCAATTGGTCTGTTCTCGATCTGCGCAGACAGTATCAGCGAATCTTTCTTTTTATAATACTCGTTGGTAAATACGCAGTAATGCAGCGTGTCGCCCTCGTTGAGAAAATCCTGCACACGGTCAAGCACTTTTACCGTTAGGTCATTATCGGTAAAAGAAAGCCCCAAGAACTGTTTTTTATCGCTTTCATAAATCGGCTCTGCCCGCTGTATTTCGGCGCGCATCTGCGCAAGATGTTTCTTTCGCTGAATGTCCCTTTTCTTGGCAACAAGCCTGTCATGCGCCTGTTCCAAGTTTTCGGGGCAGACAAGAGCAGAGGCGCTGAGGTCTTTTTTAAACCATCGGAGCAGGGCAATATAATCCTCCCAAATCTTGAAGTCCTGAATCTTGTAGCCATGCTTAAGGCAGGTTTTTACCGCCTGCCAGTTTTCACGCAGGTGCTGTTCATGGGAAGTCAGATAATGTTTGAGCAGGGAGTTCTGTGAACTTTTTAAAAGTGTTTCTGCAACGGAGTCTTTTAAAAGGGCGGTAAAGAGTATCTGCGGGGCAATGCCATGCACGGAAGTTTTAAAACCGTTTCTTTTCAAAAGCGGAATCACTTTCAGGTGCGGATAAACCCTGTAGGGATTAATGCGGTATTTAGGGCAGTCCTGAAAATTTTTAGGTCGGATTTCGAGTGGGGAATAGTATTTCCATGCATCGTAGGCTTGGGAAAAAACGTTGGTGCTTCGGGAGATGGTGCGCACTTCCCCTTTGGGATTAATCCAATGCTGCATGACTTCCGAATGTGAATAGTTGGGAAGAAAATTCTTTTTCATGTTCTTGTGCGAACAGATGATGCGCACGACCTGATACCCTCGGCAGGCATCAGTTACGGCGAAGTATTCGATTTCTTTGAAATGCACCTGATTGTGCGGATGCATTTTAAGCCTGCCCTGACAGGCGGTGCAGGCAATATACTTTTGGCAGGACTGGCTTTCGCTGTCGGGTTTCCACGAATGGGTGCAATCCAGACAATGGAATTTTCCTCTTGAGAGCACCGCCCATTTCAGGAAAATATTTTTTTCCGCCCAACGGTGCATCTTCATCGTGATGGGGGCAAGGTCAGCGCTTAAGGAGCTGATTTCTTTTTCTATGGCTGTTTTAGGTATCATAAGTCAAAGAGTGTTAAGGTTTTGTGCGAAGGCTTCACGGGTGGCGGTACTGTTTCAGTTTTCTGAACTTCATTTTTAGAAACTGCGGGAGCAGTAGAGAACAAATCAGGCTTTGCAGGCGGGCAAACTGCGACCCTGCATTGGATTGGGGCAGGCGTGCCGATGCTGTCGTCTGTGTAGTATTTATCAGCCATGTCAAAGATTTCCTGATTGTCAAAAGCGCATTCGCCTGTTTTTTTGACCTCGCAGAAAATGTAATTCAAACAGCTTTCAAGGTTTTTGGACTGCTTGGCTAGGACAGGAGCAAAAACAGCATCGTTCTGCGCTTTTTCATTCAGGTAGTTTTCAATTGCGGTCTTGAATTTTTCTGATGCTTTCATAAGAGAAGATTTAAGATTGAACTGTTATTCAAAAAGCCTTGAATAGAGGTCATAGCAGTATTCTTCAAAGCAGAGCCAGCATACAAAAGTGTAGTGAGGGGCTTGGAATCGGTTTTCAATAGCTTCGCCGATTGCCTCTTCGAGTTCGGTTCTGATATTTTCAAGGTCATCGATATGCTCGATATAAAATTCTTTGCAGTCGGCGTGGTAGATAAATTCGGTAATCATACCGCTCACACAACCGCCTTGCTGCAGGTCAAGAAAGAATGATTTCAGCTGTTCTCTTTTTTTTCCGTTATATGAAGTGATGCTTTTGAGGATTATCCCATTAAAGGCATCGGCAACACGGTATTTGCTATAGTTGGATTTTGATAAGGCTTCCATGATATTGTATTTAGGCATGTATAAAAAATAGATGTGTGCATGATTTAGAAAGGCAGGTCATCAGGTTCGTCTTTAACCTGATTATTCTTTTGGACAGCGGGAACAGAAGAGGTGATTTCCGTTTTAGGGAAAATCAGTATTTTGATGTTACTGGTGTGAAAGGTAAGAGAGCCGAGCGCCTTTCCCTCGGCATTGGTGTAGACATTCAGACCGATGCGCCCGAAGAGTTCGACCATAGTGCCTTTTTTGAGCCACTGGGCCATTTTAGCGCTCATCCAATAGGAGCAGTCGATGTAGGTTACAATCTTTTTAAGTTCGGCCGACCCTTTAGGTCTGTAGCTGTCGTTTACGGCGATGGAAAAATTTACCACCTCTCTGCCGTTTGATACTTTTGCCGTTACGGCATCTTTTACAATTCGTCCTGAGATTTCCATGATGCAAGATTTAAAGTGAATACTTTTCTGTTTTCTCTAAAGCCCCGCATGAAATTTTCCAAAAGAAAAACGGGAAAAAAGAAAGCACAAAATCAAGCGTCCGATAAAGGATCCGGAGTGCTATAAGTCCCGAAGGGCGGCAAGGCCGTTATGCGCATGCAGGAGCCTGCGGGCGCTATTTTCGCGGCTCTTTTAATCCGTTTTCATTGAGAATTTCGATATATAATTTTGCAGCAGATTTTAGTGTTTCAGTATCTGATGGATTATCCTTACCTTAGCTGGGCGGAATAATCGAAGCCAAGAGCCGCAGTTTCACCTTAACTTTATGGGACCGGAAAACTTTATCACACTCTCTCAGCTAAACTATCAGATCCATCAGGCCATCAGCGAGCGCTTCAAGGGGCGCACCTACTGGGTGGTTGCGGATGTGACAAGCCATACGTACAAGGCAGATAAAAAGATCCATTACTTTGAGCTTGTCGAGAAAGGGGAGAAAAACAGCGCAATCACAGCCAAGATTATGGGAAAAGCGTGGGGGGAAGGTGCTGTACGGCTGTCTGATTTCCAAGAAAAGACAGGACAGGCATTTACCAATAATCTTCATGTGCTGGTACAAGTCAGTGTGGATTACCATGCGCTGTACGGACTGTCGGTTAATGTTTTGGATATAGATGTCAATTTCACCCTGGGTGTTTTGGAGCAGCAGCGCAATGCAACCTTAAAAAGGCTGGAAGCAGAAAATGATTTTATCACCAAAACGCCTGATGGCTACTCCACACTGAACAGCCGTCTTATACTGCCCCTTGCCATGCAGAGGCTTGCTGTGATATCGGCCAGCAATTCGGCAGGGAATGAAGATTTCAGGCATACCCTGAAACATAATGATTTCGGCTATTCTTTTCAGATCGATGATTATTACACCGTAGTGCAGGGAGATAATAATGCCAAACTGTTTTTAAATAAGCTCATAGAGGTATACAATACAGGCATAAAATACGATGCCATAATCATTATAAGGGGAGGAGGCGCGCAGTCGGATTTTCTGATTTTTGACAATTACCACATAGGACGTGCCGTGGCTAAATTTCCGATTCCTGTCATTACAGGAATCGGGCACCAGAAAAATGTCTCCATAGTGGATCTTATGGCGCATACCAGCACCAAAACACCCACTAAAGCTGCAGAGTTTATCATCGCCCACAACCGAAGTTTCGAGATGGGGCTGCTTTCACTGCAGCAGAATATCGTCATCAAATCACAGCAGCTTTTTATGGGCCATTTCAGAATGCTTGAAGAGCTTAAAAGAAATATTTCCAGAAACGCAATAGGGCTTGTTGGGCTTTACAAAGAAAAGCTGTCAAGCGCCAATCAGAAGCTTGCAGCGGACAGCAGAGGCATACTCTATCAGCACAGCCGGGAGTTATCGCTTATGGCACAGAGTACGGCGCAGATTTCACGCAGCCTGCTTGCCCGCAAAAGAAGCGAAATTGATTATCTTGCCGGAAACTTGAAAAGGTCTGCGACAGGATATCTTAAAACCAGAAGCCTGCATCTTGAACATATGCAGAAAAGCATCAGGATGATGTCTCCGCAGAACATACTTAAGAAAGGCTATGCCATCGTAAGAGCAGGAGGCGGGATTACCAGCAATACAGAAAATATAAAAGAAGGCGATCCTATTGAGGTCATCCTTTATGATACCATACTAAAAAGCACCGTTAGGGAAAAAATACAATATGATGGAAGAGAAACTGACCTATGAAGCGGCCTGGAGCGAGCTGACTGCCATTTCAAAAGAAATAGAAAATGAGACTATCTCAGTAGATGAGCTTGCATCTAAAGTCAAGAGGGCCTCAGAATTAATCGCTTTCTGCCAGGGCAGGCTTAAAGCCACCGAGGCAGAAGTGGGAAAGATCATTGACGGCATGGAGAATCAGCAGAAGGAATAACAGTTCTGCTTCACAAGCCAGTAAGATATTGCCAGAGCGATTACGGGATCATCTACTCCGGCCATTTTTTTTCACTGCTCTCAGCGCTTTGGCCAAATATGCCTGAAGAATTGCCTTCCTTATCCAAAATGTCCTGCGGAGAATCATTATCTTCAAAGGGATCCGGCGTGTTCTTTAAGCTATCATGCAGTTCCAGCAGATCGGCAGGTGATGCAGGGGCTTCCTGTGCATCGGATACGGCCGTAAGAAAACGGAAAGCAAAATCAATAGGCTTTTCCTTATCCATTTCAAAAAAGTGCACGATGTACTGGTTCTTCTCCAGATCAACGGATTCAATCCTTCCTTTATTCCATACCGGATGCATCACAAAATCTCCCTGTCTGAATGCTGTATCTTCGCTGTTTTTTGAAGCTGCAGAAGATGATTGCGCCGCCTGAAGAATTTCAGGTGAAAGCTTTCCCTTGCGCACATAAAATTCTTCCTTTATTTCAAATAGGAATCTTGAAGGGTACTTGTTTTGTCCCGTGGTAAAATTAAACCCTTCCGAGTCGGTCATATAGAACCTCTTTTCGGCTCTTGTAACGGCGACATACATCAATCTTCTTTCCTCCTCAATTGCCCTTTTTCTTCTTTCTTTAATCGACAGCGCACTTGGCAGCACCCCTTCGGTAAAACCGCAAAGGAATACATATGGAAATTCAAGGCCTTTAGAGATGTGGATGGTCATCAGGCGAACCTTGTCCTGATTTTCGGTATCTTTATCAAGATCGGTATAGAGTGCTATTTCCTGCAGGTATTCCACAATATTGACAGGAGCGTTATTTTCCTTCTCCAGCAGCATCATGGAGCTTACAAGCTCTTTTATATTTTCAAGCCTGTCTTCATCGCCGTCTTTGCGATACAGTTCGGAGAGCCCGCTTCTGTCGAGTATGATCTTGACCAGATCCGAGATGGAATTCTGATCGGCCTCTTTTTTAAGTTCTGAAACGAGTGCCAGAAAATCTGCAGCCCCTTTTTTGTTGAGTTCCTTATCATCGATATTGCGCTGCAGCGCATCAAGAAGGGAAAGGTTCTGCTCGGCTGCCAGAAAGCTCAGCCTTTCCAGAAATTTTTTGCCCAGTCCGCGTGAAGGATGGTTGAACATGCGCAGAAATGAGAAATTGTCTCCCTGCACAATAAGCCTTAAAAAGGAAAGCACATCCTTGATTTCCTTCCGTTCGAAAAAACGCACGCCGCCAAATATGGCATAGGGAATGTTTTCCTTAATGAGCGCCTGTTCAATATTTCTGGAAAGATGATTGGAACGGTATAAAATGGTTATATCGGAATAGGATGCATTTTCCGTTTTAAGAATTTCTTTGATTTCCGAAGCCACCCACAGCGTTTCCTCAAAGTCATTTTTGCCGTGAAAATGCACTACTTCAACCCCTTCGGGATTCTCAGTTACCATATCCTTATCCACTCTTACCTTATTGTTTTTAATGATATGATTGCCGACTTTGAGGATGTTCGGCGTTGAGCGGTAATTCTGGTTCATTATGATCGTCTTCGTATCTGGAAACATCCTGTCAAATTCCACAAGGTATTCGGGTTTGGCGCCTCTCCACTCATAGATGGTCTGGTCGGGATCGCCAACAAGAAACAAGTTCTGGTGCACACGCGAGAGCATTTCCACCAGATGGAACTGGCTGTCAGAGCTGTCCTGGGCCTCATCCACCTGTATATAATGCATCATTTCCTGCCATTTGGCAAGCACGTCGGGATTGCTATCCAGTATAAATGCCGTAAAATGGATCAGGTCATCAAAATCCAGCGCG
>Ga0209370_1001221_pt1 | contig 23956 bp, 14 predicted proteins | sample AgamicAtPrz_FD_187164 | JGI IMG/M metagenome (GOLD analysis project Ga0209370, IMG submission 187164) | Agave microbial communities from Guanajuato, Mexico - At.P.rz (SPAdes) (version 2) | ecosystem: Host-associated > Plants > Phyllosphere > Phylloplane/Leaf | place: Guanajuato, Mexico... | reverse complement strand
AGGACGAAATGGACGATGCCGAGCGTCGTGCCATCGCCGAAGCCGAAGAAGCCGAGCTGGCCGGTGTGCTGGCTGATGACGTCGAAGCACCTGCTGGCGACGCCTCTGCCGACTAAGCATGGCATTGGGCTGCGGCCGGAAACGGCTGCGGTTCGCTGCTGATGCACCGCGCTCCCGCTCTGCCTTGTGCAGACGGGAGCGTTTTTCATTGATCAAGAAACGACTTGCGCAAGCTCGTATCAGGCATGGTGTTTTCTCGATAGAAATGCCCGCTGTGCATCCTTGTCTGCGTCAGTTCTACAAGATTTTCAGGTCTGCTCTTCATGACTTCCAAGCCTTCCCAACCCAAGAACGCCGCTGCCGGTGCTGCCGTGCCCAACGCTCCTGCCCTGTGGCAACAGCTGGATGCAGTGGCCAAGGCCTTGCACGGCATCCTGGGAGGTCAGTCCAGCAAGGCTGTGCTGGCACAGGTGCCGCAGCGCTTGCGTCCGGGAGTGCAGGCCTTGCTGTTCCAGGTGCTGCGCAATCTGGGGCGTGCCCAGGCGCTGCAAAAGCAGCTGGCGCCGCGCCCACCGGCACCCAAGGTCAGTGCCTTGCTGAGCACGGCGCTGGCTCTGGCCTGGGATGAGACCCAAGCCCCATATCCGCCCTTCACCCTGGTCAACCAGGCCGTGGAAGCCGCCAAGAACGGCGCGGCACGCGCGCAGTCCGGCTTCATCAACGCCTGCCTGCGCCGCTTTCTGCGCGAGCGCGATGCCCTGGTGAGCGCGACCGACAACGATCCCGTGGCCGTCTGGAATCACCCCGCATGGTGGATTGCCCGGCTCAAAAAAGACCATCCCCAAGATTGGCAGACCATTTTGGCGGCCAACAACGCCCAGCCGCCCATGACGCTGCGGGTGAATGCACAGAAAAGCACTCCAGCTCAGTATCGGAAGGCGCTGGAAGTCATGAATCTGAAAGCGACCGCAGTCGCCGAATGCGGTCTGCAGCTGGAGCAGGCGGTGCCTGTGCAGGAGCTGCCGCAGTTTGAAGAAGGTTGGGCCTCGGTGCAGGACGGCGCGGCACAGGCCGCTGCACCGCTGCTGCTGGCTGGCTTGCCCCAGCCCCAGGGCCGCCCGCTGCGCGTGCTGGATGCCTGTGCTGCGCCCGGCGGCAAGACTGCCCATCTGCTTGAGCGCGCTGCGCCCGGCGGCATCGAAGTCACGGCCCTGGAGATCGACCCCGAGCGGGCTCGCCGCATCGGTGAAACCCTGTCGCGCCTGGGCCTGAAGGCCAAGGTGCTGGTGGCCGATGCGTCCGCGCCCCAGGCGTGGTTCGAATCGCAATGTGGCGGTCAGCTCTTCGATGCGATCTTGCTCGATGCGCCTTGCACGGCATCTGGCATTGTGCGTCGCCAGCCCGATGTGCGCTGGCTGCGCCGTGAGAGCGATGTGGCCCAGCTGGCAGACATCCAGTCCAGGCTGCTCGATACCCTGTGGCCGCTGCTGCAGCCAGGCGGCCGCATGGTCTATTGCACCTGCTCGGTCTTCAAGGCCGAGGGCGATGCCCAGATGCAAGCGTTTCTTGCACGCAACACTACGGCAGCCAGCTTGCCTGCTCCGGGTCATTTAATTCCCGGCAAAGCTGCCAAACACGATTCCGTGGCAGACAATCCCCTGGGTGACCACGACGGCTTTTTTTACGCTCTGCTGGAAAAATTGCGCTAACGCTGTAGCGGGGGCCTTGCGGCGTGCGGCCCGTGCAGCTTCGCTGGTGCTGGCGCTGTCCCTGGTTTTCGTGCTGGCCCGGGCCGATACCGTGCCGCCGGATATCAGCTCCATGCAGGTCACGCGTACCGACGAGGGGGTGTTTCTCTCGGCCAATCTGCAGTTCGAGCTGCCCGGTCAGGTTGAAGATGCCCTGCGCCAGGGCATTCCCATGTATTTCATTGCCGAGGCTCAGGTGCAGCGCGAGCGCTGGTACTGGTCCGATCAGCAATTGGGCGTCGCCACCCGCTATTACCGTATTACGCACCAGCCGCTGACCAGGCGCTGGCGTTTGCATATCTCCAATTCCGCCTTCACCGGCGGCAGCGGCACCGGACTGGCACTGGGCCAGTCCTACGAGCAGCTGGAGGATGCCATCGCAGCCATTCAACGCATTTATCGCTGGAAGATTCTGGAGTCAGGCCAGCTCGGCTCCACTTCCGGCGTCTCGGTGCAACTGCGCTTTCGCGTAGATCTGTCGTCCCTGCCCAGACCTTTGCAGATTGGGGCACTGGGGCGCTCGGGCTGGAATCTGCAACTGTCGCGCACGCAGACGCTGGAGGCCGCTCCCTGATGGCTGACATCAAGCTCCCGGACGGCGAAGCCGGCGGCTCCTCTGCCGCGCGCTGGTCGCGCGCCACGCGCTGGGCCGTTGGCACGGGCGTGGCGCTGATGGTGGTGGTGGGGGTGCTGCTGCTGTTCCTGCTGACTTTGGCCACGAATAACCGGCTGGCCTACGAGCGCAACTACAACTGGCTGTTTGCCGCCAATGTCGTTGTGGCCGGATTGCTGCTGCTGGTGCTGTTCTGGGGCGGCTTGCGCCTGGCTCTGCGGCTCAGGCGCGGGCGTTTTGGCAGCAAGCTGTTGCTCAAGCTGGCTGGCATCTTCACCCTGGTGGGCTTGCTGCCGGGCTTGTTGATCTATGTGGTGTCCTACCAGTTCGTCTCACGCTCCATCGAGAGCTGGTTTGACGTCAAGGTCGAGGGGGCCTTGTCTGCGGGCGTGAGCCTGGCCAGTGCCACGCTGGATACCGTGGCCAATGACATGGCCAACAACACGCGTACGGCAGGCCTTCAGCTGTCTCAGACTTCGGATGCAGGGGCGGCACTGATGCTGGAGCGCATCCGAGATCAGATCGGAGCCTCCGATGTGGTGCTCTGGAATGCATCAGGCAAGGCCATTGCCAGTGCCGGTCAGTCTCAGTTCAGCCTCGCGCCCGAGCGGCCCAACACCCAGCTGCTGCGCAGCTTGAGGGAGCAGGGCGGTCAGCGTGCCGTGGCCAGCATCGAAGGCCTGGATGATGCCGGCGACGTGCCTGCCGATCAGGCTGCGGCCAACGCCAAGGTGCGCACACTGGCGCTGGTGCCCAGCTCGGCAGTGAATCTGTTGGAGGAGGCGCGTTATCTGCAGGCCACGATTCCCTTGCCGCAAGCCCTGGTCAGCAATGCCCTGGCCGTGCAGGAGGCCAATCGCGAGTATCAGGAGCGAGCACTTGCTCGCGGTGGATTGCAGCGCATGTATATCGGTACTCTGACACTGGCGCTCTTTCTGGCCGTGTTTGGGGCCGTGGTGCTGGCCGTGGTGCTGGGCAACCAACTGGCCAAGCCCTTGTTGTTGCTGGCCCAGGGCATGCGCGATGTGGCGCGTGGCGATTTGCGCCCCAAGCCTGCGCTGCAGAGCAAGGACGAGATTGGCGGGCTGACGCGATCCTTTGCCGTCATGACCCAGCAACTGGCCGACGCACGCTCCGACGCCAACCGCAATCTGCTGCAGCTCGATGCGGCGCGCAGCAATCTGCAGACCATTCTGGACAACCTTACTTCGGGCGTCATCGTGCTCGATCGCTCCGGGCGCATCGTCCTCAGCAACCCTGGTGCAACACGCATTCTGCGTGCTCCCATGGCGGTGTTCCAGGGCAAGCGCCTGCGCGATGTCTCGGGTTTGCAGGACTTTGCGCGCGTGGTGCAGGAGCAGTTCGAGATCTTTCTCGGCGATGCTTCGGCCGAGCAGGGGCGGGACCGCTGGCAGCAGGTCTATGAGCTGGACGCGGGCAACGGCAACGGCGATGTGGTGCATAACACCACCAGCCTGGTCATGCGCGGCGCGGAGCTGCCCGACGACCAGCGCCTGCTGGTGTTTGACGACATCTCGGAGATCGTCTCTGCCCAGCGCGCACAGGCCTGGGGTGAGGTGGCGCGCCGCGTGGCGCATGAGATCAAGAATCCGCTGACGCCGATTCAGCTGTCTGCCGAGCGTCTGGCGATGAAGCTGACCGACAAGCTGCAGCCTGCGGAGCAGGCGCTGCTGGCCAAATCCGTGAAGACCATCGTCGATCAGGTGGGGGCCATGAAGCGTCTGGTCGATGAGTTTCGCGAGTACGCACGTTTGCCGGCTGCCAATCTGCAAGCGCTGGATTTGAATGCACTGGTCGCGGAGGTGCTGCAGCTCTATGGCGAAGAGAATGCGGCGGTGCGTGTGGAGGCATCGCTCGACGAAGCCTGTCCGCTGATTCAGGGCGATAGCCAGCAATTGCGTCAGGTCATCCACAATCTTTTGCAAAATGCGCAAGATTCCACCGCGCAAAGAGCGCAGGAAACAGGGCAGACTCCAGGATCCGTCACCATCGAAACCCGCTGGATGGACACGGCCCAGCGTGTGCGCCTGAGCATCAGCGACAGTGGCACAGGTTTTGCTCCCAATATTCTTCAAAGAGCCTTCGAGCCCTATGTGACCACCAAGTCTCGCGGCACAGGCCTGGGCTTGGCCGTGGTCAAAAAAATCGCCGATGAACATGGCGCAAGAGTGGACCTGGGTAATCGAGAGGAAGACGGGGTAGTGCAAGGCGCGCGAGTGTCGCTATCATTTGTACCTAACGACCGTGCGGGGGCGGCTTGATCCCGCTTCGCACAAGGCATAGCAACAGGCTTTAGACACATGGCAAACATACTAGTGGTCGACGACGAACTGGGGATCCGGGATTTGTTGTCGGAAATCCTCAACGACGAAGGTCATAGTGTGGACGTGGCGGAGAACGCCACGCAGGCACGCGTATCCAGGGCAACCCACAACTACGATCTGGTGCTGCTGGACATCTGGATGCCGGACACCGACGGCGTCACCCTGCTCAAGGAATGGGCCACGGCCGGTCAGCTCACCATGCCCGTCATCATGATGAGCGGTCATGCGACCATCGAAACGGCCGTCGAGGCAACGCGCATCGGTGCACTGTCATTCCTCGAAAAGCCCATCACCATGCAGAAGCTGCTCAAGGCGGTGGAGCAGGGGCTGGCGCGCAGCACGGCCAGCCAGGGCCCGGAAACTGCAGCGCATGCCAGCAACGGCACGGCGCCATCGGCCGTGGTCAGCATCACGGCCCAGGCGGCGGAAGACAATCTGCCCAACTCGCACCAAGGATTCGATCTCGACCGCCCCTTGCGCGAGGCGCGCGACGGCTTTGAAAAAGCCTATTTCGAATTCCACCTGGCACGCGAAGGCGGCTCCATGACGCGCGTGGCCGAGAAGACCGGCCTTGAGCGTACCCACCTGTATCGCAAGCTGCGTCAACTGGGCGTGGACCTCGGGCGCAATCGCCGCGGATAATTTCCAAAAAAATCGCAGTTTTCGATTTAGGGTCGAAAAGTGTGCCTATAATCGTGGCTTCGGTGCTCAAGGGTGCTGATAAATGGCCCGGTAGCTCAGTCGGTAGAGCAGAGGATTGAAAATCCTTGTGTCGGCGGTTCGATTCCGTCCCAGGCCACCAGATTCAAAGCCATGGATCAGCAATGATCCATGGCTTTTCTGCATACGGACCTGCTCTTTTCGGCTGCATTGCAGACCGGCGAATGCATTCGGGCTGGAATGCCCAGGCGGGGCAGGAAGCGGAAAAAATATGCCTATAATTGCAGCTTCAGCAAATTCAAGTTGCTGAACAGCAAAGGCCCGGTAGCTCAGTCGGTAGAGCAGAGGATTGAAAATCCTTGTGTCGGCGGTTCGATTCCGTCCCAGGCCACCAGATTCAAAGCCCCAGATCAGCAATGATCTGGGGCTTTTCTCATTGCAGCCTCGGAATGTCCGCAATGGGCTTTGGGTAATAAAAAGCAGAGCGGATTGCGCTTGTCTTTGCTTGATTTCAAAGTGTTTCAGCTCCAGTTCGCTTTGTTGGTATGCGCAACCAGCTTTCCATTTGATAGCGCCTGCATGCTGCCGTTAAGCTTGCAGCTTTCATCGTGCACAGACAGGCACAGGAGCGCGTGTGACAGCAGAGCAGCAATCAAGGGCGTCGCAACCGGCAGCTAACTGGCAGCCGGGCCTGATCGCCATTCACGGCAACCAGACTGAGGCGCTGGCCGATACCGTGCTGGCCTGGCTGGCGGCGCATCCCTTGCTGGCGCTGGAGCCCGAGATCGTGCTGGTGCAAAGCAACGGCATGGCCGAGTGGTTCAAGATGCGCATGGCCGAGCAGCAGGGCGTGTGCGCCGCTGCACAGGTCGAATTGCCGGCGCGCTTTGTCTGGCGCAGCTACCGGCAGATTCTGGGCAGGCATGAGGTGCCGCGTGAATCGCCGCTGGACAAGACGCCCATGATCTGGCGCCTGATGCGTCTGCTGCCGCAATGCCTGGGCGAGCCTGCGTTCGCACCGATTGCCAACTTTCTGCGCCCTGGCGAGCCGCAGCGTCTGCTGCAGCTGGCCGAAAAGCTGGCCGACCTGTTCGACCAGTACCAGATCTACCGCGCCGACTGGCTGGCCGCCTGGGAGAAGGGCGAGGATGTGCTGCGTACAGCGGGCCGCCCCGATGCGCCCGTTCCCGAAGGGCAGCTCTGGCAGCCCCAGCTGTGGCGAAAGGTACTGGACGAACTCGATGAGCAGGAGCGTGCCGCCACCCGCCCGGCCCTGCTGGCGCGGATTCTGGACGCGCTGCAAAGCGGCCAGCCGCCCGTTACGCCGCTGGCGCGCCGCGTGGTGGTGTTCGGCATGAGCCAGATGCCGCTGTCTTTGATGCAGTTTTTGAGCGGCATTGCCCAGCACAGCCAGGTGCTGATTGCCGTGCCCAACCCCTGCCGCTTTCACTGGGCCGATGCCATCGACGGGCGCGAGCTGCTGCGCCAGCAGCGCCGCCGTCATGCCGACAAGGGCGGCAAGGATCTGGCGCAGATTCCGCTGGCGGCCATGCACGCCCATGCCCATCCGCTGCTGGCGGCATGGGGGCGGCAGAGCCGCGACTATGTGCGCCAGCTCGATGCCTTCGACACCACGGGGGACACGGCCGTGCAATGGGGCTGGCCGCGTGTGGATGTGTATGACGAGGCCGATGCGAGCGAGCTGATCGACGCACCGCTGCTGACCCAGGTGCAGCAGCGCATTCGCGATCTGGTGCCCATGTCGGAGCACCCTGTGGTCGAGATCGCAGCGGCCGACCAGTCCATCGTCTTTCACAAGGCCCATGGCCTGGTGCGCGAGCTCGAAGTGCTGCACGACCAGCTGCTGCAATGGCTGGCCGAGCCTGCCGCGGCAGGCCGCGCAGCGCTGGCGCCGCGCGAGGTGGTGGTCATGCTGCCGTCGATCGAAGAGGCTGCACCCGCCATCCGCGCCGTGTTCGGCCAGTACGGCCGCCACGATGCGCGCCATATTCCGTTTGATATCGCCGACGTGGGCGCGCGTGCCAGCAGTCCGCTGGTGACGGCGCTGCAATGGCTGCTCAAGCTGCCGCAGCAGCGCTGCCGTCTGAGCGAGTTGTGCGATCTGCTCGATGTCCCCGCCGTGGCGGCGCGCGTGGGTCTGGCGGCCGACGATCTGCCCCAGCTCACGCACTGGATGGCCGGTGCGGGCATTCGCTGGGGGCTCAACCATGCGCAGCGCGCACAGTTGGGCCTGGCGGCCTGCGGTGATCCCAACAGCGCCTGGTTCGGCCTGCGCCGCATGCTGCTGGGCTATGCCAGCGGGCCGGCGCTGGAGGCCGCCTTCGACGAGGCACAGGTGTTTGCCGGCATGGAGCCCTATGACGAAGTGGGCGGCCTGACGGCTGAGCTGGCCGGATCGCTGGCCAGCTTGCTGGGGCGCATGCTGCAATGGTGGCAAACCGCCGGCGAGGCGGCTGCCCCCCAGGCCTGGGCGCAGCGCTTTCGTGCACTGCTCGATGATTTCTTTGTCGCGCAGGGCGATGAAGACCAGGCCTTGTGCGCCGCACTCGACACGGCCCTGGTCGGCTGGCAGGCTGCCTGCGAGCAAGCGGGTTTTGAGGCCCTGATTCCGCTGGAAGTGGCACAGGAAGCCTGGCTGCAGGCCCTGTCCGAGCCCGCGCTCAACCAGCGCTTTCGCGCCGGCGGCGTGACTTTTTGCACGCTGATGCCGATGCGCGCCATTCCCTTCGAAGTGGTGTGTCTGCTGGGCATGAACGATGGCGACTACCCGCGCCGCGCCACGCGCGTGGACTTCGATCTGATGGCCTTGCCCGGGCAGCAGCGTCCCGGCGACCGCGCGCGCCGCGACGATGACCGCCAGCTGATGCTGGATGCCTTGCTGTCGGCCCGCAGCAAGCTCTATATCAGCTGGGCCGGTCGCCATGTGCGCGACAACAGCGAGCAGCCCCCCTCGGTGCTGGTCTCGCAGTTGCGCGACTATCTGAGCCAGGGCTGGCAAGGCGAAGGCTGCGCAGGACTTTGCGCCAGGGAGCGAGGGGGTCTGCTGCTGGCCCAGCGTACCCGGCAGCATCCTTTGCAACCCTTCAGCCGCCGCTATTTTGAGCAGGCTTCGGGGCTGTCGACTTTCGCGCGCGAATGGTATGGTGCGCATGAAGAGCGGGACGCGCAGGTGCTGCCTGTTGTGGCTGCCTTCGAGCCCGATCCCGAAGTGCCGCTGACGCTGGCGCGCCTGACGGAATTTCTGCGCCATCCCGCACGCAGCTTTCTGCGCAACCGCCTGCAGGTGCGCTTTGAGCAGGACGAGGAGCTGCTGGAGGACGACGAGCTTTTCAGCGTCGATGGCCTGACCGCCTACGGCCTGATTCAGCAGCTGCAGCAAGGCGTGCGCACGCAGCTGGCGCATGATGCCGCGTTGGACGTGGGCCTGCAGGTGCAACGTCAGGTGCAGCGCCTGGGGCGTGCCGGCGTGTTGCCGCTGGCAGGGCTTGGCAGGCGCGAGGCCGAGGCCTTGCAGGCCCAGGCCACGCCGTCGTTGCTGGCCTGGCAGCAGCAGATGCGGCTATGGCCCCATGCGGCGCCGCGCGAGCGTTTGCTGCTGCACTCCGATGCGGTCACGCTGGATGACTGGATGGATGGCTTGCAGGAGCGTGAAGAGCCGTCTTCGGATGCGGGCCACAGCCGTTGCTGGTTCGCGCTGGAGCCGCGCACGCTGCTGAACAAGAAAGGCGAGCTTCAGGCCCACAAGCTGCTGCCCATTTATGTGCGCAGTCTGGCGCTTTCAAGCAGGGGCAGCGACACGCTGATGGGCGTGATCGCACGCGACACCCTGGTCTGGGTGCAGCCGCTGGAGCCGGAGGCGGCCACGCAGCGCCTGCAAGCCTTGATGCAGCTGTGGCTGGCGGGCCAGAACGAGCCCTTGCCGCTGCCTCTCAAAGCCGCCATCGCAGCCGGTCGTGACGATCCGAGCGCCGCCGCACAGGCCTACGAGGGCGGCTATATGCTGGGCGGCGAATGCGAAGACCCCAGCTGGGCGCGCTGCTACCCCGACTGGGAGGCGCTGACGGCCGATCTGCGCTTTCATGCCCTGGCCAAGCAGGTCTATGGCCCGCTGCATGACTGGCTGGCCGCGCAGGTGCAGACCGAGGATCTGCCCTTGATGCAGTGCGCAGACCAGAACGAACAACCAGGAGAGCCGGCATGAGCACGCCCGCCAACCCGATGAAGCCCGGCAGCCAGGCGCTGCAGCCCCTGCATTTCCCGCTCTGGGGTTCGCGCCTGATCGAAGCCAGTGCGGGCACAGGCAAGACCTGGACCATTGCCGCACTCTATCTGCGGCTGGTATTGGGCCATGGCGCCGAGAACGGCTTTGCCCGAGCATTGATGCCGCCCGATATTCTGGTCATGACCTTCACGCGGGCCGCCACGCGCGAGCTGTCGGACCGCATCCGTGCCCGCTTGATCGAGGCCGTGCAATGCTTTCGCGGCGAGGCCGAACCGGCGGCGCACGACAGCTTCTTGCGCGACCTGCGCGATGCCTATGCCGAAGGCGAGCAGCGCGACACAGCGGCCTGGCGGCTGGACATGGCTGCGCAGTGCATGGACGATGCAGCCATCCACACCATAGATGCCTGGTGCCAGCGCATGCTGCGCGAGCATGCGTTCGACAGCGGCAATCTGTTTGATGAAACGCTGGAGGCCGATGAAAGCCAGCGTCAGACCGAGGCTGCACAGGATTACTGGCGCCAGCAGTGCTACCCGCTGTCGGGCGAGGTGCTGGAGGCGGCGCTGCAGGTCTGGCCCGATGTGCAGGCCCTGGTCAAGGATATGCAGTCGCTGCTGCGCGAAAACATAGCCGCCACGGCGGGCGCCGGTACGCTGGGAGACTGCATTGCGCAGACGCAGGCGCAGCGTGAGCAGCAACTGCGAATGCTCAGTGATGGCTGGGAGCAAAAAGCACAGCAATTGGAAGACTGGCTGGACGGCCAGTTGGCCACCAACAAAAGTGCTTGGAATGGTTTGAAGCTCAAGCCTGCCAACTACAAGAACTGGCTGAAAGCTTTGCGGGAGTGGGCTGCCGCGCCGCATGATGGGCTGGCGGCGGCGATGAAGACGGGGGCCACCCGTTTGGTTCCTGCCGGGCTGGATGAAGCGCGCAAGGGTGATGCGCCGGTGGAGCTGCCCCCCGCATCTGCCGAGCTGGAGCAGCTGCTGCAAGCCCTGGCGCAGCTGCCTTCCCTCCATGTAGCGCTGCGCCTTCATGCGGCAGTCCACGTGCAGCAGCGCCTGCTGTGGCTCAAGCGCCAGGCCGGCACTTTCGGTTTTGCCGATATGTTGCAGCGCCTGGATGCGGCTCTGGCTGGCGACAACGGCCCCGCGCTGCAAGCCGGCATCCTGGCCCAGTACCCGTTGGCGCTGATTGACGAGTTCCAGGACACCTCGCCGCTGCAATACCGGCTGTTCGACCAGATCTATCGCACGGCAGACAACAGCGCGGACAGCGCACTGCTGCTGATCGGCGACCCCAAGCAGTCCATCTACGGCTTTCGTGGTGCGGACATCTACAGCTATCTGCAGGCCAGGCAGGCGACCGAGGGCCGCCACTATGTGCTGGACACCAACTTCCGCTCCACCGAGGCGCTGGTCGATGCGGTCAACCAATGGTTTGTGCAGGCTGAAGTGCGCGAAGGCGAGGGTGCGTTCATGTTCCGCGCCGGGCAGAGCAATCCGCTGCCGTTCGAGAGCGTCAAGGCCAATGGCCGCAAGGAGCTGCTGATGCAGGGCAGCCAGCGCATGGCCGCGCTGACCATTGCCTGGGATGGCAGCAGCGATGAGCCGCTGAGCAATGACGACATCCGCCGCCGTGGGGCGGAGTTCTGCGCCAGCCAGATCGTGCAGTGGCTGATGGACGGTGCCACGGGCTTTGCCGAGGCCGGCCAGCCGCTGCAGCGCCTGCGCCCGGCCGATGTCGCGGTGCTGGTGCGCACGGGCAAGGAGGCCACTGCCGTGCGCCGTGCGCTGGCGCGGCGCAATGTGGCCTCGGTCTATCTCTCCGATCAGGACTCGGTCTTCGCCAGCGGCGAGGCACAGGATCTGCTGCTGTGGCTGCGTGCCGTGGCCGCGCCTCTGGACGGACTGGCCGTGCGTGCCGGTCTGGCCACGCCCATGATGGGGCTGTCGTTTGACGAGCTCGCATGGCTGGCCAGCGATGACGAGGCCTTCGATGCGCGCAGCGAGCTGCTCAAGGAGCTGCACAGCCTCTGGCTGCGCCTGGGCGTGCTGGCCATGCTGCGCCAGACGCTGTACCGCTTTGAATTGCCGGCGCGCTGGCTGAAGGACATGGGCGGCGAGCGCCGTCTGACCAACTATCTGCACCTGGCCGAGCTGCTGCAAGGCGCGAGCGCCCAGCTGGAGGGCGAACAGGCGCTGATCCGCTGGCTGGCCACCCAGATCGAGAGCCCGGGCGCGGCCGGCGATGCTCAGATCGTGCGGCTGGAATCGGATGCCGATCTGGTCAAGGTCGTCACCGTGCACAAGAGCAAGGGGCTGGAGTACCCGCTGGTCTGCCTGCCGTTTGGCGGCAGCTTCCGGCCTGTGGACGGCAAGGCAGCCTATCTTTCGCTGCCCGTGCAGATCGATGGCGCACCCGCGCGCGAGCTGGTGCTGGACTATGACGATGCACAGCTGGCGCAGGCCGACAAGGAACGTCTGCGCGAGGATCTGCGCCTTCTCTATGTGGCGCTGACCCGCCCGCGCCATGCACTGTGGATGGGGCTGGCCCCCATGAAACGCGGCAACAGCAAAAACTGTGCGAACGAACAGGGTGCGGCAGGCTATCTGCTGGCCGGAGATGTTTCGCAGGCCGCAGCCAGCTGGCGCGCCAGCATCCAGGCTTTGAGCGAGCGTTGCACGCAGATCGCCGTCGTGGATCTGCCGGCCGAACTGCCCGTGCCCACGCGCTATGTTGCCGCGCAGGCCTTGCCCGCCCTGGCCGCCGCGCCCGTGTACGAGGCGCAGTTCGACCGCCGCTGGGGCATTGGCAGCTTTTCGTCGCTGACCCGCGCCATGGCCGCACCCAGCCTGCCGGTCCTGCCGGTGGCCGCACAAACTCCCGCCGAGGACGAGCGTGCGCTGCAGGCCCTGGAGGCGGGTGAAGCTGCGCTGGACCTGGGCGTCATCAACGAGGTCATGACCGCCCTGCCCAACTTGACCGGATTCGCCGCCGGTGCGCGCAGCGATGCTGCGGTGTGGCACCGCTTCATGCGCGGCCCGGTGGTGGGCAATTTCTTGCACGACCAGCTGGAATGGCTGGCCGCTGAGGACTTTGCGCTGCAGCCCGAGGATGATCCCGACAATAGCGAGCCCCTGGCGGCCCGCCTGCTGCGCCGCTGCGAGCGCGCGGGCCGCAAGGAGCAGGCCGCCGATGTGCTGCAGTGGCTGCGCGCCGTGGTGCACCAGCCGTTGGCGCCGCTCGGCGTCTCGCTGGCGCAGCTGGGCGAAGGTGATGCGCTATTGCCCGAGATGGAGTTCTGGCTGCCGGCGCGGCGCCTGTCGGCACCGCGTATCGACGCGCTGTGCCGCCGGCACATCCTTGCCGGCCAGCCGCGCCCGGTGCTGCCCGAGCGCGAGCTGCACGGCATGCTGATGGGCTTTGCCGATCTGGTGTTTCACCATGACGGACGTTACTGGGTGCTGGACTACAAGACCAACCACCTGGGCCAGGACGGCGCGGCCTACGCCCCTCAGGCGCTGGAGCAGGCCATGCTCGAGCACCGCTATGACGTGCAGGCTGCGCTGTATCTGCTGGCTCTGCACCGCCTGCTGCAAAGTCGGCTGGGCGCGGCTTACGACCCCCGCGAACAACTGGGCGGCGCGCTCTACTTCTTCCTGCGCGGTCTTGATGGCGAGGCCGCCGGCATGCATGTGCTGAAGCCGCCGCTGGCGCTGCTGGACGGGCTTGAGGCGCTGCTTGGCGACTGCGAGAAAGAATCGAAGGAGGTGCAGCCATGAAGGGCCGCCGCAAAGCCGATCTGCAGACGCTGGACCTGTTTGCAGCTCCCGCGGACGGTGACACGATTGCACTAGGCACGACGGACTGGCTGGCCGCGCTGGAGCGACTGGCCGATGCGGGTCTGCTGCGCCGCCTGGACAGCGCCCTGGCGGCCTTTGTCGCCGCGCAGGACGCCGAGGCCGGGCCTGCGCTGCTGGTAGCCACCGCCGTGCTGGCGCAGATGGAGGGGCGCGGTCACAGCTGCCTGCCCCTCCAGGCGCTGGCTGGCGATCCCAATCAGATTCTTGCCTGGCCCAAGGAGGCCGAGCGTCTGCAGCAATCGCTATGGGAGCAATTGCCCGGCCGGCTGGCTGACTGGCTGCAGGCCCTGCGTCGCAGCCACGTGGTGCGTGTCGTGCAGCCGGGAACGGTAGCGGCAGACCGAGGTCAGCCGCTGGTGCTGCTGGACGGCGTTGCGCCCATGCTGTATCTGCGCCGCTACTGGGACTACGAGCGCAGTGTTGCTGCCCATATGGCGCAGCGCACGGCGGCCGATGCGGTGGCGCTGGACGAGCCCAGGGTGCGGGAATGGCTGGGGCGGCTCTTCGGAGCGTCCGCCGCTGCCGCAAATGTGGTGGACTGGCAGAAACTGGCTTGCGCGCTGGCGCTGCGCGGGCGCATGTCCGTCATCACCGGCGGGCCGGGCACGGGCAAGACCTATACGGCCGCCCGCCTGCTGGCGCTGCTGTTTGCCACGGCGCCGGATGCCGCCCAGCTGCGCGTCGCGCTGGCTGCGCCAACCGGCAAGGCGGCGGCGCGGCTCAAGCAGTCCATCGACAGCTCGCTGTTGGAGCTCAAGGAGGCTGTGGGCCGCGAGCTGGATCTGGAAGCGCTGGTCAAACGCATGGGGGCGGCACGCACCCTTCATTCGCTGCTGGGCGCCAGGCCCGACACGCGGCGCTTTGCCTACCATGCGGGCAATCCGCTGGACGTGGATGTGCTCATTGTCGATGAGGCCTCCATGATCCACCTCGAGATGATGGCCGCGCTGCTGCAGGCCCTGCCGCCCACGGCGCGCCTGATTCTGCTGGGCGACAAGGATCAGCTTGCCTCGGTGGAGGCCGGTGCCGTGCTGGGCGATCTGTGCCGCGATGCGCAGCGGGGCAATTACGCGCCAGACACCGCGGCCTATGTCGAGCGCGTGACGGGCCAGTCTCTGCCTGGGCAGTACCTGGCGCCGGCCAGGGCCTTGCCGCTGGCCCAGCACACGGTCATGCTGCGCGAGAGCCGCCGCTTTGGCGGCCCTATCGGTCAGCTGGCACAGGCCGTGAATGCCGGCGATGCACCGGCTGCCATGGCGCTGCTGCGCACGCAAACCCAGGCTGGTCAGCATGCCGAACTCTGGGCGCGCGAAGGCGGTGAGGTCGATGCCGTGGTGCGCAGCGCCGTGCAAGGCCGTGGCGGCATGGCCAGCTATGCCGCTTATGCCGAGGTGCTGGAAAGACATGGGCAGGGCAAGGGGCGCGGCTTTGCCACCGAGGCCGAGCACCGGCAATGGGTGAGGGAGGTGCTGGCCGCCTTCGACCGCTACCGCCTGCTGTGCGCCGTGCGCGATGGCAGCTGGGGAGTGGCGGGCCTGAACCGCGCGGTGGAGCAGGCCTTGCAGGCCATGGGCGTCATTCGCAAGGAGGGCGAGTGGTATATGGGCCGTCCGGTGATGGTCACGCGCAACGATGCACAGCTGGGCGTGTTCAATGGGGACATCGGCATGGTCCTGCCCAGCTTTGCCGACCCGGCGCGGCTGCGCGTGTACTTCATGCAGGGCGAACATCTGCACCATGTCAGCACGGCGCGCCTGGCCCATGTGGAGACCGCATTTGCCATGACGGTGCACAAGAGCCAGGGTTCGGAGTTCGAGCACACGGCTTTGGTGCTGGCCGCGCAGGGCGGCAACGTGCTCAGCCGCGAGCTGGTCTATACCGGCATCACGCGGGCACGCAAGGCGTTCTCGCTGTGGGCGGAAGCTCCCGGCCTGCTGGCGTCGGCGATGGGCAGTCCCACGCAGCGCAGCAGCGGTTTGCTGGGATTCATGGAGAGTGCTCGGTAGCTTGTAGGTGAGATTCTGATTTGATGGCTGCTGCCGCAATCCAGGTAAGCGCTGGAGTGCTGATTCCGCTCAATCTATACAGGCTCCCCATCTGGCCTTGCTCGAAGTGATGGGTCTGTGGCACTGGCGCAGTCCAGGCGCGAGACGGCCAGCAAGTGCCGCCCCGCAGCCAAGGTCGTCGTCCCCCTTTGGGGAAAGACGCGAAGCGGCTCAGGGGAGATCAGTGCTCGTAAACCGCTTCCCAGTTGGCAAATCCCTTGACCTCGATGGGATTGCCGCAGGGGTCGGTGAAGAACATGGTCCACTGCTCACCGGGCTCGCCTTCGAAGCGCACCTGAGGCTCCAGAATGAAGGCCGTTCCAGCGGCTTTGAGGCGTTCGGCCAGGGCCAGCCAGTCGGGCTTGAGCAGGATCACGCCCAGGTGGGGCATGGGCACCATGTGGTTGCCGACCTTGCCGGTATTGCTCACGGCAAAGGGTTGGCCCAGGTGCAGGGAGATCTGGTGGCCGAAGAAGTCGAAATCGACCCAGGTGTCGGTACTGCGGCCCTCGCGGCAGCCGAGGACGCCGCCGTAGAAACGGCGGGCCTGGTCGAGATCGGTGACGTGGTAGGCAAGATGAAAAGCGCTTTGCATGATGGGGCCGAGCGTAGCATCACCGGGCCCGTACCCGGCACGCTTCAGCGCGCAGCCTTGGCCTGCATGCGTGCCATCAGCTCCTCGGTGTTGCTCTTGCGGTCGGCGTTGACCTTTTGCACCGTGGGGCGTTCGCTCATGCGGGCCAGATAGTCGCGCACCGGCAGTTCGGCCAGCAAATCGCTGCCGCCCACGATCTTGCAGGCGCTGCTGACCAGCGGCAGATGCACGATGGCGCTGCAGTCGGCCAGCGTGAAGCTGTCGCCCGCGATGAACGGGGTATCGAAGCGGGCCAGCTTGGCAAAGGCTGCGATGTTCTTTTTCAACTGCTCCAGCGTCTTGTCGCGTGTGCCGTCACTGATCTTGCCGCCGAAGAAGGCCTGGGGATAGAGGTTGCGCGCCACCAGCTCCAGGTGCAGATTCAGATAGACGCAGAGTTCGCGGACCTTGGCTGCGGCAAAGGGGTCTGCGGGCAGCAGCGGCACCTTGCTGGACAGTGTTTCCACATATTCGATGATGGCGTCGGACTCGCTGATGGCGCCATGCTGGGTGCGCAGATACGGCACCTTGCCCAGCGGAGATTCCTCGGGGTTGGTGCTGCCAAGCCAGGCCAGTTCCTCGGCGAAGGGAATCTGCTTTTCCATCAAGGCCAGCTTGACCTTGTTGTAGTAGTTGCTGGCTGAAAATCCGCACAAAGTCAGCATGCTTGTCTCCTGATCGGTGGTTGTGAATAGGTATACGTGGCCAGTTATCGTAGAGGCAAGTGGCGCAAGCCCTGCGTCGCCAACCGGATAGCGGGCCGGCTTCTACAATCGCTCCATGCATTGGCGCGCGCTCCCTCCTCGGCACAAACCGGCAGCCCTTCTGGCTCGCTGGGTGCTGGGTGCGTGGTTCTGCGTGCTGCTGGTCAGCATGCTCACGCCCTGGGCGCGCGCCACGCCGCCTGCCGGCTGGGAGCCTGTGTGCACGGCCAGCGGCAGCACACACTGGGTGCCCAGCCCCGCCAGCGACGATGCCGCCACCCCGCATGGACTGGATTGCGCGCTGTGCCTGCCGCTGCTGGCGCCGCCGCCAGCGCAGCAGGCAGATCCTGGCAGTCACCGCGCCGTTGTCGATGCCCGGCCCTGGGCCGATGTCGCTCACAGAGCTTTTGTCTCCACCCTGCCGCCCGTACGTGCGCCGCCCTTTGAAACCCTGAAAAACATAGCTGAGGGCGCTTGATGGTCAAGCGTCTCAGATCGATTTGAGATTGACACGACTTATGCAAATCGGGCTTAAGCAAGGGCTTGGTTTCAAGGGGACCATCTTGATGCACCCTTGTTTGCGTAAGTCCAGACTGAATTTGAATGGAGATGGTTTCATGAATACGCGTCGTTTTACCGTGATGGCCCTGGGTTCGCTGGTCGCTTCGCTGCTGGTTTCGGGGGCCGCCTGGGCCCATGCCGATGCGGCCCATGTCAAGGTCGAGAACGCCTGGGCCCGCGCCAGCGTGGCGGGTCAGCAGGCTTCGGGGGCCTTTATGCGCCTGACGGCCCAGGAGCCGCTCAAGCTCGTCGGTGTGGAAACCACGGCCGCCGCCGTGGCCGAGGTGCACGAGATGAAGATGGAGGGCGACGTGATGCGCATGCGCGCCATCGAGGCCCTGGATCTGCCCCAGGGCGTGGCCGTGGATCTCAAGCCCGGCGGCTATCACCTGATGCTGCAGCAGCTCAAGGCCCCGCTGGTCAAGGACAGCCAGGTGCCCGTGACCCTGGTGTTCAAGGATGCCAAGGGCGCAGTGTCGCGCCTGAGCCTGCAGCTGCCGGTGCGCGTGGCTGCCCCTGCGGCGGCCGGTGCCGGGCACCAGCACATGGGTCATGGTGGTCATCAGCATTGATGACTTGAGCCAGGCGCGCGACCTGCTCCCTTGTTTGCAGCAAACATCGCAAGTGCAGTAAGCTAGTTCCGTGTCCGGTCCCGTCCGGATGCGGATTCTGGTATCCATCCCTGCAGTGGAGAGCACTATGAGCGGCGACGCATCGGCATTTGGTTTCGGCAAGTTCATTCCCGGCTTTGATTTTCTGCAGGGGCTGGCGCAAAGCGCTGGCGCTGCAGCCAATCCCATGGGCCGCGTGCCGCAATGGGTGGCTCCCACCGTAAGCGTGGAAGAGGTTGACAAGCGCATTGCCGAGCTGAAAGCCGTGCAGTTCTGGCTGGAACAAAACAGCCGCGCCCTGACTGCCACCATCCAGGCGCTGGAAGTGCAGCGCATGACGCTGTCCACGCTCAAGGACATGAATGTCAGCATGAGTGAGCTGGCCAAGTCCTTTCCTTTCCCCGGTGCAGCGCCGGCAGAGCCCGCTGCGACCGGCAATACCGGCTGGCCCATGGGGGCCGCCACGGCCGCGCCAGCCGCCGAGCCTGCGGCAGAGCCGGAGCCTGAAGCAGAGCCCGCAGCGGCCGAGGCCGACAGCCGGACCCAGGCGGGCCCCTCTTCTCAGGCCGCCCTGAGCCAGGCCATGCAATGGTGGGGAGCGCTGACCCAGCAGTTTCAGCAGATCGCGGCCAAGGCCATGGCCGAGCCCGTGCCGCCCGAGACGCTGGCGGCCGCCCAGCGCGCCACCGAGATGGCCAGCGGTTTTGCCAAGTCCACCATGGAAAAGGTGATGGCGCAGGCTGGCGGCTTTGGCACTGCAGCTGCGGCGAAAACTGCGGAAAAGAATGCGGCAAAGAGCGCCGCGACAGCTGAACCCAAGCCTGCACGCAAGGCTGCGGCCAAGACCGGTCAACCCAAAACGGCAGCGAGCAAGACCGCAGCCGCTAAAAAAACTGCTGCCAAGCAGCCTGCCGCCAAAAAGACTACAGCCAAAACCTCTGCTACCTCGCGCAAGCCCTGAGCAATCCCTTCCCGCTAAGGTGGAAAATCGTGGTTGCAAGGCATCCACGCTCCAGCAAGAACAGGAGGGCTTATGTCACTGTTTCCCGTCGCTCATGCCAGCCATGAAGACTGGCGCGCTGCGACTGAGCAAGTCGTGCTGCAGCTGCGTGGGCAGTTGCTGCGCCAGTCACTGCAGCCGCATCGGCTGGGTCTGGTCTATATCGCGCAGGGGCTGGTGCCTCATGCGCAGCCCTTGCTGGCGCTGTTGGCGCGCGAGTTGCCCCAGGTTACCGACTGGGTGGGCAGCTCCGGTCACGCCGTACTGGCCATGGAGCATGAGTATTCCGAAAGCTCCTCGCTGGCGGTCATGCTGCTGGACCTGCCCGCAGCCCATTACCGCGTCTATTCCGGCGTGGCACCGCTGGCGCAAAGTGGCGCCGAAGCCGGATTCGAGGCGCATTCGGCCCTGGTGCACTCCAGCATCGATCAGCCTGATCTCGCTGAGCTGCTGCTGGAGCTTTCCGAGCGCATCAGCTCTGGAAATCTGTTCGGGGCGCTCAGCAGCGAGCAGGGCGTGCAGTTTGCCTGCCGCGCCGAAGATTTGCCCCGCTTGCGTGCCCAGGCCAGCGTCGGCATCTTTCATGCCGGCTTTTCCGGCGTGGCCTTCGATGCTGACGTAGCCTGTATTTCAAGACTGGCCCAGGGCTGCGCGCCTTTGGGCGCGGGGCTCGAAATTACCGAGGCCAGAGGCCCGGTGGTGCTGGAGCTCGAAGGCGAGCCCGCCTTGCCCCGACTGCTGCAGATGCTGGATGTGGAAGCCAGCCCCAGCGCCGGAGGCGGCTGGCAGGCTGCGTTGTCGCAGCTGCGCAAGACCCAGGCCGCGATTGCCCCGCTGGGCCGGGGTCTGGAGCGCGGGGCGCTCACCGACGAGGCCCAGGTGCTGCATATTGTGGGGCTGGATCCGGTGCGCCAGGGCGTTGCGCTGTCGTCGCCCGTGGAGGCCGAGCATACGGTGATCTTCTGCCAGCGCCAGAGCAGCGCGGCCCGTCATGAGCTGATGCAGATGGGCGCGGCCCTCAAAGACGCGCTGCAGCCCGACTTTGCCGATGCCGGCCCCGAGACCATGGCCGAGGCGGCCCAGCCCCAGCATATACGCGGTGCCATCTATGTGAGCAGCAAGGGACGGGGCAGCGAGCTGTTTGGCGGCGCCGATGCCGAGCTCAAGCTGCTGCGCCATGCGCTGGGGCCGGTGCCTCTGATCGGCCTGGTGGCCGAGGCACAGCTGATGGACGCACATGTGCATCAGCTAGCCGGCGTGCTGACGGTGTTCACCGGTAAATAGCCTGAAATTTGATAGCTGCTAACGCTTGATTCAAATAGGTTTTAGGAGGTATTTGTTCTGAGATTACGGTTTTAATTGCGCAAGCTGCTATCAAAAAAGAAAAGCTGTGCCAAAAACCGGCACGGCCTGAAACCAGTGACAGCAAGCAAGCGCCGCCGCGCAGCGACGCTGTCGTCCCCCTCCCGTAGCGCGCAGCGCGTAGAGATAGGGGGAAGGCGCTGGGCCGCCTAGGCAAAGCGACTCAGGGGGTGGCGTAAATTTCCACGCCCAGATTCAGCATCAGGCGGTTCGCCCAGCCGAACAGGGCGGCCGAGTGCAGCATGTCCAGAATTTCCAGATCGGTCAGACCTGCATCGCGCAGCGGTTGCAGATCCTGCGGGCCAAAGCTGCCCGGCGCACGCGTCAGTGTCAGCGAAGCCTGGATGATGGCGCGCTCGCGGGCATTGGTGCCGGCGGTCTCGGGCTCGTCAAACAGCTGGGCCATCACATCGTTGCGCTTGGCCAGCTGCTCGAAGCGCTGAGCGTGCACCGATGCGCAGTACACGCAGCCGTTGGAGCGCGAGACGGCAGTGGCCGCCACTTCGCGCTCGGCGCGGGAAAGGCCGCCGGGTGCATACATGATGGCGTTGAAGGCCTGGGAGCGCTCCAGCAGCACCTGGGGCTGACGCGCCAGCAGCAGATAGAAGTCCATGCTCTTGGCCTTGGGGTGGCTGACTTCCAGCACCTGCTGCTGCTCGGGCGTTGCGGTGTCGGGGTCCAGCACCTGCAGCCAGGCCTTCCAGTCCAGCGTCTCGCTGGTAAAGCCGTTGCGGCGCAGCGGCTCGCCGGGCGGCGGCAGATTGGCGGGGTGGACAAAGGGCGCGGCATCGGCAGGCTGGGGGGCCGGCGCTTCGGTCGCGCCGCCCAGCTCTCCCATGGCCTTCACACCCGCCAGCAGGCGGGCCTGATACGAGACAAAGCCGATCAGCTGGGCCAGCAGCACGGTGTCGTTGAGCGACAGGCCGGCGGCCGGAATGGCCAGCAGCGCGGCCTGATCGCTCTGGGCCGGGTTCAGGGCCAGCGTGCGCACAAAGTGCAGCATGGCGTCCAGGCGCGCATTGCCGGTCTGGGCACCGGGCTGATCGAGGATGGAGCGAAGCTCGGGCGTGATAGCGTCGCCCAGGGTCTCGGCGCGCGCACGGTATTCGGCTTCCAGCATGCTCACGCCGCTGACGCGGGCCTGCTCGGCAGCCAGCACCAGGCGCTCGGCCTGGGTCAGATCGCTGTCCAGCTGATTGCCCAGCAGCAGGTCTTCGCAGGCCTGGGTGGCCAGAGCGACTTTTTCGCGCTCGTGGCGAGTGGTGAATGTGGGGCTGCCCTGTTCGAGGCCGGCCAGTCGGTCTATGGTGTCTGTCATGCGAAGTCTCTTGATTTAGGGTTGCAGCTGCCGGATGCGCGCAGCGCTGTCGGCTGCGGTCCATTCCGTGCCATCCAGTTCGGGCTCGGCATAGGCCTTGAGCTTGTCGAAGTGCTGCTCGATATCGTCCAGATAGAACAGCGAGGCCAGGCCCTGGGCCAGCTTGCGCGCCCCGTCGCTGATGGCGGGAATATCGCCCGACACCGTGCCGTGCGAGAGCGCAGCGGGGTAGCAGAAGCAGTGAATCCGGTCGAGACCGGGAAGGTCGCCCTGGAACTCGAACAGCGGGCCCAGATCTGGCGATGCCGACAGCTCGGCATCCTCATCGCCGGTCTCGGGCGTGAAGCGGCTGTTCCACAGCTTTACATGGGCAGCGATGTCCGCAAATTCGGGACGCAGGCTCCAGTCGATGGCAAAGCCTGTGGAGACGATGAGAAAGTCCAGCACGAACACGCCGGCCGAGGTCTGCACTTGCAGCTTGTTGCCTGCTTTTTCCACGCTCTGCACCGCGCAGCCCAGGTTGAAGAAGGCGTTGTCATGGCGCGAGACACGCAGCGTGCTGCCGTGCGGCGGCGGCACTTGCTGGGCGTTGATGTAGTGGCGGATGCGCCATTTCCATGCATCGGGCAGCAGATACTGACCGTGGGTCAGACCGGGCACGCCCGAGCCCTTGGACTTGTTGATCAGCGGCAGCTGCTGGCGGCGGATCAGCATGTCCACGCTGGCCGCGCCGTTTTCGAGAGCCGTCGCGGCGCTGTCCATGGCCGAAGCCCCGGCACCGACCACGCCCACATGCTTGCCCGCCAGCGTGGCGTAGTCCATGGCGTCGGAGGAATGGGCCCAGAACTTCCTGTCCACGCCCCGCATGAAGGCGGGAACCGTGGCGCCGCCCAGGCCGTCGCGGCCTGTGGCCAGCACCAGGCGGCGGGTTTGCCAGGTGGCGGTCACGCCATTGGCCCTGACATCGACTTCCACCACGCCATCGGCCTGCGGGCGCACGGCAATGACTTCATGGCCGTTGCGCACATCGGCGTTGGTCACGCGGCGGTACCAGCGCAGATAGTCCATCCACTGCAGGCGCGGGATCTTGTCCAGCGCCGTCCAGGCATCCAGACCGAACTGGGCGATGAACCAGGCGCGAAAGGACAGAGCTGCAACCCCCATGGCAGGGCCGGTCAGCTCCTTGGGCGAGCGCAGGGTTTCCATGCGCGCCGTGGTGGCCCATGGGCCTTCGAAGTCTGGCGCGGACTTGTCCAGCAGCACAGGCTTGATGCCGACCTGCTGCAGCGCCATGTTGAGCGCGAGACCGGCCTGGCCGGCGCCGATGACGAGCACGTCATGCACCGGCAGTCCCTTGCGCGTGGAGGGAGGAATCCAGGCCTTGGCAGGCCAGCCCAGAGTGACGAAGTCGTCACGCAGGCGCTCTTCCAGCACTGCAAGCCCCGTGGCGGCGCCTGCCGTAGAAGTTGAATAAGACATAGCTAAAACCCAAAAGCGCCTGAGGCTTGAGCCGCAGACGCATCAAACAAACACCGATAACTTAACACTGCTTGAACCGAAGCAGGACCAAGCGAGAGACACCGAGGAAGGGGCCCCCGCACCGAGGGTGTCGTTCCTCTCCCTTGGCGCGCAGCGCGTAGAGAGAGGGGGGACGCGGCAGGGCCGCTCAGGGGGGTGTTAGTCAATACTTATCTTGGCATCCTTGACCACCTTGGCCCATTTGATGCGATCTTCGTGCACGGTCTTCTTGAACTGCTCGGGTGTCTCTTCGCGGATGGTGTTGCCCTGGGAGACAAAGCGCTCGCGCACCTCGGGCTGCTTGAGCACGTCGTTGACGGCCAGGTTGAGCTTCTTGACGATGACCGGGTCCGTGCCCTTGGGCGCGAAGATGCCGAACCAGATGGAGCTGTTGAATCCCTTGGTGCCCGGCAGGCCGCTGGCGGCAATGGTGGGTACTTCCTTGACGGCTTCCACGGGCTTGGCCGTGGTCACGCCCAGCAGGCGCACCTTGCCGGCCTTGTAGTGGCTCAGAACGGTCTGCACCTGGTTCATGATGCAGCAGGTCTCGCCGCGCAGCACCGAGGTGATGGCTTCGGGGCCGCCCTTGTAGGGCACATGCACCATGTCCAGGCCCAGACGCGAGTTGAACTCGGCAAACGCCATATGGGTGCCTGCGCCATTGCCGGTGGAGGCGTAGTTGTACTTGCCGGGATGGGCCTTGACCTCGTCGACGAACTCCTTGAGGT
>Ga0209370_1001219_pt1 | contig 23975 bp, 22 predicted proteins | sample AgamicAtPrz_FD_187164 | JGI IMG/M metagenome (GOLD analysis project Ga0209370, IMG submission 187164) | Agave microbial communities from Guanajuato, Mexico - At.P.rz (SPAdes) (version 2) | ecosystem: Host-associated > Plants > Phyllosphere > Phylloplane/Leaf | place: Guanajuato, Mexico... | reverse complement strand
ATGGCTCAGTTGGTAGAGCGCACCCTTGGTAAGGGTGAGGTCCCCAGTTCGACTCTGGGTATCAGCACCAGTTTTTAGGTTAAAGTTCGGCGCGTAGAAAAGAATTTGTCTGGCGGCTGTAGCGCGGTGGTCCCACCTGACCCCATGCCGAACTCAGAAGTGAAACGCCGTAGCGCCGATGGTAGTGTGGGGTCTCCCCATGCGAGAGTAGGGAACTGCCAGACATCAAATAAGCAAAAAGGCCATCCGTAAGGATGGCCTTTTTGCGTTATGAATCCGATAGCACCATAAGCCCGGTAAGCAGAGCGCTACCGGGCCGATGTTAACAATTAATGGATCACCTGTGACAGGAACGCGCGGGTACGTTCCGACTTAGGATGGGCAAAGAACTCCTCCGGCGGTGCCTGTTCTACGATTTCTCCTCGATCCATAAAGATCACCCTGTCTGCGACCGTTCTGGCAAAACCCATCTCATGCGTAACACAAAGCATAGTCATACCCGACTGTGCGAGACCAACCATAGTGTCGAGTACCTCTTTTACCATCTCTGGATCCAGAGCGGAGGTCGGCTCATCGAACAGCATGATTTTCGGCTTCATGCACAGCGAGCGGGCAATTGCCACGCGCTGTTGCTGTCCGCCGGAAATCTGGCCCGGGAACTTGTGCGCATGCTCGGAGATACGTACGCGCTCCAGATAATGCATGGCCAGCGCTTCGGCCTCTTTTTTGGGCATCTTACGTACCCAGACGGGGGCCAGCGTGCAGTTTTGCAGAACGGTGAGATGAGGGAAGAGGTTGAAATGCTGGAACACCATGCCCACTTCCTGGCGCACGCGCTCCACGTTCCGAATGTCCTCGTTCAGCTCAATCCCATCCACCACTATCCGCCCTGCTTGATGCTCTTCCAGATGGTTGATACAGCGAATGGTTGTTGATTTGCCCGACCCGGAAGGGCCACAGAGCACGATACGCTCGCCCTGTTTTACCTTCAGGTTAATATCTTTCAGTACGTGAAACTGCCCGTACCATTTATTGACGTTTTCCAGCGTAATCATCGCGTCGGCGGGTGTCATAGTTATCTGGCTCATATATTCCTCAGTGCGGTGTACGCCCGGTGTTAAAGCGCTGTTCCAGGTGCTGGCTATAGCGCGACATGCTAAAACAGAAGATCCAGTAAATCAGTGCGGCGAAGACATAACCTTCGGTCGACATGCCCAGCCATACGGGATCGACCGTCGCCTGCTGTACGCTGCTGAACAGATCGAACAGGCCAATGATGATCACCAGGCTGGTATCTTTAAACAGGGCAATAATGGTGTTCACCAGACCCGGAATGACCAGCTTGAGCGCCTGGGGCAGAATAACCAGCCCCTGTGTTTTCCAGTAACCCAGCGCCAGCGACTCCGCCGCCTCATATTGTCCTTTTGGTAACGCCTGCAGGCCGCCGCGCACCACTTCTGCAACGTAGGCGGACTGGAATAGCACCACGCCAACCAGCGCGCGGATCAGCTTGTCGATGGTGGTGCCTTCCGCCATAAACAGCGGGAGCATCACCGAAGACATAAACAGCACGGTGATGAGAGGAACGCCGCGCCAGAACTCAATGAAAATAACCGAGAGTACGCGTACCACCGGCATCGTTGAGCGTCGGCCCAGCGCCAGCAGGATGCCGAGCGGCAGCGCGCCGGCAATCCCAACCGAGGCGATAATCAGCGTCAGCGTTAGCCCACCCCACTGGCGCGTTTCCACGCGCTCCAGCCCCAGCCATCCGCCATACAATAACCACCAGACAACGACGGGATAGACCACGGCCCAGCAGGCGATGTAGCGTCCCCGCTGCGGGAGCTGTTTCAGGAACATGGGAACGATTGAACAGAGCCCAACCAATAGCACGAGGTTAATCCGCCAGCGCTGATCGTGAGGGTAGAGCCCGTACATAAACTGGCCAAAGCGTTGGTGGATAAAGACCCAACAGGCGCCTTCTTTTGTACAGTCTGCGCGGGTCGTACCAACCCAGTTAGCCTGTAAAAACGCCCAGTTTAAAAGCGGGGGGATTAAGGTCCACATCAGCCATAAACAGACGATGGTCAGCAGGCTGTTGCTCCAGGAGGAGAAGAGGTTTTTACGTGCCCAGGCGATAGCGCGCCAGCGTCCTGCGCTGGACGCGCGCGGGGCGGGCGACAGTATGGCTTTTGTCATCATAGCTCCTTAACGCTCAACCAGCGCGATGCGACGGTTATAGATGTTCATCAACAGGGAAATCGTCAGGCTGATAATCAGATAGACAGACATGGTGATGGCAATAGTCTCGATAGCCTGTCCGGTCTGATTGAGCACGGTTCCGGCAAACAGCGACACCATATCCGGATAGCCAATGGCGGCGGCCAGCGAGGAGTTTTTGACAATATTCAGATACTGACTGGTGAGCGGTGGAATGATGACCCGCATTGCCTGCGGAATAATCACCTGGCGTAAGGTCACCGGATTGGGTAATCCGAGCGAGCGGGCGGCCTCATGCTGCCCGTGAGGGACGGCCTGAATACCGGCACGAATAATTTCGGCGATAAAAGCTGAGGTATAGATCGATAATGCCAGCGTCAGGGCGGCCAGCTCCGGGATCAATACCATCCCACCGCGGAAGTTAAACCCGCGCAATTGCGGTATATCCCAGTGCAACGCCGGGCCATATATCCAGTGCGCCACTGCCGGTAACATGATGAGTAATAGCAGCGTTACCGGCCATGTGCGGCGCAGCTGGCCCGTTTTCATCTGATGCGCGCGGTTATAGCGAAACAGACCGACAGATATCGCGGCAACTATTGCCAGAGAGACGACAAAGGGCAGCATTCCCTCTGCGACCAGCGGCGCCGGAATATATAAACCGCGATTGCTCAGGAAGGCGACCTCAAAAGCATCTACCGCCTGGCGGGGTCCGGGCAGATTACGCAGCACGGCAAAATACCAGAAGAAGATTTGCAGCAGCGGCGGAATATTGCGGAATGTCTCAATATATATGGTCGAGATTTTACGCAGCAGCCAGTTATCGGAAAGGCGAGCCAGCCCGAGAAAGAACCCCAGCACGGAGGCGAAAACAATACATAGCGCAGAGACCAGTAAAGTATTCAGCAGGCCGACCAGAAAGACGCGGCCGTAAGTATCCCCTTCTTCGTAATCAATTAAATGCTGAACAATGCCAAACCCTGCGCCACGCTCCAGAAACGCAAAGCCTGAGGTAATACCCCGATTGCTCAAATTAGTAATGGTGTTATGGATTAAATAGATCGCGACGGCCAGCACGGCAAGAATAGCAATGAGCTGGAATAGCCAGGCGCGAACCGCAGGATGAGAAAAGGAGAGGGCTCCTTTTACGGCTAAGCGGCGATGGGACATAAAAAACCTCGGTAACCATGACTCTGGGCTGGGCACCGCCGCAGCGGTGCCCGTTACAGCAAAACGCTTAGCGAACCGGCGGCGCGTACTGAATGCCGCCGTTGTTCCAGAGGTTGTTCTGGCCACGTTTGATTTTCAGGGCGCTTTCCGAGCCAACGTTACGCTCGAAAATTTCCGAGTAGTTGCCGACTTTTTTGATGATGTTGTACGCCCATTTGTTATCGAGCTTCAGATCCTTACCGTAATCACCCTCTTTACCCAGCAGGTGGGCCATATCCGGGGTGGCAGGGTTAGCCGCTTTCTCATCGACGTTCTTCGAGGTGATCCCCATCTCTTCGGCGTTGAGCATGGCGAACAGGGTCCAGCGCACGATAGAGTTCCACTCGTCATCGCCGCGTCGAACGACCGGGCCAAGAGGTTCTTTCGAGATCACTTCAGGCAGAACAAGCCATTCAGCGGGGTTGCTCAGCTTGATGCGCAGGGCATACAGCTGGGACTGGTCGGATGCCAGGGTGTCGCAGCGACCGGATTCCAGCGCTTTGGCCGATTCGTCAGAACGGTCAAACGTCACCGGGGTGTAGTTCATTTTGTTGGATTTAAAGTAGTCGGCGACGTTCAGTTCGGTGTCCGTGCCCGCCTGAATACAGACGGTCGCGCCATCCAGCTCTTTAGCACTCTTCAGCCCGGCCTTGTTATGCGTGAGGAAGCCGATACCGTCATAATAGGTTACGCCGGTGAATGACATGCCCATACCGGTATCGCGGGAGGAGGTCCAGGTGGTATTGCGTGACAGGAGATCAACTTCGCCCGATTGCAGCGCGGTAAAACGCTCTTTCGCCGTCAGCGGCGTGTATTTAACTTTAGTATCGTCGCCAAAGACAGCGGCGGCGACGCCACGGCAGACATCCACATCGATCCCGGAGAATTTACCGTTGGCATCGGCATAAGAGAAGCCCGGCAGGCCGTCACTGATCCCGCACTGTACGAACCCCTTTTTCTTAACGGCATCCAGCGTCGCACCGGCATGAGCCTGATTTACTACCGCAAACAGTACGCCTGCGGCAGCCAGGCTGGCTATCATCGTCTTTTTCATTTTGTATCCTGTGTGGCAAGAATTATCGTTATTGTGAAGCGCTTTATAAACGCTTTAACCTGTCTGTGGCTGTGGCCGACATTTATTAAGCAAAGGTGATGCCAGCTTTTGCATTGGCATAAGGAACGATTACGCCATGCGTAACGCTGAGTGTAGACAGGGAAATTTAATTCAGGCGCCCTGAAATGGTGCGAAATGACAACCTGCGCCACAATTTAGAGCAAAAGTATGTTTAAAAAGAGGCAGCCAAATAAAGTAATTTCAGGCGTGAATATTGGCAGGCGATTTAATGCTATTAATTTGTGAATAACATCACAGGGGTATATTGAAAATAAATTAAAGGCATAAAAGAATGTGAACAATAATCGATAAAAAAATTAATGCTTATGGGTGAGATAAAAAAGCGTTCAGCAAAAGCGCGGACTTTGTCCGCGCTTCTGAATTACTTGGTCAGGGCAACAATGCCCAGCGTCAGGCCAGCAAGTGCCGCTGCGCCGCCTGCGATCGCGCCCGCGGTTTCCCAGTTGTCCTGAGTCGTGCCTTTCATACAGGTATTGGTGTGAACCAGTCTGCCTTGATCGTCATAAACCGGTACACAAGGGGAATCATGCGCGCAACCTGCAAGTAGGGTGGCAAGCAGAGCAACTGAAATGAATCTTTTCATGGTGTTACCTCAAAATTTAATCATTCTTTACGCTATAACCGAAGCGGTTTTACGCAAAGTAGAGGGCAATTTTACCACCGCTTTAAAAGGGTTATAAACGGTCATTATTCTCAAAGTATGTGGATTGTAAAAATGATGAAGAAAATGGCGCGAGAGCGGTAAATAATGGAGAAATTAAGAAGACGCTAAAAATCAGATAAAACCAATTTCTGAAGTAATGCCCTAATTAAAATAACGAATTTCCGGTATTAACATCAACGGGAATAGTTTTTAAAAAGGTAACACAGCCGATACCGCCCGTGACGGCACCGGGTCGATTAGTTTTTCAGGGATAACATCGCGCTCGGGTTATGGTGCAGAGAGGCGATGGTCTGGGGCGAGACGGGTCTGCCCAGCAGATAGCCCTGCAGCGTATTGCAGCCAATTTCCGTCAAAAACGCCTGCTGCTCCTGGGTCTCTACCCCTTCCGCCACCACCTTGAGGTTGAGGGTTTTGGCCAGGGCGACAATCGCCGAGACGATGGTCGCATCATCGTTATGCCCGCTGAGCTCCTTGACGAACGCCCGGTCGATTTTCAGCTCGCAGGCGGGCAGGCGCTTCAGGTAAAGCAGGCTGGAATAGCCGGTGCCAAAATCGTCAATTGAGGCTTTAACCCCGGCATCGGTAAGTTCGGTCAACACCCGCACGCTCTCGTCCGGATTATTCATGGCCGTAGTCTCGGTTACCTCAAGGATCAGGGTATGGGGCGGGATCTTATGCCGGGCAAGGCTGCCCAGCACGTTATCTACCAGCTGCGGCTGTTCAAACTGCAGCGTCGAGAGATTCACCGCCATAGACCACTCGGTATGGCCCTGCAGGTGCCACTCCCGCAACTGGCGGCAGGCTTCATCAATGACCCAGTTGCCGATGGGAATAATCAACCCGCTCTTCTCCGCCAGCGGTAAAAACAGGTCTGGCGCCAGTACCCCTTCCTGCGGATGGTGCCAGCGCAGTAACGCTTCAAACCCCACCACCGGCCCCGCGGGAGCCTGGAATTTTGGCTGATAAACCAGACGCAGTTCGTTGCGCTCCAGCGCCATCCACAGGTCGTTCATCAGCTGGAGCTGTTTTTGCGCCAGGATGTTCATGGAAGGCTGGAAGAAGTGATAGCCGTTACGCCCCATATGCTTGGTGTGGTACATCGCCGCATCGGCATTAAACATCAGCTCACGCTGGTTTTTGCCATCGTGGGGATAGATAGCAATCCCCACGCTCAGCGTCACCATCAGCTCATAGAGCTCAAGGCTGAAGGGTTTATCAATAACGTGCACCAGCGAGCTGGCCAGCGATGCGGCGTCGTCCGGAGCGTCGATTTCAGCCAGTAGAATAAACTCGTCGCCGCCAATGCGTGCAAGGGTATATTGCCCTTTCAGCGGCTGCTTCAGCCGCTCGGTAACGGCAATCAGCAGCTTATCGCCGGTGTCATGACCATAGGCGTCGTTGACGGCTTTAAAACCGTCCAGATCCATAAACAGCAGCGCAAAGGTGCTTCCTTCGCGGTCGGCTTTATTGATCGCCTGATCGAGACGGTCCTCCAGCAGAACGCGGTTAGGTAAACGGGTGAGGGTGTCGTGCAGCGCCAGCTGGGCCAGCTCGCGGTTAGCTTCCGCCAGGGACGACGCCAGCAGCGAAGTGCGGGCCTGGAGCCGGGCGTCAAACATCGACACCAGCAGGGTGATACCCAGAATAGCGAGCGCCACCACGCTTACCAGCATCGCCAGCCAGCTGCCGTGTATGCCCTGATGATGCATGTGCATCTGGACGGGGAACTGTGCGGCCATCATGCCGGTGTAGTGCATGCCCGCAATGGCTAAGCCCATCAGCACCGCCGCCCCGGCGCGCATCAGCGCAACCTGCGCCGCGTCGCGGCGTAAGCGGAAGGTGAGCCAGAGCGCCGCCAGCGAGGCCAGCATGGCAATAATCACCGAGAGGGCGACCCAGCCCATCTTCCAGACGATAGCGGGCTCGACCTGCAGCGCCGCCATACCGGTATAGTGCATCGCCACGATGCCGGACCCCAGGATTAACGCGCCGGGGATGAGCCGGCGCAAGCGCAACTGCTCAATGCTGACCAGCCACAGGGCAAACAGCGAGGCGCCAATTGCAATCACCATAGAGAGCAGGGTAATGGGCAGGTCGTAGTTCATGCCCATAGAGACATCCATGGCCAGCATGCCGATAAAATGCATGGCCCAGATGCCGATCCCCATCGCAATGCCGCCGCCGGTGAGCCAGACGCGGGCCGCGGTGCCGCTGCTGTCGGCCACCCGGCCAGCCATATTGAGAGCCGTGTATGACGCAAGGATGGCAACAATAAAAGAGATAACCACAAGGACTTGGTCGTAATGACTAACCAGCATGATCACGTCTACTCATACGCTGTGGGGGGTATTGGGTATACCGGATAAGAAGGGGTGAGACATTATCATCCAATGGATCCGCCTCAAAGGGATTTAAGCCCGTACATTTTCAGCGGGAATGGGGCGATTTTATCTCTTTTAACGGCGACTTAATCCTGGCCCAGATCGGAACAGTTAATAAGTTTAAGCGGGTTCACGGAGTCCATATTGCGGCATTTGTCCGTCTCTGTAGAGATCATCTCAATCCACTGCATCAGCAGGGCATCGAAAATGAAGACGCTAATCGCGAAGACGACGAGCCACCAGTATTTACGGATCATGAGGTTTTTCCGGAAAAGAGTTGCCAGGAGTCCGGGAAATATACACGAAAAACAGCGGCTGAGAAGCGAGGATACGGAGGTTTACGTTTTAGCCAGTAAGCGACCTGGGCGGCCGGGCAGAGCCATAAAAAAGCCAATAAAAAAGGCGCTTCCCCATGCCGGTTAGCGCCTTTTTAAACAAACACTTAACTGATTAATATCAGTTCATGCCGTATTTTTTCAGTTTCTTACGCAGAGTACCACGGTTGATACCCATCATCAGGGCAGCACGGGTCTGGTTACCGCGGGTGTATTGCATCACCATGTCCAACAGGGGCTGTTCAACTTCAGCCAGTACCAGCTCATACAGGTCATTAACATCCTGACCGTTCAGTTGAGCAAAATAGTTCTTCAGTGCCTGTTTAACCGAGTCACGCAGGGGCTTTTGAGTCACCTGGTCCTGGGAGTTAACGGTAGAAACGGTCAGTACGTCAGAATTTACGCGTTGTTCGAACATAGTTCTGTCAGCTCTTTATTTCTGTTTACGCAAAATTTTCGAAGTATGCCTCCAACGCCTCCAGCTGTTCGCTGGCATCCTCTATGGCGTTGAATGTGCGCCGAAACTGGTCATCTGGAGCGTGCTCCTGGAGATACCAGGAGACGTGTTTACGCGCTATTCGGTACCCTTTTGCGTGGCCGTAAAAACCGTGCAATTCCCGAACATGCGCACAAAGTAAGCGCTTTACTTCTGCCAGAGGCAGCGGAGCAAGCAACTCCCCAGTGTCCAGATAATGCTGGATTTCCCGAAAGATCCAGGGTCTTCCCTGAGCTGCACGTCCTATCATCAGAGCATCTGCCCCTGTATAGTCGAGCACAGCTCTGGCTTTAAGCGGGTCAGTAATGTCGCCATTCGCGATAATCGGAATGGAAACTTTCTGCTTAACTGCCCGAATGCTGTCGTATTCCGCATTGCCGTTGAACAAACAGGCGCGGGTGCGTCCATGAATGGTCAGGGCCTGGATACCACAGTCTTCAGCCAGTTGGGCAATTTCTACACAGTTACGGTGTTCCGGCGCCCAACCCGTGCGAATCTTCAACGTGACAGGAACGTCCACTGCCTCAACCACCGCCAACAGGATAGACTTCACCAGGTCGGGGTGTTGCAAAAGGGCTGAGCCTGCGAGCTTGCGATTCACCTTTTTTGCCGGGCAACCCATATTGATATCAATAATCTGGGCGCCACTTTCAACGTTAATACGCGCGGCTTGCGCCATCTCTTCAGGGACACAACCGGCGATTTGCACGGTGCGAATACCTGGTTCATCAATGTGCACCATCCGAAGACGAGACTTATCGCTTTCCCAGACCTGCGGGTTAGACGACATCATCTCGGAAACGGTCAGGCCTGCTCCCATCTCGTAACACAGCGTCCTGAACGGCCGGTCGGTAATACCTGCCATTGGCGCTGCAATCAAACGATTTCTGAGCTGGTGGTGTCCGATGCGCATGAGTTAAGAAATGACCATACTGTGACTGCAAGGCGGCGTATATTACGCATTTTTTGCACGAGATGAAAGGCCAAACTTTGAACAATCCTCTGTTGCAGATCAAAGAATCGCCGACAAAGCATTGCTACGGGAATTATATGTGAGACAAATCATTCACTTAAATGAAAGTGGTGGTTTTATAGGCTTTTACAAATTCCTAAAACTTCTTATTTTTTCTCATTTAATGAAGCAATCAACGGGATAATCTGCTGTTTTTAGCAGCAGATTTCCACGCATCTTTGCGATCCGCATCGCATTTTAGAACATGATATCAACGGCCCAACCGGGTCATTATTCAACCACTAAACGACCATGCAGCGGTTGCACCGGACGGTTGTTGTGATGGTGCAGCGTATGCGTCAGGGTTTCCAGCTGCGCCGCAGAAAGGGTAAGAGGATGCTGCATCACCAGCCAGGTGACCCCCTCGGAGCACGGCGGCGTCGTCAGGGAGCCGCTAAAGCGCCAGTAGGTTTTCACCTTCGGCAGCAGGTTATTAAGGTCCAGATGGGTGGTCAGGTCCGCCTGCCGATCCGCCTGCTGCGGCATAGGTTTCCAGATTTTATCCAGCTCCTCGTTGGCCGCGCCTTTATCAAACATCACGGCGACAACGGTGATTTCGCCTGCGGCGTTTTTGTGCACCAGGTGCATTTCCATGTCATATTTTTTGCCGTGGATGGTGTTTTCGCTGGGGGCGTGGAAATGGAACTGCTGCAGCGTCCAGCGCTGGTTATCCAGCGTAATGGCATCCCGGGTATCCGCTCTCTCTTCGGCCTGAATGGTATGGCCGTTATTAAGCAGCTTAACGGGGCCTTCGGTGTAATGGGTTTGAAGCGGTGAGAGGTGGGCCTTGAGGGTGTTGTCAATATTGACCGGGGACTGATTCATGCCGGTCTGGCAGGTTTTATAAGCGCTTTCAAGCTCGCCCCAGTGCTCCGGCGCGGTGTCGCCTTCGTAGCTCCAGTGCCCCGCTAAAGCAGGCGTTGACATAATAGTGAGGGTCAGCAGCCACATTCCATGGGCTTTAAACTTCATGATATTTCTCCGGTGTATATGTTCAAACGAAGTATTACTTAAACCTATGATTCGTCTAAATATTTTACCAGAGTAGCTGTGGCGGGGACGTAAGGAAAACTGAAAAAAAACGTGATCATTTCAGACCACGTTTTCTGTTTTAGCGCTTCTGGCCGGTTATCCGACACCACTCTTCTTTTTCGACCACCGGATCGAGGGCGAAGAGATCGGCGTAGGCGTCGCAGACGCTTTCGGCCTGGCTCGCCAGAATACCGGAAAGGCCCAGCAGACCGCCTGTAACCGGCAGCACGCTGATTAACGGCGCCAGTTCGCGTAATGGGCCGGCGAGGATGTTCGCCACCACCACATCGGCTTTCATGGCTTCTGGCTGATCCTGCGGCAGATAGAGCTCAAGACGCTCGGAAACCCCGTTACGCTCGGCGTTGTCGCGGCTGGCCTGAATAGCCTGCGGATCGATATCGATCCCGATCGCTTTGGCGGCGCCAAGTTTCAGGGCGGCGATGGCGAGGATCCCGGATCCGCAGCCAAAGTCGATCACCGTCTTGCCTTCCAGATCCAGCCCGTCGAGCCACTGCAGGCACAGGGAAGTGGTGGGGTGGGTACCGGTACCGAACGCCAGGCCCGGATCGAGCATCACGTTCACGGCATTTTCGTCCGGCACCTCGCGCCAGCTCGGGCAGATCCACAGGCGCTTACCGAACTGCATCGGGTGGAAGTTATCCATCCACTCGCGCTCCCAGTCCTTATCTTCAAGCTGTTCGATTTTATGCACGAAGCCGGCGCCCAGCAGCGGGTGCTGCTCCAGCATCGCCACCACCTCTTTCATGTCGGTTTCGGCATCAAACAGGCCAATCACGTCGGTGTCGCCCCACAGGCGCGTTTCGCCCGGCAGGGGTTCAAACACCGGCGTATCATGCGTGTCCTGGAAGGTGATAGAGACCGAACCGGCCTCCATCAGCGCATCGCTCAGCTCTTCGGCATTGGCGCCGGTTGTGTTCAGTTTCAGTTGGATCCACGGCATGGCAAAACTCTTTATTTATCAGAAGAAATCACGGCAGCCTGGGGGCGGATTGACCGAAACGGTTACCCACCACAAAGGCCAGCAAACTTAACAGTAGCGAGGGCACAATCGGATGGAAGCCCAGATACTGAATATTAAAGGAGGCGAGCAGTGCATAAAGCACGCCACCCACAATCATGGCGCTCAGGGCACCGGCGGCGTTTGCGCGCTCCCAGTACAGCCCCAGCACCAGCGGCCAGAGGAACACCGCTTCCAGCCCGCCGAACGCCAGCAGGTTCAGCCAGATGATCATCTCGGGCGGCTTCCAGGCCGCCAGCAGCAGCAGGGCGCCCAGAATCAGGGTAATTGCCGCAGACATACTCTTCAGCCGTCTTTCATTATGCATCTGCTCGGGGCGGAAGTTCAGATAGAGATCTTTAATGATCGTAGCGGAACTCTGCAACAACTGGGCATTGATCGTCGACATGATGGCGGCCATCGGCGCGGCGAGGAAGATCCCGGCGGCGAACGGCGGCAGCACTTTCACCATCAGGGTGGGGATCACCAGATCCGGCACGGTTAAATCGGGGATCACCGCCCGACCCAGCGCGCCGGCAAGGTGCATCCCCAGCATCAGGATCGCCACTACTATGGTGCCGATAATAATGCCGCGATGTACCGCCTTGCTGTCTTTATAAGAGATGCAGCGCACGGCCGTATGCGGCAGGCCAATCACCCCGAAGCAGACCAGCACCCAGAATGAGGTCATAAAGGTCGGCGACAGGATGTCATCCGCCCCCTGGGGCGAAACCAGTTTGGGGTCGATACTCTGAAGCGTTTGCACCGCATGGCCTAACCCGCCTGCGGCATGCACCACGCCCACCAGCAGGACGATCGTACCAATTAACATCACCATGCCCTGCATGGTGTCGTTGAGCACGCTGGCGCGAAAACCGCCGAAGGCGGTGTAGAGCGCAATACTGATACCAAAGATCAGCAGGCCGGTTTCGTAGGGAATGCCGGCGGCGGTTTCAAGCAGACGCGCGCCGCCGATAAACTGCACGGTCATGGCACCGACGAAGGCCACCAGCAGGCTGAGGCTGGCCAGCCAGACCAGCAGGCGGCTCTGATAGCGGGCAAACAGCATATCGTTCAGGGTCACCGCGTTATAGCGACGAGCCAGAATGGCAAACTTTTTCCCCAGAATCCCCAGCGAAAGCCAGATGGCGGGCAGCTGGATCATCGCCAGCAGCACCCAGCCCAGCCCGTATTTATAGGCCGCACCCGGTCCGCCAATAAAAGAGCTGGCGCTGATATAGGTGGCGGTGAGGGTCATCGCCAGCACAATGCCGCCCATCGAGCGGCTGCCGAGGAAATACTCATTCAGGAAGGTGCCGGTCGTTCGCTTGCGCATGGCATAGACCGACAGGCCAAACACCACAAACAGATAGGCAACCAGTGGCAGAATGACTTCAAGCTGCATGATCGTCATCCTCCAGCGGAATATCGCGATAGATAAATTTCACCATTGCCCAGCAGAGCACAATAAATACCAGCGGGATTAACAGGCAGGCCATCTCGAACCAGTGCGGCAGCCCGGTAATACCAATAGCGGAGTCTGGTAAGTAAGCGGTTACCAACCAAGCGGCGAGATAGAGAAGGGTTAGCCACAGCGCCCAGCGCGCTTCTTTATGGGCCTGAACAAAACGGTTGTCCATTTTTTGTCCCTTGTGGATCAAGAAAGCGGGGATTGTACCTTATGGGGCCTGGCGATCCCCAGAAATAAAAAAGGCCGGATTAACCGGCCTTTTGGTATTTATGCGGGCTTATTTTTCAGCAAGTCCGAGTTTCTTTTCCAGATAGTGGATGTTAGTGCCACCATGCTGGAAGTTCTCGTCGCTCATAATACGCATCTGCAGATCAACGTTGGTTTTGATACCGTCGATGATCAGCTCCTGCAGGGCGTTCTTCATGCGGGCAATAGCCACGTCACGGGATTCGCCATAGCAGATAAGCTTACCGATCATTGAGTCATAGTACGGCGGTACGGTGTAACCGGCGTAAATATGAGATTCCCAGCGCACGCCAAAACCGCCCGGCGCGTGGAAACGCGTGATTTTACCCGGGCTTGGCAGGAAGGTGTTCGGGTCTTCGGCGTTGATACGGCACTCGACCGCATGGCCTTTAACCTGCACTTCTTCCTGAGTAATGGAGAGCGGCTGACCGGCAGCAATACGCAGCTGCTCTTTGATCAGGTCAACGCCGGTGATCATTTCGGTAACCGGGTGCTCAACCTGAATACGGGTGTTCATCTCAATGAAGTAGAACTCACCGTTTTCGAACAGGAACTCGAAGGTACCCGCTCCGCGATAGCCGATATCGACGCAGGCTTTGGCGCAACGCTCGCCGATGTAGCGACGCAGTTCCGGGGTAATGCCCGGTGCCGGTGCCTCTTCGACCACTTTCTGGTGACGACGCTGCATGGAGCAGTCGCGTTCAGCCAGATAAATAGCGTTACCCTGACCGTCTGCCAGCACCTGAATTTCGATGTGGCGCGGGTTTTCCAGGTACTTCTCCATGTAGACCATGTCGTTGCTGAAAGCGGCTTTCGCTTCCGCTTTGGTCATGGAAATGGACTGGGCCAGTTCAGCATCGCTGCGCACAACGCGCATACCGCGACCGCCGCCGCCGCCGGAAGCTTTGATGATAACCGGGTAGCCGATGCGTTTAGCATGGGCGCGGTTAGCATCCATATCTTCGCCCAGCGGGCCGTCGGAGCCCGGCACGGTCGGTACGCCGGCTTTTTTCATGGCGGTGATAGCAGACACTTTGTCGCCCATCAGGCGAATGGTGTCGGCTTTCGGGCCGATGAAGATAAAGCCAGAGCGCTCAACCTGCTCGGCAAAATTGGCGTTCTCAGAGAGGAAGCCGTAACCCGGGTGAATAGCCACCGCGCCGGTGATTTCAGCGGCGCTGATGATAGCCGGGATATTCAGATAGCTTTTTACGGACGGAGCCGGGCCAATACAGACCGTCTCATCCGCCAGCAATACGTGTTTCAGATCGCGATCCGCGCTTGAGTGCACAGCGACGGTCTTGATGCCCAGCTCTTTGCAGGCACGAAGGATTCGCAGGGCGATCTCGCCGCGGTTGGCGATAACAATTTTATCCAGCATGTTCGCCTCGTTACTCGATGACGACCAGCGGCTCGTCAAATTCTACCGGCTGACCACTTTCGACCAGAATCGCTTTCACAGTACCAGATTTGTCTGCTTCGATTTGGTTCATCATTTTCATGGCTTCAACGATGCACAGGGTATCGCCCGCGTTAACTTTCTGGCCGACTTCGATGAACGCTTTCGCGTCCGGGCTCGGCGTGCGGTAGAAAGTACCGACCATTGGGGAACGTACGATGTGACCACTGATTTCCGCTGCTGCTGGCGCTTCCATTGCTGGAGTACTAGCTGGAGCAACGGCGTTAGACAGAGCTGGCTGCTGCATCATTGGTGCAGCATAAGCCTGTTGCATTACCGGATAGCCCGCGTTTGGCGCGGCACGGCTGATGCGTACAGACTCTTCGCCTTCAGAAATTTCCAGTTCGGAGATGCCTGATTCTTCAACCAGCTCGATCAGTTTTTTAATCTTACGAATATCCATGAGTGGGTTCCGTACTCTTTGTTTAGTGTGATTGTGACAGGCGTTTTACCGCTGTCTGTAAAGCGAATGAATAACCGTCCGCGCCCAGTCCGCAGATAACGCCAGCGGCGATATCAGACAGATACGAGTGGTGGCGGAACGGCTCCCGCGCATGCACGTTGCTGAGGTGGATCTCGATAAACGGGATGCTCACCGCCAGCAGCGCATCACGGATAGCAACACTGGTGTGCGTAAACGCGGCCGGATTGATCAGGATATAGTCAACAGCGTCTTTAGCCTGATGAATTCGGTCGATGAGTGCGTACTCCGCGTTTGACTGAAAATGGTCAATATCCACACCGAGCGCTGCCGCTTCTGTACTTAGCCGGTTAACAATTTCTGTTAACGTCAGCGTGCCGTACTTATCCGGCTCACGGGTGCCGAGCATGTTCAGGTTCGGTCCGTTCAAAACTAAGATGTGAAATTTTCCAGCCATTGTGCCGCTATCTCCTGCGATTCTCAGGTAAAAAACAAAATATACCTTCGATGCGCGATTGTCACCCTTTCAGAGGCTAAAAACCCCTGTCCGGAAAACCGAAGTCGCACATTATAACGATTTCGTAGCATTTGGCAGCTAAATACTGGTCTTATCAGGGAAGATTATCAACCGCTATCCGAAAAAGATGCGCGGTTGATAACTATTCTGCGGGAATACGCACAGTTTGGCGAACTATCGCAACCACTGGCGGAACTTCTTGTAACGCCACGCCAGCAGCGCCAGCGCCAGCAATGCGTAGATGACGGGCTGAGGCGAAAGGATCTTCACCGACCACAGATAATGAATGGGTGCCAGGATCGCCACCAGATAGACGAAATTGTGCAAAAGCTGCCAGCGTCGGCCCAGTTTTCGCTGCGCGAACTGGGTTGACGTCAGGGTTAACGCCAGCAAAATGGCCCAGCTGACGATCCCCAGGGTTAAATAGGGGCGGCTAATCAGCTCGCTGCCCAGCAGCGCCAGATTATTAATCCCCAGCTCCAGCAGCGCGTAGCTGGTGAGATGAAGCGTCGCCCAGGCGAAACACCATAATCCCAGCAGGCGTCGGGTGCGAATCAGTAAAGGCTGCCTAGCGTAACGCGCCAGCGGGGAGACCAGCAAGCTGGCCAGCAGGAATTTAAGAGCCATCCTACCCGTAAAGTGCTGAATATCTTTCGCCGGATCGGCGCTGAAACCGCCGTGGCTGGCGGCCCAGAAGAGCCATATAAAGGGGAGTATGCCCGCCAGATGCAGGGCCACCTTCAGCCAGGTTATCTGTTTCAGGGTTAAGCGCACTAGAAGTTCTCCCGCAGGTCAAGCCCGCGATAGAGAGATGCCACCTGGTCGGCATAGCCGTTAAACAGTAAGGTTGGCTGGCGCTTCACGTCCAGCGCGCCGCCGGAACCGATCGCGCGCTCGGTGGCCTGTGACCAGCGGGGGTGATCCACATGCGGATTGACGTTGGCGTAAAAGCCATATTCGTCCGGCGCCGCGAGGTTCCAGGTGGTGGGCGGGCGCTCGCGGGTCAGCTTGATGCTGACGATGGATTTAATCCCCTTGAAGCCATACTTCCACGGCACGGTTAAGCGAATGGGGGCGCCGTTCTGCGGTGGAAGCGCTTTTCCATACACCCCGACGCTGAGCAGGGTGAGGGGATGCATGGCCTCATCAATACGCAACCCTTCTACATAAGGGTATTCCATCCCGCCGCCGATAAAGCGGTCTTTCTGACCGGGCATCTGATCCGGGGCGTAGAGCGTCTGGAAGGCGACATATTTGGCATTGCTGGTGGGCTCTACCATCGCCAGCAGCTTATGCAGCGGGAAGCCGATCCACGGCACCACCATCGACCAGGCCTCCACGCAGCGCATGCGGTAGATGCGCTCCTCCAGCGGGAAGCGGGTGGTCAGGTCGTGATGATCGAGGGTCAGGGGCTTCGCCACTTCGCCGTCAATTTTCAGCGTCCAGGGATCGGTCTTCATGCTGCCCGCGTTGGCCGCAGGGTCGGCTTTATCCAGGCCGAATTCATAGAAGTTGTTGTAGCCGGTAACTTTATCTTCCGGCGTCAGGGGCAGATTACTGTGCCACTGCGCGGGCTGGGTAAAGGTCAGGGGTTTACCGGCGGGCGCTTTTGGCCGGTCGTTGCCTTTAAACCAGTCGAGCAGATCGGCGTGCGCCGCAGGGGAAAGGGTGAGTGCAGTGGCGCTGATGCCAAGCATTTTCAGGATCTGGCGGCGCTGGAGCATAAAAACCGATTCAGCGGTGACATCGGCTTCCGTCAGTTTTTTCGTTTTCATGGCATCCTCCGTCATGCGTTTTGCTAAGCATGACGGAGGAGTGGCGTTAACGCGAATATGTCACGAAAAATTGAAGATTACGCAATCTTCACCAGAGTACGGCCCTGGAACTGATTGCCGGTGATTTTCGCGGCGTATTCCGGCGCCTCTTGCAGGCCAATCTGGGTGGCGCTCTGGTCAAAGAAGGTCTCGGGCAGATCCTGAACCAGGCGCTCCCAGGCCTGGGCGCGACGTGCCGCCGGTGCCATGACCGAGTCTACGCCCTGCAAACGCACATTGCGCAGGATAAACGGCATCACCGTGGTTGGCAGGGCAAAGCCGCCCGCCAGGCCACAGGCCGCCACGCAGCCGCCGTAGTTCATCTGCGCCAGCACTTTCGCCAGCACTTTATCGCCTACGGTATCGACCGCCCCGGCCCAGATCTGTTTTTCCAGCGGGCGGGTCTCACTGAACTCGTCGCGGCCCAGAATACGGGCTGCGCCCAGGGCGCGTAGATAATGATGGGTGCTTTCCCGACCGGAGACCGCCGCCACCTGATAACCAAGCTTGTGCAGCAGGGCTACCGCAGTGCTGCCCACGCCGCCGCTGGCGCCGGTGACCACGATTTCTCCTGACTCCGGGCGCACGCCGGCCTCTTCCAGCGCCATTACACAGAGCATGGCGGTAAAGCCGGCGGTGCCGATAATCATCGCTTTACGGCCATCAAGGCCTTTTGGCATCGGCACCAGCCAGTCGCCTTTAACGCGCGCCTGCTCCGCCAGGCCGCCCCAGTGGTTTTCACCGACGCCCCAGCCGGTCAGCAGCACCTGCTGCCCCACATGAAAACGCGGATCTTCACTCGCGTGCACCCGGCCCGCGAAGTCGATACCTGGAACCATTGGGAAATTACGAATAATTTTACCCGTGCCGGTAATCGCAAGCGCGTCTTTATAGTTCAGGCTTGACCAGTCGATATCGACGGTCACGTCCCCTTCAGGCAGACGGCTCTCTTCAATTGACTGGACTGAGGCAAGGGTTTTACCGTCCTGCTGTTCTAAGATCAAAGCCTGCATATAGGTTCCTTACTAAGCATGATGATTGGAAAATAATTTCTGACGACTATACTCGCTGATTGAAACGCCATGCCGATTTAACGCAATAAATTGCCAGATCCGCCAGGTTTGGTAGTATGCCGCTGCTAAAAGCAAGTTAGTGCTTACTTGCTACCTTCATTCATTCACGGAGTAATCTCAAGGATGCGATTATCGACCAGGTTTTCCGCTTTTATCACGTTGCTGACCGGACTGACCATCTTTGTCATCCTGATTGGCTGCTCGCTGAGCTTCTACAACGCCATTCAGGATAAGCTGGTAAACCGCGTGCATGCCGTGGCGTCGGTAATCGACTCCCGGCTGATCAGCACGCCTTTTGCAGGGATCGCCTTTCAGCTGGATGAGCTGATGGCGCCGGTGGATATCACTGAAGTGACCGTCAAGCAGGGGAAGGACACCCTGCTAAGCCATAAGCGACCGGGCAGCTACCATCCGGCAGGCGTGCAGGTACAGTATCGTGAGCTCCAGGTCCCTTCGCTAAAAAATCCGGGCATTACTATCCGACTGGTCTACCTGGATCCCATGAACAGCTACTTTCACTCGCTGTTGACCACCGCTCCCCTGACGCTGGCGGTAGCCTTTATTGTACTGCTGATTCTGCTGGCCGTGCGCTGGCTGCGCCGTCAGCTCTCCGGGCAGGAGTTACTGGAAACTCGCTCGGTACGTATTCTGAACGGCGAACGCGGCGCCCAGGTGCGCGGCTCCATCTATGAATGGCCGGCACGCGCCAGCAGCGCGCTGGACGTGCTGCTATCAGAAATTCAGTTTGCCAGCGATCAGCGCAGCCGGATGGATACGCTTATCCGCTCCTATGCCGCCCATGACAATAAAACCGGCCTTAATAATCGTCTCTTCTTTGATAATCAGCTGGCGACGCTGCTTGAAGACCCGGAGAAAGTGGGCTCGCACGGGATCGTAATGATGGTCCGCCTGCCCGATTTTGATCTGCTGAAGGATAACTGGGGGCTGGCAGTGGCCGAAGAGAACCGCTTCAGCCTTATTAACTTACTTTCTACCTTTATTATGCGCTACCCAGGGGCGCTGCTGGCGCGCTATCACCGCAGCGATTACGCGGTGCTGCTTCCCCATCGCACCTTAAAAGAATCTGAAAGTATCGCCAGCATGCTGCTCAAAACCGTGGATGCGCTGCCGCCCAGTAAAATGCTGGACCGGGATGATATGGTGCACATCGGCATCTGCGCCTGGCGCGGCGGGCAGTCGGTTGAACAGGTGATGGAACACGCCGAGGCCGCCACCCGCAACGCGGTACTGCAGGGGGCGAACGGCTGGACGGTATACGACGACTCGCTGCCGGAAAAGGGTCGCGGCAACGTGCGCTGGCGAACCCTGATCGAACAGATGCTCAGCCGTGGCGGTCCGCGTATTTATCAGAAACCTGCCGTTATGAAAGACGGTATGGTGCATCATCGTGAACTGCTGTGCCGCCTTTTTGACGGTAATGAAGAGGTGGTGTCGGCGGAATATCTGCCGATGATTCAGCAGTTTGGCCTGTCAGAAGAGTATGACCGCCAGCAAATTTCCCGGCTGTTGTCCTTCTTGTCCTACTGGCCGGAGGAGAATCTGGCGCTGGAGATCACCGTAGAATCGCTGATTCGCCCGCGTTTTCAGCGCTGGCTGCGCGATATTTTAATGCAGTGTGAAAAAACCGCGCGAAAACGGATTATTTTTGAACTTGCTGAGGCAGATGTTTGTCAACATATCAGCCGTTTACAGTCGGTGGTGCGGTTGATCACGGCGTTGGGCGCGCGCGTGGCGGTCACCCAGGCGGGGTTAACGCTCGTCAGCACCAGCTGGATCAAGGCTCTCGATGTGGCGCTGTTGAAGCTGCATCCGGGGCTGGTGAGGAATATCGAAAAACGCACGGAAAACCAGCTGCTGGTCCAGAGCCTGGTCGAGGCGTGCAAAGGAACGCAAACCCGGGTATTTGCCGCTGGCGTGCGTACTCGCAGTGAATGGCAGACGTTGACAGAGCGCGGCGTAGCTGGTGGTCAGGGGGATTTTTTTGCAGCCTCTCAACCGCTTGACAGCGATGTGAAAAAATATTCGCAAAGATACTCTGTTTAACCTGCCGTTTAATTTGTTTTCACGTAGAATATCGCGCCTGTAGCTTGAGTATGACGAGCAAAAAGACAGTGAACGACCTTTGATTGTTTACAAATGATAGTGAGGAACGCGCTGGTTACTCAGTCCTGAGGGAGTCAGGAGTTGAATTTGTAGCAAAGGAAACGTACTGCACTAATTTTCACCGTAGCAGATGATTTTTGCGCCTTGTCGCTGCTGCGCGTGGTTGGTAAAGTAAGCGGATTTTGTTTTCCGCCCCAGCTTTCAGGATTATCCCTTAGTATGTTGAAAAAATTTCGTGGCATGTTTTCCAATGACCTGTCCATTGACCTGGGTACCGCGAATACCCTTATTTATGTAAAAGGACAAGGCATCGTACTGAATGAGCCTTCCGTTGTGGCCATTCGTCAGGATCGTGCTGGTTCACCGAAAAGCGTGGCGGCCGTTGGTCATGACGCTAAGCAGATGCTTGGTCGTACCCCGGGCAATATCGCAGCTATTCGTCCGATGAAAGACGGCGTTATCGCTGACTTCTTCGTGACCGAAAAAATGCTCCAGCACTTCATCAAGCAGGTGCACAGCAACAGCTTCATGCGTCCAAGCCCGCGTGTTCTGGTCTGCGTGCCGGTTGGCGCTACCCAGGTTGAACGCCGTGCTATTCGTGAATCCGCTCAGGGCGCCGGTGCGCGCGAAGTCTTCCTGATCGAAGAGCCGATGGCTGCGGCAATTGGCGCAGGCCTGCCGGTCTCCGAAGCAACCGGCTCTATGGTGGTGGATATCGGTGGCGGTACCACTGAAGTGGCCGTTATCTCCCTGAACGGGGTGGTTTACTCCTCTTCTGTACGTATTGGCGGCGATCGTTTCGACGAAGCCATCATTAATTACGTGCGCCGTAACTACGGCTCTCTGATTGGTGAAGCCACCGCAGAGCGTATTAAACACGAAATTGGTTCTGCCTATCCGGGCGACGAAGTGCGCGAGATCGAAGTGCGCGGCCGTAACCTGGCAGAAGGCGTTCCACGTGGCTTTACCCTGAACTCCAACGAAATCCTCGAAGCGCTGCAGGAGCCGCTGACCGGCATCGTGAGCGCGGTGATGGTTGCCCTGGAACAGTGCCCGCCGGAACTGGCTTCTGATATCTCAGAACGCGGTATGGTTCTGACCGGTGGTGGTGCGCTGCTGCGTAACCTCGACCGCCTGTTGATGGAAGAGACAGGTATTCCTGTCGTAGTTGCAGAAGATCCACTGACTTGCGTAGCCCGTGGCGGCGGCAAGGCGCTGGAGATGATCGACATGCACGGCGGCGACTTGTTCAGCGAAGAATAGTCGGAAGTGAAAGGGTAGCGTTTGCTACCCTTTCTCTCTGACGCGAGAGTACGCATAGCCTATGAAGCCAATTTTTAGCCGTGGCCCGTCGCTACAGTTTCGCCTTATTCTGGCGTTGCTGGTGGCGCTCGGCGTCATTATTGCCGATAGCCGCCTCGGTACGTTCAGCCAGATCAGAACGTACATGGATACCGCCGTTAGCCCTTTCTACTTTATATCCAATGGTCCCCGTGAATTACTCGACAGCGTTTCGCAAACCTTGTCGTCACGTGATCAGCTCGAACTTGAAAATCGCGCATTACGTCAGGAACTGCTGCTGAAAAACAGCGAGCTGCTGATGCTGGGTCAGTATCGCCAGGAGAATGCGCGTCTGCGTGAGCTGCTGGGCTCGCCGCTGCGTCAGGATGAGCAGAAGATGGTTACTCAGGTCATCTCCACCGTTAACGATCCCTATAGCGATCAGGTGGTGATCGACAAGGGCAGCGTTAATGGCGTGTATGAAGGACAGCCGGTCATCAGCGATAAAGGCGTGGTCGGGCAGGTAGTTGCGGTGGCTAAGCTGACCAGCCGCGTGCTGCTAATCTGTGATGCGACCCATGCGCTGCCTATCCAGGTTCTGCGTAACGATATCCGCGTGATTGCCGCCGGTAACGGCTGCACCGACGATCTGCAACTGGAGCATCTGCCTGCCAACACCGACATTCGCGTTGGCGACGTGCTGGTGACCTCTGGCCTGGGCGGCCGCTTCCCGGAAGGGTATCCGGTTGGCGTCGTCTCTTCGGTGAAGCTGGATACTCAGCGCGCTTACACCGTCATTCAGGCGCGTCCGACCGCCGGCCTGCAGCGTCTGCGCTATCTGCTGCTGTTGTGGGGTGCCGATCGTAATGGTGCCAACCCGATGACGCCGGAAGACGTGCACCGCGTGGCCAACGAACGTCTGATGCAGATGATGCCTCAGGTGCTGCCTGCGCCAGACTCAATGGGGCCACCCGCTCCGGTACCGGCGCCGGCAACCGGGCTGACTCAGCCGCCACCGCAGCTCTCTCAGGGAGGGCAATAGTGGCAAGCTATCGTAGCCAGGGACGCTGGGTTATCTGGCTCTCGTTTTTAGTCGCGCTGTTGCTGCAAATCATGCCCTGGCCGGACGACATTCTCGTTTTCCGGCCAAACTGGGTGCTGCTCATTCTGCTGTACTGGATCCTCGCCCTGCCGCATCGCGTAAATGTGGGCACGGGTTTTGTGATGGGTGCCATACTGGATCTCATTAGTGGTTCTACGCTTGGCGTACGCGCGTTGTCCATGAGTATCATCGCTTATCTGGTCGCACTAAAATTCCAGCTCTTTCGTAATCTGGCGCTCTGGCAACAGGCGCTGGTGGTTATGCTGTTATCACTTGCCGCGGATATCATTGTTTTCTGGGCAGAGTTTTTAGTGATTAACGTATCTTTCCGACCAGAAGTGTTCTGGAGTAGTGTAGTAAACGGTGTGCTCTGGCCGTGGCTATTCCTGCTCATGCGTAAAGTTCGCCAGCAATTTGCCGTGCAATAAAAGGGTTCTATGACGTCTATCTATCTTGCTTCCGGCTCCCCACGTCGCCAGGAATTACTGACGCAGTTGGGTGTGACCTTTGAACGCATCGTCACCGGCATCGAAGAAGAGCGTGCCGACGGCGAAAGCGCACAGCAGTATGTTTCCCGCCTCGCGCGGGAGAAGGCGCAGGCCGGGGTGGCGCAAACGCCGCGCGACCTGCCGGTACTGGGGGCAGATACCATCGTTATTCTCAACGGAGAAGTGCTTGAGAAGCCGCACGATGCCGATCATGCCGCCCGCATGCTGCGCAAATTGTCCGGCCATACCCATCAGGTGATGACCGCCGTCGCCATCGCCGACAGCCAGCAGGTGCTGGATTGTCTGGTGGTCACGGACGTCACGTTCAGAGTGCTTACTGACGAGGATATCGCGGCCTACATCGCCAGCGGTGAACCAATGGATAAAGCAGGTGCATACGGTATTCAAGGGCTGGGTGGCTGTTTTGTCAGGAAGATTAATGGCAGCTATCACGCCGTAGTCGGCTTACCGCTGGTG
>Ga0209370_1001218_pt1 | contig 23981 bp, 9 predicted proteins | sample AgamicAtPrz_FD_187164 | JGI IMG/M metagenome (GOLD analysis project Ga0209370, IMG submission 187164) | Agave microbial communities from Guanajuato, Mexico - At.P.rz (SPAdes) (version 2) | ecosystem: Host-associated > Plants > Phyllosphere > Phylloplane/Leaf | place: Guanajuato, Mexico... | reverse complement strand
TCGTGATATCCGCGCGCCAAGCCGATTCCTCCCAGGTACAGCTCGCCCGGCACGCCGGGAGGCACCGCGTTGAGGTCGCCATCGAGCACCCACGTCGAGATGCCGGTGATCGGCGCGCCGATCGGCACTTGGCTGCGGCCGTCGTCGCGGCAGGTCCAGTGCGTGACGTCGATGGCCGCTTCGGTGGGGCCGTACAGGTTGTAGAGGCCCGCCTTAGGAAGCCGGCGGAACACGGCGGCTTGCGCCTCGGCCGGCAACGCCTCGCCGCTGCACACGATGCGCCGTATCGAGGTGCAAGCCTCCACGCCGTCATGCGCCAGGAAGGCTTGCAGCATCGACGGCACAAAGTGGATCGTGGTGACCTGGTGCTCGTTGATGAGCTCGACCAGCCGCTGCGGATCGCGGTGATCGCCGGGCGCCGCGATGGCCAAGCGAGCGCCTTCGGCCAGCGCCCAGAACAGTTCCCACACCGAGACGTCGAAGCTCAGCGGCGTCTTCTGCAACACCGTGTCGGCCGCGCTCAGCGCGTAGGCGCGCTGCATCCAGGCCAGCCGGTTGTGCAGCGCGACGTGGCGGTTGGCCGCGCCTTTGGGCCGGCCCGTCGAGCCGGAGGTGTAGATCACGTAGGCGAGGTTCTCGCCGTGGACCTCGACGTTGGGATTCGCCAGCGATGCATCGCTCTCACCATCGCCGACCGCCGCACCGGCAGCTTCAGCCGCACGGTCGGTGCGACCGCGCATGCCTTGCGAAGCCTGAGCGGCGACGGTCGCGCCGATATCGACCAACTCGACGCCCTCTCCGACCGGAAGCTTCGCGCGCAGGTGCGGCTGCGTCAGCACCAGCGACACGCCGCTGTCTTCGAGCATGTAGGCCAGCCGATCGGCGGGAAGCTCCGGGTCGAGCGGCACGTAGGCGCCGCCGGCCTTGAGGATGGCCAGCACGCCGACCATCATCTCCAGCGAGCGATCGACGGCCAGCCCTACGCGCGAGTCCGGTCGCACGCCCAGCGCGATGAGGCGATGCGCGAGTCGGTTCGCGCGCTCATTGAGCTGACCGCGCGTCAGCGTGCTCTGCCCAAAGACCAGCGCCGGTGCGTCCGGGTCCATCGCCGCTTGGCGCTCGATGAGACGGTGCATCGGCACCGCCTCCGTCGCCTCATCGCTGTTGATGCTCAAGCGTTCCAGCCGCTCGAACTCCTCCGACGACATCAGCACCACATCCCCGACGGCTCGCTCCGGCGTCGCGCTGATCGCTTCCAGCATCGCCACGAGATGCCCCGCCATGCGCTCGATCGTGTCGGCCTCGAACAGCTCAGCGGCGTAGCTGAAGCTCGCCTCGACGCCGCCGGTCGGCAGCTCGGTCGTGTGCAGCGTCAGCTCGAACTGCGCTTCGCGCTCGGCCAGGGCGACCGGCTCGATCTCGAGCCCCGGAAGCCGGCGCGCCGTGAGGTCCTCCCCGCGCAGGTGGTTGAACATCACCTGGAACAGCGGATGTACGCCCAAGGCGCGTTCCGGTTGGAGCGCTTCGACCAGTTGCTCGAACGGCAGGTCCGGGTGGGCCTGCGCGCCGATGGCGGCCTCGCGGGCTTGCGCCAGCACCCGCGCCAATGGCATCCGCGCGTCGATGCGGTTGTCCAGCACCTGCGTGTTGACGAAGAAACCGACCACCGGCGCGATCTCCGGCCGGTCGCGGTTGGCGATGGGCACGCCGACGCGGATCTCCGACTGCGCGGTCCAGCGGCTCAGCACCGCCTGGAAGCCGGCCAGCAGCACCATGAACAGGGTCGCGCCCTCGTCGCTGGCGCGTTGCCGCAGACGCGCCGACAGCGCCGGCGGCAGCGTCCAGGCGTGGCGCGCGGCCCGGTAACGGCCGTCGGGCTGTCGCGGATGATCAGCTGGCAGCTGCAGCACGGACTGCTCGGCGCCGAGCCGCTCGCGCCAGTAATCCAGCTGGCGCTGCCACTCGGCGCCTGCCTGCCACCGGCGCTGCCACACCGCGAAGTCCGCGTACTGGATGGGCCAGGGCGCCAGCGTCGTCGCCTCGTCCCGCACGGCGGCGGCGTAGTCCGCGAAGACCTCGTCCACGACGACGCGCATCGACCAGCCGTCGGACACGATGTGATGCATCACGACGACCAGTTGGTGCCGATCGATGCCCTGCCGCAGCAGGCCGACACGGATCAGCGGACCGGTGGTCAGGTCGAACGGCGTCTGGACGAGCCGTCGCGCCTGCGCTTCGTCGGCAAGCAGGGTGAATGCCACCCCGGCCGTGCCGGGTGCTTGCACCCGCTGTTCCACCGCGCCCTCCTCGCCCAGCCGAAAGACGGTGCGCAGCGACTCGTGCCGCCGCACCAGCGAATCGAAACTGGAGCGCAGCGCGTCGACATCCAGCGCGCCGCGCAGCTTGAGCGCGCCAGCGATGTGATACGCGGTGCTGGCCGGATCCAGCTGCCACAGGAACCATTGACGCTGCTGCGCGAAGGACAGCGGCAGGCCGGCCGCACGGGCCTCGTCGCCCAGCGGCAGGACGGCGGACCGTACGCTTGAAGTGATGGACGACGCAACGGACGGCGCGGTCGCAGCCCCTGCTGTGTCCGCGTGGATCTCCGCTACCACGCGCGCGAGCGCCGCCGCCGTCGGATGCTCGAAGACATGCCGCGGCAGGAGGCGCCAGCCGCGCTGATGCCCCAACGCGACGACCTTGAGGCTCAGGATCGAATCGCCGCCTGCGGCGAAGAAGTTGTCGTCGCGGCCGATCCGCGCCAAGCCCAGCACCTCGGCGAACAGCGTCGCCACGGCCACTTCAATCTCTCCACGAGGGGCCTCGAACACGTCGGCGACCTGCGGCTCCGGCGAAGGCAACGCGCGCCGATCGACCTTGCCGTTCGGGTTGAGCGGCAGGGCCTCCAGCACGACGACCGCGGCCGGCACCATGTGGTCGGGCAGCGTCCGCGTGACCTCAGCGATCACCGCAGCCGGGTCGGCCACACGGCCCTCTCTCGCGACAACATAGGCCACGAGCCGCGTGCCGCTCGCGCCCGGCACGGCGACGACCACGGCGTCGCGCAGTTCCGGCAGGGCCTTGAGCGCGGCCTCGACCTCACCCAGCTCGATGCGGAACCCGCGCACCTTGACCTGATGGTCGATGCGGCCGAGGTACTCCAGCTCGCCGTCGGCACTCCAGCGCACCAGGTCGCCGGTGCGATACAGCCGCGAGCCCGGCGCGCCGAACGGATCGGCGACGAAGCGCTCGGCCGTCAGGCCGGCGCGGTCGAGGTAGCCGCGCGCCAGGCCGGTCCCGCCCAGATAGAGCTCGCCCGGCACGCCAGCCGGACATGGCGACAGATGGCGGTCGAGCACGCGGGCGGTCCGGTCGCCAACGGGGCGACCGATCGGCACGGTCGGCCGGTTGCCGAGGCGCTCGACCTCCTCGGCCGGAATATCCCAGGCGCATGGCGTGATCACCGCCTCGGTCGGGCCATAGGAATTCACCAGGCGCCGCGGCAGGAAGGCGTCGCGCGCCGCGTGGAAGTCAGCAGCGGACCAGGCCTCGCCGCCGGCGACACACAGCCGCACGGGCAGACGCCCGCCCGCGTGCTCAGCCGCGAGCTGCCGCAGATAGGCCGGCGGCAAGTGCAGCGCCGTCACGCCCTCGCGACGAACGGTGCGGGCGACATCCTCGGTCGACCAACCGTCCCGCGGCAGCAGCACGACGCCCGCACCGTGGATCAGCGGCGCCATCCATTGCGAACCGGCCGCATCGAAGCTGATCGACGCGAACTGCAGCAGGCGGTCCTCGGGGGTGAGCTCGAGCCGCTTGCCGATCGCCTGCAGGTGCATGGCCAGCGGCCCGTGCGCGACGGCCACGCCCTTGGGCCGGCCGGTCGAGCCGGAGGTGTAGATGACGTAGGCGAGCTGGTCGGCCGCGAGCGCCGGAAGCGGCAGCTCGTCGCACGCCGAAGCGTCGGGGCCGTCCGGTTGATCGATGCACAGCGTCGGCACGCCCTCGGACACCGGCATGCGATCGAGGACGTCGACCCGCGTGAGCAGCAGCGCGATGCGGCTGTCCTTGATCATGTGGCGCAAGCGCGCAGACGGATACGACGGATCCAGCGGCACGTAGGCGCCACCGGCCTTCAGGATGGCCAGCAAGCCGACGATCATGTCGAGCGAACGCGGCAGCGCCAGGCCGACGCGTGACTCCGGCGTCACGCCACGCGCGATCAGCCGACGCGCCAGGCGGTTCGCGCGTGTCTCCAGTTCCGCGCGAGTGAGCCGGCCGTCGTTGGCGATCACCGCGATCGCATCCGGCCGCGCGTGGGCCTGCCGCTCGATGAGGTCAGGGACGGTCGCAGAGATCGACGCAGAGATCGACGCAGGGCCTGATGCCGAGGTCGATGCCGATGCCGATGCCGATGCCGAGGTCGAGGTCGGAGTCGGCGCCCGCAATGACGTCGCAGTCGCTGCGGCGACGGCCGCCTGAATCGCATCGCCGCCGCTCCACGCGTGCCACTGCGACAGCGCCGCCTGATCCAGACCGCCGAGCTCGCACAAGGGCTGATCGGGCTTTTCGGCCAGCGCGCGCGTGACCGCCTCGACCGCGGCCAGCACCTGCGCCCCGATGGCCTCGGCATCGAGCGTCCGATCCACCTGCGCCACCAGCCCGAAGCCATCGCCGAAGTCGTCCACCGACAGCGCGAAGGGATAGTTGGTGCGTTCCTCGCCGTCGAGCAGCCGTACGCCGTCCCCATCGAGCACGGCGCTCACCGGCTGGCGGCGGCTGTGGCGGTAGTTCAGCAGCGCGGAAAACAGCGGCGTGCCGCCTGGCAACCCGCTGCAGCGCTGTGCCAGCGACAGCGGCGCGTGCTCGTGCCGCATCAGATCGGCCAGGCCGGCCTGCGCCAGGCGCAGGCTCGCCGCGACGCCCAGCGGCCCGACCCGCAGGCGCAGCGGCAGCGTGTTGATGAACAGGCCCAGCGCGCGCCCGGCGTCGCGCCCCGCCTGCATGCGGCCGAGCAGCACCGTGCCGAAGACCACGTCATCGCGCCCGGTCGCGCGCGCCAGCACCAGCGACCAGGCCAGGTGGAACACCGCCGATGCGCCCACGCCATGCCGTCGCGCCTCCTGGCGGATCCGGTCCGCCAGCGCGGTGTCGAGCGTCCGCCGCGCCTCGTGCACGCTGGTGCCATCGCCGCGCACGTCGATCAGCCCATAGGGCGCCGTCGGCTCCTCCACGTCGCGCAGCAACGCGGTGAAGAATGCCTCGTGAGCCTCGCGCCCCATCCCCAGGCGCGCGCGGGCGACCTGCTCGCGGAACGGCACCGGCGTCGGCAGCTCAGCGGCCGCGCCGCGTTGCATCAAGCCGATCTCTTCGACGATGCGCTCCAGCGTGGTGTGGTCGGACACCAGGTGATGGCGCGACAGCTGCAGCAGCCAGCGGCCAGGCGTTACGGCTTGAGCCGATGCGCTGGCGCCGCCCTGCACTGCGCCAGCTGGCAGTGCGCCATTGGCCGCTTCCGCCGCCGATTCCCCCGCCACCGCCGCCTCTGCGGTCAGCGCCACCTCAGCAGCCACCTCCACGGCCGTCGCTCGAATCATCGGCGCCTCACGGACATCGATGCGCAGCCGGCTCCGGTGAACATGCGCCTTCAGCCGGTGTTCCGCGTCGGCAGTGGCGACGGCACCCTCCCCGTCCAACCACTGCAGCCGCAGCGGCGCCGAGCGATGCACCACCTGCACCGGCTCCCGCAGGCCCTCCCACACGACCGAGGTCCGCAGGATTTCGTGCCGCGCGATCACCGCGTCGAGGTGGGCGACGAAGCGCTCCAGCCGCTCGCGGCTGTCGAAGGCCAGGCCGCGCGAGGTGACGTAGGCATCCCCGTCGGCCTGCATCAGGTGGTGGAACAGGATGCCTTCCTGCAGCGGCGCCAGCGGGTAGACGTCCTGGATGTTGGCGGCGCCGCCGGGCACCGCCGCCTCGACGCGGCGGATCTCGTCCGGCGTCAGCGACACCAGCGGCAGCATCTCCGGCGCGAGGGCCTCGCAACCGGCGGGAATGCGGTTGGACGGAACGATCAACTCCGACTCGACCGGCTCGATCGCGAGGGCCTGCGCGAAGTCCTGCAGCCGCGGATGGGCGAAGAGCTGGCGCACCTGCGCGCGATGGCCGTCGCGGCGCAGCCGCTCGATCAGGCGCAGCGCCAGCAGCGAATGCCCGCCCAGTTCGAAGAAGTGGTCGCCGCGGCCCACGCGCGGCACCTCCAGCACCTCGGCCCAGGCCGCGGCGATCGAGGTCTCGACCGGACCTTGCGGCGGCTCGTGCGCCTCGGACGAGGTCCGGTCCGGCGCCGGCAGCGCGCGGCGGTCGATCTTGCCGTTGGGGGTCAGCGGCAGCGCGTCCATCACGACGAAGGCGGACGGCAGCATCGCGTCGGTGAGACCACGCGACAGGCGCTCGCGCAGCGCCGCCAGGTCCGGCGGGATCCCGTCGCGGCCGGTGACGTAGGCCACCAGCCGCAGTCCGCCGATCCCGTCCTGGGCGTCGACGACGGCCTCGGCGATCGCTTCGTCGGCGCGCAGCTGCGCCTCGACCTCGCCGAGCTCCACGCGGAAACCGCGCACCTTGACCTGATGGTCGACCCGGCCGAGGTACTCCAGCTGGCCATCGGCGGTCCAGCGCACCAGGTCGCCGGTGCGGTACAGGCGACCGCCCCGTTCGTCGAACGGATCGGCGACGAAGCGCTCGGCCGTCTGTCCGGGCCGGGACTGGTAGCCGCGCGCCAGACCCAGGCCGGCGACATACAACTCGCCAGGCAGCCCCGGCGGCACCGGCAGCAGGTCGGCATCGAGCACGCGCATCGCCGTGCCGGGCAGCGGCCGGCCGACCGGCAGCGTCGCCGCCGATCGGTCGGCGGTCGCCGCGTCCTGGGTGAGCGTGCCGACGGTGGTCTCGGTCGGGCCGTAATGGTTGAAGACGCGCAGCGCCGGCCGCAGCGCCTGGATGCGCGATAGCAGCGCCCAGGTCGTGGCCTCGCCGCCCAGGACCAGCCGGTGACGCGGCAAGGCGTCCGCCGCCTCGCGGGCGCCGAGCAAGGCCTGCAGATGACTGGGCGTGATCTTGAGCACGTCGATCGATTCCCGCCGCATCACCTCGGCGAAGGCATCCGGGTCGAACGCCCGCGCGGCGGAGATCAGGTGCAGCGTCAGCCCCGCGCGCAAGGCGCCGAACAGCACCGTGTGGCCGAGGTCGGCGGCCACCGTCGAGACCATGGCCATGCTTGAGAGGCGGTCGTCGATGTCCAGCCGATGCAGCACGCCGTCGAGGTAGTTGCCCAAGGCGCCATGGCTGACGACGACGCCCTTCGGGCGGCCGGTCGATCCCGAGGTGTAGATCAGGTAGGCCGCCTGGTCCGGATGGACGGCGGCGGCTGTAGCCGTGGCAGTCGCTCCGCTCGATGAGCGGGCCAGGGCGACGTCGTTGTCGTCGTCATCGGCCGGAAGCCGCATCGTCGGCACGCCGAGAGCCCAGGCCGGATCGCCGTCGCCGATCACCAGCGCGGCGCTGCTGTCCCGGAGCTGGAAGGCCAGGCGCTCAGGCGGCAGCGCTGGGTCCAGCGGCACGAACGCCGCGCCGGCGCGCAGCACGCCGAGCATCGCGACGACCATCGGGATCGAGCGGTCGAAGGCCAGGCCCACCCGCGCGTCGGCGCCGATGCCCCGATCGCGCAGCCGTCGCGCCAGCGCGTCGACACGACGATCCAGCGCGGACCAGGTCAGCGCGTCTTCCTCCTGGACGAGCGCCGTGGCCTGCGGATGGCGTCGCGCGTGCAGGGCAACATGCTCATGCACTGGCACGAAAGACGAGCCGGTCAGCGCCGTTGCGCCCACGGGGACTGGCGCAGGCTTACCGAGGCCCCAGGCCGCGAGGCGCCGCAGGTCATCTTCATCCGCCAGGCCGACGGCCCCGACGAACTGGTCGGGCGCGCGCACGATGGCCTCCAGCATCGCCACGCAGACGCGGACCAGCCGCCGCGCCGTCGAGGCCTCGAACAGGTCGGTGTTGTAGGCGAGCCGGCCGCCAATGCGCGCCGAGCCCACCTGGAAATTCATCGACAGGTCGAATTTCGCGTTGACATCCCCTTGCTCGACGAACTCGACCGTGACGTCGTCGAAGGCCAGCGCCGGCAGATCCCCCATCTGCACGCCGAAGAGCACCTGGAACAGCGGCGAGCGCGTCGGATCCCGGCGCTCGTTGCGCTGGGCCAGCAGCAGGTCCAGCGGCAGGTCCGGATGCGACATCGCCCCCATCGCATCGCTCCGGATCTGGCGGCACAGCGCCCGCAAGGTCTGCTCGGGCTTCAGCCGCGCGCGATAGACATGGGTGTTGACGAAGAAGCCGATCAGGCCGAAGACCTCCTCGTCCTGGCGGCCCGCATGCGGCACGCCGACGGCGAATTCCGACTGCCGCGCGAAACGCGCCAGCAGCAGCTGCCAGGCGGCGAACAGCACGACGAAGGGCGTGCAGCGCTCGGCGCGGCAGAACTGGCGCAGCGCGGCCTCCAGTGCCGGTTCGAGCGCGAAGTCGATCGACGTGCCGCGGAACGACGGCATCGCGGGACGCGGCGCATCGGTCGGCAAGGCCAGCACCGGGACCTCGGGGCCGAGCTGCGCGTTCCAGTGGGCGAGCGCGCGATCGAAACCGCCGCGCGCCAGCGTCTCGCGCTGGCGGACTGCGTGGTCCGCGTACTGCAAGCGCAGCGGTGGCAGCTGGACCGGGCCCGCCTGTCGCAGCGCCAGGCCGTAGGCCGTCGACAGATCGGCGGCGAAGATCGGGTTGGACCATGCGTCCGACACGATGTGATGCAGGCACAGCACCAGGACGTGGTCGTCCTCGCCCCGCTTCAGCAGCCGCGCCACCATCGCCGGCGCGACCGCCAGATCGAAAACGTGGTGGAGCGTGGCCTGCACCTCGCGCGCGATCGCCTCCTCGCGCGCTTGCGGCGCGAGCGCCGAGACGTCCGTCTGCCCGAGCGTGAACGCGACCTGCGGCTCGGCCACGGCCATCGGCAGGCCGTCGCGTTCGAGGAAGCGGGTGCGCAGGATCGCGTGACGCGCGATCACCGCCTCGAAGGCGCGCTGCAGGGCCTCGGCCCGCAGCGGTCCGCGCAGGCGCATGACGCGCGGCAGGTTGTAGGCGGTCATGCGCTCGCCCAGGCGCTGCAGCACCCACAGCGGCTCCTGCGTGAACGACAGACGGACCGCCTCGCCGTCGGCGACACGGGCGGTGGGTGGCGGCGCGGCGACGCCCAGGTCGTCAGCGGCGGGCACGGGCGGGAGGGTCATGTCGTTCATCGGTGCAACGGAGGGATCAGGGGGACGGCATCGCGGTTTCGGACGCCGCGGTCTGGGAGGTCGCTGTCTGGGGCGCTGCGGTCTCGGACGTCTGCCAGTCGGTAGCGGCCAGGCGCTCGAAGCCCGAGGTGTCCCAGGGGCCGGCGCGCAGCGCGGCGGCCAGCTCGGCCACGGTCGGGTGATCGAAGACCAGTCCGGGCTCGATCTCGATGCCCAGCAGCTTGCGCAGGCGCGCGACCAGGCGGATCACCAGCAGCGAATGACCGCCGAGCTCGAAAAAGTCCTCGTCGATGCCGATCGGTCCGCGACCCAGCAGCAGGCCCATGCCTTGCGACAGGACGGTCTCGAGCGCGTCGCGCGGCGCGCCGGCGGACGCGGCCTGGACCGAGGCCATCGGGCCGCTCGTCCCGCTGAGCGCGTCGAGCGCGCCGAGCGCGCCAGGCACGACGACGGATGACGTCGATGTCGGGTTCTTGGTCGGGGGCGATGTCAGAGCGGACGCCACCAGCGTCGCGATGGCGGCGCGATCGAGCTTGCCGTTGGGCAGGCGCGGGAAGTCGTCGACGCGCATCACCCGTGCGGGGACCATGTGCGAGGGCAGCAGCGACTTCAGCGCCTCGCGCAGGCCGCCGAGGCCGACGTCGGCGCCGGCACCGTCCTCAGCCATGGCGACACAGGCGGTCAACTCGATGCCGCTGGCGCCTGGGATCCCGAGCACGACGGCCTGACGCACGCCGGGCAGCGTCAGCAGCGCGCCTTCGACCTCCGCCGGGTCCACGCGGAAACCTCGCAGCTTCAGCTGATGATCCGCACGTCCGATCAGGCGCAGGCCGCCCTCGGCCAGCACCTGCGCGACATCGCCGGTGCGGTAGAGGCGCTCGCCGGGCTGGAACGGGTCGTCGACGAAGACGCCCGGCACCTCGCGACCCAGGTAACCGCGGCACAGCTGCGGACCGCCGACATGGACCTGCCCCTGGGCGCCGGCCGGCACCAGCCGCATCGCCTCGTCGAGCACATGGACCCGGGTGTTGGGCAGCACCTGCGTCAGCGGCAGCGCGTCGGCGCCTTGCGCATCGGACGGGCGCACGCGGTGGACCAGCACGCCCACCGTGGTCTCGGTCGGGCCGTAGTGGTTGTGGATCACGGTGTCCGGTGCCAGGCGCCAGATGCGCTCGATCAGCGCGCGAGGCGCGGCTTCGCCGCCGAGCACCACGGTGCGCGGCAACCGCGGCGACCGGGCGTCCAGCAGCGCCTCCAGGTGGGACGGCACGATCTTGATGGCGTCGATGCCGCGCCCGTCGATGAAGCGGGCGAAGGCGTCCGCGTCCCGCGTCTCGGCGTCCTCGGCGATGACCAGGCAGGCGCCGTTGAACAGCGCGCCGAACAGCGCCGTGTTGCCCAGGTCGGCCACCACCGAGCTCGTCAGCGCCCAGCGGCGGCTGGCCGCCAGGTCCATCGCCGCCGAGCTGCCGACGACGTAATGGAGCAGCTGGCCATGCTCGATGGCGACGCCCTTGGGCTGGCCGGTCGAGCCCGAGGTGTAGAGCACATAGGCCAGATCGCCGAGTCCCGCGACGCTTGGCGGCATGTTGGCGTCGAGGGTGCGCAGGTCGACGACCGGCTCAGCTGCGGGGCTCAGGCTTTCGCCGGCGAGGACCGCCGCGCGGCAATGGAGCGCCACGTCGACCGCATTCATGCCGCCGAGCGATGTGGCGTGCAGCACCAGCGCGGGCCGCGCGTCGGCGAGGAGCGCCTGCCGGCGGGCTTCCGGCCAATGGGGTTCCAGCGGCAGATACGCCGCGCCGGCGCGCCACGTCGCCAGGATCGCGACGATCAGGTCGGCGCTGCGAGGCATGTTCAGCGCCACGAGCGCGCCCGGCGTCACGCCCAGCGCGGTCATCGCGCGGGCGAGCCGGTTGGCCCGCTGGTTGAGCGACCGGTAGTCCAGCGTCTCACCCTGCGCCTCCACGGCGGGCGCCTGTGGCGACAGCGCGGCCCATTCGGCGACATGCTGCGAGATCGTGAGCGTGCCCACATCGCGTCGCTCGCCGCGCCAGGCGAGCAGTGCCGCCCGCTCCGTCTCGCCGACGGGATCCAGCGCGTGCATTTCCGCCTGGGGGCGGTCGAGCGCCGCGTGGAGCAGCGTGGTGAACTGGCACAGCAGCCGCTCGACGGCCGTGCGTGAATGGCGCGTCCCGTCGGCGTTCAGCACCAGCTCCGGGCGCGGACCCCAATGCACATCGAGCGAGAGCGCGACATCGCTCTCCGGCAACTCGACCTCCGGAGCGGACCAGCCGGCTGCGGGCGGCACGGCCTCGCGCCAGCCGAAGACGGCCTCCCGATGCGCCGTGGTCGGTGGGGCATCGACCGGCCAGTACTCCTGGGCGTCCACGTGATTCGTCGCGATCGCCGCGCAATGCGCGAGCCAGTCGGAGAAGCGGGCCTCCGGGCGCGGCGTCATCGCCATCGGCAGGATCTTCTCGAAGAGGCCCATGCCGCCGCGCATCAGGTCGTAGTCGGCGCGGCAGTCGTGCCGCCATCCAGCGACGAATGGCTCGAAGCCGTTCAGACGCGCGAGGAGCAGCAGCCACACCGCGTGCAGCAGCCGTTCGGGTCCGGCCGCGCTGGCGTCGCCGTCGCCGTCGCCGTCGCCGTCGCCGTTGGCATTGGCATTGGCATTGGCATCGGTGAGACGGCGAACCAGGTCAGCCGGCAACGCCGCGCGAGCCTGGACCCGCCCCGCTCGTGGTGCGAGCGGCCTGGCGAGCCGAGGTGCCTGCCAGTCGGCGACGTTCAGCGCTCTCACGACACCCACGGCGCCCGTGGTGCTCCCGGCGACCGCGTCATCCGCGGTGCCCGCGAAGTGACGCTGCCAATAGGCGTTGCCCGCCTGAGCCTCGTCGTCGCTCGCGAGCTCCGCGCGCCAGTCGACGTACTGCGCGTATTGGAAGTGCTCGGTGCCGGTCGCATCGGCGGTTGCGATCTCGGCCACCCGTGCGAGCAGCGCGATCAGGCTTCCGGCGTCGACCACCAAGGCGCTTGCGTGGACCGCCAGCACATGGCGCGCTTCACCGAGTCGCGCCAGCCCCGCGCGAATCACGCGTCCTTCATCGATCGCCAGCGGCGTCGCGAGTGCGCCCAGCCACGCGTGTAGCGCGCTGACGCCCTCTTCGCGGCCATGCAGCCCGCCCTCGCGTCCGTCCGCGCCGTCGGACGTCGAGTTGGCCATGGAGTCGGCCATGTCCGCGTTGCGCAGATCAGCGCCCTGCCAATCCAGCACCGGTGTCGCGGGCAGCGACCATTGCCGCAGGCCGCGATAGCCGTCCACGGCGCCGAAGGCCGTGCGCAGCAAGTCGTGCTCGGCCACCGCCTGCTCGACCGCCCGCCTCAGCGCGACGGCGTCCAGCGGGCCGCCGATGCGGACCCACGCCGTCAGCGCCGCGGACGGATCCGCCAAGGCGACCGCCCGCTGCTCGGGGCTCAATCCGCTCGACGTCAGCGCGGCGGCGGCGGCGATCTCGGGGGTGTGGATCGCGTTCATCGGATCACCCCTCCCCGCCCAGCGCCGCGCGATCGAACATCGCGCCCATCGCCACGACGATCTTGCGCGGTCCCTCGTAGGGATCCCGCGCATGCGCCGCCAGCATGTTGTCCAGCATGATGACGTCGCCCTGACGCCACTCCAGCCGCACCGCGCAGGCCTCGTAGGTCGCGCCGACCACGGCCATCGTCGCGTCGGGGATCAGCGAGCCGTCGCCGAACATCACGTGCCGCGGCATCCGCTCCAGCCCCACCAGCCCGAGCAGGTCCTCGCGCACCTGCGCCTCCAGGCAGCTGACGTGATGCAGCTGCACCTGGTTGAAGAACACCCGCTCCCCGGTCAACGGATGCTTGACCACCGCCGGGCAGCGGGTGCGCGTCTGCAGCGTGTCGACGTCGAGCCAGCGGAAGCCGGTACCGGCCCGCGCCAGCCGCGCCTCGACCTCGGCACGGTCCGAGGTCTTGAAGAAGTCCTGCCACGACACGTCCAGCCGCGGCGTGAAGGTGCGGACGTACAGCAGCCCCTTGCGCTCGAATTCGTCGACCATGTCGGCGGGCAGGCGCCGCAGCATCTCGCGGCAGTCGACGATGGGCGTCGCGCCGCCGACCGGCGACGGCAGCTCGCAGAAGAACCACTGCTTGCGCGGCCAGCGCTCCAGGTGCGCGCTCTCGTTGTGGAACAGGATCATCTGCCGCTCGGGGTACGGCGTCGACCGGTAGGTGTTGCGACCGCCCTCCTTCTTCGGCAGGTCGCCATAGCCGCCGAACAGCTCGGGCTCGATGGTCTCGGCGAAGGCCTCGAACTCCTGCGGCGTCCGCAGCCCGAAGCCCCGCATCAGCAGGCCGCCATGCGACAGCAGCAGCGACTCGATGGTGTCGCGATGCCGGCGCGCCCAGGCGACGGCATCGATGTCCGGACTGGTGGCCTCGACGATCAGCGGGAAGCGACGATCCCCGGCCAGCGTGGACAGACGCACTGCGGGCAGCGGGGGCACACCCGGCAGCGCGGCGACGCCCGGTAGCCCGGCCTCGGCGGGCGCGCCCGTGCTGGCCGCCGTGGCCGCGCCCTTGCCGAGCTTGGACAGCTTGTCGAGCTTGCTCAGCTTGTCGAGCTTGCCGGCCTTGTCGACGGCAGGCATGGGAAGGGTAGTCATGGTCGGCTCCTTGAAAGGCGGAGGAGAAGCAGGCGACAGGCCGCCCGGTACGGCGTCGAGCAGCGCCTCGAGCGCTGCATCGGGCGCGGCCGCGGCGGCGCGCAGCAGCACGCGCCAGCCTTGCGCGAAGGCCTCGACGCTGGCGCGCTCGTACAGCGCCGCGGCGAAGACCCATTCGGCGCGCAGGCCGTCCGGCGTGTCGGTCACGAAGACGGCCAGGTCGAACTTCGAGGTGGCCGGCGGGCGCGACTCGAGTCGCAGGCTCAGCCCCGGGAGGTCCGTGCGCCCGGCCGGCGTGTTCTGGACGACGAACAGGGTCTGCACCAGCGGTCCATGTCGCCGCGTGCGCGGCACGCCGGCCGCGTCGACGATCTGGTCGAAGGGCATCGCGGCATGCTCGAAGGCGTCCAGGCTCAGGTCTCGCACCCGCGTCAGCCACTGGGCGAAAGTGCCGCCGCCCTCGCGTCGTGAACGCAGCGGCACGACATTGACGAAGAAACCGATCAGGTCCTCGATCTCGGGCCGGTCGCGCCCCGCGACATCGGTGCCGATGACCAGGTCGTCGCTGGCGGCGCGGCGGTGCAGTGCCGCGAGGAAGGCGGCCAGCATCACCGCGAAGGGCGTGCTGCCTTGCGCGCGGGCCAGTTGCCCGATGGCGTCGGCTTCCTCGCGCGGCAGCATCAGCTCGATCGCCTCCCCGGCCATCGACGCCACGGCCGGTCGCTCGCGGTCGGGCGGCAGCGTCGACAGCACCGGCGCGCCGCGCAGCGTCTCGCGCCAGTGCGCGGCGAGCGCGGGAAGCGCCGCGGCGAGCTGGCGCGTCTGCCAGTCGGCGTAGTCGGCGTACTGGACCGGCAGCGGCGACCAGTGCGGAGGCCGGCCAGCGTGGCGCGCGGCATAGGCGGCGGCCAGGTCGCGGACGAAGACGGCCACCGACCAGCCGTCGAAGACGATGTGATGAACGCCCAGCAGCAGTGCGTGGCGCTCGGGTGCCAGCCGCAGCAGCGTCGCGCGCAGCAGGGGGCCGTCCGCAAGCTCAAAGGCGACGCCCGCCATCGCGGCGAAGGCCTCGTCCAGCATCGCGGACTGGCGAGCTTCAGGCAGCGCCGACACATCCGTCAGCGGGAGTTCGAGCGCGAACGGTGGCCGCGACACGGCCAGCGGCTCACCGTCGTCGTTCTCGGGATAGACGGTGCGGAGCACCTCGTGGCGCTCGACGAGGTCGGTCATCGCCGCTCGCAGCGCCGGCAGGTCCAGCGGACCCGACAGATGCAGCGCGGCCGTCATGTTGTAGGCGGGATGGGCCTGGCGATCGGCGCGCGGCGTGAGGCGCTCGACGAGCCACAGCCGGCGCTGCGCCGGCGACAGCGGCATCGTGGCGCCCCGCACGATGGGGAGCAGCGGCGCCGATGTCGGCATCGCCTCGCCCCCCTGCCGCAGCGCCTCGGCCTCCTGCCGCAGCGCCTCGACCCGCGCGGCCAGTGCGGCGAGCGTCGGTCCCTGGAACAGGTCGCGCAAGGCCAGGTTCACGCCGAACCGCGCCGTCACGCGCGACGCGAGCCGCGCCGCGGTCAGCGAGTTGCCGCCGACGGCAAAGAAGTGGCTTCGCGGAGTCAGGCGAAGGCCGCCGGCATCCTCGAGCACCTCGTGCCAGATCGCGGCGAGCGCCTGTTCGGTGTCGGTCAACGCCGCATCGCGCCCTGCATGGGGTCCCGCGTGAGGTCCCGTATCGCGTTTTGCATCGCTTCCCGCGTCCAGCATTGCGTCGGACGCTGCATAAGGCGCTGCGTCGGATGCGGCATCGAGCCTCCGAGGATCGGCGGCCTCCGCATCGCCCGTGAAGCGCCCATTCGCATGCACCGCGTAGGCATCGAGGCTGTCGTCCTGCCAGCCGCGACGCGCCGCGCTGCGCTGGATCTTGCCGCTCGAGGTCTTGGGCAGTCCGCCGGGGTTCAGCAGGACGGTCACCTTCGGCGCCTCGCCGCAGACCTCGCCGACCACCGCCGCGATCGCGTCGACCAGCGCCTGCGGCGTCACCGCCTTGCGCGTGGCGCGGGACACCTCGGCCGCGACGCCGATCGCGTCGCCCGTCGGACCGGGCACCGCGAAGGCCGCGATGCGGCCCTTGCGAACGAGATCCAGCCGGGTCTCGAGCGCGGCCTCGATGTCCTGCGGATAGAGGTTGTGGCCGCGGACGATGATCAGGTCCTTGATGCGGCCGGTCACGTAGAGCTCGCCGTCCAGCACGAAGCCCAGGTCACCGGTGCGCAGCCAGCGATCCGGCCCCTCCTCCACGAAGGTCTCGGCGCTGGCCTCCGGCCTGCCCCAGTAGCCCATCGCGACGCTGGGACCCTTCACCTGGATCTCGCCGATCTCGCCCGCGCCACGCACCGCGGCGCTGGACGGATCGACGATCCGCAAGGCGTGATCGGGCGCGACGACCCCGCAGCCGACCAGGCGTTGGGCGCCGACGTCAGTGGCAACCGCCCCGCTCTCTCTCGTCGCGTCGCTTGACGCGATCACTCCTCTCGCCTGCGTCGTCGCGGCCGCCGCCGTCGCCGTGTTCGCCCCATCCTCCGGCAGCGGCTCAGCGATCCCCCGCTTCAAGGCCTCGCTCGAGAAAAGCCGCGACACCGCGCCGTGCGTGCGCTGGCTGCCGGTCACCAGCAGCGTCGCCTCGGCCAGCCCGTAGCTCGGCGTGACGGCACGCGCCGCGAAGCCGCAAGGCGCGAAGGCGGCCTGGAAAGCCGCGACGGTGTCGGCGCGAACCGGCTCGGCGCCCGACAGCGCGATGCGCCAGGCGCTGAGGTCCCAGGCCGGCGGCGCGTTCCGGTCGGCACGCGCGACACGATCGGCGCACAGGCGATAGGCGAAGTCGGGACCGGCGGCCACCGTGCCGCGATAGCGGTGCATCGCGTCCAGCCAGCGCGTGGGTCGCGCGAGGAAGGCGGCCGTGGTCATCAGCACCAGCATCCCGCCGGCGTGCAGCGGCTGCAGCAGTCCGCCGATCAGGCCCATGTCGTGGAACGGCGGCAGCCAGCTGACGTAGACGTCCCGCGCGGTGGTGCCCAGCGTCGCCTGGATCGCGATCTCGTTGGCCATCAGGTTGCCGTGGCTGACCATCACGCCCTTTGGCGTGGACGTCGATCCGGACGTGTATTGCAGGAAGGCGATGTCGGCGGGTCGCGGACGGTGCGGACGCCACGCATCGGCGCGTTCGGTAGGGATGTCGTCGACGGCCAGCAGCCGCGCGGCGCCGGGCTCCGCGATGCCGGCGATGCCGGCGATGCCCTCGATGCCCTCGAAGGCGCCGCCGTCGATGTCCGCTCGCGCGGCGAGGACCGCGGCCGCGCCCGCGTCGCGCGCAATGGCGCCGAAGCGCTGGAGGTGCTGCGGCCGGGCGGGCTCGGGCGGGAACACCGGCACCGCGATGAGGCCGGCGTACAGGCAGCCGAGGAAGGCGACGAGGTAGTCGTCCGTGCCCTCCAGCGCCAGCAGCACTCGCGCGCCCAGCGGCAGGCCGGCGTCCTGCAGCGCGGCAGCAACCGCCCGCACGCGGCGCACCAGCTCGGCGTAGCGCACGGGGCGGTCCCGGCCGTCGATGACGCCGTCGTCGAGCATCACGAGCGCGATGTCGTCCGGCCGCGTGCGCGCGAGCTCATCGACGCGGTCGACGATCGTCGCGGATGGCATCCCGGACGCCGTCGAGGCGGACGCGGACGCGGCTCTCAGCTCGGCCGTCGCCGCCGCCGCGGCAGTCGCCACGGTGTCCGTCGCAGTGACCGGAGAAAACGGAGAAAGGGACGAAAGGCTCTGCATCGCGGCAGTCATGTCGCGCTTCTTTCTGTGAGGAGGTCGGAGCGGCGGCGCCCGCTCACCCGGTTGACCCGGACGGCCGCGCGCTCACGCGAAGGCGTCGGTCGCGGGCACGGCGCGCGCGCCGGCGGCGCTCAGGTGGCGGGCCAGCGCGGCCAGCACCGCGCCCTCCTGCTGCCGCACGAAGAAATGGCCGCCGTCGAACCAGTCCAGGGTCATCGGCAGCGTGGACTCGGCCGACCAGGCGGCCAGCCGCTCCGGCGCGATCTCGTCCTGGCGGCCGGCGAGCACGTGCAGCGGCACTGGCAAGGGCGCGCGCGCCTCGTGCCGGTAGCTCGCGCACACGCGGTAATCGGCGCCCAGCACGTCCAGGGTCAGCCGCAGCAGTTCCGCGTTCGCGAAGACCTCTTCCGGCGTGCCGCCCTGGCGGCGCAGGTCGGCCACCAGCGCGGCCTCATCGCCGATCACGCGCTGCAGGCGCGCCGTGTCGCGCCGCGACGGCGCCGCGCTGCCGGACGCGATCAGTGCCAGCGGCATCCGCCCGCCGCGCTCGCGCAGGCGCTGCGCCAGGCCATGCGCGAGCAGCGCGCCCATGCTGTGGCCGAAGAGCGCGAACGGTGTGGCCGGCGCCAGGCGCGGCGCCAGTTCCTCGCACAGCTGGTCGGCCAGCGCGTCGAAGTCCTCGACGAAGCGCTCGCCCAACCGGCCGCCCCGGCCCGGCAACTCCACCGGCGTGATCGCGATCCATCGCGGCAGCAGGCGCCGCCAGCGCAGGTACATCGTGGCGCTGGCGCCCGCGCAGGGCAGGCACAGCAGCTGGACGGCCGTCTCGGACATCGATCACTCCGCCGCGGCGGCGCTGCCCGACTCCTGGCGCGCCATCCATTCGCGCAGCGACTTCGGACGCATGTCGGTCCAGGTGCGATCCACGAAGGCCAGCACCGTCTTCTTGTCGCCGCGCACGTCCGGCACCACGGACCAGCCGCCGGGGACCGCCTTCCAATGCGGCCAGATGGAGTACTGGTCTTCGTGGTTGACGAGAACGATGAAGGTGTCGTCTTCGCGATCGAAGCAGCTGGTGGACATGGAAACGCCTCTTGCAGGATGGGTGATGCCGGCGCCCTCCGGTCGATCCGGAGATGGCGGCTTGTCCTGTGAAGACGTTTCAGCGCGGGAGATGTTCATGGCGCCCCGCGCCGACCCTCCCGGGTCAGTCGCAGGGCTCGGGCGGCGCGGTGGTGGCGGTGCCGTCGCCGCGCGACGCGCGCGCGGGCACCTGCCCCGCGAGGTCCCAGAGCCGCGCCGCCTGCCGATGGGCGCGGCGATGCGCGGGATCCTCGGCCAGCCAGCGTTCGAGTTCGAGCCGGGCGGCGGCGTCGAAGCGCGCGCGGTCGAACTCGCGTTGCACCCACGTCCAGGCGGCTTGCCAGACGGGATCGTCCTGCTCTTGTGTCATGGTGGGTTGGCGGCGGCGTGACCCGGAGTGAAAGACCCGGGGCCGGTCGGCCCCAGGCGCGGGAGCTTACTCCAGGGACGCGTCGCGGCGCGCGCCCGGCGCGCTTGCGGCGAGCGACGGGCGCGCGATGCGCGTCAGTCGTCGGCCAGCAGGTGCCGGCAGCCCGCGATCGCGCGCGCGGCGTCGGCGATCCAGGCGTTCACCAGGCCCAGCGCGCAGCCCATGCGCTTGGCGATCTCGCGCTGCGTCAGGCCCTCGAGGCGGTAGAGCTCGAAGGCCTGCCGCGTCTGCGCCGGCACGCCGGCCAGCGCCCGGTCGATCGAGCAGATCACCTGCTTGTCGCGCATCTGTTGCTCGGGTGACGCGGTGTCGGGGATGTCCAACTCATCGGCCTCCACGTCGAAGCAGCGGTAGTTCGCCTCGACGCTGTGCTTGCGGCAGTAGTCCAGGGCCAGGTTGCGCACCACCCGGCTGCAGTAGCACAGCGGCCGGTCGGCCTGCCGCGGCGACTCGCCGTGGATCAGCTTCAGGTAGGCGTCCTGCAGCACATCGTCCGCCTGCTCGGGCGTGCGGACGATGCCCTGCGCGATGCGCCGCAGGCGCGGCCGGTTCTCGATGAAGACGTGAGCCAGCGAGGGCTCCACGCACGGGGTGGTCATGACAGGACGGCTCCCTGTGACTTCGAGGTCACCTAGATGATAATAATTCTCAACAAGGCCGGACTCTACCGTCATCCGAGCCGATCTTTCCCTTTCCCGCCGACAAAAGAGGGACATGACACAAGCGCTTCATCCGGCAACAGATCGCGTCGAGCCGTTTCCGTCGCCGCCGCCCTCGTGCTGGGAACGGCTCGCGCGGCTGGCGCCGCATCGCCTGGCGGCCATCGAGGCCTGCCTGATGCCCGCGCCGCATGCGCTGCCCGCTGGCGTCGTCGGGCGCGGGATGGATCTCGAGCGGCTGCAGGCGCTCGCGCAAGACGTGGTACCGGCGCTGGTGCCGCCAGCCTTGCAGCGGGCGAGCGGCTCACGGCAGCTCGGGCACCTCGGCGGCCGGCTGTGCGCGGAGGCGGCCATGGCCGCCGCGAGCGGGCGTCGCTTGGGCATCGGCATCGGCGAGTCCGGTGCGCCGCTCTGGCCGGCCGATGTGGTGGGGTCGATCTCCCACACGCGCGGCGGCGCTTGGGCCTGCGTAGGGCTGCGCCCGGCATGGTCGATGGTCGGCATCGACAGCGAATTGCTCGCCGATGCCGACGCCGTACGCAGCATCGTCGAGCTGTGCTGCACCGCCGAGGAACGCCGGCGCTGGTTCCCGCGGGCGCCGGACCCGCTGCTGGCCACCCTGCTCTTCTCCGCGAAGGAGAGCGTCTACAAGGCCATCCATCCGGTGGTGCGGCGCTTCGTCGAGTTCGACGAGGTCGAGCTGGTGGCGCTCGACGCCGGCCGCAAGGCGCTGCGGCTGCAGCCGGTCCCTGGCGGGCCGCTGGCGGCGCGCTTCGATGGCTTCGCGCTCACCGCCGTGGTCGCCGGCGATCAGGTCCACACCGCACTGGTCGCCGGCGCCTGACGCCGGCCTCGATGCGTTGATCGAAGCCCGCGCCGCGCTCGCGGCATGCGCCGATCACTGCGTCTTGGCCGCCGCCACCAGCCGATCCATCGCCTGGGCCGGCGTGATGGCGTCGCTGTTCCAGAACTGGCTGACCACGTCCTTGAGCGCGCCCTCGGCGGCGGCGCGGACCGCCATGCCATGCGCGATCGACGGCAGCAGCGTGCCGGCCTTGCCCGCCTCCGCGAAGTCGGCGGCCGAGGCCTTGGCGCAGTCGTCGTAGCGCGCCAGGCTCACGCCCTGGCGCACCGGGATCGAGCCCTTCTCCAGGTTGAAGGACTCCTGCACCGCCGGCGACAGGATGGCCGAGGCCATGTCGCGCTGCGCCTGCTGGTTGGCCTCGCCCTTGACCTTGAACATCGCGAAGGAGTCGACGTTGAAGGTGTAGGACTTCGCGGTGCCGGGCGCGGGCACGCACAGGAAGTCCTTGCCCGCGGTCTTGCCGGCGGCCAGGAACTCGCCCTTGGCCCAGTCGCCCATGATCTGCATCGCGGCCTCGCCCTTCATAACCATGGCCGTGGCCAGGTTCCAGTCGCGGCCCGGCGCATTGCGGTCGGTGTAGGCCTTCAGGCGACGGAAGGTCGCGAGCGACTTCTCCATCGTCGGGCTCTTCAGGCTGGCCGGGTCGAGCTGGATCAGCGCCTTGCGATAGAAGGCCGGGCCGCCGGTGCCCAGCACCACGGTCTCGAAAGTGGTGAAGTCCTGCCAGGACTGCCCGCCGTGGGCCAGCGGGATCACGCCGGCCTTCTTCAGCGCGTCGGCCGCGGTGAAGAACTCGTCCCAGCTGGTCGGCGGCTTGACGCCGGCCTTCTTCATCACCTCGGGATTGATCCAGAGCCAGTTGACGCGGTGCACGTTGACCGGCACGGCGATGTAGTGGCCCTTGTACTTCACGATGTCGCTGATGACCGGCAGCAGCAGCTCGTCCCAGCGCTCGGCCTTGGCGACGCTGTCGATGTTGGCCAGCATGCCTTCAGCGGCCCAGTCCTGCAGCAGCGGGCCCTTGATCTGCGCGGCGGTCGGCGCGTTGCCGGAAATGGCGCGCGACTTCAGCACCGTCATCGCCGCGTCGCCGGCGCCACCGGCCACCGCGAAGTCCTTCCAGTGGTGACCCTTGGCCTGCAGCGAGTCCTTCAGGCCGGAGATGGCCTTGGCCTCGCCGCCGCTGGTCCACCAGTGCAGCACTTCCAGGTCGCCGGCGCGCGCCGGACCGGCCAGCGCGCCCAGGGTCGCGATCGCCGCGGTGGCGAGCACGGCGCGTCGGGTCAGGTGAATGGTCTTCATCGTTTGTCTCCTTTTGTGGTCTGGGGGTGGATCGGAAGGATGGGCAGGCGCCGTCAGTCGATGCAGCTGGTGCTGTCGCGCACCACCAGCTCGACCGGCAGCGTCACGGTCAGCGCCTCCGGCGTCGGCAGCTCCAGCAGCAGCTCGACGCCCTTGACGCCCAGCGCCGTCTTGTCCACGCGGACAGTGCTCAGCGGCGGGTGGCTGACGGCGGCGCCGCCGATGTCGTCGAAGCCGATGACGGCGATGTCCTCGGGGATGCGCAGGCCGGCGTTCAGGCACTGCCGCAGGGCCACCAGGGCGGCGCTGTCGTTGAAGCAGACCACCGCGTCGGGCCGGCGGCGGCGGTCGAGCAGGCTGCGCATGGCCGCGGTGACGCCGGCCTCGCCGTCGCCCAGCTGCGGCGCGATGATCTCCAGGTCCGGGTCGGCCTGGACCTTGGCCTCGAACAGCGCGCGCCGGTAGCCGCGGGCGCGCTGCTCCAGGCTGTAATGCGCCGGCGAGCCCGAGATCAGCGCGATGGTCCGCCGCCCGCTGCGCAGCAGGTGGCTGGTGGCCAGGAAGCTGCCGTGCTGGTGGTCCGGGTTGACCGAGGTCATGCCGCGGCGATGCATGTCCACCAGCACCATCGGCTTGCCGCTGCGCTTGAGCGCGTCCAGCACCTCGGGCTCGAAGTAGCCGACGCACAGGTAGGCGTCGAGCTGGTGGACGCGCACCTGGTCGATCACCGGCTGCTCCGGCCCGGCCACGATGAATGAGAGCGACAGCCCCTCTCTCTTGCAGGCCTGCTCGGCGCCGTGGAGCACCGCCGAGAAGAAGGGGCTGGACGCCAGCGTGTTGTGCTGGCTGTGCAGCAGGAAGCCGATCCGGCGGATCTTCTTCTTGCGCAGGTGGTTGACGTCGTAGCCGAGACGCATGGCGGTCTCGCGCACGATCTGGCGGGTCTGCTCCGACAGGCCGGACTGGTTGCGCAGGCCGCGCGAGACGGTGCCGATGGACAGGCCGGCGGCCTTGGCGATATCGCGGATGGTGATGCTGCTCATGGGTTGGGGGCGATTCTTGGAAAGCCCGTTTCAAGGGTCAACGAAGTCGCACGAGTTTCCCAACTGTTTAGGACGGTTCGCTAAACACCCCAATCCTGACGACGATCGCTTCAGTTATTGACGCGATCGTGCTTCCGGCAGGACGCGGTCGTTCTCGCTCAACCCGCCGCCCAGCGCCTTGTAGAGCGCGATCGCATTGCCGATCTCCTCCCCGCGCAGGTCCAGCGCCGCCTGCCGGGCGGCGTACAGCTGCCGCTGGGCGTCCAGCACCTCCAGGCGGCTGTCGACGCCAGCCCGGTAACGCAGCTCCGCAAGCGCCGCCCGGCGGTCCGCCGCCTGCACGACACGCTGCTGCGCCTCGGCCTGGCGCGCGTAGCGTTCCCGGCCGGACAGGCCGTCGGCCACCTCGCGGAAGGCCGCCTCGATGGCGCGCTCGTACTCCAGCACCGCGGCGGACTTGCGCAGCTCGGCCAGCCGCAGCTCCGTCCGCAGCTGGCCGGCATGGAACAGCGGCTGCGTGATCTGCGGCGCGAAGGACCAGACGCCCGAGCCGCCCCTGAACAGGTCCTTCAGCCCCGGACTGGCCGTCCCCACCGACGCCGTGAGCGAGATCCGCGGGAACAGCGCCGCGCGCGCCACGCCGATCTCGGCGTTTGCCGCCACCAGGGCGAGCTCCGCCTGGCGCAGGTCCGGGCGCCGTGCCAGCAGCTGCGACGGCAGGCCCGCCGGCAACTGC
>Ga0209370_1001217_pt1 | contig 24009 bp, 20 predicted proteins | sample AgamicAtPrz_FD_187164 | JGI IMG/M metagenome (GOLD analysis project Ga0209370, IMG submission 187164) | Agave microbial communities from Guanajuato, Mexico - At.P.rz (SPAdes) (version 2) | ecosystem: Host-associated > Plants > Phyllosphere > Phylloplane/Leaf | place: Guanajuato, Mexico... | reverse complement strand
GCTTCTCCGGTGACCTGTCCAAGGCCATCGTCGCCGGTGCCAGCTGCGTGATGATGGGTTCGATGTTCGCCGGTACCGAAGAAGCGCCGGGCGAAGTCGAACTGTTCCAGGGCCGCTCCTACAAGGCCTACCGTGGCATGGGTTCGCTGGGCGCCATGGCGCAGTCGCAAGGCTCCTCCGACCGTTACTTCCAGGACTCCTCGGCCGGTGCCGAGAAGCTGGTCCCCGAAGGTATTGAAGGCCGCGTGCCGTACAAGGGCGCACTGGCCGCGATCATTCACCAGCTGATGGGCGGCCTGCGTTCGTCCATGGGCTACACCGGCAGTGCCACCATCGAAGAGATGCGCACCAAGCCGGAATTCGTACGCATCACGGGCGCCGGCATGGCCGAGTCCCACGTTCACGACGTGCAGATCACCAAGGAAGCCCCCAACTACCGGGTTGGCTGATTGCTCAGCGGTAAGCTCCAGACGGTGGCTGCGTTCGCGCAGCCACTGCGTTTTCCCCGATCAACTTGCAGCTTGCAGCTTCAAGCTCGCAGCTGAATCAGAGATTCCCCATGGCCCTCGATATTCACGCTCACCGGATCCTCATCCTCGATTTCGGCTCCCAGTACACCCAGCTGATCGCCCGCCGCGTGCGCGAGATCGGCGTGTACTGCGAACTGCACCCGTTCGACATGGACGATGAAGCGATCCGCGAATTCAACCCGCGCGGCATCATCCTCGCCGGTGGCCCCGAGTCGGTTCACGAAGCCAACAGCCCCCGTGCACCCCAGGCCGTGTTCGACCTGAACGTGCCTGTGCTGGGCATCTGCTACGGCATGCAGACCATGTCCGAACAGATGGGCGGCAAGGTCGAAGGGTCCGACCTGCGTGAGTTCGGTTATGCCCGCGTGGACGTGGTCGGCAAGAGCCGCCTGCTCGACGGCATCGAGGACCATATCGACGCCGACGGCGTACTGGGCCTGGACGTGTGGATGAGTCACGGTGACAAGGTCACCCAGCTGCCGACCGGTTTCCACGTACTGGCCAGCACCCCGAGCTGCCCGATCGCCGGGATGTTCGACGACACACGCGGCTACTACGGCGTGCAGTTCCACCCGGAAGTGACCCACACCAAGCAGGGCGGTCGCATCCTGTCCCGTTTCGTGCAGGACATCTGCGGCTGTGAAGCCCTGTGGACCCCGTCCAACATTGTCGAGGACGCCATCGCCCAGGTGCGTGAGCAAGTGGGGTCGGCCAACGTCCTGCTCGGCCTGTCCGGCGGCGTGGACAGTTCGGTGGTCGCGGCCCTGCTGCACCGCGCCATCGGCGACCAGCTGACCTGCGTCTTCGTCGACAACGGCCTGCTGCGCCTGCACGAGGGTGACCAGGTGATGGCCATGTTCAAGGAGAACATGGGCGTCAAGGTGATCCGTGCCGACGCTGAACAGCAGTTCCTCGACAACCTGGCCGGCGAAGCCGACCCGGAGAAGAAGCGCAAGATCATCGGCCGCACCTTCATCGACATCTTCGATGCCGAGGCCAGCAAGCTGCCCAACATCCAGTTCCTCGCCCAGGGCACCATCTACCCGGACGTGATCGAATCGGCTGGCGCCAAGAGTGGCAAGGCCCACGTGATCAAGTCCCACCACAACGTCGGTGGCCTGCCGGAGGAAATGAACCTCAAGCTGGTCGAACCACTGCGTGAGCTGTTCAAGGATGAAGTGCGCAAGATCGGCCTGGAACTCGGCCTGCCCTACGACATGGTCTACCGCCACCCATTCCCAGGCCCGGGCCTGGGTGTGCGCATCCTGGGTGAAGTGAAGAAAGAATACGCCGACATTCTGCGTCGCGCGGACCATATCTTCATCGAAGAGCTGCGCAAGGCTGATTGGTACCACAAGACCAGCCAGGCCTTCGTGGTGTTCCAGCCAGTGAAATCGGTTGGTGTGGTCGGTGACGGCCGTCGCTACGCCTGGGTCGTCGCCCTGCGCGCCGTCGAGACCGTGGACTTCATGACCGCGCGTTGGGCTCATCTGCCTTACGAACTGCTGGAAACCGTGAGCGGCCGTATCATCAACGAGATCGACGGTATCTCGCGGGTGACCTACGACGTGTCGAGCAAGCCGCCGGCGACGATTGAGTGGGAGTGATCCTGCGTCCGGTATAGCCCGGCACGATCTAGCAAAAAATGCCCTGAAGCCCGCGTAATTGCGGGCTTTTGGCTTTTTGCGTTTGGCAAATTCGGATAGAGTTCTGCATCGCCAAGCACGGTGTTTGTGTGACATGGTACGGGGTATTGACTGCATCTAATGCCATGCATGACGCTCAATACCATGTCGTTTGCCTCAGTATTGACACTGTATCGAAAGTCAGGGCCTGGCTCGCGGCGCGTCCGCGCTACAACATGCACTTCACACCGACTCCGGCCTCGTGCCTGAATGGGGTCGAGCGCTTTTTCTCAACGCTGAGCGAGAAATGGATCAAGCGGCAGGCACAGGTTAGCGTCAAGATCTAGAAGCATCGATTGAGCACTACTTGGAAACGTCAACCAGACTCCGAAACCATTCCGGTGGCATGAGAAGGCTGGTGACAGCCTCCTCTCAGTCGCTCGTGCAGCAAGCGCGCTGGGCAAATGATGTTTCCATGATACTTATGAAGCACCACACGAGTGCCCCGAACGGGTAGTTCGTTATCTGTTTGAATAAATAGCCCAATGATTCAGAGGCTTTTAGATTAACGAACTACCCGGGCGGAACACGGGTCTTTGCTATTTAGTCCTTGATATTCCAATGGCCAATATTCGTCTTGTCATCCATGAACCTCAAGACCCCCCCCTCAATACTCAATGGCCTACCCGTCCCAGGCTCTCTTTGCCAGATCTCGTAATAATCGCCCTTGTCGACGAACGTCACGGGGTCGAACTTTTTACTGTAGGGCCTCACCCATCCTTTTGTGCTATCGATGTACTGACCCTTCAAGTGCTCGCAGGCAACCTTAAGGTAACCACCCCAGTTACCGTCTTTTTCCCAGCTGTCTACAACTTCAACCCATAACGTAGACCTTAATTTGCCTTCGGTGTGATCTGTGCGAAAGGCGCGTCCATATCTGTCCTTATTGTAGATTGCACCCGCCGTCGTCTTGGCTACATCGCCACCGTCAAGACCGATACCTAGCCCATCATCATCGGTGAACCTCACAATGGCTTTAGAGTTATTCTCGTCATAGCCAAAGTAAAGTTTAAAGGCAGACTCTCTTCGCTTTCCCATAAGACACCTCTATCCTGTTGATGAATGTTACAGCTGTGGAAAAAGACAGTATTTTCATGCCCCAGCGTCATTGTTAATGACGCAGAAGACAAAATCGAAACTCATTGAAAAATAGACGCGTGCAGCCTGTCTAGGTTTTCAAGTCTGTCTTTCGTCGTACCTAACGTAATGCGCCCTTATAGATTTTCATACTGGCAAAAATATCAGGTGATAACCGCCGTGTTAGCGTAATGGCCGCGGCGAGGGAGTCTTCGGTCAAGTCCTCCAGTGTGATGACGCCTGACCGCCTGCCCGCCTGACCCGAGCCGCCCATGATCCAGTTTGCACGCCTGACGTTGAGCGTCCCGATACCTGAAGGCATCACGAACATGACCTTCCGGCACCTGCTGGAGTAGCATCAACTGGCCTGAGCGAGGCTCGCGGTCATAACGGTTATCTTCAAGAAAAAGGCCTGTCGCTACGCCCCGAATGAAAGTGCTGATGCGTGATGGAGTCGTCGTTTGGCTGGCGGCACGCCGGTTGAACCCAGGCAAATTCAACGGGTCGCTCGTGTAGCAAGAGCGCTGGGTAATTGATGTTTCCATGGTACTTATAAAACACCCCACTCGCTGCGCAGGTGAAGGTGCATATTGACCCGAAGAAGGTGATGTTCGCATGGCTGCGGAACGATGGTCTGACATGTCAGGGGGCTGAGTTCATCGAGCGCTATAGCCTGAACGTTGCGCCGCCAGAAGCGCAGATCTTATCTAGTGCAAGCGTGCTGGAGTGGAACCGCGTCAACGAGATCAAGCATATGGCCATCCACTTCGATCTGGATGTCCTGGATCCGACTGAGTGTCGCTCGGTCTTCTTCGGCGACCCTAACTCGGCCTGCAACCTTTACGAGGCTTCCCTGCAGGGAAAATGAGCGTCGCCCAAGGCGTGCGATTGATCAACGGTGTATCCAAGGCGACTGATGTGGTTGGTTTGGGTATCACCGAGCACCTGCCGTGAGACGCCATCACGCTCAAGGGTAGATTGGCTGAGATCCCGATCCTGAAGTAGTTCTCTAGAAAAGAAAGAGCCAGCTTCTGCTGGCTCATCCAAGCCAGTATGGGTTCCCAACTCAGGCGCCATGAATCACCCTTGATCTCATAGCCACTACCATGCATTTGCTCGACTGGCCGAGATTGGCTATTGAGACGACGCAGGCGAAAGGCTGTTTTTGGAATAGCGTGGGCGTGATCCACGCCATTTAGCAACAGCGTGTTGGCCACCGAGCTATTGCGCAGAAGCGCTTTCGGCTCCCTTACAGGAGGCCGGAAGGGACGGGGCCGCTTAGCGGCCCCATTTGCATTGGATAACAGCCTTTCACTCAATGCTTGGCTGCCAAGCCCAAGCCCCAAGTCCTAACGACCGCCGCGACTCAACCCACCCAGCCGCGCCGAAATCGACTGCATCCCCTTGCCCAACTCCCTGAGCGTACTCGCATCCCGGGCGCCTTCTTCACTGGCCGCATGGATCCGTACCGCCAGCTCGTTGATTTCCTGCGTCACGTGGCTCTGCTCCTGGGCGGCGACGGCGATCTGCTGGGCGCGCTGGACGATGTCGTCGAAACTACCCACGGTGGTGCCCAGGGTCGTGGCCACGCCCACGGCCTGCTGCACCGACTCGCGAGTGCGCTGCGCACCGTGCTGCATGGTGGTGACCGCAGCGTACGATGCCTCGCGTAGATGGGTGATCATTTCCTGGATTTCGTTGGCAGACGTTTGTGTACGGCCGGCAAGCGTGCGCACCTCATCGGCTACCACCGCAAAGCCACGGCCTTGTTCGCCAGCGCGTGCGGCCTCGATGGCAGCGTTGAGCGCCAACAGGTTGGTCTGCTGGGAGATCGACTTGATCACCTCCAGCACGCCGCCTACGCGCTCGATGTCTTCGCCCAGTTGGGTGATCGCGGTGGCCGCGCCCGAGATGTCGGTCGCCAGGCCTTCGATGGATTCACCGTTGCGACTGACTTGGTCCTGACTCTTCTGCGCCTCGACCAATGAGCTGCGAGCCGTGTCCGAGCAGTCCGTGGTGTTGCGCGCGACCTCATTGGCGCTGGCCGACATTTCGGTGATGGCGGTGGCGAGCAGGGTGTTGTCCACGCGTTGCGCCTCTGCCCGATCGGCCAGGCCAGTGGACAGTTGCGCCAGCTCGTTGGCTTGTTCTTCCAGTGACACCGACTCCTCGGCTATGTGGCGCAGCATGGCCTGCAGAGAGCCGGCGTACTGGTTGACGGCCGTGCGCAAAGCGCCCAGCTCATCATTGCGCACAACGTCTAGCTGAGCACCCGCCTGGCCGCCTTGACCCAGGCTTTCGATTTGCGCCGTGGTTTCGTCGATCTGGGTGAGCAGCCGCTTGCCCGCCAGCCATGCCAGCCCCAGCAAAATGGCCAGTAAGGGCAGCAGGAACAGCAGGATCTGGCCGGTGAGCTTGTTCGCCAGGCCGACAACACGAGCTTCGGGGGTGACCAAGCCAATGCGCCAGCCAGTGCCTTCCATGGTAGCCAGGGTGACGTAGGCCGGCCCATCGAGGCGCGCATCGTTATCCAGATAAAGGGTGGTGGTGCCAGCCGGCTTGCTCGCCAGGCTATCGGCCACTGGCTTGAACCACGGTTGTTCCTGGCTCAGGCCAGCAAGGGTCGGCAAGCCCTTGGCGCTCTTTGCATCGGGGAAGAACAGCAGGTTACCTGAGGCGTCGACCGCAAAGGCGTAGCCACCGGTGACATTGCCGTTGGCCTTGAGGAAGGCCGCAAGGCCGTCGAGCTTCAGGTCAATGGTGGCGACGCCGGCGAACGCGCCTTGGGCGTGATAGGGCACGCTGCACGTCGTCATGGCGACGCCACTGACCGGGTCCTGGTACCCATCCGACCAGACACAGCGGCCCAAGGGCGCGGCTTTGGCGCCGGTGTACCAGGACTCAGCCTGATACGGCGCGGTTTGCGCAGCGTTGTACTCGTCCGAGTAATCCAACCCATTGCTGGCGTTGCGTGCCCAGAAGAAACTGCGGCGTTCGGTGCCGGCAACGAAGCTGTTGGGTTCTGGCCACAGCCCGCCGCCTGCAATGGCGGTATCGCCTTGGCTGTCGATCACGTTGGGCAAGTTGGCCTTGATCAGGTTCTCGTCGCGGGGCAGGGTCTCGGCCAGGTGCGCCATCGCAGCCGCGGTGCCCTCGATGCGGTTCACCTGCATGGCCAGCTGGCGGGTGATGGCGCTGGCCGACTGTTCCGCCGCCTCGGTGCCAGCTGCAACCAGTTCAGGCTTGCCGCCCAGGGTCATGACGCTATAGATCGCCAATGCGGTGAGTGCCAGCAACGTCAGGATTCCCAGGGTCATGCGCCCGGAGATGCGATTGGGAAGTAGCGACATGCTGAAGCTCCACAAAATTTAGGTTGGCTTTCATTGATTACGGCAGCCAAGCCCGATAGTTGAGGTGCTACATCATGTTTCGTATGAGCGGACGACCGGTGGCGGCAAAAAGGCTATGAGTCGAGGGGGAATCAGCCAAAGCCGAGCACACCTTCTGATACCCATGAAGCATCGTCATCCTCTCAAACGATAAACGCTGTCCCGGCCGTCTTCAGGCAACGGCGTATCAAGCACCCCTCCCGCCATCGGTAAACCCTGCGCCCATCCCGCGGCCAACACCTGCACGTCCCGCGCTGGGTCGCACGCCCTGACCCTCTCATCGCGCAACCGACACGTCTGGGCATCCGTTGCGAACAAGGCGCGGGCAAAGCCCCGGCCCTGTTCCGAAAGCCGTGCGGTTTTGGGGGCGCGGATCGTTGTAAATACCTCAAACGCCTCGGTGGGCTCGTTGCCGGCAACGGCCAGGCAGCGAGCCAGGTGCCAGGCGTCTTCCAGGGCCTGGCAGGCGCCTTGGCCGGAGGTGGGCAATGGCGCATGCGCAGCGTCGCCGATCAACAGCACGTTCGCGCGGCTCCACGTGTGCAGCGGTTCCAAGTCGTGGACCGCAATTCGCCGGACGGCCTGGATGGGGGTTGCCCGGATGATGCGTGAAACGGGCTCGGGCCATTGGGCGAAATTATGCTCGACCTGCGCCCGGTCATCGGCTTGGCCAGCCCCTTCGTTGGACGGGCATGCTTGCGCGGCGGCCCAATACACCAGGTCAGGTCGAACCGCCACCGCACCGAAGCGCTGCCCCGTTCCCCAGTAATCCTGGATCGACACATCGTCCACCAGTGCATGCGACCCTTGTGCCACGCCGATCCAGTTCACGAACCCTTGATAGCGCGGGGTGTTGTTGCCCGCGACGAACTTGCGTGTCACCGATGCCATGCGCCCGTCCGCACCGATCAGCACGTCTGGGCGGATGCGTGTGCCGTTGCCGAAGCGGGCCACGGCCTGGCCCTGGGCATCCAGGTCGATGGCAACTGCCTGGCAGCCGAATTCGACTGCGATCCCCGCCCGCCTTGCATGTGCGAGCAACACGTCCTGCAAATCCCGGCGCAGCACCGTTACGGTGGGGTAGCCCATGGTTCGGTCCAGCAGTTCGATATCCAGGCCTCCCAACGCATTGCCGGCTGCATCGTACCGGCGCATGGCAAGGGGCCTGCCGCCGACGGCCTGGATAGCGTGCAACACGCCGAGCTGCTCCAGCACAAAGCTGGCGTTGGGCCAGAGCGTCACGCCGGCCCCTCCGGCTGCCGGTACACTGCGGCGCTCAAAGACCCGTGGGTTGTAGCCCTGCTTGCGCAACGCCAGCGCCGCGCTCAGCCCTGCAATGCCTGCACCCACTATCGCTATGTCCACGTTCCAGCCCTCCTTGTTCATTCGCTGCCCCGCGCCAGGTCATTGAGCGCTGGGGGCAAAGGGCAATCGTAGATTTCCCCGCTTCAGATCACTAGCGTGCAAAAATGGGACGTTTTCATACCTCAGGTGGGATAGTCAGTGCGCAATGAGCTCGATCTGAATGCGGTCCGTGTTTATACAGCGGTGGTGGATGAGCAGAGTTTCGTCGGCGCCTCGCGTGTGCTGGCCATGCCGTCTTCGAATGTCAGTCGCCATGTCGCTTCACTGGAGCGACAGCTCGGCACGCGCCTGCTCGAGCGCAGCACCCGTCATCTGCGCATGACCGAAGCGGGGCGGCTGTTATACGCACGAGCCAAGCCCTTGCTCGACGCTTTGCGCAGCACCCAGGAAGCACTCGGTGCTGTACAGCGCGAGCTGCGAGGTCCATTGAAGCTGTGTATGCCGGGTGAGGCTCCCAGGCTGCTGGCGCCCATCCTGGCCGAATTTTGCAGCCTGCACCCTGGCATCGAGCTTGAGTGCGATACCCGGGTGACTGGGCTGCAAGTGCTGCGTGAGGACGTGGACCTGTGCATCCTCTTTCACCGTGGCCGCCAGGAAGACAGCGAGTTCATCACCTGCGAGCTGGCCTGCTTGCCGAGCATCGTGGTCGCTGCCCCGTCTCTGCTGGCCCGTACAGGTATCCCGCAGCACGTTCGAGCGCTGAAGTCGCTGCCTTGCATCACCACGCTCAGCGCGCTCGGCGGGCAACCCTGGCAGTTTCAAGGTGCCAAGGGCGAAATCGTCAAGGTACCGGTGCGCAGCCGTTACCGCGTCAACAGCGGTGAGCTGGCCGTGGCGGGCGCGCGGCAGGGGATAGGGTTTGCGATTGTGGCGGCTTATCCCTGCCAGGACGATCTGGCGGCTGGCCGGTTGCAGGAAGTGGTACTGGATCTGTGCCCGGCGCCTTTGCAGTTGCTGGCGGCGTATAGCCACCGCCATTCAGTGACGGCGCGGGTGCGCGCCCTGCTGGCGTTCATTCGGGAGCGGTTGGAGGCGATGCACAGCTTGCCAGGCGGTTCTGCCGGCGCAGGTTGATCACGGCGTAAAGCGCGGTCACACCGGCAGGCTGTCACAGCCGAAAAAGCGGCCTGTCAGATCGCCTTCACCTTGACCCATTGCTCGGCCTCAAGCCACGCCCCGATCTCGTTGGGGCGCATCGGCCTGGAGAACAGGTAGCCTTGTGCCCAGGTGCAGCCCAGGGTCTTCAGGGTATTGAGTTCTGCCGCAGTCTCCACGCCTTCGACGATGCACTCCAGTTGCATGTCCTGACACAGGGCAATCAGCGACTTGACGATTTTCAAGCTGGCCGGGTTGAGCTGGATGCCGGTGACGAAGGTGCGGTCCACCTTCAGCTTGGTCAGCGACAACGCATGGATCTGGCTGAGGCTGGAGTAACCGGTGCCAAAGTCGTCCAGGGAAATGCCGCAGCCCAATTCACGCAGGCGGCTGATGGCGCGCTGGGCTTGTGGCAGGTCCTGGATGGCTGCGGTTTCGGTGATTTCCAGGTCCAGGTACGCAGGGTCGAACCGGCTGCTCCTGATCAACGCCACGATCTGCTGGGCGGCCTCTTCCGAGCCACAGTCATGGGTAGACAGGTTGAAAGACAGGCGCATGCCTGCAGGCCAACTGGCGGCCGTGTCCAGTGCCTTGGTCAGCAGGGGCAGCGTGAGGCGATTGACCATGCCGATGCGCTCGGCGATCGGGATGAAATCACTGGGTGGCACATGACCCAGCTCCGGGCTTTCCCAGCGCGCCAGTGCCTCGAACGCAACGGTTCGCTCGCTGCGGATATCCACGATGGGTTGGAACACCATGTGAAACTCGCGATCAAGGTCCGCCCTGCGCAGGGCCTGCTCGGTCAGCCCTTGTCGATTGAGTTGCTGACGATGGGCAGTGCTGAACAGGCACGCCGTGCCAGGGCGATGACGCTTGCTCTGGTACAGCGCGTAGTCGGCATATTCGTACACTTGCGTGGCTGACGATGCCTGATCCGGAAAGGTGGCGATGCCCAGCGACGCACTGATCTGAATGGGGATGTCCACCAGTACGAATGGCTCGCGCATGCGCGTGCAGACCTTCTCGCCAAAGGCGCGTAGCTGCTCGTCATCCAGGGCCTGGGTAATGATCAGGCCGAACTCGTCGCCCCCCAGCCGGCTCAGGTGCACGCTGTCGTCGAGCAACTCGTTGAGGCGCTGACCGACCTGATACAGCAGCCGGTCGCCCACACTGTGGCCATACAGGTCGTTGACTGGCTTGAAACCATCTAGGTCAATCAGCCCGACGGCCAGGCGGGCGCCCTGGTCACCAGCTTGGGTCAACAGCGTGTCGAGCCGGGAGAAGAACTGCCGGCGATTGGCAAGCCCGGTCAGGCTGTCCACGTTGGCCAGCTGCAGGTTTTCCTCGCTGAGCCTGGCCGTTTGCGCCTGCATGTTCACCAGCCGGGTGAAGTCGGTGTATTGCGCCTTGAGGATGACCAGCATGGCGATCGATACCAACAGCACATCGAGCGCGGTGGCAATGAACGTGATGATGGAGGTGGAGGCGAAAAACACCACGAACGCTGTGTTGACCACAGCGGTAGTGGCCAAGGCCGCTGGCAACAGGTGCATCATGCAGAAAATGCAGCCGATCACGGTGATGGCCATGTAGAAGGCGACATGCGCCCGGGTGTAGCTGTCGCCATAGGGAAACAGCGCCAGCGACCAGGCCGTGAAGGCCACGGCAACGAAGGGTGCGAGCGTGTTGGTGCGTTTGAGTGCCGTGACCATCTGGGCCGGGCTGCGCACGCGCCTGCGGGTACGTACCCACTCTATCCCTCGGACCAGGCCGAACACCGTCATGATCATCGGGCAGTACACCACCAGCCAGCGCGGCGCCACCGTGAAGTGGGTGCCCGCCAGCATCAGCGTGTTGATCAGCAGGATGAAGTACATCATGGGCAGCTGGCGCGACAGCGCGATGTATTGCGCCTTGACCAGGTCGGGGTTGTCCTTGGGTACGGACATCAAAGCTCGCAGGCCGAGTAGTGTTTTTTTCATCAGGCGACGCTCTGAAAGTACAACCAGGTGACAAACCGAACGGATTGCCCTTTTTCAGCTTGAAACGAGCAGGGCGGGACGCTGCTCTCACGGACCGTATCGGCCGATCCTCTGGTTGCTGCAATCGTTCAGACTGGTGGCACTTTGATTTCGTTCCCGCCTGCCAACGCCGCGGTGAGTAGCGCCGGTTATTCCGTGCCGGGGGTGTGGCCGAAATAGGCCTTGTAGGCATGGCAGAAGTTCGCCGGGTTGGCATAGCCGATGTGATAGGCGATCTGCGAGATTTGCCATTTGCGTTCCAGTACCAGGAGGCGTGCAAGCTCCAGGCGCTGTTGGCGAATGTACTGCAGGATCGAACAGCCAAACTGCTGGCTGAAGGCCCGGCGCAGGGTGGTCTCGCTCACTTTCAGCTGTTTGGCCAGGGCGGCGACGGACGGCGGGGCAGTGGGGCTGGTGTCCAGCAGCCGACGCGTTTCCAGTGCCAGGTCGCGGCGGCCACGGTCTTGCTGCAGCTCAGGTGTCGGGGCCTGGCTCGACAGATGGCTGGCCAGCTCCAGCACGACCCCCAGGCTCAGGCTTTCATAGTGCAGGCGGCGCAAGCTCCCGCTGTAGGGCGAGCGATAAAGCTGCTGGAACAGGCGGCTCAGCGAGGGGGACTGGGGCAACTGGTCGAACTGCATGCCATCGGCCAGCAGGGCCAGCAGTGGGTGGAACTGGGGATCGTCCTGAGCCAGTTCGCGCAACGCGTCACCGGCAATGCGCACGCCGGCCATGCGCGCATGGCTGTCGACCGGTAACTGGTCCTGGGCTTCGAGGCTCTCGCTCAGGCCAAGCACGTGCAGCCGACCGGTGTCGTACTGGTTCAGCCTGCCGTCGACCTTGTGCTGCCAGGCGCCGTCGAACACTTGCACGATGCATAGGCTCTCTGGCAGCACCTTGTCGATGCGCAGGGGCTCCGGAAAGTGCAGGTGGCAGTCGAAGTACTGCAAGCCTTGGCGCACGGTCTGTGCCCGATAGTGCCCCGTGGCACTGCCCATCACATGAGCGGCACGCGTATCCAGCACGCCTGCCTGGGCCAGGGAGCCAGGGCTGTCGAAACAGAAGGCGGTATCCAGGTAGGGGGTTAGCGATTGCATGCAGGCTCGGTTTCTCGGTGGGGGCAGCGTCGACCGGAAATGGTAACGCGCGCACATTTTCGACAATAGTCGTTGTGACCAACCGGCTGTTTGTTGTGATGAACGGGCAACTGGGTTGGCAGCCTGGCTATTGAGTCCTTCAATACGCGTTTTGTTGCAGATCAGGAAACAAAATCATGTTCGCTTATCGGAAATGGGCTGCCTTGCTGGTTGCCGCGCTCACCCTGTGTATCGGTCAAGCCCAGGCCGAGGACCGCCCGGACGTGGCCAAGAACGTCGTCGCCTACCTGGGCACTGAAGGGGCCAAGGTGTGGACGCTGCGCATTGGCGATCGCGCGGCCAACGAGGCGCTGGTGCAGGTGGAAGGCGTCGATCACGACTGGGATATGCGCATCCAGAAAATGCACGTCGAGAAAACCGCCAAGGATACCCGCTACTGGACCGACGTCGACGGCAAGAAATTCGTCGTGCTGATCATCCAGGGCATGTGGGGGGGCGAGCTGTACCTGCCCGGCGAGGCGCAACCGCGCCAGGTCGGTTACTCGGAAGGTTTGTCGCATCAGGGCAACGCCGAGGCGTTCCTGACCGATTACCTGGCTGCCAAGAAATAATCGAGGGGCATCGATCATGAGCGAACATACCGATCCATTGGCCGACCTGTCCGGTTCGCTGGGCAATGAGTACGACCAGTCGCGCACGGCCCAGCGCGAGCGCGTGGTCGCCGAGCTTCGGCAAGTGATCGAGCGCGTGCCGGAGCAGAGCGAATTCACCAACTCTCGCCGTTACCGCGTGTGGGGGCCTGTATGGCTGGTCGGTGCCCTGATTCTGTTCGGAATCGGCATCAGCATGCAGCGCACCGGGCCGATCGTGGCCACCGCCTTCATCGTGCTCATCGCCGCTGTTGTGACCTGGCAGCACCGCAACGCCGGTACCCAGGTGTTCATGCGCCTGACACGCCGCCAACTGTTCGTCGACACGTTGGACGCGCCGGTGGACCTGGCCCAAGTGCAGGACATCTCGGTCAAGGATGAAGGGTTGGTGATGATGCAGACGCTGGAGATGAGCAGCGATGCTGCATTGCCTACCCACCGAGTGGCGAGGCTGCAGTTCTTCGGTAACCAGGCCATGGTCCTGAAAAAGCCGCGCCCCCAGATCCGTATCATGTCGGCTGGGCTGGCGCAGAACGGACGCAAGCTGTCCAACGAAGAAGTGCTGGCCGTGCTGACGGCCTACTGCGATGCCGCCCACGCTCAGCGTCAGCTCGAGCTGCTGCAGGCCAATGGATAACTCCGGCGCCAATGACGACCTGGCCTACCTGCAGGTCCATGCCGTCGGGCCTGATGAGTCGTTCGAGCTGCGTGAGCACTCGCTGGGCAAGGCACTTGCGTGTGCAATCATCGGGCTGGTGGCACTTGGGCTCGGTGGCTGGCTCGCGAGCTTGCCGATGGTCTTCGGCCCGCAGACCGCCACCGCGGTGGTGGCGTTGCTATGGGCGTTCGGTGCAGGGCTGGCCGGCATCGGGCTGGTGGCCCTGGTTTGCGCCTGGGCGCTGTATCAGCGCCATGGGCAGTGCGCACTGGCGGTGACCCGTGACACGGTCGGCTTCGCCAACGCCTTGGCCCCAGTACCATGGGAAGCGTTCGAGGGCTTCGATGTCGAACAACGGCGGCTGAGTACGCACCTGGTGTTCAGCCTTGCCGCGTTCGGTGCTGCACCTGTGCTCAAGGCCTCGAGCTTCAAAGCGCTGGCAGCCCCTGATGCCCAGCTGATTGCCGGTGGCCTGCGGCTCAAGGTGTGGGCCTGCAACTTCACCCTGACCGGTCGCAGGCTCACGCTGGCAGAACTGGTGGACGTGCTTTACCCCTACCTGCAGGCAGCACAGGCCAGGCGTACCTTGGCACAGTTGTTCCCGGCCGTGGCTCGCCAGGGTGATGCGCTGCGGCGGGCTGGGCCATGAGCAACGGGGCCATACGGCTGCTCAGGCGCCTGGGCTGGGGCTTGGCCCTGCTGCTGTTGCCGCTGCTGGTACTGGGGTGGAGCCAGGTGCAACTCTGGCGCCTCGAGGTGGCACAGGCGCAGGCTCAGGTGATGCGCCAGTGGCTGGATACGCCAAGGGACACGCTCTTGCAGGCCCTGCCCAAGGCCGAGCGTAACCCATACCTGCCCCAGGCAGACCGACGTGAGCGGTTTCAGCGTGAAGTGGACCGCTATGAGGCGGGCCTTGGCGGGCAGTCTCTGCGCAAGGTCCTGGCAGTCACGAGCGGCTTGCTGGCGGTTCTGGCCCTGCTCACTGCGGCAGGGGCGTGGCTCAGGCTCAGACTGGACGCCTGGCGGGCGCTGCGCTCATTTGAGTTCCTGCAGCAGCACATGACCCAGCGTTGGCGTGCCCTGGGCAAGTGGCTAGTACTGCATCTGGGCTTGCTGGCTGCCGCATTGAGCCTGGCCTTGCTGTACGAGCTGAGCGTTGCGACCAGCCGGGTGGCCGAGGGTGGGTTGACGGTGCTGTTCATCGTGTTGCCGCTGGCTTCGTGCGTGCTGGTCTGCCTGCAACTGGCCAGGCGGTTGCATCGACGCTGGCCGCTTGTACTCGATCAGGGCACGTCCTTTCTGGGCAGAGCGCTTGATCGGGACAGTGCACCGGGGGTATGGCGCTGGGTCGAGGGCCTGGCGGCGCAGCTTCAGGCACCGGTCCCCGACAATATCGTGGTTGGCCTCGATCAGGGCTTTTTCGTCACCAGCGTGCCGATTCTGCTTCAGCCTGCAGGCTTGCCGCTGGCAGGTCGCACGCTGTACTTGCCGCTGCCTTACCTGGGCATGCTCAGCCAGGCAGAAGCGGGTGCGGTCATTGGACACGAACTGGGCCATTTCCGGCATCAGGATACCGAACGGGCCAGCCAGACCAATGCACAGTTCAGCATGATGCGCGCCCATTTCTCGGCGCTGGTGGGCGATGACGAGCCCGCGCCCTGGACGCAACGCCCGACGCTGTGGATGGCCTGGCAGTTCCTGCACCATTTCCAGCGTGCGGTACTGCACTGGGGACGGTCGCAAGAGCTGCTGGCAGACCAGGCAGGCGCTGCAGTCGGCGGACAACGGCTGTTTGCGCAGACCTTGCTGCGCATCATTGCGCTGCAGCCTGCGGTCGATACGGTGCTGGCGACGTGCGGTGGACAAGGTATCGATCGAGCCCTGCCTGGCTACCTTGAGCATCACCCACTGCAGGTGGGCGACGAGGTGCTGGGTGCCGCCATGGCGCACCCCTTCGACACTCACCCTGCAGCCGCTTCCCGCCTGCAGGCGTTGGGTGTTGCGCCCGACCCGGCGCTGCTGTTCGCCGCTACCCGGCCACCGGGCGTCGAGGAGCGCCACTGGTTCGGCCGACTGTGCACGGGGGCGCGCGCTCAAGCCGATTGAGCGCGCCCAGGACACATCGGATTGATCCTTCACTTAATCTTTCCCATTCGCAGGTGTATCGTATTCGCCCTTCCTCATCAGCGCCCGCTGGTGAACTGTTTGTGCCGAACACGAGGTACCCGCTGCGATGTCCTTCACCCGTCGACAAATGCTCAAGGGCCTGACCGGCCTGGTTGTGGTTGGCCTGGGCGCGGGGGGCGCCGCGCGGTACTGGCTGGGCAAGGTCGAAGATGACAATGCCGGCCATGACTACGAGCTGATCGCAGCGCCCCTTGACGTCGAACTGGTCCCTGGACACACGACTCAAGCCTGGGCGTTCGGGCCCAGTGCCCCTGGGACCGAGCTGCGCGTGCGGCAGGGTACCTGGCTGCGCGTGCGCTTCATCAACCACCTGCCGATCGAGACCACCATCCACTGGCATGGCATCCGCTTGCCGCTGGAAATGGATGGCGTGCCGTATGTGTCGCAATTGCCAGTCAAGCCAGGGGAGTATTTCGACTACAAGTTCCGGGTGCCCGATGCCGGCAGCTACTGGTACCACCCCCATGTCAGCAGCTCCGAAGAGCTGGGCCGGGGCCTGGTGGGCCCGCTGATCGTCGAGGAGCGCGAACCCACCGGTTTCAAGCATGAGCGCACGCTCAACCTCAAGACCTGGCATGTGGACGAGCAGGGGGGCTGGATGCCGTTCAGCGTCCCGCGCGAGGCGGCGCGCAATGGGACGGCAGGGCGGCTGATCACCATCAACGGCCAAGCCGATGCCGTGACCGAGCTGCCGGCAGGGCAGGTGGTGCGCGTGCGCCTGCTGAACCTGGACAACACCTGGACGTACCGCATCAACCTCAAGGGCAACTGCGAAGCGCGGATCTACGCGCTCGATGGCAACCCCGTCACCCCCCGGCCATTGGAGGATGACTACTGGCTGGGGCCTGGCATGCGCATTTGCCTGGCGATCCGCATTCCCGAGGCCGGCGAAGAGATCTCCCTTCGCGATGGCTTCGTGCGCCTGGGCACCCTGCGCGCGGTGGCCAACCCGGATGCGCCCAGCGACTGGCCAGCGGCGCTGCCGCCCAACCCCATCGCCGAGCCGGACCTGGAAAACGCCGAAAAGCTCAACTTCAACTTCGAGTGGGCAGGCAAGGTGTCGGTCGGCACCGACCAGGGCAAGCCGCCGAGCCTGTGGCAGATCAACGGTCAGGCCTGGGACATCACCGACAAGACCTGCGCCGATCGCCCGATCGCGACGCTGACCAAGGGCAAGAGCTACATTTTCGAATTGAAGAACATGACCCAGTACCAGCACCCCATCCACTTGCACGGCATGAGCTTCAAGGTGATTGGTTCCAACCGGCATGACATCAAGGAGCCGTGGTTCACCGACACCTACCTGCTGGGCAAGAACGAGCGCGCCCAGGTTGCGCTGGTCGCCGATAACCCGGGCACCTGGATGTTCCACTGCCACGTCATCGACCACATGGAAACCGGCCTGATGGCCGCGATCGCGGTGGTCTGATGCGACCGCAGATCATCGACCGCAGCCATGACCAGACCTACATGCGCATGGCGTTGGCGTTGGCCGCCGAGGGCGCCCAGCTGGGCGAGGTGCCGGTGGGCGCTGTGCTGGTGCAGGACGGCCAGGTCATCGGCCAGGGCTTCAACCGCCCGATCACCGACAGCGACCCCAGCGCCCATGCCGAGATGGTGGCGATCCGCGCCGCCGCGCGGGCGGTCGGCAACTACCGCCTGCCGGGTAGCACGCTGTACGTGACCTTGGAGCCGTGCAGCATGTGCGCCGGCTTGATCGTGCATTCGCGGGTGATGCGCGTGGTCTTCGGCGCACTGGAACCCAAGGCCGGGATCGTGCAGAGCCAGGGCCAGTTCTTCGGGCAAGGCTTCCTGAACCACCGTGTGCTGGTAGAGGGGGGCGTGATGGCCGAAGCGTGCGGGCAAGTGCTCAGTGACTTCTTCAAGGCTCGCCGGGCCAAGCCGTGACGTGACCGGCTACAACGGCGCTGATTGCTCTGCCGGTTTAGCCTTGTTCACACCCGGTACATGCAGGTCGCCCTCGGCCACCTGGCCTTCGAGCTGAGGCTGGGTAACCCAGGTGAGAATGTCGTAGTAGCGGCGGATGTTGGCGACGAAGTGCACCGGTTCGCCGCCCCGCGCATAGCCGTACTTGGTCTGGCGGTACCATTGCTTCTGCGCCAGGCGCGGTAGCATCTTCTTCACATCCAGCCACTTGTTGGGGTTGAGCTTTTCGCGCTTGGCCAGGGTGCGCGCATCTTCCAGGTGGCCGCTGCCGACGTTGTAGGCGGCCAGCGCGAACCAGGTGCGGTCGGGCTCCTGGATGCTGTCGTCCAGCTCGGCCTTGATCTTCATGAAGTACTTGGCGCCACCCTTGATGCTCTGCTTGGGGTCCAGGCGGTTGGAAACCCCCATGGCCTGGGCGGTGCGCTGGGTCAGCATCATCAAGCCACGCACGCCGGTCTTGGAGGTGACCTCCGGCTGCCACATGGATTCCTGGTAGCCGATGGCGGCCAACAGGCGCCAGTCCACCTGCTCGACCTTGGCATAGCTCTTGAAATGCTTTTCGTACTTGGGCAAACGTTGCTGCAGGTGCTGGGCGAAGGTGTAGGCGCCCACATAGCCCAGTACGTCGACATGCCCGTAATAGCGGTCCTTCAGGCGCTGCAGGGTGCCATTCTTCTGGGACTTGTCGAGGAATTCGTTCACCTCGTTCAACAGGCTGTTGTCCTCGCCTGCGGCGACGGCCCAGCGCTGGTCACGAGACTCGCCCAGGTCGAAGGCCACGCGCACATTAGGGAAGTACACCTGGTTCATGGCCAGTTCGTTGGAGTCGACCAGGGTAAGGTCGATCTGCCCTTCGTCGACCATGCGCAGCAGGTCGACCACCTCCACGGCATCGGATTCTTCGTATTGCAGGTCCGGGTACTGTTTTTTCAGCTCGGCCAGCTGATCGGCATGGCTGCTGCCCTTGAGCACCATGATTTTCTTGCCGACCAAGCCTTGGGCGCTGGTCGGGCGCGAGCGGCCATTGCGGTAGATGACCTGAGGCGTCACCTCAAGGTAGGGGTGAGAAAACTTCGCCTGGACCTGGCGCCGTTCGCTGCTGACAAGGCCGGCGGCTGCCAGCACCGGGCCGGACGGCTTGCCAAGGTCGTCGAACAGTTCGTCGAGGTTGTCGGCGGTCTCGATTTCCAGCTTCACGCCCAGGTCATCGGCAAAATGCTTGACCAGTTCGTACTCGAAGCCGGTCTCACCGTTGCGATCCTGGAAATAGGTGGCCGGGCTGTTGCGGGTGATCACGCGCAGCACACCGTCCTCCTTCACGCGCTCGAGGGTACTGGGTTTTTCAACGCAGCCACCAAGCAGCAGAAAGAGTCCGGTTGCGAAAAGCCATCTGGCGCAACGCTGGCGCAAAGCAGTGTGGGTGAACATAGGTTGCAGTATACGCAAAGGACTGGCCGTGCCATATCTCGACAACGGCTAGCTTGTCTGATAGCGCTTACTGGGGTTTGTCACTCGTGCGCACCGTCCAGCGCTGCGTTCATGGTCTGGTACAGGGTGCAGGCCCTGCATCAGAGCGATCGCCCCCCCTTTTGCCAGCCCGGGCAGGCGCTGCCGATGAGCTGCCAACACGGCCCCTGACAAGTGGTCGAACCCCCGGAAATTTTGACCCGCCGGTCCGGTTCCGCCGCCCGGCAGCCATGCGCTACAGCGGGTGCCGCAAGCCAACGAATTAGGCTAGAATGCACGGCCTCCAAGCACACCCCTTCTGAGGCTGTCCCGACGATGTTGATCCTGCGCGGCGCTCCTGCCCTTTCTGCCTTTCGCCACGGTAAGTTACTCGAGCAACTGAGCCAGAAAGTCCCCGCTGTTACTGGTTTGTATGCCGAATTTGCCCACTTCGCCGATACCGACGGCGAGCTGACCGCCGACCAGCAGCAGGTGCTGGGCCGTCTGCTCAAGTACGGCCCGAGCGTACCGGTGCAGGAGCCCGCCGGTCGCCTGTTCCTGGTCGTACCGCGCCTGGGCACCATTTCGCCCTGGGCCAGCAAGGCCAGCGACATCGCCCACAACTGCGGCCTGCAGTCGATCCAGCGCCTGGAGCGCGGCATTGCGTACTACGTTGCCGGTGACCTCAGCGACGCCGAGGCCGAGCAGGTGTCGGCGCAGTTGCACGACCGCATGACCCAGCGCGTGCTGGGCCAGCTCGAGCAGGCCGCCGACATGTTCAGCCACGCCCAGCCAAGGCCCATGACGTCGGTGGACATCCTCGCCGGTGGCCGCGACGCTCTGGCCCAGGCCAACATCGACCTCGGCCTGGCATTGGCCGAGGACGAGGTGGACTACCTGGTCACCGCGTTCCAGGGCCTCAAGCGCAACCCCAACGACATCGAACTGATGATGTTCGCCCAGGCCAACTCCGAGCACTGTCGCCACAAGATCTTCAACGCCAGTTGGGACATCGACGGCCAGGCGCAGGACAAGAGCCTGTTCGGCATGATCAAGAACACCTACCAGATGCACAGCGAAGGTGTGCTGTCGGCGTACAAGGACAACGCTTCGGTCATCGTCGGCAACGTTGCTGGTCGTTTCTACCCGAACCCTGAAACCCGCCAGTATGGTGCGGTGCAGGAGCCGGTACACATTCTGATGAAGGTGGAAACCCACAACCACCCGACCGCCATCGCTCCCTTCTCCGGGGCATCGACCGGTTCTGGCGGCGAAATCCGTGACGAAGGTGCCACCGGCCGTGGCGCCAAGCCCAAGGCCGGCCTCACCGGCTTCACCGTGTCCAACCTGCGCATCCCAGGCTTCGAGCAGCCCTGGGAGCAGGACTACGGCAAGCCTGGCCGCATCGTCGACGCCCTCGACATCATGGTCGAAGGCCCGCTGGGCGGCGCTGCCTTCAACAACGAGTTCGGGCGTCCGGCCCTGACCGGCTACTTCCGTACCTTCGAGCAGTCCATCAACACCCCGCACGGCGAAGAAGTGCGCGGTTACCACAAGCCGATCATGCTGGCCGGCGGCATGGGCAACATCCGCGAAGATCACGTGCAGAAGGGCGAGATCACCGTCGGTGCCAAGCTGATCGTGTTGGGCGGTCCGGCCATGCTGATCGGCCTGGGTGGCGGCGCCGCTTCGTCGGTGGCCACCGGCGCCAGCTCGGCCGACCTCGACTTCGCCTCGGTGCAGCGCGAAAACCCCGAGATGGAGCGCCGTTGCCAGGAGGTCATCGACCGTTGCTGGCAGTTGGGTGAACACAACCCCATCGCCTTCATCCACGACGTGGGGGCGGGCGGTATCTCCAATGCGTTCCCTGAACTGGTGAACGACGGCGGTCGCGGTGGCCGCTTCGAGCTGCGCAACGTGCCCAATGACGAGCCGGGCATGGCCCCGCACGAAATCTGGAGCAACGAATCCCAGGAACGCTATGTACTGGCAGTCAGCGCCGAGGACTTCGAGCGCTTCCAGGCCATCTGCGAGCGCGAGCGCTGCCCGTTCGCAGTCGTCGGCGAGGCGACTGCCGAGCCGCACCTGACTGTGACCGACAGCCACTTTGGCAACACGCCGGTCGACATGCCGCTGGACGTGCTGCTCGGCAAACCGCCGCGCATGCACCGCTCGGTCAGCCGCGAAGCCGAGTTGGGCGACGACTTCGATCCGAGCACCCTGGACCTGGACAGCGCTGCGCAGCGCGTGCTGAACCACCCGGCCGTTGCCAGCAAGAGCTTCCTGATCACCATTGGCGACCGCACCATCACCGGCCTTGTGGCGCGCGACCAGATGGTCGGCCCCTGGCAGGTGCCGGTGGCTGACTGTGCCGTCACCGCCACCAGCTTCGACGTGTACACCGGTGAAGCCATGGCCATGGGCGAGCGTACCCCGCTGGCCCTGCTCGATGCCCCGGCTTCCGGGCGCATGGCCATCGGCGAGGTCCTGACCAACATGGCCGGCGCGCGTATCGACAAACTGTCCGACATCAAGCTGTCGGCCAACTGGATGTCGGCCGCCGGCCACCCGGGCGAAGACGCCCGCTTGTACGACACCGTCAAGGCTGTGGGCATGGAGCTGTGCCCAGAGCTGGGCCTGACGATTCCGGTCGGCAAAGACTCCATGTCGATGAAAACCAAGTGGAGCGAGGACGGCGTGGACAAGAGCGTGACCTCGCCGATGTCGCTGATCGTCAGCGGCTTTGCGCCGGTTACCGACATCCGCGGCACCCTGACCCCGCAATTGCGCATGGACAAGGGCGAGACGGACCTGATCCTGATCGACCTGGGCCGTGGCAAGAACCGCATGGGCGCGTCGATCCTGGCGCAGACCTACGGCAAGCTCGGTGCCCAGGCGCCGGATGTGGACGATGCCGAAGACCTCAAGGCGTTCTTCGCCGTCATCCAGGGCCTGAATGCCGACGGCCACCTGCTGGCCTACCATGACCGCTCCGACGGCGGCCTCTTCGCCACCGTGCTGGAAATGGCCTTCGCGGGTCACTGCGGTCTGGACTTGCACCTCGATCCGCTGACCGACAGCAAGGCCGACATCCCGGCCATCCTGTTCAACGAAGAGCTGGGCGCGGTCATTCAGGTGCGTCAGGACGCTACCCCGGACGTACTGGTCCAGTTCAGCGCCGCTGGCTTGGGTGAGCAGTGCGTGGCGGTGATCGGCAAGCCGGTCAACAACGCCGAAGTCTCCATCAGCCTGAACGGCGAAGTGCTGTTCGATGACGACCGCCGCATGCTTCAGCGCCAGTGGGCTGAGACCAGCTACCAGATCCAGCGCCTGCGCGACAACGCCGATTGCGCGGATCAGGAATTCGACCTGCTGCTCGAAGAAGACAACCCAGGGCTGTCGGTCAAGTTGGGCTTTGATGTCTACGACGACATCGCCGCGCCCTACATCAAGAAAGGCGTGCGCCCGCAAGTGGCCATCCTGCGTGAGCAGGGCGTCAACGGCCAGGTCGAAATGGCGGCTGCCTTCGACCGTGCCGGTTTCGCGGCCATCGACGTGCACATGAGCGACATCCTTGCTGGTCGCGTGGACTTCGAGGCCTTCAAGGGCCTGGTCGCCTGTGGCGGCTTCTCCTACGGCGACGTGTTGGGTGCAGGCGAGGGCTGGGCCAAGTCGGCCCTGTTCAACAGCCGTGCGCGTGATGCCTTCCAGGCGTTCTTCGAGCGTAACGACAGCTTCGCCCTGGGGGTGTGCAACGGTTGCCAGATGATGTCCAACCTGCACGAGCTGATTCCGGGCACCGAGTACTGGCCGCACTTCGTGCGTAACCGCTCCGAGCAGTTCGAGGCGCGGGTGGCCATGGTCGAGGTGCAGAAGTCCAACTCGATCTTCCTGCAGGGCATGGCCGGCTCGCGCATGCCGATCGCCATCGCCCACGGCGAGGGCCATGCCGAGTTCGCCAGTGAAGAGGCCTTGCTGGAGGCCGATGTGTCCGGTTGCGTGGCGCTGCGTTACGTGGACAACCACGGCAAGGTCACCGAGGCCTACCCGGCCAACCCCAACGGCTCGCCACGCGGTATCACGGGGCTCACCAGCCGCGACGGCCGCGTGACCATCATGATGCCGCACCCGGAGCGTGTGTTCCGTGCCGTGCAGAACTCGTGGCGCCCGGATGAGTGGCAGGAAGATGCGGCGCTGATGCGTATGTTCCGCAATGCGCGGGTGTGGGTGAACTAAGGCGTGTACAAGCTCGCCTTCTTCGTCCCTGCCAGCCATGTGGAGGTGGTCAAGGCTGCTGTGTTCGCCGCAGGTGGTGGGCACATGGGTGATTATGACCACTGTGCTTGGCAGACCTTGGGCCAGGGCCAGTTTCGTCCATTGGACGGCAGTTCGCCGTTTCTTGGGCGGGCGGGTCAGGTCGAGGTGGTGGAGGAGTGGAGGGTGGAGCTTGTGGTGGGCGATGACCTGATTCGTCAGGTTGTTGCTGCGCTCAAGCAGAGTCATCCGTATGAGACGCCGGCCTATGAGGTTTATCGGTTGGTGGACTTTTAATGCTCGTCGTGGTGGGTGAGGGGTGAGTTAGCCTCTTACAGGTTGGGTCGGGAGTTTTGATGGGTTTCGATATCCTGCCTGATGATGTGGAAGTTCTAAGTTCTAAGTTCTAAGTTCTAAGTTCTGAGTTCTGAGTTATATATTTAGAACTTGAATGCTTAGGTGTGGGTGTTGATAAAGTGTTTAGTCCATTTGCGATGGCGACGCTTAATCACCTTTTCGCCCTTACGGCGAGTCACTTTTTGTCAAACGCGACAAAAAGTAACCAAAAAACGCTGCGCTCCATTCATACGGCCCCTACGCTGCGCTTC
>Ga0209370_1001216_pt1 | contig 24035 bp, 19 predicted proteins | sample AgamicAtPrz_FD_187164 | JGI IMG/M metagenome (GOLD analysis project Ga0209370, IMG submission 187164) | Agave microbial communities from Guanajuato, Mexico - At.P.rz (SPAdes) (version 2) | ecosystem: Host-associated > Plants > Phyllosphere > Phylloplane/Leaf | place: Guanajuato, Mexico... | reverse complement strand
CCAGCTTGATCTTCGACTTGCGCAGGGACTCGAGCAGGTCGAGGTTTTCCTCACCAGGAATGCCGAACACATACTCGACACCTTCGTTTTCCAGGCATTGCACAACGACATCGGCGGCCTTGGCCATTTTTCTTGTAACCTCGAATTCAGAGTTTTAGGCGCAGCAGAACCCGCGGGACCGCAAGCGGCCCCGTGGGTAAACATCGGATCCAGGTAGACTTTTAGGCCAGCTGGTAGGTGGTCTTGACGCGAGTGAAGAACTGGCGAGCATGCGTGCCTTGCTCGCGGGAGCCGAGGCTCGAAGCGCCATTACCACCAAACGGGACGTGGTAGTCCACGCCCGCGGTCGGCAGGTTGACCATGACCATGCCTGCCGAGCTGTTGCGCTTGAAGTGCTCCGCATGACGCAGCGAGGTTGTCACGATCCCGGCAGAAAGCCCAAACGAGGTATCTTCGGCCGCGGCAAAGGCCTCCTCGTAGTCGCGGACCTTCAGCACGCTCAGTACTGGACCGAAGATTTCTTCCCGGTAAATACGCATCTCTGGCGTCACTTCGGTGAACAGAGCCGGGGTGAACAGGTAACCACCCGCTTCGTTTTCGATGTGCTCGCCACCACACACTAGCTTCGCACCTTGCTCACGACCGCTGGCGACGTAGAACAAGTTCTGTTCCAGCTGACGGCCATCAACCACAGGACCGATATCGGTTGATGCCTGCATAGCATCACCAACCCTCAGGGCGCGGGTACGCTCGGCCAGCCTTGCAACGAACGCGTCATGGATGCCTTCAGTGACGATGACCCGCGAGCTTGCAGTGCACCGCTGGCCGGTGCTGAAGAACGAGCCGTTGAGAGCGACGTCCACTGCCTGTTCCAGATCAGCGTCGTCCAGAACGATCAGAGGATTCTTGCCACCCATTTCAAGCTGAACTTTCTTCATGCCTTCAGCCGCGAGCCTGGCGATCTGACGACCAGTGTTTTCCGAACCGGTGAAGCTGATACCGTCCACTTCCGGTGAGCGGATGATGGTGTCACCCACACTCCGACCAGGGCCGATCAGCATGTTGAACACGCCATCTGGCAGACCGGAACGGCTAATGATTTCGGCCAGAGCCCAGGCCGAGGATGGAACCAGCTCTGCGGGCTTGAACACCACGCAGTTACCAAAGCACAGCGCGGGAGCGATCTTCCAGGCTGGAATGGCGATCGGGAAGTTCCAAGGTGCGATGATGCCGATGACCCCCAATGGCTGGGTGAAGACATCGATGCCGACGTCTTGGCGCACCGACTGGTACTTCTCACCTTCGGCACGCAGGGCTTCCTGGGCGTAAAACTTGAACGAGCGGCCCGCACGGTCGACTTCGCCGAGGGCCTCGCGGACGACCTTGCCTTCTTCGCGAGCCAGCAGCTGCGCGAGTTCTTCGCGGCGCGCCAATATCTCGGTACCGATAAAGTCCAGCGCATCAGCGCGCTGCTGCGGATTGCTGCGCGCCCAGGCTGGCTGCGCGCGGCGGGCGGCTGCGATGGCCTGCTCGGTCAGTTGCTGATCGGCACGCACGAAACGCTCGACAACCTCACTCGGATTGGACGGATTGCGGTTTTCGAGGATGTCGGCGCCGCTGTCCAGAGCGACGAAAGCGCCGTCGACAAAGCTGCTTTTGGTGGCGATGGTCATGCGGTACGGATCCTTTTCTCGGTGGCGTGGCGGGCAACGTAATCAGTGATATTGTCGACGGCACGATCCATCAACTGCTGCATGGCATCCTCACTGCTCCAGGCAATGTGCGGGTTAAGGATGAAATCGTCTCGATCGATCAGTTGGAACAGCGGGTTGCTCGGATGCAGCGGTTCTACTTCAACCACATCCAGCGCCACTCCACCCAGACGCCCATTTTGAAGGGCGTCAATCAGGGCTGCTTCGTTGACGATGCCACCGCGCCCAGTGTTGATCACCAGCGCATCGGACTTCATGGTCGCCAGTTTTGCAGCATCGATCAGGTCATACGTTTCTGGGGTCAGTGGCGCATTGATCGACAGCACATCACAGCTTTTGAGCAGGCTTTCCAGCGAACGGGAATCGGGGCCAGGGCGCTTGCCGCCGCGGTCTTCAAAAAGCACTTCCATACCAAAAGCACGGGAAAGTTCAGCCAGTCGCACAGCAATAGGGCCGCTACCAATGATTGCCATCTGCTTGCCACGCACATCACGGATACGATGGTCGAAATAGATGTTCTTGTACTCAGCCTGGCCTGCGTGCACCTTCCGCATCAGCCGACTGAACGCTGCTGGACGACGGAACAGTTCCAGCATCATCGCCATGCTGTGCTCGGCCACAGTATTGGCGGCGTAGCCTGGGACGCTGGATACTTCAATGCCATGGGCATCGCAGTACTCGACATCGACGATGTCGCGGCCAGTCAAAGCCAGCGAAATCATCTTCAGCTTCGGCAACTGACGCAAATGTTCTTCACGCAGAGGCACACTGCAAGTCAACGCGACGGTGGCGTCCTTCAGGTGCTCAAGCACTTGATCAGGATGGGTATAAGCAAATTGCTGCCAGGTATGTTCGCAGTCGGGACGCTTGAGACGTGTCGAGGCCGCAAGCCCCTCGTCGTCGAGGAAAACAATATGTTCGCTCATAATCTTATTACTTATTTTTTCTGGGCTGGGACATAGCCGGCCGGCGCCATGGAGACCAACTGACGAGTAATGAAGCCGGCGTCCTGGTCGTGATCTTCCAGCGACTCTTTGCGCACCAGCGCGTCACGCACCATGTGCGCGCCGAAGAAGCGGAACGGCTCTGGCGGCAGCAGCTTCATCTTCTGGTTGACCAGGCCGCAGTTGGCCCACTCGTCATTGGCATGGGTGGCCAAGGATTTGATGATGCGGCTGGCGAAGACCGTGGTGGCCACGCCGTTGCCCGAGAAGCCGATGCCGTAACTGACCGTCTGGTGGTGGTCCAGGTAGCCGAAGTTCGGCAGGCCCTTCATGGCGCGGTCGATCGGGCCAGTCCAACTGCTGACCACAGGCACGTCAGCGAGCTGTGGGTACAGGCGGCGCAGCTCGGCGGCGACCTTGTCGGCGGCCGGCGACGGTTTTTCATAGAGGTTGCCGATGCGCCCGGCATAGGCGAACTGGCCCAGCGGCTTGCCGAAGACGACGCGTCCATCCGGGGTGTTGCGCCAGTAGTTCAGCACGGTCCGCGAATCGGTCATGCACTCGCCGCCGCTGAAGCCGATAGCGTCAAGCTTGGCCTTCACAGGCGCGGTAGCGACCATGTCGCTGGACATGATGGCAATCATGCGGCGCAGCTCGGGGAATTGCGCGCCCCAAGCGTTCAATGCCAGCACCACATGGTTGGCTTTCACATGGCCCATGGCAGTGTGTACCACTGGGTTCTTGCCACGTTCAAGATGCGTGAACGGCGATTTCTCGAAGATCTTCACACCCAGCTTCAGAGCTACCCGGCGCAGACCACGTGCCAGCATCGCTGGCTGGACAGTCGCGGCGTTAGGGTCGTAAATACCGCCCAGCACAAGCGGCGAGCCAACGCGTCCGCGAATCGTCTCGCGATCTAGTTCCTGGAACGGGTTCACATCGAGTTTCTGCAAACCGTCGGTGAGCACTTTCCAAGAGTTCATCTGCCGCTGATTGGTGGCAGTCCACAGCCAGCCATCCTTGCGGTACTGAGCATCGATGCCATGCTCCTGACAGAAGCTGCCAATCTCGTCGATCGCCGATTCTGCGGCTTCGCAGATGCGTCGCGCCTCTACGTCACCACAGATGGTACGCACAGATAGATACTTGCCCCACCAGTTAGTGGCTACCCCGCCGTTGCGCCCGCTGGCACCGGAGCCGCAGCGATCACGCTCGACGATGACGATGGACTTTTCCGGGTGCGCCTGCTTCAGGCGAATGGCCGACCACAGACCAAGAAATCCGCCGCCGACAATACACACATCAGCTTGAATTGAATCCTGCAAAGCAGGGGCGAGATCGCTATCCAGGTCGAGTGCCTGGGCATACCAGAATCCACGGTACATAGTGTTGGTGCCTTTGAGCGTAAGAGCATGTTGGTTTTTGCAACATAATGCTTACCCAAGGGGCACCCTCGCTGTAACAAGCATGACAATTGATAGTAGAACCTCGCCCAGGTCATACCTTTTGTCTCGATTTTCCTACTTGCTGAGATTGATATGATATCCCGGACCCAGCCCACCCTCTAAAATGAATGCAGTCCCGTTGAGGTGAGGTATTTGTTGATGGTTCACCCAGAACCCTATGACACGCCGCTTGAGGCCGACCTCAAAACGCCTGTGAAGCCCGAATTGCGGGTAGGCTTCGTGCTGCTGAATCAGTTCACGTTGGTGCCCGTTGCCGGCCTGGTCGACTCACTTCGCTTTGCAGCAGATAAATCGTTCCGCAGCCAGCAGCTCTTTTGCCAGTGGGATTGGATGACGCTGAATGACCAGCCCATCACGGCAAGCTGCGGCATGCCCATTCTTCCCACCAAACCGCTCAACCTTTTCGCACAGTACGATTACATCGTCATCGCTGGTGGCCTGCTCGGGGAAACTCGCAACCCGCCCGATTGGTTGCTGGACGCCCTCCGGGATGTGAATGCCGCCCACATTCCCATCATCGCTCTTTGTTCTGGGTCATTCGTACTCGGAAAAGCGGGCCTGCTTGATGGCAGGCGATGCGCCGTGCATTTCACCCTCCGGGATGAATTCAAGGAGCGCTTCCCTGACTCGACAATGGTCATCGACAAAAGCTACGTCGACGATCGAGGTATTATCACTTGCCCTGGCGGGACCGCTATCGACTTGGCAGCCAACCTGATCCGTCGGCATTGCGGCGCCGTGCGCGCGCAGAAAGGCCTTGAATACTTGCTAGTCGAAGAACGCAGGGAAGATGAGCAGGCCGCCGCCGCGAGCGATAGCGTGTACCAAAACGATAGGGTTCAGCGTGCCATCGAGTTCATGCGCGCCCACCTGGATGCATCCATGACACTGCAAACGGTGGCAGAGGCAGTTGGTACGCACCCGCGGCAGCTACATCGTGAGTTCGTCGCCAACACTCAAGAGCCGCCGGCCAACTACTGGCGCAAACTACGCCTTGAGCATGCGCGCCGCCTGCTGGTGAACACCAGCCAGAACATCACCACTATCGCCCTCGCCTGCGGCTTCTCGGATGCCTCGCACTTCATCCTGTGGTTTCGCAAGCAATATGGGGAAACGCCCTATACCTTCCGCAAGAGACGCCACGAGGTTGAGCGATTCGATTGGCATGGCGACAGCGCAGGCTTGGATCCAGACCTTTAGGCGAAAAAAACGCCGCAATTCACTTGCGGCGTTATTATTCAAGCGAAGGTCAAAGCTGCCCAAACGCCTGAATTTCAATGCGATAGCCTGGCGCCGCCAGCGGCGCACCCACACAGGCACGCACCGGGGGCTGGTTGCCGACCCAAGCATCGTAGACCTCGTTCATGCGATCGAACTCGGCCATGTCGGCCAGCCAGATCTGCATACGCGACAGATTGGCCTTGCTTGCACCCACCTCCGCCAACCAGGCCTCCAGCTGGCGAAGCACGCAACGCGTTTGATCAGCGATATCGCCATCGAGGTTTTCAGCAACGATTCCAGAGGTCTCGATCCGACCATCGATGATCACGAGCTGGCTTGCGCGCTTGCCGGGATTGATACGTTCGATCATGGGCCGACTCCTTAGAACAGCACGTAAGTCTTGCGCAGGGTTTCACGGATGTCCCACACACCTTCACAGTTTGCCGGGAACAGCACTGCATCCCCTGCACGCAGCTCTACAGGTTCGCCACCGTCTGGAGTGAAAGTGCAGGAGCCGCTGATGATATGGCTGAATTCACGGTTGGTCAGATGACGACGGAAAATGCCAGGTGAGCTTTCCCACACACCAATACTGGCATTAACCGCCTCATCAGCCTGATGCTGACCAGTGGCTGCATGGGCAATCAGCTCACCGATAGGCAGTTTGGCAGGGGCTTTTTCACCCAGCGGGGATTCAGCAGCTTGGCGTACAACGGTAAGAACTTGAGTCATGAGAAATCCTCGGATTGATTGATAAGGCTGGATCAGCGCGTACTCGCGCACGCATCCAGGGCAGATGCTTGTTGCAGATCGAGCTTCGCGGTCTCCGGCGCGAGCCACCACGAAGCCAACGCTCCCATCAGCGAGATGGCCGCAGCCGCCAGCATGGTCGGACCGATACCCAGCGAGGCTAACGAAACAGGGACCAGATAGGTGCCGGCAGCAGCGCCAATACGCGACAATGAGGTGGCCAGGCCTACGCCAGAAGCGCGAATTTCGGTCGGGAACAACTCGTTGGGGTAAACGTATTGCAGTACTTGCGCACCACCGATGACGAATGCATAGGTCCCGAACAGGAAGAGCACAATGGACGGAGCTGCATCAGGGAACATACCGAGCACAGCCAGCGCGACGCCGGACCAGAACAGACTGTGAATCACCATTGGCCGCCGCCCCATGGTGTTGATGACACGGGTAGCAGCGAGGCAACCAATCACGAACAGGACAGTGATTGCGATCGACCCAACGCTGGCCAGGTCGTCCGAGAGCTTCAATGCCTGCAATACTTTTGGAGCGAATGCATAGATGGCGAACAGCGGCACGATTGAACAAGTCCAGAACAAGGTAACGAAGACCATGCGCTTGCCGTACCCGGAATGGAACAACGAAGCCACGGAGACCTTCTTCTTGGTCGCAGGCTCTGGCAGATCACGTGACGAGTAATCAAGGCCGTAGATACCTTTGATGATCGCATCGGCCTCGGCAAGACGCCCCTTGCTGATCAGCCAGCGCGGCGACTCCGGGGTCAGCATCCTTGGAATGAACAGCAACAACCCCGGCACTGCCGCACTCGCCAGCACCCAGCGCCAAGCATCAGCACCACCCAGGCGCATGAGCATCTCGCCTACGCCGTACGCCAGTGCCGCACCCACGAACCAGCTCACGACCATGCTCGCCAGCAATGGCCCACGGGCGTTACGAGGCAGAAACTCGGCAAGGAGTGAGGTAGCGATTGGCAGGTCCGCCCCCACCACCACACCGATCAGCAGCCTGAAGACAAACAACAACCAGGCCGAATCTACCCAGAACTGGGCGATCGAAATGACCATGATGACAGCGATGTCGATCACGTAAAGCATTTTGCGGCCATAGCGGTCGGTAAACCACCCGCCAAGGAAACCGCCGAAGAAGAGACCAATCAATGCGGCGGAGGCAATCAAGCCCTCCCAAAACAGATTAATCTGCAAGGCAGAAGCAAGGTGCGACATGATCACACCGATGATGCTCAGGACGTAGCCGTCTAGGAACGGACTACCCGAGGTAGAAAACGCCAGTTTCTTATGGAAGCCATTAAGGGGAGCGTCTTCAATGGATCGTTTACAACTCGACATTGAAGTTTCCTTTTATATTTGTTATCGCAGTAACATCCAACCAATCACTGTGACGGAACATGTGAATTTTAAACTCGACAGGCACGCCAAATTTGCGCGCTGACAATGGTCGCGTGCTTCTTCGGTATAACTCCCTCCAATAAATCAGTCACTTAGAGCTGCGACCAACCGTCGCGCCCCTCCTGACAGCCACTATGTCACCCTCGCCTTCATACCCATATAACGATTGAGACAAGTATTGGTATGAATTGCCCGCGCCATCCTGGATTCCTCACAGCAAACGGGCTCCTGTCCAGGCAAGCCCGAACATCACATGAGCTGTCCCAAACGTTATAGGGTGTTGATCACCAAGGGTGAGAAAGTGCGCCTATGCGGGCGGGGGTGGAGCTTACACCTCATGCAATCCGTACGATGTTGCCCCACAGCGCTGCGGGTTCCGGTTGAGTCGGAACACGGAGCCATAGGGTGCGTGCTTGTCTGAATATATGAATAATATGCTGGAGTTCCCCATGGCCTTCAAAAGAACCATTCACGCGGTCGACACCCACGCCGGCACCCCGATGCGTGTGATCACCGGTGGCGTACCGCACATTCCTGGCGACACTGTCTACGCCAAGATGAAATGGCTGGAAGAGAATGACGACCAGCTGCGTAAGCTGATGCTGCGCGAACCCCGCGGCTATCCAGCGCACTGCTGTAACATCATCGTACCGCCCTGCCACCCTGAGGCCGACGCCGGCTACGTCATCATGGAGCAGATCGAGTACCCGGTGATGTCCGGAGGCAACACCATCTCTGTGGTTACTGTTCTGCTGGAAATGGGCATGCTGCCGATGAAGGAGCCGCTGACCGAGCTAGTGTTGGAAGCGCCTGCCGGCCTGATCCGCATCAAAGCCCAGTGCGAAAACGGCAAGGTCAAGGGCGTTACTTTCCAGAACGTGCCGGCCTTCGCCGCTCACCTGGATGCGGTCATCGACGTTCCTCACCTGGGCAAGGTGCGGGTCGATGTTGGCTGGGGTGGTATGTTCTACGTAATCGCCGACGTGCGTCAGTTCAAGGGCCTGGAACTCAAGCCTGAGCACGGCGGCGAGATCGCTCGTGTTTCCTCGATGATCCGCGAAGCGGCTATCGAGCAGTTGCCGGTCGCTCACCCGGACTATCCCGGCGTTGGCATCACCATTTCGCAGCTATCCGGCCCTTCCGACGACCCTAAGGCCGACTGGAAGAACACCGTCACCATGTCTTCGGGCACATTCTCATGGGATGACCCTGCCACATGGACCGGCGCCTTGGACCGCTGCCCATGCGGTACCGGTACCAGCGCGAAAATGGCTACCCTTCACGCCAAGGGCGAACTGCCGCTGAACCAGGATTTCCGTCACCAAGGCATCCTCGGCAACATCTATACCGGTCGACTCATCGAAGAAACCACCATCGGCCAGCACAAGGCTGTGGTACCAACAGTCACCGGTACCAGCTGGATCTACGGCCTGAACACCTTCGTTCTGGACCATGACGATCCATTTACCGAAGGTTTCACCATCGGGGACATCTGGGCTTGACCTGGTAGGTGGCGTCGGCTGACGCGACAACTACCTTGAAAAACGCCGATTCTTAGATAGCGAGGGCTGCGGAGGAACGCGCGAGCGTCCCTCCAAGCCTTCGACTCAGCTCAAGAGCTTGGTGCTTCCAGTTTTGAGCGAGTTAGCAGCGCGTCCAACACAACCTCGCAGGCCGCTCCCCAACTTGCACCAACGGGCTGGTGCATAAGAACCTCCAACCCTGCATAGGTGAACGTGCCTGGCGTTGCTATCGACTGACCCAGTGCGCTCAGTGACTGATCAGGATGATACTGGGCTCGCGCGATACAATCTTGAAGGTTGCCCAGCACCAACGCTCGTGCGTCTTGCGCTGGAAGGCCCTTATCGCTAAGCCATTGTTGCAGATCGTGGAGGAGGAAATAGAACCAGCCATTCATGCATGCAGCTACCGTCGCCAGCTCAAATGATGATTCATCACTCAATATTACAGATTGCCCCAGAGGGCCCAGCAGCTCTTCAGCAGCGCAATCATGAGGACATATGACTACCGTTGACTGGTTGAACAGCGCAGCGTAAGACAGCATTACACGTACGCAATTGGCTCTAGGGAAAGCAGCTTGCAGCTGCTCCAGAGAGATTCCCGCCAGCAGCGATAGGAGATGCTGCCCCTCTCTGAACGATACCTCGGCTGCCACGTCTCCGAGCACCCTCGGTCGAACGCCCAGGATGACACTTTCTGCCTCATCAACCACGGCCTGATTACTATCCATGATGCGGCAGTCGCATTCCGCCGCAAGAAGAGCTGCACACTCGGCATTACGAGGGGAAAGCAGGATGGTGCCGGAAAAACCACTACGGCGCAGGCCTCGCACCAGTTTATCAGTGAGTTCTCCGACACCCAGAATACCCAGGACGCTCATGATGTTCCCTCTACCAGTCTGATCAGCTTTGAACTGACCGCGGTGCATGAAGGGGCATTGGCCAATAAATGCGCTGCGGCGTCATGTACTTACTATGTCACCCTGCAATCGCTGGACATATAACGCGTGAGACGAGTAGTGGTAATTTTTCATGCGCGTGGTCAACAGCGCCATGAACCACCTCGATTAACAAGCTTTGGGAAGCCTGACGAACGTAGCCCCCCAAAACACTACGCGCTCGCTTACTTCGCAACCACGCGAAGGCTGGGCAGTTCCTTAACATTCACCATCGCCTCTGCAAGCCGACGGAAAGTCACGACGCCCAGCGCTTTACCCGTTGAAGACATCACAGTCACGTCACCGTCAGGCGCCGATACAAGCATCCGCACCGCCTCCTCCACAGTTGTGCCGGCAGCTAGTGTGGCACCAGAACAAACCGCGCCCGATCGCATGGGTAGCATGACCGCCTCAACGTGGAGCACCCTACCCCGGTTAACTTCTTTCACGAAGTTGGCCACGTAATCATCGGCCGGGCGCAAGACGATGTCTTGGCTGGTACCCTGCTGGATTACTTGTCCGTCACGTAAAATCGCGATCTGGTCGCCAAGACGCAGCGCTTCATCCAAATCGTGGGTGATGAAGACGATCGTCTTTTTGATCTCTTTTTGCAGGTCCAGCAATACGCTCTGCATATCCATTCGGATCAACGGATCGAGTGCTGAGTAAGCCTCATCCATTAGCAGCACGGGAGCATCATTAGCCAGCGCACGAGCCAGGCCCACCCGCTGTTGCATGCCGCCAGAGAGCTGGTTCGGGTATTTCTTTTCGAACCCCTTCAGGCCGACGCGCTCGATCCAGCGCATCCCGATTTCGGTGCTCTTGGCACGTGGGAGCTTCTGAATATCGAGGCCGTAAAGCGTGTTCTCCAACACATTGCGATGAGGCAGCAAAGCAAACTTCTGGAAGACCATCGCCGTTTCCTGGCGGCGGAAGTCCCTTAGATCATCAGGACTCATCTTCACAACGTCGACACCGTTGACCAGCACCTCGCCGGCTGTAGGATCGATAAGCCGGTTGATGTGCCGAATCAAAGTGGACTTACCGGAGCCCGAAAGCCCCATGATCACCTGAATGTCACCCGCAGGCATTTCCAGGTTGATGTCGCGCAGGCCAAGCACATGACCATGTCGCTCCATCAATTCGGTCTTGGTCATTCCCTGCTTGACGGCATCAATGTGAGTAGACGCATGCGGCCCGAAAATCTTGTAGAGATTACGGATCTTGATTCCGTCAAAACGTTGCTCAGCCATGGACCACCTCCAGGTGCTTCTGGAGCCGTTGCCCGTACGCCTGGCTGACTCGATCGAAAATAATGGCGATACCGACGATGGCAAGGCCGTTGAAAATACCCAGAGTGAAATACTGGTTGGCGATTGCTTTGAGCACGGGTTGGCCGAGCCCCTGGACGCCGATCATCGAGGCAATCACCACCATCGCCAGGGCCATCATGATGGTCTGGTTGATCCCAGCCATGATGGTGGGCAGGGCCAACGGAAGCTGTACATTCTTGAGCTTCTGCCAGTTGGAAGAACCGAACGCGTCTGCGGCCTCAAGCACATCCTTGTCGACCAGGCGGATCCCGAGATTAGTCATCCGGATCATTGGAGGGATCGCGTAAATGACCACCGCAATCAAGCCCGGGACCCTGCCAATGCCAAGCAACATCACCACTGGGATCAAGTAGACAAAACTCGGCATGGTTTGCATGACATCCAGTACCGGGTTAATTACCCTCTGAATACGCTCCGACCGCGCCATCATGATCCCGATGGGCAGACCGATGATGATCGACAGCACCGTACATACGAAGATCATCGAGATGGTGCGCATCGAGTCATCCCACATGCCGAAGTACCCGATTGCCAACAATGCGACGAGTGCTCCGATTACGACCTTGACGCTTCTGCTAGCCGCCCAAGCGATACCCAGTATGATGAGCACAATGATCGGCCACGGCGTCTGGGTCATAAACTTTTCAGAGATAAGCAAAAACTTCTGTAACGGTGCAAAAAAACCCTCAATGGTTTCGCCATAACTACGCGTGAAGGCTCGGAAACCTTCATCAATTACTTGCTTCATGCTACGCAGTGCGTCTTCGTCCATTTGAGGAAAATCTTGAAACCAAGTCATAGGCTTACCTATACCAATATACCGGGCTCTTTATTGTTGTTCCCGGCTGTAGGGAGCGGCGCCATCAGGCGCCACACCGGCCAGCAGTTACAGAGCGGACTTAACTTTCTCAGCCACGCCTGCATCTACCCACTTAGTCCAGATATCAGGATTTTTCTTGAGGAACTGTTTAGCACCGTCTTCACCCGTTGCTTGATTGTCCGCCATCCATGCGAGCATCTTGCTGACAGTCGCGTTCGGCCACGAACGGGTCTTCAAATAGGAGTAAGCAGCGCCCGCTCGATCAGCAAACGACTTGGTTACGATCGTGTTCACTTCATCGGCTGGCCATTCGTTAGGCTTGGGATCAGGGCACTTTTCTACTTTGTTACAACGATCCCACTCCGCTTCATCAAACGGCGCGCCACTGGTCAGGCGCACCATCTGGTATCTACCAAGTAATGAGGTCGGATCCCAGTAGTAACCAATCCAGCCTTTCTTACGCTCGTAAGCGTGGATCAGAGAGCCGTCATGTCCAGCCGCGGAACCTGTATCCACTAAGTTGAACCCAGCCTCTTTGCCTTTGTAGGCCTTATAGTACTGGCTTGCGATGATCGTCCCACCCCACCCTTGCTGACCAGCAGACCAGGCACCTTTAGATGGATCTTCAGGATCAGGGAAGAGTTCGGGATGCTTGAATGCATCAGCAATCGTCTTGATGTCGGGATGTTCATCGACGATGAATTTGGGGACATAGATGCCTTGCACCCCGCCTTCAGTGAACGCTTTGCTCGCGATGAGCAGCTTGCCCTCTTCAATGTTCTTTTGGGTGATTGGCGGGCGCAAGCTCGTCCATGACTCAGGAGCCACGTCTGGTTTACCCTTCTCAGCCATCGATGTCAGTGTAGGGACGGTGTCACCCAGGACGATGCTCGCGTCGCACTCGTAGCCGTTCTGGAGAATGAATTTGTCCACCTCCGCGAGCAGCTCAGCTGAAGCCCAGTTCATGCTTGCGATCGTCACAGCTCCACAGTTCGACGCGTGGGCTGCGGGTGACATCGCCGCATAACCAAGGATAAAGGGCGTCGCTAAAAGAAGTTTCTTAAACCCGACTTGGCTAACGCCAGTTCGGGAGACTGCCATTCTCACACTGTTCATTCGCGACCACCCTCATTATTGATTTTATACGTGAGCTTATCTATCGGCACACAGATGCTCCAAGCTTAACTAGAGAGCAAGGTAATTATCTGTTGAACAGCGGCCGAATGCGCCGTCGCTGCAAATTTTGAAGCACAGGAACCGACTTTCGCAGATGGCGAAAGATTGACTTGGAAATTTGATCAACTGAACTGTCGCGTAGCATCACCAACGAAAGCTCGGAGCACTCGGAATGAAGGGTACTCGGCTCAGTCAGGTAATAGGCAGGAAGGTAGCCCGCGCTAACGGAACAACCTTGGGAACAATCGTCGGCCTGGAGTTCTTGTAGTTTCATGGCGATCGACTCTTCGAGACGTAGAATGATTCTGCGGTCACGCACAACGAACGTCTATAAAGAAAAGGACGATTAACAGCAGAATTCAACATTTCAGGCTCTGGCGCACAGCCCGGCACCAGTACCCTCTTCCAAGGGATCAGCCACCTTGAAAGGTGAACAAGCTGCCCACGGCGAGCAAGAGTAGCAAGCCGATGATGACCCTTCGAGCCACCTCCTCCTCTACCCGTTTGGCGATGCGCGAGCCTAGCCATACTCCAAGAACTGATATGGGCAAGCTCATGAGACCGAGGTGAATTGACTCACTTGCGAATAGGTCCAGCGCCCAGAATGCAGGCAATGCTGCAACGTCCATCGCCAGAAATGCTGCAATGATCGAAGCGCGCCCGGCCTCCAGCGCCAAAGGCGACCCGAGGAAAAAGACGATGACTGGTGGCCCACCCAAGCCCAGGGCGCCATTCAAAACACCTGCCCCTGTACCCGTTGCCACCGTCTCCATGAAAGACGGCATCCTTCGGAGCTTGAACCCCGTAATCATCGTCAGGCAGCAAACGATGATCAGGACGGCTAACAAGACCTTAACGTAGTCCCCAGGGATTTTGGCCAGGAGGTAGGCACCCAGCGGTGTCGCAAAGATGGACGTGATCACAAGCACTCTTATGGAAGACCAGTGGACCTGGCGCCAGATCGACGGCAAGAGCTTCACACCTGCGGCTATCTCTAGTACGAACATCGCCGGCACGATGGTCGAAAGCGGCAACACAAAGGACAGTGACATGATCGCAAGCAAGGTAAAACCGAAGCCTGAAAAGCCGCGAGCTACCGCCGCTACGAACACACAGCAAAGGGCATATACAGTGATTGAAGGTGAGACAATCAGGAGTTCAGACAACATGGACGGCGCGACCTCTACACCCTTTGGCGACGGCTACATTCAGGCGCTCATGCTTGATTTCGTCAGGCGATACGAAGCTGCCTCCATGCTCGCCATTGTGCGGCGCGTCGGTTGAGCAGGATAGAAAGGAAGTGACTCAATGCATAAGAATAATGTTCTACAAGGAAGGCTTGGCCCGTGGCGAACTGGTGCACCTGCTGCCAGACTCCTCGCTGCCTGGGGGCTAACCGCACCGGCGCGACCGCCCCATAATCCACCCGGCCCCTAGCTGGCGCGGGCGAAGTGGATCAGCATGCTACCGCCCTATCCCATGGGCCGCGATGAGTTCAGCGACCTGCAGCGCCTGCCGAAGCGGCAGCAGGTTGGGTTGCTGCTGGGACTGGGCGACACCTAGTGTGGTGTTAAATTACTTCAATCCGGCATTGGCGGCCCTTTGAGCTCGACTCGGTTGCCGTCCGGGTCGAAGCAGTACAGCGACATGCCCTCACCCTCGGCCCCGTAGCGCTTTTCGGCAGCCTCCACCCTGACGCCGGCCTCGTGCAGCAGCGCGCTCAGCGCCTGCTCGTCGAACGGCTCGATGCGCAGGCAGACATGATCGACATTGTGCCCACACTGGCCGGGCGCCTCGCCGCCCTGGCGCCCCAGCGGGCCGTCGATCGCCACCAGGTCGATCAGGCCGTCACCGGCGCCGAGGTGGATCATCCCCAGCGTGTCCCGACGCTTGCGCACCGGGCAGCCGAGCAGCTCGTGATAGAAAGCCAGGCTGCGGGTCAGGTCGCTGACGCGCAGGACGACATGGTCGATGCGTAGTATGGCGAAAGCTGGCATGGCGAAGCTCCACGATCAGGCTTTGTCTAGACCATAGCAGCCGCCCTGCGAAGACACCCTAGGCCGTTGGCGTCAATGACCGACGGTGGGTACACCGCAGCCGCTGTGGGGCAAACGGCCATGGGCGTGTCAGCCAATGCCCTGGTAACGGCAACAATCATGTACCGCCCCAGGCGCCACCCCCTGCCCTTGAATGGCCGCTCCCCCATTGGAATGCGACCATGCACTACAGCGAACCGCCCTACCACCGGCAACAGATCCTGCGCAGCCTGCCGGGCTGGACCAGGCATCTGCATCCCCTCCACGTCAGTAGACTGCTGCGGCGTGCCCACCGCGAGCATATCCAGCAGGACGGGCAGCCAGCCCCCTGGTTCGCCCAGGCCACGGCCGCCCGCCAGGCCGAGTTGCGCCAGGCCATCAAGCAGCGCACGACGAGCCACCAGGCGCTGGCCAAGGCACTACAAGACTTGCGCGGTATCACCGAGTTCTGCGAGCCACTGCTGCAGGCACGGCTGGATATTCAAGTGGCGCTGACACAGGCCCAGTTCAGGCATCAGCCGTTCACGTCGAGCCTGGGCGGCGAATTCCCCGACCCGGACGCGTCCCATCATGCCCCCCACACACCGGCCTCGATCGAGGAACCTGCCGGTACCGCCAGCCTCACCAGCCTGCTCGAAGCGGCCCTGCACAATTTCGAGGGCATGGCCGAGGTCGGCCCTTTCAGCACCCTGCAAGTCAGTGCCGACGACAGCAGCGCACTGCCCGATCTGAGCGCCACTGCGTTTGTCACCCATTGCCGTGCACTCGACCTGGGTCGGCGCTATCAGGAGCACCTGCAGGAAATCTACGGCGGCCAGCGTAAAGCGCTGTTGTGCGCCCTGTGGAGCCAGGCCCGACGCGATGAACTCACGGCGCAGGCATTGATCGCGCGGATGCGCGGACACCTGACCGACGACAGCCTCCAGGCCCTGCAACAGCTCTGTAGCACGGGATCGACGCCCTGCTACCGAGGAGCACCAGCCAAGGTAGCAGTCTTGCGCATGCTGGATATCCAGTTGCACGATCTGTTGCTGCTGACATCAAGCCGCCAATCCACGCCGAACTGTATCGCCTACCTGCCTTTCGACGACGCGCAACCGGTGCAGGAATTCAACAACCGCCTCGCCTTCGGCAGGTACCTGCACCGTCGCTTGCGGGAGCCCGCCTACCGCGAACGCTTCCTGGAGCACGTCGCCCTGAAGGACCGTCCGCGAATGGCGAGCAAGCTCAGGGCCAGGCTGTTCGAAGCCACCGCAGGCGGCATTAGCCCGGTTGAAACACCGTCTCCGGCCTTCGCCGAAACCGAACCCGGCACACATCCCTGGCAAGGATTGCCGGCCACCTCCTCGCGACCCGAGCAGGATTCGCCCCGCCCCACGCGCTTCCCGGCACTGGCGGTCCATGAGGTCGCGGTCGCCTTCCCGGTATGGCCCAAGCTGTTCAATGACCATGTCCAGCGCATGCAGGAGGACGCCCGCCGCATCGCGGTGCCAACGGCGGACATCGATGCCAGGGCCAGACGGGAGCGCCTGGCGTTGTGGCGCGAGCGTGGCCTGACCCTGCTCGGCGTGGCGGCCATGTTCGTCCCCGGCCTGGACATCGCCATGCTGGCCGTGTGTGCGAGCCAGGTCATGGGCAGCATTTTCCACGGCTTCGAAGCCTGGTCCGAAGGTAACAACGCCGAAGCGGTAAACCAGGTCGAGTCGCTGCTGGTCAACCTGGGCAGTGCGGCCGCCATCGCCGGTGTCGCCAAGCTGGCCAAGGCCTCCGGCTTCGTGGACGGGATGCAAAGCGTCTGGCTGGATGGCGAAGAACGACTATGGCACCCCCAGCCCGAGCATTACCGCAGCCCAGTCGAGTTGCCGGCGGACCTGCAGCCGGACGAGCAAGGCATCTTCCGCCATGACAACCGGCATTTCGTCGACCTGGACAAAACGCTCCACGAGATCTGCCAAGACACCGATGGGCACTGGCGTGTCGTTCATCCGGCCGACCCGCTGGCCTATCAGCCGCGGCTGCACGGCAATGGCAGCGGGGCCTGGCGCATGGCGCACGAGCGGCCACAGGACTGGGGGCGAGTCAAGCTGATGCGCCGGCTAGGCCCGCTTGCCAAAGGTTTGACCGATGAGGAGCTGATTGCAGTGCTCGACAGCACCGGCCTGGAACGCGGTGTGCTCGAGCAGCTCCACGTCGATGGCAGGCGCCCTCCCGCGCTGCTCGAGGAAGCCATTCGGCGCATCAAGGCCCACAGCATCCCTATCGATCCATCCGCGCCTGCTTCTGCTCCGGCGCTGACGATCGGCCGCGTGTTCCCCAGCCTGCCCAGTCAAGCACTGGAAGAACTGGTGGGCGCGGCCAACGGCGCCGAACGCCAGGCCCTGCTCGGCGGACGGATTCCCCTGCGACTGGCCGAAGAGGCGCGGCTGATGCAGGCCCGGTTGCGACTGGACCGGGCGATCCTGGGCCTGTACCGCCCCAGCCTGGCCAATGACGACAGCCGGCTCATCAGCGACAGCCTGTTGGCCGCACACCCACAATGGACGGCCGAACAGCGCTATCACGCCGCCCTGGCCAACCGTCCGGCGACAGCACATCTGCTTGGCCAGCAACCCGTGCGGCCGGGCTGGCGTTCGCCCTTGCGCCTGAGCGAAGGGCGATACGGATATCCACTTAGCCCCGGTATATTCGCCTCGCGGGCAGAGCGCGAGCTGCATGCCCTGTACCCAGGGCTGAATGGCCGTGAGATCCGCCAACTGCTCGCCACCCTGCGTGTCCGGGGAAGTGCAGCCGAGCAGATACAGGCACTGCGCACCCAGCTGTCCTCGCTGCGTGAACAGCTTCACGCCTGGGCCGAAAAAGGCGCCCACGACTGGGGTGAAGAAGTGGGTGCCTATTACACCAGGACCACCGACCAGCTCGTCCGTGCCTGGCAACGTCTGGACGGCGACATGCTGAGCCTCTCCAATGTCACCCTCGACGCCCTGCCGGCACTCACGGCACGCTTCGACCACATCACCACGCTGTCGCTGGACAATCTCAACGTGATCGAGATGCCTGCCGATTTCCTGCAGGCTTTCCCATCGGTCAGGCGGGTGGATATACGAAACAGCCCCCAGTTGAGCACCAGCTCGGTCCTGCAGGCATTGCGCAACGCCCCGCAGTTGCGGGAACTGCGCTTGAGCGGCACGCGCTTGGGCGCGCTGCCCGCCGTGGCCCATGAGGTGCTACCCGCCTTGCACGGCCTGCGTCGCCTGGAATTGCCACATCACCGCTTGACGCTCACCTTGCATGACCTGCAAATGCTCACCGGCCTGCCCCTGGAAACCCTGGACCTTCGAGCCAATCGTATTGTGCTGGACGCCGGCATGGCCAATACCTTCAGCTCGATGCGCACACTGCGCCACCTGCACCTGAGCGACAACCCCCTTGCCATCAGCCCCGACCTGACTGGCCTGGACAACCTCGCCACCCTGCGCCTGAACAACAGCCGACTGCGCCTGTGGCCGACGGGGTTGAGCAACCTGATGCAGCGCAACCCCTGCATGTTGCGGGAGGTGGACTTGAGCATGAACAGCATCGAACAGGTGCCGGAGCTGCCCGCGCTCTTGTCATCGCCCTACCTGGGCGAACTGTTGCCCAGGCGTGCGCAGTACCGCTGGCGGTTCAACTACAACCCGTTGGACGAGGCCACCCGTGAAAGCCTGCAGATTGTCGGCACGGCGGTCGAACAACCTGTGGAGGGCATCGACGCCACCGTGCCAGCAGCGCGAATCGACTGGCTGCAAACCGCCAGCCGGCAACAGCGGGCAACCTGGGAAGCGCTGTTCGAGGCTGACGGCAATACCAGCCTGCGCCAAGTCGTCGAACAGGCCGGCATGTCGGCCAGTGCCAGTCGCCGACCCCGGGCATTTGCCCATCAGGTATGGACACTGCTTGAACGCGCAAGCGCCAGTACCTGCCTGCGCGCACGCCTGGACGAAGTGGCCGGCGAGTTCCCGGTGAGTTGTGGCGATGCCGGCGCCGATGGTTTCGGTACCTTGCAGATCGAAGTGATGGCCTACGATGAGGTCGCGGGCGCAGAGGCAGCCACTGCGCCGCTGTTCCAGTTCTTTCGGCGTCTATTCCGGCGCGACCAGGTGAACGTGCTGGCCCAGGAGGTGTTCAATGCCCGCGTGGCCCGGCGCGATGCCCTGCGCGCACTGGATGCCTGGGCCGTCCGGCCGCTGGTTGAGCGCGGCGCCAGGCCAGTACTGCCGCCCCTGCATCGTGTCGACACAGTGTCGGACGACGTGCTGCACAATGGCCTCGGTGTAGGCCTGGACTTGATCGAGATCCGCCTGGCCCTGCGCAGCGGCCTGGCCAGCCGCCTGGACTTCCCCGAGCCCCAGCAGGCCATGCTGTACCGGCACACGGCTGAAATCTCGCCGTGGACCGAGGAAGCGGTGCTCGAAGAGGTCGATGCCCAGGACCAGGACGCCGAAGCGCGCCGCCAGTGGATTGCCAGGCAGCCGGGCTGGCGACGCCTGCTGCGCCGGGAGAACAGTGCCCGCTTCGAGGCGCTCAGAACACGCTGGGACATCGGCATGGACTACCTGGCCGGCAACGACCTCGAAGGCCCGCTCGAGCCGCCGGTGATCGACGCGCTGGCCAGAGCCCTGGGCCGCAGCCCGCTGGCCGAGGATGGCCAGCCCCTGCGCGAGCCCATTGCCAGCGACGGCTACCTCGCGGGCATGAACCGCATGGCCCTGGGCCTGGAACAGGACGAGGACGCCCTCTACCTGCGCCTGACCCGCCGCCGCGACCCTAACAACTGAGGTTACTGACCGCGCAGGTCTTCGAAGAAGGCCTGCCGCCCCTGCACCTGGCTCGACGCACGCGGCTGCGCGGCAGCCTCGCCGCTGGCTCTTTCCACGTGCCAGTAGCAATGCCGGACCGCCCGCGTCACCGCCACATAGGCCAGGCGCTGCACCTCTTCCTTCTGCGCCGTGTCGAATGCCTGGGCGTCCCCCGGCTTGCCCAGCCCGGCCAGGCGATACGCCTGATTCTTGTAGGGCGAGCTGGTCAGGTACTGGCAATCGCCAAGCATGAACACCGCGTCAGCCTGCAGTCCCTTGGCGCTGTGATAGGTCAGCTGGCGTAGCCGGCGCTGGCCGGGCGGCAAGTTAGAATCCGCTTTAACTATTGTAGATAAATACTGATCTATCAATAACTTATCGCTAGTTTTTCGAAACAGTATCATGACCGTCTCACCCCGTTGGTAATGCTCGATCACGGTTTCGGCCAGTGCCGCCTCGTCCCGGTCGAAGACCTTCACCGGCGACAGCGGCAGCTCGGCCGCCAGTCCACTGGCCCTGGCTTTCTTGCCGGTGATGGCCGGGGTGCCTTTGACCAGGTGCTCGGCGGCCTCGATGATGTGCTGCTGGCTGCGGTAGTTTTCCACCAGCATCACCCGCGTGTTGGCCGGCGACGGGAAAGCCTTGGTGAACTCCATGAAGTATTTCGGCGAGCTGCCGCGCCAACCGTAGATCGACTGCCAGTCGTCGCCCACGCACATCAGCGATGAATGTTGCGCCACCCGCCCGCTGTGCATGGCCGGCCCACGGCGGCGGATTTCGGCAAGGCAGGCACGCAGCCAGCTGACAATCTGCGGCGAGACGTCCTGGAACTCGTCGATCATCAGATGCGCCAATGGGCGCAGCAAGGGATCGGGGAGCAACCCGAGGTTCTCCGGGTTGTTCTCGCCGAACAGGGCAAACATGCGGTTGTAGGTCATCACCGGCGGCGACTGCGCCAGCAGGTGCGCTTCCAGTGCCTTCCAGAACAGCGCGAGGGCCTCGAAGAATGCCGCGTCGCTGTCGCCGGAGGGGAAACTCATGGCGGCCACGGCGTTGTTGACGTCCAGGCCGAGGTTCTCGATGAAGCTGGCGGCGCTGACGAAGGCGTCGAGCAAGGGCGCCGGGGCCAGCTCGCCCTTGACCTTGTACTCGAAGCCCGGGCCAGCTACGGCATCACCCGCCAAAGACGTGGCAAGTCGCTTTGCAGATGCGTAGTTATCTATCCATATCAATGGTTTATCGCAGAAAGCTTGAAACAGGGTGCGCTTAACCGCCCATTCCGCGCGCACCGCCAGCTTGGCGCCCGGGCGCTGGTACTGGGCGCTTTCGGACGGGTCGAAGCCCAGTACCACCCAGGCGTCCAGCCCCTCCAGGCGGCCATGGACATGAAAGCGGCTGCCACGGATCTGCACCGTGTCCCGGCAGGGTTCGATACCCTTGATCGGCCAGGCACCAGCGGCGAACCACAGGTCCTCGATCACATCGCTCAGTTCCTCGTCGCGCTGGGCGGCCAGCTGGGTTACCTGCACACGCTTCTGCACATCCGGGTGGTCCGGATCCAGCGGCTTGAGCAGCAGCGCCTCCTGGCGCAACGCGCCGACCAGCTGGGCGAAACGTGGGCTCTGGCCCAGCAGGTCGCTGTAGCACTGGTTGAGCTGCTGGCGCTGGGCATCGTTCAGGCGCAGGTCGAACGGGTTGCTGTCAGCGTTCGCCTCGCCGCCTGCGGGCATCTCGTTGCCCAGGGTCTCGAACGCCCGCACCTGGGCAAAACCCGGCAGGCTGCGCACCAGCGGCAGGATGCGCGAATGGAATGTACGCACCAGCTCCCGCCCCTGGGCAGGTGACAGTTCGAGCTGCCACAGGGCGAACACCTGCAGCAGGCGCTGGATGAAGTCACGGCGCGACTCGCGGGTGAAGGTCACCACGGTCAGGGCATCGAGCTCGAAGCCCAGGTAGTGGCGCAACAGCAGGATGCGCAGCACCAGCGAGGTCGACTTGCCGGCACCGGCGCCGGCCACGACGCAGGTCGAGGGTGTGTCGCTGAAGATCAGCTTCCATTGCGCCGCGCTCGGTTGCGCCTCGGCAGGCAGACGCCTGGCGACATCAGCCTTGAAGCGCTTTTTCAGATCGGCGGTCAACGGCAGGCGCCAGTCGTCGAACAGGTTGTCGTCCTGCCCCGGCACACCGGCATTCTCCGGGCGGGTATCGCGGATCACCAGGACCTGGCGCCCGGCCTCGAAACCAGCGGCCCGGCCCTGCTCGTAGCCCTCACGCAAGCCATCGGCATGGCCGTTGCGCTGCCCCGTGGCGTGGCCGAGGAACCAGGAGTCGCGGTGCTGCGCCTGCAGGCGCGACAAGCCTCGCCCCAACAGGCGGGCGGCCAGGCGGCGCAGCCAGGGCAACTGGGCGGGAGGGGTCAGGTCGGCCGGGGCCCGGGGATGCTCGTGCGGCACGGTCACTCCATTGAAAATCAGAACAGCCGGCATGTTCGCCTCATCCGCGTAAAAGTGCCAGCGAATGCTTATGGATCATGGGATTAGGCGATGAACCGCATGCGGAGTCGCATAAATAAATATCGTATTTATAGATGGTAACAAGCCGATATTTACGCTTTTTATCGATATTTAAGGCGCGCATCATGGCCCCATTCCAACGAATCAGAGGAGCACGACCATGCTGCAACTGCGACCCTTCGAAAGCCTTGGCCACGCCAACCACGGCTGGCTCGACGCCCATCATCATTTCTCCTTCGCCGAGTACCATGACCCGGCACGCATGCACTGGGGCAACCTGCGCGTATGGAACGACGACCTGATCGCCGCCGGTGCAGGCTTCCCACCGCACCCGCACCGTGACATGGAGATCATCACCTACGTTCGCGAAGGCGCCATCACCCATCAGGACAGCCTGGGCAACAAGGGCCGTACCGAGGCCGGCGACGTGCAGGTCATGAGCGCCGGCAGCGGCATCGTCCACAGCGAGTACAACCTGGAGAAGGTCGACACGCGGATCTTCCAGATCTGGATCATCCCGGAAAAGGTCGGTGACGCGCCCTCCTGGGGCAGCCGCCCGTTCCCCAAGGGTGAACGTGGCGAAGGCTTCGTGACCCTGGCCAGCGGCCGCGAAGGCGATGACGACAGCCTGCGCATCCGCACCGACGCCCGCCTGGTGGCCGCGACTCTGCGCGCCGGTGAAAGCGCCGAATACCGCCTCGATGAGGGCCGCCGCGGCTACCTGGTACCAGCCAAGGGACGGATCGAGGTGAACGGCGTGCAAGCCAAGGCCCGTGACGGGGTGGCGATCGAGCAGGAAACGCTGCTGAAGGTGACGGCGTTGGAAGACAGCGAAATCGTGCTGGTCGATGTGGCCTGATCGACCTTGGCCGGCTTGCCGGCGCAGGCCGATATCGCACTTTTTCGCGTTTGTGCGCTCTATGCATGGCCAGGTCCCACCGATCCCCGGTGGGACCGCCTTTTCCAACCGGTGCCGATGGCCGCACGAAGACGCGTTCCGTTGCCCCGCCTACTGCTGATGGCCGGCAGCTTCGCGTGCCTGGTCGCCTGTACCCAGCAGCAGGGCCGCGACATGCTCACCCAGTTCGGCAACGGCAAGCCCGACGAGCTGTTCCAGACCAGCGTCGACCGCATGGCGACCCTGGCCATGCGCGACAACCTGCAGAGCCTCTATCTGCTGATGAACAAGCTGTACCTGCGCAACCCCAGCCAGTGGCGGCAATCGGGCTACCTCGACGCCACCACGGCGGCGCGGCAGATCCGCATCGCCATCGAACAGCGCCAGCCCCTGGCGCAACTGGGCGAGCGCCGCGACCTGGCGGCCTTGAGCTACGCCCTGAGCCCGGAGT
>Ga0209370_1001215_pt1 | contig 24040 bp, 25 predicted proteins | sample AgamicAtPrz_FD_187164 | JGI IMG/M metagenome (GOLD analysis project Ga0209370, IMG submission 187164) | Agave microbial communities from Guanajuato, Mexico - At.P.rz (SPAdes) (version 2) | ecosystem: Host-associated > Plants > Phyllosphere > Phylloplane/Leaf | place: Guanajuato, Mexico... | reverse complement strand
GGCCTGCGTTACCGCGCAGGCCGTCTGGAACACCCTTGCCACCGCTCCCGATCAGGGAGACGGCTTCATCATGCCCAAGGGCGATGAACGGCGTCAACCATTTTGTAGTGAATATTTTTCCTCACTACATTGTGTCGTTTTGTCTGACAATCGCAGCCGCTACTAGAGCCCGGAGAGTATTTCAAAGGCGGCGCGTACGCGGGCTTCGTTCGGGTAGTTGCGGTTGGCCAGCAACACCACGGCCAGTTGTTCGGCAGGCACGAAAGCGGCGTAGGCACCGAAGCCATTGGTCGAGCCGGTCTTGTTGTACCAGGCGGCCGCCAGCGCGGGCAGGGCAGGTTGCAAGCGCGTGGTCGCCTGCGGTTCACGGATGAGCCGCGGGCTGTTGCCGTCGACCAGGGTAGCCAGCGTGACCGGATACGGGTAACGCTCCCAGCCCAGGCCTTGAGTCATGGCGCCAACCTGGAAGTAACCCTGCCGGGTGAGGGTTGTCGCTTGCACCAGGGCGGCAGGCAGGCCGTCCGGCTGCATGTGCAGGCGCACATAGCGCAGCAGGTCGCTGGCGCTGGTCTTGATGCCGTAAGCCTCGTCTGCGTACGGGCCGGGGCCGACCCGCACGGGCTGGTCGTTGGCGTCGTAGCCCTGGGCATACAGCCCCTGGACATCGGCCGGAACCTGCAGGTAAGTGTTCTGCAGGCCCATTTTCGCCAGCAGGCCCTCGCTCATCAGGGTGGCAAACGGCTGGTGCCGGGCCCGCGCGGCCAGGTCACCGAACAGACCCAGGCTGGGGTTGGAGTAGCAACGCTGGGTGCCAGGTTCGGCGCGGGGTTGCCAGTGGCGGAAGAAATCGACCACCTGTTGTGGTGTCTGCACCGCATCCGGAAACTGCAACGGCAGGCAGTCAGCGCTGTAGGCGCCCAGGTCCAGGACGCTCGCCTCGCCAATGGGGGCCCCGGCCAGGGCCGGGTGATAGCGCTTGGCCGGGGCGGCGAGGTCCAGCGCGCCCTCGGCGCTGGCCAGCGCGACCAGGTTGGCGGTGTAGGTCTTGCTCAGCGAACCGATCTCGAACAGCGTGTCGCGGCTGACCGGCACATTGTCGGCCTTGCTGGCCACGCCATAGCTGAAGTAGTGGGCGTGGTCGTGGGCATAGATTGCCACGGCCATGCCGGCAATGCCTTGTTCCTGCATCAGTGGGCGAATGATCCGGTCGACCTTGGCCTGCAATTGGTCGTCGGCCTCGGCGGTGTTGTAGCCAAGACCGAGGGAGAGGGCAGCGGCAAGTGCGGCCAGGCGGGGGAAAGGCATGGGCGGGTCCTTTTGCGGGAGGTGTCCGTTGCGCGATACCGGTGGGGGTTCCGGCGTTAGCGGCGAAAAGTCGAAGACCTTATCGTCTGCCCTTGCACAATGACAAGACGGAAACGGTAATGAAGTATTTGCGCATGTTGTTCGACAACTTCACCCTGGCCTTGCTCGGGGTGGTATTGCTCGCCACCGTGCTGCCCTGCTCGGGCGACGGTGCGGTGTATTTCGGCTGGCTGACCAACCTGGCCATCGGCCTGCTGTTCTTCCTGCATGGCGCCAAGCTGTCGCGCGAGGCGATCATTGCCGGTGCCGGGCACTGGCGCCTGCACGGGGTGGTATTCGCCTGCACCTTCGTGCTGTTCCCGCTGCTGGGGCTGGCGTTCAAGCCACTGTTCGTACCGCTGGTGGGCAACGAGTTGTACCTGGGCGTGCTCTACCTGTGTGCCCTGCCGGCCACCGTGCAGTCGGCCATCGCCTTCACTTCGCTGGCACGCGGTAACGTGCCGGCGGCCATCTGCAGCGCGGCGGCATCCAGCCTGCTGGGCATCTTCCTCACCCCCTTGCTGGTCATGCTGTTGCTCGGCGCCAGTGGCGATACCGGCTCGGGCCTGGAGGCGGTGCTGAAGATCACCCTGCAATTGCTGGTGCCGTTCCTGGCCGGGCAGATCGCCCGGCGCTGGATCGGTGCCTGGGTCAAGCGCAATGCGCGTTGGCTCAAGGTGGTGGACCAAGGCTCGATCCTGCTGGTGGTCTATACCGCCTTCAGCGAGGCGGTGGTCACCGGGCTGTGGCACACAGTATCGCCGCAACACCTGGCCGGATTGTTTGCCGTATGCGGGATCTTGCTGGCGGTGGTGCTGTACGGTACCCGGCTGCTCGGCAAGCTGCTGGGCTTTGACCTGGAGGACCGCATCACCATCCTGTTCGCCGGCTCGAAGAAAAGCCTGGCCACCGGGGTACCGATGGCCCAGGTGCTGTTCGTCGGTAGTGGCATCGGTGCGATGATCCTGCCGCTGATGCTGTTCCACCAGATCCAGCTGATGGTCTGTGCGGTACTGGCGCAACGTTATGCCAGCCGTGAGCAGGTGCCCGAAGAGGCATCGGCGGCATCCTGACACGCGGGTTGACCAGCGACGCGGTCGCCGCTTGCACGGCGACCGCCAGTCTCTATCTGGCCTGCCCTGAACCACGCGCGCGCAGCGCCTTGCCCACTTCAGCCTCGATCTTGTAGGCCGGCGCTTCCAGCTCGTCGTAGTCGCGCGTGTAGCGCCGGGCGAACTCTTCCACACCCAGCTGCTGATACTGCTGCACATGCTTGAGTTCGTGTGCCCACAAGGCCACGTTGTCCTCAGCGTCGGAAGCGCGGCGGAAAATGATCGTGTCGATCAGCGTCACGGCATTCACATCAGGGTTCTGCAGTAGCGCATTGGCCGCGCTCATTTGCTGTTCGTCACCCACCCGGAAACGTGCCGCGTCGAGCACGGCAAAGTCATACCAAGGTTCGAGTTGCGCGCGAATATGCAGCGGGATCGGTTGCACGCCGTCGGCGGTGGCCTCGTCGCGGGCCTGCTGCAAGGCGTAGGTCAGGCTGGAAGAAGCCAGCACTTCAACATCCTTGAAAATCTGCCCGGCCTGCCCGGGGTCGATGGGCGCACAGAAACAACCCATCAGGCACACCTGGTACTGCCCTGGCGGGCAAGCCTGTTCGGCGAACGCAGGCAGGGCCAGTAGCCCCAGCAGGAGACTAATCCGCTTCATGCAGGGCCTTCTCGACGAAGTGGCGGCTAGCATCCAGCACCTGCGCCTGCACGCTCTCGGTGGCCAGCATGCGCCCGACCAGCAAGGCGCCGACGCACTGGCTGATCAGCACCCAGGCCAGCTCGTCATCCTCCAGGGTCGCGCTCCAGGCCCGGTGCAGTTCCACCAGCCAATGCTCGGCCACCGCGCGCACGGGTGCCTGGGCCCGGGCAATCTCCACCCCCAATGGCGGCAGCGGGCAGCCACCTTCGGCATTGTGCAGGTGGGCCAGGCTCAGGTATTGCTGCAGGCAACGGGCCAGGCGTTCGCGGCTGGCCGCCTGGTTGGCCAGGCGCGCCAGCGGGCTGTTGCACAGTTCCTGTCGCACCACTTCGGTGAACAGGTCGTCCTTGGACGGGAAGTGGTTGTAGAAGGCACCGCCGGTCAGGCCGATCGCCTTCATCAGCCCGGCCACGCCAGTGCTGGAAAAGCCCCCGCGTTTGGCCAGGGCGCCGCTGCTGGCCAGCAGCCGCTCACGGGTTTGCTGCTTGTGTTCGTTGGTGTAGCGCATTCACTTGCCTCTGCAGGCGGGCTTGACGGTGGCGGCGATCATAACATAGCGTTCGTTTACTAAACGATCATTCACCAATGGGTGCAGGCATGGCAGAACAACAAAAAGTAGTGCTGGTTGTAGGAGCGGGCGATGCCACCGGTGGCGCGATTGCCAAGCGCTTTGCCCGCGAGGGCTACATCGCCTGTGTAACCCGGCGTCAGGCTGACAGGCTGCAGCCGCTGCTGGACGAAATCCGCGCTGCCGGCGGCCAGGCTTACGGTTTTGGCTCCGATGCGCGCAAGGAGCAGGAGGTGGCGACGCTGGTCGATACCATCGAGCGCGATATCGGCCCGATCGAAGCGTTCGTATTCAACATCGGCGCCAATGTGCCCTGCAGCATTCTTGAAGAAACCCCGCGCAAATACTTCAAGATATGGGAAATGGCCTGTTTTGCCGGTTTCCTCACCGCCCAGGCGGTGGCCCGGCGCATGGTCCAGCGCGAGCGCGGCACCCTGCTGTTCACTGGCGCCACTGCGGGCACCCGTGGCGCGGCCGGTTTTGCAGCGTTCGCCGGGGCCAAGCACGCCTTGCGCGCCCTGGCGCAGAGCATGGCGCGCGAACTGGGGCCGCGGAACATCCATGTTGCCCACGTGGTGGTCGACGGCGCCATCGACACGGCTTTCATCCGTGACAGTTTTCCCGAGCGCTACGCCCTCAAGGACCAGGACGGCATTCTCGACCCGGCTCACATCGCCGACAGCTACTGGTTCCTGCACACCCAGCCCCGCGACGCCTGGACCTTCGAACTGGACCTGCGCCCCTGGCTGGAACGTTGGTAAAGCCCCTTTCAGCGAGCAAGGATCGTCACCATGCACAAGACTGTCGACTTCTTTTTTGACCTGGGCAGCCCGGCCAGTTATCTGGCCTGGACCCAGCTGCCTGGCCTGTGTGCCCGCCAAGGTGCCACGCTGCGCTACCGGCCGATGCTGCTGGGCGGGGTTTTCCAGGCTACCGGCAACGCCTCGCCGGTCATGATTCCGGCCAAGGGGCGTCACCTGTTCATCGACCTGGCGCGCTTCGCCGCGCGCTATGGGGTTGCGTTCGGGCTGCCGCCGGGGTTCCCGGTCAATACCTTGACCCTGATGCGTGGGGCGTTGGGCACCCAGCTGCGCTCGCCGGAGCGGTTCGAGGCGTTACTGGCGGTGCTGTTCAATGGGCTGTTCGTGCAGCGCCGCAACCTGGGCGATAGCGCCGTCCTCGACGCTACGCTCAGCCAGGGCGGCTTCGACCCGCAGGCATTTCGCGCGCTGGCGGGGGACGAGCAGGTAAAGGCTGCGCTCAGGCAGGTGACCGAAGAGGCTGTGGGGCGCGGGGTGTTTGGTGCGCCGACCTGCTTCGTCGGTGACGAGATGTTCTTCGGCCAGGACCGCCTGGACTTTGTCGAGCAGGCGCTGTGTCAGGGCGCCAGCAGCCGTTCCAGCTGAGTGCGTTCCCACAGGCTGAGCAGGTCGGTCGGGTTGGTGCCATAGCGCTGCCAATCTTCGAGCCCGGCCTGTTCCCCGTTGGGTGCCTGGCAATGGACGCATTGGGCCAGGCCCTCGGCGTCCATGGCGAGGGTCAGCTGCCAGCCCTGGATCGCGATATCGACCAGGCCGTGATCGTGGCGGGCCTCAACGGACAAGGCATGGATGCCGAGCGCTGCATCACGCAGGCATTGGTAGACGGTCCGGGTGTTCATGCTGCTCCTGTCGGGGGGCCGCTGAGCGGCCCTTCGCGGCAGTTCGGCCAGGTTAGAAATTCGCCGGGGTGTTGGCGCTGATGATCTCGGCCTCGTCCGGGCCGATATTCTTGAAGCTGTGCGGCAGGGTCGTGGGGATGTAGTAGCCGTCGCCCGAGTTGAGCACGCTCACCTGGCCATCGACCCACAACTCGACGGTACCGCGGGTAACCAGGCCACACTCTTCACCCTCGGCATGCACGATCGGTTCGCCCGAGTCGGCACCCGGTGCATACAGTTCACGCAGCATGCGCATCTGGCGGCCTTCGACACTGGCGCCGACCAGCAGCATGCGCAAGCCATTGCGGCCCAGGTCTGGCTGTTCGCCGGCACGGAACACGTAGCGCTCTTCGCGCACCGGCTCGTCGAAGCTGAAGAACTCGGCCAGGCTCATGGGGATGCCCTCGAGCAGTTTCTTCAGGGAACTGACCGAAGGGCTGACGCGATTCTGCTCGATCTGCGAAATGGTCGAATTGGTCAGCCCGCTGCGGCGGGCCAGTTCCCGTTGGGAGAGGTTGTTGCGTTCACGCACCAGTTTGAGTCGCGTCCCCGTGTCCATAGCCGCCTTGTATTCAAGAGGTGTCAAAAATAATGAGCGATGCGCATTAAAACACACTCTGCACGCTTGCGCGCTGTGCTTGTCAGGCCCTTTGTGCGGCGGGCATCGGCCACAGCCCGACGAGCAGCAGCAGGGCCGCAACGGCCAGGAATGGCAAGCGTGGGTCGAGCGCATACACCAGGGTGCCCGCCAGCGGCCCGATCACCGCGCCCATGCCCTGCGCTGCACCGATGGCACCGGCTGTAGCGCCTTGCTCCGACGCGTGCATGGCATTTGCCGCCAACGCGGAAAACGCCGGGAACACGAAGCCCATGCCCGCCGCCGCGACGAAATAGCAGGCCCACAGCCACGGCGCCGTGGTTGCCAGGGCCCCGCAGGCAAAGCCCAGGGCCGACACTGTGGCACCCACCCGAATCATTTTCAGCGGCGGCCATTCCAGCTGGCGCAGCAGTACTTGCGCCAGGATCAGTGCCACGCCCACCGTGGTCAGGGCGATGCCGGCGGCCTGGGCGGCCTCGGCTGGGCCCAGGTGCAGGCGGTCGAGGGCGAAGAACCCAACAACGATCTGCGAGACCGTGACGCTGAGCATGGCGCAGAATGCAACCAGCAGGGGGCGGCGCAGGCGCGGGTCGTTCAGCTGCACCGGGCGCGGAACATGGCGGTGCGACAGCGCCTGTGGCTTGAGGCTGAACAGCAGGACGAGGAAGGCGCTGGCTGGCAGCAGCGACAGAATGTGGAACGGCAGGCTCAGGCTATGCCGCGCCAACAGCGCGGCCAATGCCGGCCCGACCACCAGGCCGATGGCGTTGGCGGCGCCCAGCGCGGCCATGGCTCGGGCCCGGCGCTGGGGTTCGACATGGTCGGCGATCAGCGCGTTGCAGCCCACCGGGATGGCGGCATAGAACGCACCGATGCAGCCGCGCGCCACGGTCAGGCCGATGAACGCCAGCGTCGCCCCCGGCAACCAGCGCAATGCACCTTCGATGAACAGGCACATCAGCCAATAGCCCAGGGTGAAGCCGGCGCTGCCCAGCAACAGGATGCGCCGGCGGCCGTAGCGATCCGCCGCGCGCCCCCAGGGGCGTGCCAGCAGTACCCAGACCACCCCGGCCACGGTGACCGCGGCACCGGCTTGCCAGGTGGCCATGCCGAGCTGCCGGGCAATCGGGCCGATCAGCGCGACAAAGGCCATCATCGACAGGGTACAGGTCATGTTGGCCAGCAGCAGCGGGCGCAGGTCCAGTGTGCTGGCAGGGAGGAGAGCGGCAGGATCCTTTGCAGCATTCATCAGGCAGTCCAGGGCAGTGCGGCAGACAGAAAGCCGAGTTGATCAGGAATCGCCATCGGTTGTCGAGCGTCCTGTCCGCTGCGGTCATGGGTTGCGGCGCAAAGGGCCGGGCCACATGCTGCGCAATACCCCGTCACGACGCACCCATGCATGCATCAATGCTGCCCCTACGTGCACCAGCACGGTGGCAAACAGCAGGTAGCCGGCCCAGCCATGCGCCTGGCGCAATACGGCGTAGAGCTGCAGGTCGTGTGGGGCGATCGCCGGCAGGCCCAGCGGCCGCGGGTAGCCCCCCGCCGACAGCATGGCCCAGCCCAGCAGCGGCATGGCCAGCATCAAGCCGTACAGCAGCAGGTGCGAGGCGCCGGCGGCCCAGCGCTGCGCTGCTGGCAGGTCACCTGGCAAGGGCGGGTGGGGCAGAGTCAGGCGTACGCCGATGCGTAGCACTACCAGCACCAGCAGGGCCAGGCCAGTGGCCTTGTGCAGGCCGATCAGCACGGTATGACGCAGCGACAGGTCCGCGACCATGCTCACGCCGATGAACAGCATGGCCAGAATCAGGATGGCCATCAGCCAGTGCAGCAGGCGGGCGATCGGGTGGAAGGCTTCGGGTCTCATGGGCGGGCTCCAGTGCTGAGCGATTCACGGCTGCGGCGGTTGAAGGATTCCGAATAGGCGGCGGAGCGGGCGGCGAGGATCGGGTCGGCCGACGCTTCCATGCCGTGGGGCAGGATCAGCGGGTCGAAGTTGAGGTCGCGGCAGGCGCCTTGTTCGGGGGCATCGACCTGTTCCAGCACCAGGGTGCCGGCATCCACGCTGCGCCGCTCGGCAGGCCAGGGGCGGGCAGGGTCATCCACCGCATCGCCCGGTTCGGCCAGGACCAGGCGCAGGGTCCAGCGCAATGGGCCTTGGGCCAGGCGTTGCTGCAGGTCGTGTTGCAGGAACTGCTTGTCATCGACCTGCGCAGGCAGCGCGGCAAACGCGCTGTGTGGCTCAAGTTGCCAGCGTACCGGGTGGGCGGCGCCAGCTGCATCGACCAGGCGGAAGGCGTTGATGCTGTGGTATTGCGTGCTGGCGAAGCTGTTGCTGGGTTTGTAGGCGGCGACCCACTGGCGAAACGCCGCGCTTTCCGGATGGGCGGCGAAGAACGCCTGCAGTTTGCCTGGGTCGGGTTTGCCGGTGGCCGGGTCCGGCGCGCTCGCCAGCACTTGCTCATAGAACCCTTGCGGGGTGCTCACCGCAAGCACCGGCGGGTTGTTCATGCCGGTGCGCCAGATCTGCCCGTCATCGGTGCGCAGCTCGATGGCCAGGCTGCGTACCGGTATGCCGGTATCGGGCGCGAACGGGTTGGCGCCGCCGATGGCGAAGCGGCCGATGACCGGCACCCGTTGCTGGCTGAACACGCGCGCCGTGGACAAGCTGGCAGCCTGCCCGCTGGCCTGGAAGTAGCCGCTGACGCACAGGCCTTTGGCGTGGTTCTTGCGGTAGCCTGGGTAGTGCCCAGCCTGCGCCTCGAACGTGTCGATGATTCGTTGTGGCGTCAGCCGGGGCTCGCCGAGCCAGCCGGCGGCATAGGCAAAGCTGGCGCCGGCGGCCAGCATCACGGCACCGATGGCCGCCAGGCTCCAGGCCCGGGCCTGGCCGTGCAGGGGTGAGTTCATGGTCATTGTCCGGTTCAGTGAAGGTGCCGGTACGACGCCGCTGGCAAGGTCTTATTCCCTCGGCCGGAATAAAATGTCCTGGCAGGCGTCTGCCCCTTACACTGACACCCCCAGAGGCCGGAATTTTGCCATGCACGACCTGGACGACCACCAGTGGCGCGAGCTGCTTGCCCGCCTGCGCCGCTTTGCCGTGTGGCTGACGCGCGAGCCGGGCAGCGCCGATGACCTGGTGCAAGCCACGCTAGAGCGGGCCCTGAGCCGGCGCGATCAACAACGTGATGCCGATGCATTGCGCGCCTGGCTGTTCACCATTCTCTACCGGCTGTTCCTTGACGCTAAACGCCGTGAGCGCCTGCATGCGCGCTGGCTGTCCTGGTTTGGCCGTGGCGAGCGTGACGAGGAACCGGTTGGCGACAACCTCGAAGCCACCATCCTGGCCCAGGCCGACTTGCAGGCGTTTGCCCGGCTGACGGCAGAACAACGTGCCTTGTTGCTGCTGGTCAGCATCGAAGGCTTGAGCTACAAGGAGGCCGCGCAGGCGCTTGGTGTCCCCATTGGCACCGTGATGTCGCGCCTGTCGCGCGCGCGCAATGCCTTGCGTCAACTGACCGAAGGCGCCCCCCAGCCACCAGCCTTGCGGAGACTCAAATGACGCGCCTGATCCCCAGCGAAGACGAATTGCACGCTTATGTCGATGAGCGCCTCGAGCCCGCACGCCGCGCCGAAGTGCAGGCCTGGCTGGCGGCCAACCCGCAGGCAGCGGCCAAGGTCGAGGGCTGGCGTGCCGATGCCCGCCGCTTGCGCGCAACGCTGGCCGGCTTTGCCGAACTGCCCGGGGCGGCCCAGCTGGACCTTGCCCGCTTGCAGCGGCAAGTGCGTCAGCGCCGCCAGCGGCGCTGGGCCACCGCGGCGGTGTTGCTGCTGGCACTGGGGGTGGGCGGCCTGGGCGGTTGGCAGGTCCGCGACCTGAGCCTGACGCACGCCAGCCTGCCGATGGCCGATGCGGTGCAGGCGCATCGTCTGTTCGCCGGCAGCGAGGCGCTGGATATCCAGGCCCGCGACCCGGTGCAATTGCGCGACTGGCTGGGTCGGCACTTCAGCCGCGTGGGCCAGTTGCCCGACCTGGCAGGGTATGGCTTCACGCCGGTCGGTGCACGCCTGCTGAGCAACGAGCAAGGCCCGGCGGCGTTGCTGGTGTTCGAGGACGGCAAGGGGCAGCGCATCAGCCTGTTCCTGCGCTCACCGGGTGAGCAATACCGGCGCATGCCCGACGGGCAGCGCGTGGAGGGGCAGCTGGAGGCGCGCTATTGGTCGCACGGGGCGTACAACTTTGCCTTGGTCAGCGCGGCTGACGACGTGCGCGGGGCTGGGGTGGGCGAGGCGTTGCGCCTGGGGTTGTGAAAAACAGTGGTACGGCCCGCAGGCGTGGCCCTTTGCAACGCAAAGGCCGGCCATGCGGGGCCGCACGGGCGATGCGATCAGCTCAGTTCCAGCCAGATCGGCGCGTGGTCCGACGGTTTTTCCATCCCGCGCAGCTCGTAGTCCACTCCCGCTGCCTTGATTCGCGGCACCAGGTGCTGTGACGCCATGATCAGATCGATGCGCAGGCCACGCTTGGGCTCGTCTTCGAAGCCACGGCTGCGGTAGTCGAACCAGCTGAAACGGTCGGTAACGTCCGGGTGCAGGTGACGGAAACTGTCAACCAGGCCCCAGCCTTTCAAACGCTCCAGCCACTCGCGCTCTTCCGGCAGGAAACTGCATTTGCCAGTCTTCAGCCAGCGCTTGGCATTGTCCGGGCCGATGCCGATGTCGCAATCCTGCGGCGAGATATTCATGTCGCCCATCACCAGCAGGGGCTGGTCGTTGCGGAACTGGCCTTCGAGCAGCGCCTGCAAGTCGCTGTAGAAGCGCTGCTTGGCCGGGAACTTGGTGGGGTGGTCGCGGCTCTCGCCTTGCGGAAAGTAGCCGTTCATGATGGTGACCGGAGTGCCATTGGCATCGGCGAAAGTACCCCAGATGAAGCGGCGCTGGGCATCTTCTTCATCGGTGGCAAAGCCCTTGTGCAGGCTCAGCGGTGCCTGCCGCGAGAGCAGGGCCACGCCATAGTGGCCTTTCTGGCCGTGGTAGTGCACGTGGTAACCCAGTGCCTGCACCTCGGCCGCTGGGAACTGATCGTCGCTGACCTTGGTTTCCTGCAGGCCGATCACGTCCGGCTGGTGCTTTTCGATCAGCGCCGCCAGCTGGTGCGGGCGGGCCCGCAGGCCATTGATGTTGAAACAGACGATCTTCATGGAAAGACAATCCTGGTAAAAGGCGCGATGCTAGCCGACATCGCCTGTCACCACCAGCATGGCGGCTTCGCGAGGCGGCTGCTAACGTGCTTTGCAGGGGGTGAACGATGCACGCTGAGGCACCTCCAAGGCACTGTATGCCCATTCCAGGAGGTCTGCCCGCAATGCCCGAAACCACTGCCGCTCCGGCTCGTGTCTGCCTGCTCGATGACGGCTACAGCCGCGAAGCGCGTTCGCTGCTGTACAACGCCTACCGCCACGAACCGACCTTTGCCTATATCTTCGAGGCCCAGCGCCCGGGCTATGAGCGGCGTTTGCGGGTGATGGTGCGCGAATGGGTTCGCCAGCATTTCTACCTGCAACTGCCCGCCATCGGCCTGCTGCTGGACGACCGCCTGATCGCCCTGGCCCTGATCGTGCCACCGCTGCGCCGGCTGGGCGTGGCCGACAGCTGGGCCTGGCGCCTGCGCATGATGCTGGGCACCGGCCTGCGCTGTACGCGCCGCTACATGGACTACCAGGCCGCCCTGGCCAGTTGCCTGCCCACCAACAAAGTGCATGTGTTGCCGCTGCTCGGCGTGCATCCGCAGTTTCAGGGCAAGCAGTACGGCGAGCAATTGTTGCAAGCGGTGCACGACTGGTGCGCAGCGGACGCGAATACCCAAGGCGTGGTACTGGACACCGGCAATGAACACTACCTGGCGTTTTACCAGCGTCAGGGTTATGAGGAAATTGGCGAGGTAGCTGTAGGACCAATCCGAGAGAGAGTGTTCTTTCATCCCAACCCGGTCTCTTCCGATTCCGCTTTTGCCTGAGCGGGCAGCGCAGCGGCTCACTTGAACGCGCGCCTCTGGTAGCATGCGCCGCATGACGTATTCAGGAAGATTGACCTGGGGCCTGGTTATCTGGGCCGCCAGTTTCGCAGCATGGGGCCAGAGCGAGTTGCTGGTGAAGGTTGAACCCGCCAACAAGGCGCTCAAGGCCAATGTCGAAGGCTACATCGGTACCCTTGGCGACCGTGATGAAGAAGCGCTGCTGCGCTTCAGTCGCGGCGCCCAGGAGCAGGCGCGCAAAGCCGCGCAGGCACTTGGCTACTATCAGGCGCAGATCGACACCGAGGTCAAGCCTGCCAGCGCGGCCGAGCGTTCCCCGCAACTGATCATCACCATCACCCCGGGCGAGCCGATTCGCCTGCGCAACGTGACCGTGCGCATCGAAGGGCCCGCCAGCGAGCTGAAGGCTTTTCGCCTGCCCGACAGCAGGGCCCTGCGTGCCGGTGAACAGCTCAACCACGGCCACTACGAAGATGCCAAGCGGCTGATCCAGAACCAGGCGTCACGCTATGGCTTCTTCAGTGGGCGCTTCAGTCGCCAGCGCCTGGCGGTGGACCCCCAGGCGGGCGTGGCTGATATCGAACTGGTGTACCAGAGCGGCCCGCGCTATCGTCTGGGCGCCGTGACCTTCGGCGGCGACACCCCGCTGGACGACGACCTGCTGCAGCGCATGGTCTCGTTCAAGCCAGGTACACCCTACGACTCCGAACTGGTCGCCGAACTGAACAATGACTTGCAATCGAGCGGCTACTTCGAAGGCGTGCGCGTGGATGCGGCGCCTACCGCCGCCGTCGGCGAAGAGGTCCCCGTGGACGTCCACCTGCAAACGCGCAAGCCGCGCACACTGGGCCTGGGGCTGGGCTTTTCGACCGACGTCGGCCCCCGCGGCAAGGCCAACTGGACCCGCCATTGGGTCAACCCGCAGGGCCATAGCTATGGCTGGGAAACCGAACTGTCGGCACCGCGGCAGAACGTCGGCCTGTGGTACGACATACCGCTCGACCCGCCGCTCACCGACAAACTGCGCTTTGCCGGCGGCTACCAGAACGAGGAAATTGCTGGCACCGACACGCTCAGTAAGCTGCTGACGGTCGGCCCCGAGTGGCACAGCAAGCTGCCCAGTGGCTGGCAGCGGGTGGTCTCGCTCAAGTACCAGCGGGAAGAGTATCGGCTGGGCGACGATTCCGGCTTGAGCAACCTGCTGATGCCGGGGGTGAGCTTCTCGTTCCTGCGCAGCGACAACCGCATCGACCCGCATAACGGTTACCGCCTGCAGTTCGATGTGCAGGCCGCCAAGGAAGGGGTGGTTTCGGACACCAACCTGTTACATGGCAACGTACTGCTCAAGGGCCTGACCACCCTCGGTCACAACCACAGGCTGCTCGGCCGGGTGCAGTTCGGGGGCAGTGCGACCAATGGCTTCAAGAACAACATTCCACCTTCATTGCGCTTCTTCGCCGGTGGCGACCAGAGCGTGCGCGGCTACGACTACCAGACCCTGTCGCCGAAAAACAGCGATGGCGACCGCATTGGCGGGCGCTACCTGGTAGCGGGCAGTGTCGAGTACCAATACTCGCTGACCGAGAAGTGGCGGCTGGCTACCTTCGTCGACCAGGGCAACTCGTTCAACGACCTTGAGCTGCCGAGCCTGAAGACCGGCGTCGGTTTTGGTGTGCGCTGGGTATCGCCGGTCGGGCCATTGCGCCTGGACCTGGCCAGGGCACTGGATGACGAAGGGGGCATCCGCCTGCACTTTTCCATGGGGCCTGAGCTGTGAAACGTGTGATCAAGTATCTGCTCGCGGGCCTGCTCGGGAGCATTGCCAGCCTGGCTGTTGCCGTGGGCCTGCTGCTGGGGACCGAGGCGGGCAGCCGCTGGACGCTGGGCCAGGTGCCCGGGCTTGAGGTGGCGGATTTCCAGGGCCGCCTGGGCGGTCGCTGGCAAGCCAGCCGGCTGGTCTGGGCCGACGGCGCCAGCAGGGTAGAGCTGCAGGCACCGCTGCTGGCCTGGTCGCCTGCATGTTTGCTGCGCGGCACCTTGTGCATCGGCCAGTTGCAGGCCCAGCGCATCGACATGGCTTTTGCCCCAGGGGCTGAGCCGAGCGAAAGCGGCCCGCTGCAACTACCGGCCCTGCGGTTGCCGTTGGCGCTCGAGTTGGGTGAAGTCAAGGTCGGCCAGTTGCGTCTGGACGGTAGTGATCTGCTGGGTGACCTGCACCTGGCTGCGCACTGGACACGCAGCGGGATGCGTATCGACAGCCTGCAGCTGCAGCGGGATGACCTGCAGTTGAACCTGCAGGGTGACCTGCAGCCCGAAGGCGACTGGCCGGTGCAACTGCAGGCGCAGCTGCAACTGCCTGCAGTAGACGGCAAACCTTGGCAGGTGGCGCTGACCGCCAGCGGCGAACTGCAGAATAGCTTGAAGCTGGCCGGGACCAGCAGTGGCTACCTCGACGCTACCCTGAGCGGGCAGCTGCAGGCGCTGGCCGAGCATCTGCCGGCAACCTTGCAGGTTCGCGCCGAGGCATTCAAACCGACCGGTTCGCTACCCGACACCCTGCAGTTCAACCAACTCAAGCTCGATGCCAAGGGCAACCTGCTCAGCGGCTATCAGCTGTCGGGCTCTGCCAGCCTGCCCGCCGAACAGTCGCCAGTGGCCTTGCTGTTGTCTGGATTGGTCGACAGCAAAGGGGCCAGGCTGGATGCCCTGGACCTGAGCGCCAGCGACACCCAGCGCGTCAAGCTGCAAGCCACGGCCGACTGGCAGCAAGGCCTGGTCGCCGATGCCCAGGTGGACTGGCAGGACTTCCCGTGGCTGCGCCTGTACCCGCTGGAGACGCCGCCCCAGGTCACGCTCAAGCGCTTCATCGCACAGGTGCATTACCGCGATGGCAATTACCAGGGCAGCTTCAACGGCGACCTGGATGGCCCGGCCGGGCCGTTCAGCCTGGCCAGCCCGTTCCAAGGGGACCTGAGCCGGGTCAAGCTGCCGCAGTTGGCGCTGAGTGCCGGGCAAGGCAAGGCTGAAGGCAGTGTTGCCGTGGGGTTTGCCGAACACCTGGCATGGGACGTTGCCCTGCAACTTTCGGCGCTCGACCCGGCCTATTGGCTGGCCGAGCTGCCAGGCACCCTGGCCGGGCCGCTGCGCAGCAAGGGCGAGCTCAAAGGTGATGCGCTGAACCTGGAGGCCCAACTTGACCTGAAAGGCCGTCTGCGCGGCCAGCCGGCGGTGCTCAAGGTCGACGCCCAAGGGGCAGGGGAGCGTTGGACGCTGGGCGCCTTGGCCATCCAACTGGGTGACAACCGCATCATTGGCAGTGGTAGCCTGCAACAACGCCTGGCCGGGCGGATCGACCTCGACCTGCCGCGCCTGGGCCAGTTGTGGCCAAGGCTGCAGGGCCAGGTCAAGGGCCGGCTGGACGTCGCCGGTACCTTGCAGGCCCCGCAAGGTACCTTGGCCGTGCAAGGCCAGCGGCTGGCCCTGGCTGAGAACCGCCTGCAGCAGCTGGGCCTGGATGCCCGCCTGGATAACGCCCAGCGCGGCGTGCTCGTGCTAAAGGCCAGCGGCATCCACCTGGGTGACACGGCATTGGGTGAGCTGCAGGCCAGCGGCAAGGGCGATATTCGCCAGCAAGCGCTGACCTTGGCGCTGGACGGGCCGCAACTCAAACTCGACCTGGGCCTGGATGGCCAGTTGAACAAGGGGGACTGGCGTGGGCGCCTGGCCAGCGGGCGAATCCAGGCCGGAGGCCAGGACTGGCAGTTGCAGGCACCGGCGCGCCTGCAGCGGCTGGCCAGCGGCCAGCTGGACTTCGGTGCCCATTGCTGGCGCTCCGGCCAGGCCAGCCTGTGTGGCGAGGACCAGCGCCTGGCCCCGGACCCACGCTTGCGCTACCACCTCAAGCAGTTCCCGCTGGACAGCCTGGCCCAGTGGCTGCCGAAAGACTTCGCCTGGCAGGGCCTGCTCAATGCCGACATCAATCTGGACATTCCCGCCAGCGGTCCCAAGGGCAGCATCGTCGTCGACGCCAGTGGCGGTACCCTGCGTGTGCGTGACCAGGAGCGCTGGGTCGACTTCCCCTATCAGGCCCTGCGCCTGGACAGCACACTGGCACCACGGCGCATCGATACCCGTCTGGTGTTCCGTGGCCAGCGCCTCGGTGAGCTGAACGTCAATACCCGCCTCGACCCGCTGGGCAGGAACAAGCCGTTGTCCGGTGATTTCCGCCTGGCCGGCCTCGACCTGTCAGTGGCGCGACCGTTCGTGCCGATGGTCGAGCGCCTGGCCGGGCAGCTCAATGGCAGTGGACGGCTGTCGGGTACCCTGCTGGCGCCGCAGGTCAACGGCAACCTGGTGCTCAGCGGCGGCGAGGTCAGTGGCGCCGAGCTGCCGGTCAGCCTCGAAGGCCTGTCGTTGCAGGCATTGATTGCCGGCGAGCAGGTGCAGCTTGTGGGCGACTGGCGCAGTGGCGAGGCGGGGCGGGGCCAGTTGCGCGGCAACCTCACCTGGGGCCAGGCATTGGGCATGGACTTGCGCCTGCAAGGCCAGCAACTGCCCGTTACCATCGAGCCCTATGCGACGCTGGAGGTCGCTCCTGACCTGACCTTGCGCCTGGTCGACGACAAGCTGGCAGTCACCGGCAAGGTGCAAGTACCCAAAGGCACGATCACCGTGCGTGAGTTGCCACCGTCCACCGTAAAAGTGTCGGACGACACGGTGATCGTCGGCCACCAGACCGAAGAGGGTACCCCCCCCATGGCGATGGCCATGGACATCGACGTCGAGGTGGGCCACGACAAGCTGGCATTCAGTGGCTTTGGCCTGAAGGCCAACCTGCTCGGCCATGTGCACATCGGCGACAACCTTGATACCCGGGGTGAACTGAGCCTGGCCGACGGGCGCTACCGTGCCTACGGCCAGCGCCTGACCATTCGCCGTGCGCGGCTACTGTTTGCCGGGCCGATCGACCAGCCGTACCTGGACATCGAAGCGATCCGCAAGGTTGACGACGTGATTGCCGGTATCCGCCTGACCGGCAGTGCCGAGCAACCCACCACCAAGGTGTTCTCGGAGCCGGCCATGGGCCAGGAACAGGCATTGTCATACCTGGTACTGGGGCGGCCACTGGGCGCTTCCGGCGAAGACAGCAACATGCTTGCCGAGGCGGCTTTAGGCCTGGGCCTGGCCGGCAGCGCCGGCATCACCGGCAGCCTGGCTTCGAGTTTGGGGATCGATGACTTCCAGCTGGACACCGAAGGTTCCGGCACCACCACCAGCGTGGTCGCCAGCGGCAACCTTACCGAGAAACTGAGCCTGCGCTACGGGGTAGGGGTGTTCGAGCCCGCCAACACCATTGCGTTGCGCTACAAGCTGAGCAAGAAGGTCTACCTCGAGGCTGCCAGCGGCCTGGCCAGCTCACTGGACATCTTCTACAAGCGCGACTTCTGAGCCGCGCAAGGGGCTGCGGTCAACGGACGGTGGCCGCCTCGATGAACTCGTTGGTATCGGGCGAGGGTGGTGGGCTGGGGGCACGTATCGGAATAATCAGGTTGGTGTACTGCTCGATCAGCCGGCTGAGGGCTTCAGGTGGTTCGCTGGCCTGGAACTGCATGCGGATCTGCACTTCGTCGGGGTCACGGCTTTCACCTTGACGGCTCTGGCCGCCGATCGTGACCTTGAAGCTCGCCGCATTGTTTTCGCCAGCGGTCAGCAGGGCCTGTTGTGCTTCGGTGCCTTTGACCCGCACCGATAGGTCGACCTGCATGCGTTCCAGGGCCAGGCCCTTGGGCGAGACCAGCGCGAACAGTGGCACGCGCATGATGTGCTGGCCGTCCATGGCCACCTCGACCATCTTGGCTTTCATGGGCGCGCCCAAGGTTTCGGTGTCGCAGTCGAAGAACTGGTCGAACAAGTTGATGTACTGCTGCGCGATAAGGCTATTGGTAGCGCTGGCCGCTTCTTGCAGGCCACGGGTAATTTCACGCAAGTCGATGGAACTCATCGGGGCGGGAACTGTGTTCACTCACTTGGCTCCTCTGGGCGGGTGGTCCCCCCACCACACGGGTGGGGGGCGGGTTTCTGTGGATCAAGGCACCTAGGCGCCGGCTCCAGCACCGGCTCCAGCACCGGCTCCAGCACCGGCTCCAGCGCCCCTGTTATTCAGTGTGTCGGCATTCGAGATCACCTCGGGGCTTTCCAGTGTTGCTGTCTTTACGACGGTCGGTTTGGTGGCGGCATCGGTAAGGAAGTCGATTACCCGCATCAGCGCTTCTGGTGGTTCCTGGCGCTTGATGGTGGTGTTGAAGGCATAGCGGGCGCGAGTGTCGGTCTTGCGGGTTTGCGTGGACTTGTGGCTGATGCTGCCCTTCATGCTCAGTTTGAACGGCCCCCAGCCCAGCGAAGCGGCCATCTCGCCGCTCCTTTCGCTGCTGGATGTGTCTTCCGCCGACTGTTCGATGGTCAGTTCGAATTCGACTTTGCCTTCTTCGATGGCAATGTTCGGGTGAGTGATGGCCGCCAGCAGCGGCACTTTCATGGTCTTGCTGACCACGCCCTTGTATTCACCCTGTTCGTCGACGATGGTTTCGTCGTAATCGAACTGGATGGCGACCGCCTTGCCGTCCTGGATGCAGACTTGCATCAGGAAGTCGGCATACGACTTGCTCGCGGTGACCTGGGCCTGGACCATCGCTTGCAACGGGCCGGCAATCATGCGATCCATCGGCAAGGAATTGATGACGGATCCAATGAGGCTGTTATCTATCATGACGGGTCTCTCTTTCTGGTTGGGTGTGACAAACGATCGTTAGCGACCGGCCACGGTGGGTGCCTCAGCGCACGCACGCTTCCTGGCGACGAATGTTGCCGATCTGGCGCAGGCTGAGGCCGTATTTGTTGGCCAGCAGGCTGCGTGACAAGCCGCTGGCGCTTTCTTTCTGGATTTGCTGGTTGCGCAACTGGCGCAGGAAGTGGTCAGCCTTGGGAATCTCCAGGGCGACCCCGGCAAAGCGCTTGATCAGCGCATCAAGTGCATCTGCCGGCAGCACATCGGCCAGCTTGGTACGTTCGCGGTGCTTGGGGATGTACTTCGGCCTGCCGCCGTAGGCTGAGGTGAGCTGGTAGGCGTTGTCGATGCCGATGCAGTCGATCAAGGCTTGCAACGAATGGGGCAGTTGGCTGATATCGATGTGGCTCAAGTCTGGCAATTCCATGTGGCGCTCCTTGGGGATGGATGGGATTACTACCCGATCACCAGCGGCGTTATGTCGACGGTGTGGCTGAATTCTCGGCGACGGGCAAAGCAGGTCGCTAGGCGACATAGGGGTTGGGACTTGTAGCCTCGGAGAACAGGTGTTGCAGGCAGCGATATCCGGCGCTGTAGGACATGGCTTCAGCAACTGGCCGGAGCCGAAGGTTGCCCATTGAGCCTCGTCCAGTTCTGCCTGTTGGGTCTGGTAGCCCTCACTCGCACGGATAGCTGCTCAGCAGGCTGGCGCCACGCAGGTACGCTTCGGGGCTGTGAAGCATGCCTTGTGGCAGCGTGCGCCAATCCACCAGCAAGCAAAGCGCATGCAGCGGCTGACCATTGCGCTGGCCGATGACCTGGTCGGCAAAGTGGCGTCGGTACAGCGCCTGGGTGTGCTGCAGCGCCTGTACCTGGTCTGCCCGTTCCAGGGTTTGCCGGGCCAGCTCGGGCAGCAATGCCGGCGCTACGCTGAAATGCACCGATGCGCCGTTTGCCTGCAGGTAGCCGGCCTGGCGCACGCGTTGCCAGAGTTGTTGCCACTGGCTGGACCCGGCCTGGGCGGCCAGGTGGCGTCCCAGGTCAAGCAATTGCCCGGTCGAGGCCTGGCGGGTGTCCAATGCATGAAGGGAAAAAGAGGTTAGAAACAGCGATGCGAACAGCAGGGGTTTGTACATGGTGTCTCCGGCGGCGAATGCTTGGGAGCGCCATGCTTGCAGGCAATCGCCGCCCCACCCAGCAGGAAATGCAGCGCCGGGGCTGGTGGCCGTTGTATCATTGCCGCGGCTCGTTGCGAGCCATTTGCCTCAGATGTTGCAAGGAACCTTCGATGACACATGTGCAGCGCCTCAAATATTCCCTTCTGATCATCCTGGTGGTACTGGGCCTGATGCTGGGCCTGTCCCACTTGCAGAAGCAGGGTACGATCAGTGAGCAGACCTTCCAGATGCTGGCGATTGCCATTGCCGTGGTGGTCGTGGTCATCAACGGTATCTTGCGGCGCAAGGTCAAGCCCTGACCTATGCAGGCCGGCCGCCTGTGGCCGGCCGTGCCGTCATCGTGAAGGCGTTTGCTCCAGCACGGCGCGCGCCTGGGGGTTCAGGCTGTAGCACTTGTCGCTGCCCAGGTGGATGACGCCTTCGGCGCATAACCGCTTCAGTACTTCGCGCACACTGAGGAACGACAGCGGGATATCCAGCTGTTGCAGTTGCGCGTGCACGCCGCGTACGCCAATGCTGCGGCCATCGCGTTGGGCGACGTGCAGGGCGTCGATCACCTTGAGGCGGATCAGGCTGGTGCGCAAGCCGAAGGTGCGCAACAGCGCGCGGATCTGCTCGTTGCCGGTACGTTCGTCGGCCAGTGCGTCCTGCCCCCGGCGCGCCTTGTCCGGCCCGCGGCCGGCCTGGAGCGAGGATTGCGGGTTGTACATGTGAATGCTCCTTTTCGTCGACTAACCCGAAATATGGGTGCCTCAATGACTAGGACGAATGAGACGACAAAAACTGCAGCCCATCCGCGAAAAAAATGCCGGTTTTTGTTCAAGACGTTTCATCCGTCGCTGCTCGGTAAAATTTTCATCTGGCCATTCGTCTGCCCGGGATCAACCCCGAACTCGAGGAATGCCCGTGTTTCCATTTTTCCGTCCCCTGACTTGGGCTGGCCTGGCCGCCGCTCTGGTAGCGTTCAGCGCAGGCGTAGCGGCGCAGCCCACCGCAATCGATGCCAGCGCGCAGATTCGCCGCACCAGCTATGGTGTGCCGCATATCGTGGCCAAGGACGAGCGGGGCCTGGGCTACGGTATCGGCTACGCCTATGCGCAGGACAACCTGTGCCTGCTGGCCAACGAGGTGCTGACGGTCAGCGGGGAACGTTCTCGTTATTTCGGGGCCAAGGGCAAGACCTTGGAGCAACGCGACAACCTGGCCAGTGACCTGTTCTTCACCTGGCTCAACAGCCCGCCAGCAGTCAGTGCGTTCCTGCAGGCGCAACCGGCCCCGGTCCGGGCGCTGCTGGCGGGATATGCCAGTGGCTACAACCGGGCGCTGGCCGAACGCCAGCGCCAAGGGCTGCCTGGCGAATGCGGCAGTGGCGAATGGCTGCGGCCGATCAGCAGCGAAGACCTGGTCAAGCTGACCCGTCGTTTGTTGGCCGAAGGTGGCCTCGGGCAATTCGTCGAAGCCCTGGCGGGGGCACAACCGCCGACGCTCGCCGTCCGGCAGGCCGCGAGCGGTTTTGCCACCGCGTTGGCCCGCCAGGAACGTTTCGCCCTGGAGCGTGGCAGCAATGCCGTTGCCGTAGGTACGCAGCGTTCGGCCAATGGTCGCGGTCTGTTGCTGGCCAACCCGCACTTCCCGTGGATGGGTGGCATGCGCTTCTACCAGATGCAGCTGACCATCCCCGGCAAGCTCGATGTGATGGGCGCGGCATTGCCGGGGCTGCCAGTGGTCAACATCGGTTTCAACCAGCACCTGGCCTGGACGCATACCGTCGATACGTCGCAGCACTTTACCCTGTACCGCCTGCAGTTAGACCCCAACGACCCGACCCGTTACCTGTTCGATGGCAAGTCGCTGCCGCTGGCCCGGCACACCGTCAGCGTTGCGGTCAAGGCCGAGGATGGCAGCCTGAGGCAGGTGCAGCGGCAAGTCTACAGTTCACATTTCGGCCCGATCGTACAATGGCCCGGGCGCCTGGACTGGGATGTTCATACGGCCTACAGCTTGCGTGATGCCAACCTGGAGAACACCCGGGTGTTGCAGCAGTGGTACCAGATCAACCGCGCCGACAGCCTGGCGGCGCTGCAGGGGGCGGTCGAGCAGTTGCAGGGCATTCCCTGGGTCAACACGCTGGCGGTGGACCAGGCTGGCCAGGCTTTGTACATGAACCAGTCGGTAGTGCCGTATGTCGATGAGCAGCTGCTGGAAGCGTGTAGCAACCCGCAGGCCCAGGGGCGTCTGGTGGTGCTGGATGGTTCGCGCAGTGCCTGCGCGTGGAAGGTGGACGCGCAGGCGGCGCAGCCGGGTATCTTCCCGGCACGCCTGCTGCCGAGCCTGAAGCGCACGGACTTCGTTCAGAACGCCAACGACCCTGCCTGGATGACCAACCCGGCGCAGCCGCTGACCGGCTATTCGCCGCTGATAAGCCGCAGCGACCAGCCGTTGGGCATGCGTGGCAGATTTGCCCTGCAACGCCTGCAGGGCACGGCCCGGTTGGGTGTCGACGACTTGCAACGCATGGTGACCGACGATGAAGTCTACCTGGCCAGCCTGCTGTTGCCGGACCTGCTGCAGTGGTGCCAGGGCGCCGCTGCCGATGTACAGGCGGTATGCAGCAGCCTGGCGACCTGGAACGGCAAGGCCGACCTCGACAGTGGCATAGGCCTGGTGCATTTCAACAACCTGTTCGAGGCGTTGGCCGAGCACCCGGAAAGCTGGCGAGTCGCCTTCGACCCGGCTGATCCGCAGCACACGCCGCGTGGCCTTGCGATCGAGCAGGCAGCCGTGCGCAAGCGGCTTCACCAGGCGGCGCTGGCGTCACTCAGGCAACTGAATGAGCGTGGCGTGGCAGGGCAGCTGCGCTGGGGGCAGGTGCAACAGGCCATTGATGGCACGCCAGTGCCGGGCGGCCCGCAAGCGTTGGGCGTATACAACGCGATCCACAGCGTGCCGCACGGGCAGGGCAAGCGCTTGGTGGTCAGTGGTACCAGCTACTTGCAACTGGTCAGTTTTACCGACAAGGGACCGGAGGCTCGCGGGTTGCTGGCGTTCTCGCAGTCCAGCGAAGCCAGTTCGGCACACTACAGCGACCAGACCAAGGCGTTCTCGGCCAAGCAACTGGTGCCGCTACCGTTTACCGAGGCAGAAATCGAGGCGGACCCTGAATACCGGCAGTATGTGGTCAGTGAAGGAGACAAGGCAGCGGTCGCCAGTCAGCCTTGATACGTTCACACAGGCACTGCACCAAGGCAGCAAGCGGTGCAGTACCTGTGGGGGATGTACCCGCGCAGAGGCCACTATTGCCAGCGTTACGGCGTCAGGAAAACTCGAACGGCGCCAGCTGAAAGCCTTGCTCATCGACCTGCAACACCCAGCCCCGGCGGTCCCAGTCACCCAGCACGATGCGTCGTGCCGGTTGCCCATCGACCAGCAGCTTGTGGATCGCCGGCCGGTGGGTATGGCCATGTACCAGCGTGCGCACACCATGCGCGGCCATCACCTGCGGCACTTCCTCCGGCGTGACATCGATGATCTCGGTGGCCTTCATCCGCATTTGCGAGCGGCTTTCGCTGCGCAGCTTGCGCGCCAGCTTGTAGCGCGCCGTCAGCGGCAGATGATGCAAGATCCACAGGCTCAGCGGGTTGCGCAGCAAACGGCGCATCTTCATGTAGCCCAGGTCACGCGTGCACAAGGTGTCGCCATGCATCAGCAACACCGGTTCGCCAGCGAGTTCGATCACGCTGGGGTCGGCCAGCAAGGTGCAGCCTGCGGCGTCACAGAAGGCCTGGCCAATCAGGAAATCGCGGTTGCCATGCATCAGGTAGATGGCCGTGCCGCTGTCGCTCAGCCGCCGCATGGCCTGGCAGATCGACTGCTGGAAGGGTGTCATGGCGTCGTCGCCGATCCACGCTTCGAAGAAGTCGCCGAGGATGTACAAGGCCTTGGCGTGGCGAGCACGACCATCGAGCAAATCAAGAAACGCCCGGGTAATGTCCGGGCGTTCTTCTTGCAGGTGCAGATCGGAGATCAGCAGGATCACTCAATGATCTCGGCTTTCTCGATGATCACGTCGTCTTTCGG